>Ga0209086_10002625_pt1 | contig 13950 bp, 8 predicted proteins | sample M_130207_XF_Meta_FD_187312 | JGI IMG/M metagenome (GOLD analysis project Ga0209086, IMG submission 187312) | Freshwater microbial communities from Lake Montjoie, Canada to study carbon cycling - M_130207_XF_MetaG (SPAdes) (version 2) | ecosystem: Environmental > Aquatic > Freshwater > Lake...
GCAACAATGTCCATGATCTCTTTCGGCGCGTGCAGCACGATGCGCCTTCGATCATGCACTTGTCTTTCACCACGCACATTTCGAATCGCCATCACCAGAGTCTGCACTCGCTGAAAAGATTCAATCGCCTGCGAATCATTCAGCGCGCGGTCAGGCGCAGGCCAACGAGCGACTGCGAGCAAATTAGACGCAGGCAAATCAAGCCCGCGAATTGGCGCAGTCGAAACAGTTCGCACGGCAGTCCACAGAACTTCTGTCACGAATGGCATAACAGGATGCATCACGCGCAAGATGCCATCCATCATTGCTCGCAGTACCGCTTGCTGAACTGGATCATTTTTTACGGTCGGCTTGATCGCTTCGAGATACCAATCACAGAAATCTCGCCACACAAAGTCATAGAGCGCGTCGGCGATTGGATTGAATTGATACTCAGCCAGTGCGTTCTCGATCGTCGTGACCATTCGGCAAAAACGAGCAATAATCCAGCGGTCTGGCAGTGAAATTGGGATTGCCGGCGTCTGCGAAGTCGTCGCTGTTCCCAATTGTGAAAGCGCAAATCGCGAGGCGTTCCATAACTTTGTTGCGAAGTTGCGACCCAGATCGAATCGACTGGATGTATTTCGCGCCAGAGGGATTGAATCCGTCGCAGTAACGAGGCCAGCGGAAACTCCATACGCCGTGACCATCTGCTTTGTCGGATCGGTGGGACAGACCTGAGTCGGCGCAGCAACGATGTGCCCCGATTCGGTGGTGATTGTCTTGGGCTGAAATGCTTGCTGAGTGAATGGGCAGAGCACATCGACAGGCAGTCGAACATCCTGAGTTGCAGTGGACATTTGCGTCAATACAAATCGCATTGCATCAGCGCCGTGCGTGGCAATGATGTCGCGCGGATCGACACCGTTGGCAAGTGACTTGGACATCTTCTGCCCGAAACCATCTTGAACGATGCAGTGAATGAAGACGCTGCGAAACGGCAATCGACCATTCATAAAATATCGATTGAACATCACCATACGACTGACCCACAGCGTGATGATTTCGCGCGCAGTCGAAAGCACGGCACTTGGATTAAATGTGTCCAACATCCCTTCCATGCCGAATCGATTTGGGTTTGGCCAACCCAGCGTGCTCATTGGCCAGAGCGCACTGGAAAACCACGTATCAAGAACATCAGGATCTTGCGTGAATCCCGCAGAATGCAAGGCAGGAATGAGCGTCGCATCGAGCGACTCTGGCGGACAAACGAAGACTTCGATCCGTCCATCGGGAAGCGTGCGACGAATCTCTGCCGCGCCTCGATCAGTCCACGCAGTTGCGCTTGGAACTTTCGCCGCATCGAACGAACACGACCAAACTGGAATGCGGTGCCCCCACCATAACTGACGAGAGATGCACCAATCTCGAATCCCCTCATGCCAATGCTGAAATGTTTTTGCATATCGAGCTGGGAAGAATTTCAATCCACCATCGCCTTCACGTGCTGCGCCCGGCACCGCATCGATCGATCCTTCGTATTGCTCACGATCCATTGCACGAAGCGCGCTTGCGCTCAATCGTGGATCGGTGACTCGGACATACCACTGATCTGAAAGGTATGGCTCGACCGCAACATGACTGCGTGATCCATGGCCGACGCTGTGTCGATAGGGCTTGACTGCCTCGAGAAGTCCGTTCGCTTTGAACCATGCAACCACAGCTTTGCGCGCGTCCTCGCGTGAAAGTCCTACGAACTGCTTTGCGGTCGCACTGACATCGGTCCATCCGTGACGGTCACTGATCGAACCATCGGGCGCCATAATGTTGATGACTTGCAGTTCGTGACGGCGACCGAGTTCCCAATCGTTGGCATCATGCGCTGGTGTGATTTTCAAGAATCCGCTTGCAAACTGCGCCTTTGCGTCTTGCGGATCACCACCAAGAGAAACGGGCATGACTACATAATCGTCTTCGACGATTGGAATGACTCGATCGACGATCGGCAATCGCACACGCTTGCCGCGAAGTGCAGCGGCGCGAGGATCACGCGGATTGATTCCGATTCCACTGTCACCCAGCATCGTCTCAGGCCGAGTCGTTGCAACAGTGATGTGACCAGAGCCATCTTCGAGTGGATATTGCAGGTACCAAAAAAATCCATCCACTTCTTCCATTTCGACTTCATCATCGGAGAGCGCAGTTTGGGAAGCAGGATCCCAATTCACCAATCGTTTGCCGCGCTCAATCAGACCATCTGCAAAGAGTCGAAAGAATGACTCGCGCACCGCTGCGGTGCACACAGGATCCATCGTGAATCTCGTTCGAGCCTCGTCACACGAAGCACCCATTTCTCTCAGTTGCGCAAGAATGACTGATTCGTATTCGTCCTTCCAATCTTGAACTTTCGCCACGAATTCCTCGCGTGTGAAATCCGTGCGGCGTTTTCCTTGCATCAGCAACCGCTTCTCGACGACTGTTTGCGTTGCGATTCCCGCGTGATCCGTGCCTGGCATCCACATTGCATTCATCCCGCGCATTCGAGCAACACGGACAAGAACATCCTGAAGCGTGTTGTTGAGCGCGTGTCCAAGATGAAGCGCTGCAGTCACATTTGGCGGCGGAATAAAGACTGAATACGGCGCGCCGGAATCTGTGGGCTGCGCATGAAAACAACCCGCTTGCGACCAGCGGGCGAGAATGGATTTTTCGTGCTCGATCGGCGAGTACGATTTCGCAAGCGTGATTTCTGTCATATCAAACCAAGTCTACCGATCGACCCGTGAATGGGCTGCGATCGATGTGTATGCACTTGCGATGGCAATGCTCGTCGGCATGTGCAGTGGTTGCGGTCATTCAAATAGCGCCGCCCCGATCGATCCCAACGACTCCGCCGCGATGCGAACTGCGATGGATGCGGTTGAAACTTCGCTGCGATCTGCCCGCTTTGATGAAGCACTGCGGATCGCTGTGCGACTGACGGAAGTCGCACCAAAGAATGGCGATGCGTTTGAATTGCTCGGTCGCGCAGAGATTGCTGCAGGACTTGCAGCAACAAATCCTGCGAGGCAGAAGGCGATGCGCGTCGCAGCCGCGGCTGCATATTCGCGCGCGGTCGAATTGAGCCCGCCAAGTGCTGGATTGCTCAATGCCGCTGGAGTTGCAGCGCAAAGTTCTGGCGACCCTGCTGCTGCAGTGGGATTTTTCGCGCGTGCCGCGAAACTTGATCCTTCCAATCCGCAGCATCCACTCTTTGCGGGGCTTGCGATGTTGCAGACGGGACACATCGAAGAAGCTCGAATTTCGCTGGAAATTGCTCGAACACTCGATCCAAAATCGCCGTGGCCCGTGAGTGCGCTTTCAGGAATCGCACTGACTTCTGGCGACGCGCAAACGGCGCTTGCTTTGGCGCGCGAGGCGCGCATGCTTGATCCGCGCAATGATGAATTGCGAGTTCCAGAGGCGAAGGCACTTCGAAAGTTGGGGCGACACCAAGAAGTTCTCACGCTTCTTCTGGCGCTTCCTCAACAGGCCAGGATGACTGAAGCGATCACGTGGGAGATTTCTTCCGCGCACGAATCACTTGGCGATCGCCCCGCTGCCGCTCAAGTTTGGGCGAAGTGGGCTGAAATATCTGGGACTCCGGAAGCTGCGGCTGATGCAGTGCGCAGATGGACCGAAGCAGGCGATCCAATTCAAGCGGCGACTTGGCGACAAGTCGCGCGACAGCGTGGATGGCGAGGCGATTGACCTGTTCGATTGATTGCGCCTCCATAAGAAAGGGCGAAAATTTTTTAAGGCGAAACGTTCTGCTCTGATTTCGGGGTTGTTTGCTTCTCTTCGGTCGAAGGTTCCGCCTTTGCCGCAGGCTTTGCGTGCTCCTTGAAAAAACGAACAATCAAAACAGCCGCACCCTTGGGATTTGAATGCCCACCATCATGAATCACAGTGACCAGTGGCGCACCCTTGGTCGATTCATAAATTGTCGCAGTCAGGTCCCCTTCCTTCGCCCACGGCTTTCCCTCATCAGAACAGTCGTTGGCTTTGCGCACAATGGCGAACGTTGCTTCTTGAAAAGAAAATTTCACGAGGGGATCATTTGTGCCCGCAACATGCAGCACTGGCATGGGAACCAAATCTGACGCAGGCTTCCTGTACGCACCAGCAACTGGCGCAATAGCAGCGAAGGTTGCGCCACGCGCTTGCCACAGCAAATAGCTAAAAAATCCGCCGTTGGAATGGCCTGTGGAATAGATGCGCTGATCGTCAACCTTGTACTCCTTGCGCATCGATGCGAGCATGGCGTCAAAAAATTTGAAATCGCGATCATCATTATTCCCAACCGCTGTTTGCCATCCAGATTTCTTACCTTCGGGATCGACAAGTTGACTGACTGTTGGCAATCCCTGCGGAAAAACCAGAATTGCTTCGGGCCACGCTTGCAGCATTCCCGATGCGCGACTGGCTTGATTCGCAGTCCCGCCGTGACCGTGCCAACAAAAAACCAGCGGCGTATTTGCAGTTGCGTTTGCTGGCACATGTAAAAGCGCAGTGCGCTCAACGCCGTCCACGATCCATTGCTGTTTTACAAATGCTTCGGCGGTCTTGGCCGAAACCTCGGGAGTTTTTTCTTGGGCATGAATCGGCAGTGCGATAAATGAAATTGACAGAATCAGTGATAAAATTCGCATAATTTATGATAACGAAGTTGGAAGAGTGACACCGCGAGAGTGCGATCGCCATTTGTATGCTTGGGGAATGTCACGACCCACCGCTTCAACCAAGCCTGATTATGTTTTAGGCACACACGACGCCGAGCATGCACGACTTGGAAAACAACATTCGCTCTGGCGCGAATTGGTGCATGACGGATGGAAGCGTGCTGGAATTGTTGCAGGCAATCGAGTGGTTGACGTGGGCGCTGGCCCCGGATTTGCAACCATGGATCTTGCTGAAATCGTGGGGAAAAGTGGCCGTGTTGTCGCCGTGGAAATTTCCAGCAAGTTTGTGCAGGAGGTGAATGATCAGGCGAAAGCGCGTGGATTGAATCATGTCAGCGGGCACATTGTTGACTTGATGCATGAAGAGATTCCAACTCTGGGTGGACCTTTCGATGCCGCGTGGTGCCGATGGGTCTGCATGTTCGTGCCTGATGTATCTGCATTGGTGAATCGCATTCAACACTCGCTTCGAGATGGCGGCGTGGCGGTCTTTCATGAATATGTTCAATATGAAACGTACGGATTGCAGCCGCCAAATGAAGGAATTACATCATTTACTCAAGCAGCCATGAAAAGTTTCAGTGATCGAGGAGGCGAGACCAACATCGCTGGACGTGTGCTGAGAGAATTGCGTCAGCACGGATTTGAAATTCTCTCCGTCAAACCCATCGTGCGATCAGCGCGGCCTGCCGAAGATCTTTGGCAGTGGCCAGCAGGTTTTATCCGTACCTATGTGCCACGATTGGTGGAATCTGGCCAAGAGAGTGAAGCATGGGGAAAGAAAGTTCTTGACGAACTCAACTTGGCCGAACAAGATCCGCAGTCCATCATGCTCACTCCAACAGTGCTAGAAATTATCGCGCGAAATCGACGCTTGTTGAAGGAGTGACGGACTCGCACGCCGCTAGCAAGATGATCAACAACCATTTCAACATTCAAAGAACTCCGTTATGGCATCAGCCATCGGCCGCCATCGAGTCTGAGAATCACGCCTGTCATGAATGACGCTTCGATTGCCAGCCAAGCGGCACACTGCGCGGCTTCGATCGCAGTCCCTGCACGCTTGAGTGGAGTCCGTGCGATGTATCGCGCCTGAAAATCTGGATCCGCGCCAACAGGCCATTCAACAACTCCTGGCGCTATGCCATTCACTCGTATAGAAGGAGCAAGTTCAACCGCAAGCGATTCGACAAGCGCGATCAGCGCGCCTTTTGATGCGAAATATGCCGCGTGATTTGTATACATACGACCTTCTGCGTGCATGTCAGTGAAACAAACAACAGACCCACCTGCTGGCAAAATGCTCTGCGAAAGTTGCCCCCGCAGTGCTTGAGTCAACAAGAGCGGCGCAAGTGCGTTGGTGCGATAGTGCGAGAGCGCATACTCCGCATCGATTTCACCAATCGCACGCGCGTCATATCGACTCGCACAATGAACGATCACATCAAGCGGTTCGCTGACAAATGTTGCAGCCAATGCAACGACCGCAGTTGGATCGTCAAGATTGGCGGCACGAAGTTCGATCTTTGCATCGGGATGACCTGCATCATGCGCAGACTTGCGAACGATTTCGCACGACGCATGTGCAATCGCATCAATTTTTCTGACAGCAAGCACCACGTCGTGACCTCGACGAGCAAATTCGTTCGCAGTCGCACGACCGACGCGCACTGCGGCACCTGTGACGAGAGTTCGAGCGCGGCGCGAAGAATTTTCATTGACTTTCATTGACGATCCTCGGTTGGTGGTTTCTTGCCTGATTCGCCAAACTGAGACTCGATATCTTCTGCACTCGGCGTGGATGTTCGGCGGCCAGCTTCGGTCCAACCTTGCGTTGCGACTGGATTCTTTGTCTTCTTTTTCATTTCCAACGATCGCCCAGTGAGACGCCGAAAGAGCGATGCGTTGATGCAAAGAATAATCACCAGCAAGATCAAGCCAACAAGGCCGACCAAGATGATGATTCCAAGCAACGACGGCTGGACGACAGCATTCATACGATGAGTATTACCATCGCAGAGCAACCATGGAAGTCGAATCGAAACCAAATCTCATCAAGCCCAATCTGAACAAGGGCGCTGCGCCGAAGATCAAGAGCCGCCGCCAAAGATGGATCATGCGTTTCCAACTGCTTGGGTGCGCCTTCGGCGTGATCGTTGCAGTATTGATTGTTCTCGGGCTCAATCCACGAATCATCGGATCGATCGTCGCAGGACGCATGGGAGAGACTGCAGGAGGAACCGTCACCATCGATTCGTTTGAGTGGACTGGATGGAACTCCGCCGAAATCAAGGGAGCACATTTGATTGCGCCCGACTGGATCGGAGCTGGAAGCGAAGTCCTAATAATTGATCGACTGCGAATTGAACTGGACATGCTTTCTCTTTTGTGGGGACCAACCACGATTCGAAATTTGCAGATCGACGGAATTCAAATGAACGTGGTTGAAGATCCAAGACGGGGCAGCATCTATAACTTCCAAAACCTGCGAAGAGGCGTCACAATTGCACCGAATGAAAATCCAGCGCTGATCGAGCGCGCGGCCATGCGTGATGTTCGCATTTCGTTTCAGCGAATCAAAGCGAACACGGCAAGCGAAATTCTCAAGGTGCTTGTGAAAGCGGATCTGAGCCCTTCGCCCATCGATCCATTACAGTCAGTGGTTGACATTCGACAAATCGACGGAGCAATCCATCTGAATGGTTGGTGGAATCAGCAAACGCTTGCGTTTGACGTTTCCGCCGAAGGCATGCGCGTGAACGAAAATCTCGGGTTCGTCATGCCCCGAACGCTTCGCACTCTTGTTGAACAAGCCGATGCCTCAGGAACCGTCACATCCGCAACCCTTTCCGCCTCCCCAGGAAAGCCGCTGCATGGGAAGCTTGAAATAGCAGATTTTCAAGCCACTTTGCCAATTGACAGCTTTGACAGTTGGGTTCGATATGAGAACGGGAAGATTTCCAAGGCGCTTGGTTTTCCACAGATCAAGTTGCAGACTGGCACGATTGAACTGACTGGAACACTCTTGGAGTTTCGAGATCTGAACTTTGAACTCGTCAATACTTCCCGCGATGCGCGGGTGACATCACTGCCAGTTCGAGCATCACTCAATTTAGATTTTGACGCATTGCTGACCAAAGAGTTTGACTGGGAAGATCGAGCCAAGTGGGCCCAACAAATTCGTGACTTCGCTCCATTTGAATTGAAAGTTTTCGTGCCAGATTTTTCGCTGGGTTTGAATACAGAAAATGCAGCGATCGAGGTCCCCCGCTCTGTTGCAGACATCTTTGAAACTTTCGGTGCAAGAGAAGTCAAGTCTTCCGCACATCTCACTGCTACGCGTGCCACTCCCATTGCATCTGCCGATGGTTCATTGACGGCACAGCCTGTTGTCGTACTTGGACAACTCGACATCAGCGACGGAAGTGGTGCCTTTGAAGATTTCAAATATCCCCTTCGCAAGATTCAATCCGTCATCCGCTTTTCAGGACAGGATGCGCATATTGAAGACTTGCATGGATTTGGACCAGACGGGCAGAATGTTGTGCTGACAGGCGATGTCACCAAGATGGGGCCGACGGCTGGTGTCAATCTGACGATCACGGCAGAATCGTTGCCAATTGATCCCACGCTTTTTCGCAGTTTTCCCAAGCAAGAAGGCGATTTACTTGCGAGCCTTTTCTGGACTGAAGGCTTTGAATCTCTGCAAGCCGCAGGCGCGCTCTTCGATCAAGCTCAAGTGACCGACGCGGCTGCGGAACTGATTGTCATCGAGAATCGATTAGCTGTGTTAACGACGGCGAATGATCAAGGGACTTCGTTAGAGATATCCCAATTGGCAATCCGCGCAGGTCAACTGCGACGAATCGTCGATCATGGATCGTTTACGCCTGGCGGTAGACTCGCGCTGACATTAAAAATCACTCGTCCAGAAAATTCCACTGTAGATGCAGCCGTCACAGGAAGTATTCGGATTCTCAACGCGAATATTCTTGCCTCGATTTTTCCATATCCCGTACGAGCAAAGAGTGGCGAAATTGTTTTGCATGAAGACCGAATCGATTTTGGTGATGGTATTCCATTCGAAACATTCGATGGTGCAAAAGGAATTTTGAAGGGTCGAGTTGAAATTGACAATTCAAAGGGATTGCGAACTTTGAACCCCAAGTTGGAATTCGTTCTGAAGGATGATGCGCTGAGCCAGTTGTTTTTTATGGCGATTCCTCCCGCCGAAAACGAACCTGTTGTTGGCTGGCCTGGAAAAGGCCTTTCCAAAGGCGGGAAGATTCTCTCACAACTTGACCCACGTGGCAGCATCTCACTCGAAGGAATGATCAAACTTTCCAAGAGTGGCAAGCTGGATGTTGCATGCGATATCACCTATCAAAATGGTTCAATTCAGCCTGATATTCCTGCCGAAAAGTTAATCGACAGCGAAGAACTTTTTTGGCCTGTTGGGTTTGGGCTGGATGATTGTTCTGGGAAATTTCGAGTGGCAGATGCAACTGTTGTCGTGCAATCCTTTACCGGATTTCGCCGTGATGGACGACTGGATGCAAGTGGCATGTTTTCGATGGATGGAAAGTCGACTGATCTCACAATCCAATTGAACAATATTCAACTTGCAGAATATGCAATCAATTTGATCCCCTTCGACGACCATGCGCGTGCCGTCGCACTTTGGGATCGCTATAAACCGAGAGGTCAATTCGATGCGGATATTTCTTTCAAGACTCCCAATGCGGATGGGGAAATTGACACGATACTTACTGTCACCCCTCGGTCGTTTAGAATCACTTTGCCCGATGGGCCTTTGCAAGCCATCTTCGAATCGGGAACGCTCACGGTTGAAGATCAGCACATTCGGTGCGATGCGCTTTCGGGAACGATCGGCGCAATAGGTGGGACGCCAAGTCACATCTGTCTCGATGGAAGTTATGGAACAAGCGGCGGCGACTTGGATCTCCATGGTTCCATTGAGAATGGGTTGATTCACGGGCCACTCATAGGCGAAATTGTCCAGCACATCGACGCCGGTGGTTTGACTTCGTTTCTGAAAGAGTTCAAGCCAGAGGGTCTGTATGACGCTCAGATCTCATATTCAATTCCAGCCGGAGGGAAAACTCCATCGTTTGAACTCGATGCTTGGATTCAACAACTTTCCCTTGGAAATTCAGCCAAAAGGCTCGCGCTTGGATTTGATGTCCCCGCACACATTAATGCCCGCGGAGATTCGCTGAAAGTCTCGCCCTTTCGTGCCGTCTTTCCTGGTGGGTCAATTGAAGCGTCCGGATGGCTCGCTGCGAATAGCACTGGCACGATTGATGATGGAGAGTTCGGCTTGAATCTGCATGCCATGGGAACTGGCGAGAGCGTCATTTGTGCACTCCCGGCGGCTGCGAGAGAACCTTTGAGCACGATCGGGTTTCAATGCGAAGACATCATGAGCGCAAAAATGCAGCTGCGCCTCACTCGACCAAAGGACATCGCACATATTGATATTGACACGACTGTTGAAATCTATGGAGCATCGATTCAGATCGGTTCCTATCTCTCAAACTTCTCCGCAGATCTCATGATGCATATTGCAACCGATGCACAGGCGACTGCTTTCGACTCGAATGTCACGAATGGTCATTTCACTCTTGCAGGTCGTAAAGTGCATGATGTATCAGCAACTCTCATCAAACCTGCTGAGAGTTCAAATTTTTTCGTTAAGTCATTTCGTGGAATGCTTGGCGATGGAATTGTCGCTGCGAATGCAAAGGTTGAGACTATCGAACCTTTCCATTATGAAACAGACATCTTGCTTGCAAGCGTTCCCTTGCACTCGCTGAAGATTCCAGGCGGAGGGGTTGCGACACCGAACGAAAAAGCTGCAAAAAGTGCGGCGGAAATCGACCCCGGCTTGGTGGACGCTCGCATCAATATCGCTGGCACTTCTGCTGGAATATCGACGCGCCAAGGACGAGGCAGCGCAACGATACGACAAGCAGAACTTGCGAGACTGCCCATCGGTGTTGCCTTGCTGCAGATCACGCAGTTGAGTTTGAGTCTCGACCCAATCGTGCAGCAAGGAGAGTTTGATTTCACGATTGATCAGGATCGGATTCAATTCGAAAAGTTTGATTTGGCTTGTAAAGATTTATTGCTGTCTGGAGAAGGATGGCTGAATACTGAATCAAATGAGATTGCTCTTCGACTTCGCAACCGCGGAACAATGCCGATCATCAGTGACATCCTTGGTGGTGTGACCAATCAACTTTTTCAAATTGATGTCCGTGGAACGATCACCGATCCAATCGGATCGCTCGCCCCACTGCCAGGCCTGACTGCGCCACCAGAATTACCTCCAAGTGCGCCGATCGCGAGCACTCTCCCATGAGCGAAAAACAAAAGCGAATCGAACCAAATATTCGCTCTGCTATTGAAGCGATCATCGATCTTGTTGCGCCAGTCAACAAGGCGGGTATGCAACAGTCAGATGTTGATGATCATCAAAGACGCCTGCTCGTCGCAGAGATGGTGGCGACTTCGCTTCGCCTTCTCGATGACAAATTGACCATTGGTGAACTGCGTCTCGTTCGTCAGGCACTTCGCGAAATGCGGGCTGGATTTACTATGTTTGATCGCTATCGAACGCTCCGCAAGATCGCAATCTTTGGAAGCGCTCGAACGCCGCGCGAACATCCAGATTATGTCGCAGCATTTCAATTTTCCAGATTGCTTGCAACACGCGGTTGGATGGCGATCACTGGTGCGGGGCCTGGAATTATGCAGGCGGGAATTGAAGGACCAACTCCAGAACAATCCTTCGGACTTTCGATTCGACTTCCATTCGAGGACAAACCAAATCCTGTCATTGCGAATGATCCGAAATTGCTGAAGTTCCGTTATTACTTCACGCGCAAGTTGGCCTTCATGGGAAATGCTGATGCAGTCGCTGCGTTCCCGGGAGGATTTGGTACGCAAGACGAACTCTTCGAAGCATTGACTCTCATTCAGTGCGGCCGAAATGCTGTCGTCCCAATCGTTCTCATCGAAGGAAATTCACCCGATGGAACTCCAGGGGGATATTGGAAAAAATGGGAGCGCTTCGTTCGAGATTCGATGCATGATGCTGGCTGGATCAGTCCAGAAGATGAAGACTTGTATTGCATCGCAAAATCTCCATTGGCGGCAGCGGATATTGTGACTCAATTTTATCGCCGATATCAATCGAGTCGCTATGTCGATGATCTGTTCGTGATTCGTCTCGATACTCCACTTCCATCCAACGTCTGCGCCCAACTCGACAGCGAATTCAGTGAACTCTTGGCATCTGGCGGGTTTCTGCAAGGAAATCATCTTGATGGCGACGACGTTCCTGAAGGTACGGCCCGAGTGTGGTTTCGCCATAATCGCAAGTATTTCGGCCTTGTTCGACGATTGATTGATCGCATCAATGCTTTGCCAAGAGTTTCGAACATATGAATCGTGCCTTAACTTTTTCTGTCGAAATAATCTTGATGGTCATGTCAACCTTTGTGACATTGACCGTTGGTTGTGCGACAATAAATACTCCGAGTGATCCCGCGGGACAAGCAACGACTCGATCAACTGCACAGCGCCCCGAATGGGATTCGCCCTCGACTGGAAATGTCGCCGACGACGCAAAGTCTTCGACTTCAAATTCTCCCATGAAACACATCACGCTTCCTGTTGATGATGGGAAAAGTGATGGGATCGCAGTCATCCGCTGGCAGATCTTCGATAACCAATCAGTCATTTCAACATTCTTCAAGAAGCATCCGCCTTCTGGAATTTCGGTCGAAGTTCAGAAACAACTTGCCAGCAATGGATTCATGGTGGCTGAGGTCAAACTTTCTGCGCTTCCTGCAGCGCTTGATGATCTTGGCGGGACCTATGCGAATATTCGCGCATGGCTTGGAGAAGCCACAACGTGGAATCAACTCGCCTCTTTCCAAATTCGCGGTTCATATGCAGCAGTCATTGACGGTTCGACTCGTCGATTGAATGACGGTGCGATCCAACTACTGCTGCGTGGCTGGACCGTTCCGCTGGAATCTGGAGCAGTCACAGATGTTGAAATACTGCCCGCATTTCTCGCTGGTGGCGAAGTTCCTGGCGCACGCACAACTGTTCGCGAACCATTTCAGTCGGCTGGATTCTTTGTCTCGCTTCAACGCGGAAGCGTGCTCTTGATCACGGGAATGACACCAAAAAGCAGTCGAGAATCATCCACTCGCGGACCATTTGCAGGACCACCCGTTGCTCCGCCGCCAACGCTGGGTGAATTATTGTTGACTCGGCCCTACGAAGAATCCGCTCCAATTCCGCAGCGTCCATTCATCGTCTTGATTCCACTTATTTCGGCGAACAACTTTTTTGATGACGCTCCCATAGAATCACTCCCAGCCAAAGAACCCTGATGATCGCTCAACCACCGATTTCTCCAGACGAATCACACTCGATGCGACACCGACGTCGAATTGCAACTGTCTCTGTCATCCCAACACTGCTCACACTTGGAAATTTGATTTGCGGATTCGCAGCGATTCATTATGCAAGCAAGCCAATCGGCCCAAGCAATGTGATGGGATGGAGCACGCTGACCATCGCAGGAGCATTGGTTTTTCTTGGAATGCTCTTCGACGGACTCGACGGATTCGCCGCTCGACTGACACGATCTGCAAGCGAATTTGGCGCTCAACTGGACTCGATGGCGGACATGGTGACCTTCGGCGTGGCTCCAGCATTTATGGTCTTACGACTTGTGAGTTATTACTACGGCGGACCAGAGCATTACACGGGAATCCTCGGACCTGACGCAGACAATGCATACGGCAAAATAATGTGGGGAGTTGCTGCGTTCTATATTTGCTGCACTGCGCTTCGATTGGCACGTTTCAATGTAGAGATCGCTTCGACTGACGAAGCAGATCACCGCTTCTTCCGCGGCTTGCCTTCGCCAGGCGCAGCAGGTGCGATTGCCAGTTTGACTTTGCTTCACCAACATTTGATGGTGATTCAATTCCACGAAATTCCACCAGATGGATTTGAAAAAACATCGGCCCTCCTTCTGCCCCTTGCCACCATGATGGTCTCGGCCGCGATGATTTCACGCCTTCCATACGCACATATCGTCAATCGTTACATGCGCGGACGGCAATCATTTGCATTCGTCGCTTGGATGATGTTGCCGATCGCCTTTGCAATCTGGTGGTTTCAAGTCGCACTCGCTGTGTGC
>Ga0209086_10002626_pt1 | contig 13948 bp, 10 predicted proteins | sample M_130207_XF_Meta_FD_187312 | JGI IMG/M metagenome (GOLD analysis project Ga0209086, IMG submission 187312) | Freshwater microbial communities from Lake Montjoie, Canada to study carbon cycling - M_130207_XF_MetaG (SPAdes) (version 2) | ecosystem: Environmental > Aquatic > Freshwater > Lake...
GGTCGAGATCGGTCGTGCTGGAAAGTGCGCGACGTGATTTGGAGAGCACATCGCGTTCGCGGTCGAGGGACTTCTCTCGCTCTTCGATTGAGGCTCGGTAGAGGTCGATCTGCCGCATTCTCCGCCACTGGATCTGAGCCGAATCTTCGAGATGCTGGCATTCGACCTGCCGTCGGTGGCGGTGTTCGTTCTGAGCGCGTTCGAGATCCTCACGCAGCTTTTCGAGATGTTCCTGCTGGAACCGGATGCGGCTCTCCAAGACCGCTCGTTCGCTCTGAAGTTCGTTTCGCTGTGCGGTGTATGTGACGGTCCATTCGTTGCGTTCGGCCGTCAAGGCCGACTGCTCGCGTTCGCGCACGGCAAGCATCTCCGCCTCGAAGACGGTGCGCCGCTGCTGCCACTCGTGCTGCTCGTGGCTCAATGTTTCCAGATGCAGACGGCGATCAGCGGCGAGTGATTCCGTCTGCTCCTGTCGCTCGGACTCGATCAACGACAGATGCCGTTCCCGCGCGGCTTGGAGTTCTGCTGCTTGAGCATCGCGCGTGGCGGCAAAGTTCGATTCCGTCTCGCGCACAGCGGCTTCGTAGAACGCCTTCTCCCGCTCGATCTCTAACTTCTCGGCCTGCGAGGTTGCGTGCCACTGGTCGTACTCAAGTTGGAACTGACTCCGCCGCTCTTCCCACTCGGCGATCAGCGTTTGCCAGAGTCGTTCTCGCTCGGACTGAATCAGTTGCTCAGCCTGCGCGGTCGCCGCGAGAAGCTGTTCTTCGAGTGACACCGTGAGCGAACGAACCCGCTCGTGTGCGATGGACAGTTCGAGTCGTTCGGCGTCGAGCGTCTGACGTTCGAGCTGAAGTTCGACCAACACGTCCTCGCGCACGGCCGCGCGACGGCATTCGAGATCGACCCGCTCGCGTTCGTAAGCCAACTGATCGGCTTCGACCTGCCGCTGCAACGTCTCGGCCGCGAGAATCTGCTCGCTTAGCCCGGCCTCTGCGGACGCGATCCTCTGCCGACTTTGTTCCAACTCCGCCGAATGGTGCATTCGCAGGGAAAGGGCACGCTGCTGCTCGTCTTCAAATTCCAACAGCCGCTGTTCGAGAGTCGCTTCTCGCTCAGACAGTTCCGTCTGTTGAGTCAGCATCTGCTGCAACAAAAGTCCCGCTTCGGCCAGCACCGTTGAGGTCGAAACCGTTGAGGTCGAACGGACACCGGGAGTCGCGCGAAAAGCAGGCGGCGACAAAGGAGATGCGGGGCTTGCCGTAGAGCTAGAAACCACATCGGCCGGACGCGCCGAGGCTGTCGGATGCGGGCCATCAATCCGGATCTCGGCATGGCCCATAGTCAGGAACTTCGAGTCCTGAGTGGCTGGCTCCACGAACTGATGCGATCGCGGTGGAGCGGCAGAATCAAGCTTACGTTCGTCCATAACGGGAATCCCTTCCCCTCACGACGCGCGATCCTTGCGCATCGAAAACGGTCTCAGCAGAACGAGCGAAATCAAAAACTGAGTTTGACGACACCACCCCGAAGCGTGAGTGAGGAAGGTGATTCGTCCTCGCTTACGCTTCGGGGTGGTGTGGCGGGGAAGCGGCGACCGCCACTCCTAGCCACTCGTTGGCTGCTAGGCCAAGCCATCCAGCGCTTGAGCCAGCTTGGGCTTCTGAGTTAATCCGACGAAGCGTTGTACTTCACGGCCACCCTTGAACAGGATCACGGTCGGAATGCCGCTGATGCGGTACTCGCTGGGAATGCTGGGGTTATCGTCGGTGTTGACCTTGCCGACCTTGGCTCGGCCCGCGTAATCGTTGGCCAACTCTTCAATCGTGGGAGCGATCATTTTGCAGGGGCCGCACCAAGGAGCCCAGAAATCGACCAAGACCGGATCCTTGCAACCGAGCACTTCCGTCTGAAAGTTTGCGTCCGTGAACTCCATCACCTTGCCGGCCATGTGTATTGTCCCGTTGGTGTCTGCCACACAGGCCCACGACCGATGAGAGCCATCGTCCCGTGAACCGCCAAATAGTGCGGCGGATTATAGGGATAGGGCAAAGAGTGTCAATTCGTCAACAACGCTGCCAACTGGACATCTACGGCTAATCCGGCGACCTCGTCGTTCGCCGGTCAATGAGCCGCGGCGGGGCGCGTGGGGATTGTGTAGAGGCAGCAGTCGGTCGGGCAGACATCGTGGCTGGGGCCGAAGTGGCCGATGGCTCGCCGTTCTGAGGTGGTCCCGAGACGCTCTTGGATCAGTTCTCGAACCATGCTGATGTAGAGCGGGTGCGTACCGACGGTCGCCGCGCGGGCCATGTCGATGCCGAGTTCTTGACAGGCTTCACGAGCCTCCTCATCCAAGTCGAACAAGACTTCCATGTGATCGGACAGGAAGCCGACCGGAGCGATGACGAGCGATTTCGCCCCTTGGTGGTGCAACGTCCTGACGTGATCGACGACATCGGGCTCCAGCCACGGATCGCCCGGCCGACCGCTGCGGCTTTGGTAGACGAGGCTCCAGCGTTCCGCAGGCAGTTCCATTGCGGAGGCAATCAGACGGCAGGTCTCGTTCAGTTGGACGGCATAGTTGCAATTATTGGCCATGCTGAGCGGAATGCTGTGCGCCGTGAAGGCGACTCGCGCGACGGCACGGCTGGCTTCGGGGAGTTGCTCGAATGCAGAGCGGATCCGTTCGACGTTGGCCGCGATGAAGTCGGGGTGATTGTAGAAGACTCGCACCTTGTCGATCGTCGGCGCGGTCGCTCCGACGAGTTCTCGTGCGGCGATGACGTTTTCACGGTACTGACGGCAGCCGGAATAGGAACTGTAAGCTGAGGTGAAAACCGCGAGGACTCGCTGCACACCGTCGGCGGCCATTTGTCGCATGGTGTCGGGGAGCAGCGGATTCCAGTTGCGGTTGCCCCAATAGATCGGCAGGTTGATCCCGGCGCGATCAAGTTCCGGCCTGAGGGCGGCGATGAAGTCTCGCACCTGTCCGTTGATCGGGCTGATACCGTCGAAGTGGTAGTAATGCTCGGCGACTTCGAGCATCCGTTCACGCGGGACCGGCTTGCCACGCAGCACGTTTTCAAGGAATGGGATCACGTCGTCGCGCTGTTCGGGACCACCGAAGGAGACGATCAAAATGGCGTCGTAGTTGTTGTTGGGCATGGTAGGGTGTCGAAATGAGGCGAGTGTGGCTGGGGGTCCGAGTTACTTGGCCCTAGGTATTGATGCGGGCGATCCGGCGGGCGCGGCGGCTTCCGCTTCTTTGCTCTTCGTGATGCGGTCGAGGTACTGGCGAGTGATGTCTTCGGGGACGACATCTTCGGGCGGGACGAAAGTGAACTCTTGCTCGTCGATCGAAGCGTCGAGCTGCACGTTTTGGAACGTCAGGCTGACGATGGCTCGGTAACCCTTCTTCGTTTTCGCGAGACTGTCCTTCGCGGGAACATCTTTGGCCGACTTGTCCTTGGCAGCGGGAGCCTGTTCCGTTTTCTCTTTGTCCGTCTGCTCTTTCTCCGTCTGCTTCTTGAGGTAGATGATCCGTTCCGGGAACAGCGTGCGTGAATCGACGACGACGCGGACGAGATCGGGGATGTACGCCGGGAGCGGGTCTTCCGGGCGTCGCCTCCAACGGTTGGAGATATCGACCTTCCACTGTCCTTGAATGACGGTTTGCGTTTGACCTTCGCCGATTCCTTCTTTCATCGCCTCGAAAATCATCGTTCGTTCGAGCGACGCAAGGAGTGCGGTCAACCCTCCCAAGCCCAACTCGGCGGAGACGACCGCGTCCGAAATGTTCTTCGTGGAGGCCACCGCCGCTTTGATCTGTTCGACATCGCGGTGAGTGACACGCTTCACGCCGTTCAGCGTGACTTGGCTCCACAACTGCTTTCCATCGCAGACTTCGATCAGGCTCCCGTCAGCCCCTTCGTTGGGCTTAATGAGGTATTCGAGTCGCAGCTTGGAACCACTGGTCATGTAGCGACCGGTCGCTCGAAAGGGTTGGCTACCGATGGTGACGGTTTGCTCGATGTCGGCTCGCACGGAGGGATGGCTCTTCAACGCGTCATGGACTTTCGCCATGAAGGCGGTCGCGGCCGCTTGATCCGCCGAGAGGCTGGCCGTGGAGTCCTTCGCGGACTTGGTTTCGGGGGCAGACTTCGCATCGCCCTGACCGACGGCCGGGCGAGTCAGCGCGTTCGCTAGGCCCGCCAGCAGCAGGAGCAGCCCGAGTCGAGATGTGAAGCTGTAGAAACTTTGCCTACGGATCGGAATGTGACGGATTTGCCAAAGATACAACGGGCATCCTTCCGAAAAGAGAACAGACCGCGAGGTGTTGCCACTGTTGGCAGGACGTTCGGTGCGGGTGGAACGACGGTGGAACGCGAGTTTCAGCCGAATCGGCCACTCACAACGGGCGGCATTCTAGCCGTGATGCGTCGCGTCGGTCGACTGAGATTCGTGTCACTAGGCTGTTCAAAAGGAATTCGGCAAGGACGGCCGATTCAGACGCGAGGCTGATGGTTGGCGAGTGTTCGCCACCGGGCCATGCGTGGAGTCGCGGAGCCTGTTACCGAGAGGGGTCGCGATGAAGTGTTACTTTCTGGCGTTAGGCACAGTCGTCGTCGTATGCGTCGGCTGCGCCATGGATGGAAACCAACACACGGGTAAGGGTGAGTATCACGCTCCACCCGCTGCCATGATGCAGCGACCCGGTCCGATGGTGGACGGCCCCGGCCCCGGTGTTATGCCCGGCATGGTTGGCATGGCCGGTGGTCCCGGCGGCATGATGGGTGGCCCCGGTGGCATGATGGCAGGACGACCGATGGCACCGAGTACCACTCAGGTGCGATTCGTCGGCCCCGATGGGATGCACATCGGCTGGCAAATTCCCGGCGGTTATGCCGAGAACCAACTGGTCGCTCCTGCCCGGTACAACTTCTTCCAAGGAGCCACGTATCGGTTGAAGGTCACCAACGTTCCCGGTCGTGAAGGCTTGGCTCTCTACCCGACGTTGATGGTCTACCCCGGTCATCCGAACACCGAAGCCTATCTCTCGCACAACAGTGTTCCGATGCAGATGACGGAAGAAGACCTCGACCAAATCCAGAGCAACAACTTCGTCACCAAGGTCATCTACCTACCCGATGCACGGTATCAAGAGCTGGCCATCGCCAACGTCGAGACGCTCGTCTCGACACGCCTCGATCCCGGTGTTGATCCGATCCAAGAAGCCGACAAACGCGGCACGATTATGGCCGTCTTGCGGATCGGCAATATGGACCTCGAAATGCCCGGTCAACCCGGTGGCAAGCCGATGGCCGGTGTTGGTCCCGATGGACTCGAACAAGTCGATTATCGCTCGGTCGATGGCGAGCAGGGCGAGATGTTGCCACCGCTGCCGATCGGCCCCGCCGGTCAAGGTGCTCCGGGCATCCCCGGTGCGATGATGATGGCCGGAGCGGGAATGCCTGGCCAGCCGATCGCCGGAGTGAACATGCAGTCGTGGGGAATGCCCATCACCGGCACGCCCATCGGATTGGCTGGCCCGACTCACCTGCCCTACGGCGGTCCAGCCAGCCTGCAACAACACACGGTTCGCAATCGGACCAGCCAGAATCTGCCCAAGCCGGTGGATTCGGTACGGATCGACGTGAGGCACGAACCCGGCCTGAGCCTGCCTCAGCCCGTTCGCTACATCGAGTACACCGAGAAGCATCCGGTCTACTCGCCCGGCGAACTGTCCAACCCCGCTTGGAACGCTGGCCAGCCTCAAGAGTGATTCATGACGGAGAAGCGACCCGTCTCGAACATCGGCCCGGCCTGAGTCATATCAGCCGGGCCGATGCGTCGAGCGGTTCTGAATGGAAGTCATTAGTCGCTGGTCATTCCACACTGCTCATTGCTGACCCCCTCCCTGTCCCATCCTTAAGGGCCGCGCATCGTGATTCGGATGACGCCATTCATTGCCCTGACCTCATTGCTGGCTGTCGCACTGGCCTCCGGCTCGTTCGCCGCTGCTCAGCAGTATCCGGCGGTCGATGGGCGACAGTTCCCGTTGAATCAGATGACTCCGCCCGGCACGGCCGCTCAATGGTCAGCGAACGTAGGTCGAGGTCGCCCCGTTCAATTCCAGCCGGTGCGAGTCTCATTGCCAGCGGCCGGAACAGTTACGTTCTACGAGGCCGCCGGGCGACCCGTTGAAGGTGTCGCCCCCGCCCAAGTCGGCTTGATCGTGGGCCACGTTTACCGCCTGAAGGTGAGCGGCCTCGAAGACTTTCCCGGCACCGACTTCTATCCGTCGATCGAACTGATGGATCGCCTCCATCCTCCGACCGGCCGCGAAGAAGACTTCCCGATCGACTTCGAGTTCACCGCTGAAGAGTTCGAGTGGGCTGCGAATGGACGTTTGGTGACGAAGGTGATCTACCTCGAACAGCCCGATCGCGTCCCGACCGCGCTGCTCGACAGTCTCGAACGAATTCAGACGATCGAACCGTCGCGCAATGCTCTGGCCGAAGCCGATTCACTCGGCCGACCGATGGCCATCGTGAGGCTAGGTGGACGGACTCCCGATTCGCTGCGTCCCGACCCCGCGTTCTTCGGACCAGGCGGCCCGATCCGTGTGGCGGTCAAAACAGAGCAAGTTCACAACTCAGAACGAACGACTCGCCCCCAGGTGAGCGTCTCCAAATCAAAACGCCAGGTTGTGCAACGCGTCTCGCACGCTGCGACCAATCGCTGATGAACCGACAGTCAAAAACATCGTCGTAGGATGGACGCCTCGTCCGTCCGAACCCCACTGGACGGACGAGGCGTCCATCCTACGACGCGGAATTCCCGAGGTCCGAGATGATTCATCCGCTCAAAGCTTTGTCACATGCGACCCGAATCGGCGGCATCGCCGCACTCGCCTTCGTGTGCTGTGCGTGTGCCGGTCCTCGATCACTCGTGCGAACGGCCTCGCCCGCCGAAGACGCATCGGCCGACGGCACATTCCAAGCGGTCTATCACGAGACAACGAACCGCGCGGGAACAGCTCGGTCAGGGCACGACACTCAGGTCCAACAGCTCTCGTTCACGCCGGAGTCCGCGACAACAGAACCCAATGGTGACGCACGTGCCCCCGCCGATTGGCAGACCGCACGCGGACAAGATGACTCGCTCTCCAATGAATCGGCTCGCGACACCAAGTTCTCACCACCGACCGAAGCACCGGGGGAATTCCGGCTCGCGCGGCCTCGTGCGGCAAAGAGGTCGACCGGCTCGATTCAACAGGTCAGCCACGTTTCGCTGACGGGTCTGGAAATCGAAAGCACGGGCGGTCAACTCGAACGCCACGTCGGCGATTGTCCGCCAGGAGTCACGATCATTCAGTGTCCGCCCGAGCAGCGTTGGGCCGCACCGTGTCCCAACCCGTTCGCGCCGGGCATGGTCGGCTGTCAGTGCGAGACCACGCTCTTTATGGAAAAGTATCCGGACGAATATCTGTGTGATGGCGGCGACCGCGCGCTGCCCGTTCACTACGACCAGTTCAACCGGCAGGGACTCGACACGGAAGACACGATTGCCGAGTTCACCGATCACCGAGGCAAGAACCGCGTGAAGGCCTCGAACCGCGTCTGCGTCTACGCGCCGCGATTCTCGACCGTGCGAACGGTCAGCCGTCCATATGAGGACTCGCATCTGAATCGGGTCGCCGATTTCGATCACTCGGCAGGCACGAACGCGATGCACACTCGGTTGACGGCGTCGCTGCATGTGAAGCAAGAGATGACCGGTGGCGTTCTCATGCGATCGCGAGCCGGTGGCCTCGAAAGCGAACAGCTTGAGGGCGATGTCTTGCAGATTAAGCAGCTCGCCATTCACGAGAAGCTGATCAACGTCTATCAGGACTTGAGCTTCGTCGAATTCGGGAAGGTCGAGCGAAGCGAACTTGCTCGGTTGAACTTCGGCATCGAATCAGGACTGACTTGGTCACGTGAAGAGTACCCCGTGATCCAAGGTAAACTCGACTCGGCGCTGGAAGGTGTCTACGAGGCTCACGTCGCCACGATCGTCGGCATCGACGACAAGAAGTCCGACGAACCGGGCAAACTGCGGATCGTCAAACTCGCCGACAAGAACACCGCTCAGACAGGCGATGTCATCGAGTTCACGCTCCGCTACGACAACCTCGGTCCGAACGCGGTCCACCACGTCCGCATCGTCGATAACCTGACGCCGCGACTGCTCTACGTGGATGACAGTGCGACCTCGGATCGCGACGGTCGCCTCGTCGTGGAAGACAACGGCGAAGGAAGCCTCGTCCTCGCTTGGGAACTGACCGCCCCGCTCCAACCGAATACCGGTGGCGTCGTCACCTTCAAAGCCAAAGTACGGTAGAGACAAGGCGAGCGGCAGTACTTTTCTTGCCGTAGCCACGTTCGTCAGAACCTGGGGCCTACACTCTGGCGAGTGTAGCTACGGGTAAATTAAGACCTGCCATTCGCCTCAAGCTGTTGAGAGGCGTGATCAAGGTCTCATACAGGCGGAAGTCACGGCAGCAATTCTTCCTCGACGGCGGCGTCGGCCTTGGCGGAGGGATTCGGAGACTGAGCGGCTCCGAACTGCACGATCATCACCATGACCAGCACGCCGAGCAGTGCAAAGACCTGCGTCAAAGTGACCACCTCGCTGAATGCCCAGCCCCAGAGAACGGCTCCCAGTGGAGTCAGGTTGATGGTCATCGTGGCGAACAACGATCCCTGTTCACGCACGAGCTTGTTGAACAGGAATGTGGCCAACCCGGTCCCGACGACACCCAGCACGGCCACCGCGGCTAGTGCGGTTCCCCAAGGAGCCGTGGCATCGACGGGAGGTCGGCCGACGATCCACGACAGCGGCAACAGCACGCACGAGTTGGACGCGAGACAGAGCAGCGTCAATTCGAGCGGCGGCAAGTGCTTGAGCGTCCGCTGAATCAGACAGTTGGCGATCGAGTATCCGAGCGGCACGCTCATCGCCAGAGCCAGCTCAAACAGTGGGATTGCCCGCCCAATGCCGTCGCGCATCAAGATCACCAAGAAGATCAACGCGCCCAACACACCGAAGCCCTGCCGAACGGTGGGCCAATGTCCCAGCATTGGGATCGCGACGAGCAGGGTCAGCAACGGAGTGAACCCGACTGACATCCCCACCAGTCCGCCGCCGATTCGCTCGACCAGCCACGGTTGTAGTGAGTGCGGCCAAGTGAAGCCCAACGCCACAACAACGCTCAACGGCAGGACATCGCGCAGGGTGACGGTAAACTTCCGCCGCGCGAGCAAAAAGACCAGCAACAGCACCACCGCGCCGCCGATGGCGCGCCCGGCCCCGATCTCGATTGGCGTGAGGCAGGGCGAGGAGAGCTTCATCAGCATGAAGCTGCTGCCCCAGATCACACAGACCAAACTGAACAAGACGTAGGGCATCGCGCGGTTGCTTACCAGCCTGTTGAAAACAATGTAGGACGGGCACTCCTGCCCGTCTTCCGTGTTGAAAACCGACGGGCAAGAGTGCCCGTCCTACGTTCATTCAACAGCGTCTTTGACGTCAGGTGCTGGTTTTGGCTCGCAAGGAACCGCTGCGATAGGCGTCGGCCATGGCGAGCGGGATCTCAGCTTCGGCCAGCACGACCTTGGCTTGGTTCTCGACGGTGAGTGCCTTCATTTCCTGTTCGGCCGCCACGGCGCGGGCTCGACGTTCTTCGGCCTTGGCGCGGGCGATACGCATGTCCGCCTCGGCTTGATCGGCCTGTAGTCTCGCCCCGACGTTCACACCCACATCGATGTCGGCGATGTCGATTGAGACGATTTCATAGGCCGTCTGAGAATCGAGCCCCTTGTCCAACACCGTCTTCGCAATCAGCATCGGGTTCGCCAGCACTTCGGCATGCGTCGCACACGAACCGATGGCCGACACGATCCCTTCATTGACGCGTGCCACGATCGTTTCTTCCGTCGCACCGCCGATCAGTTGCGCGAGATTGGTCCGCACGGTGACCCGCGCCCGCGCCTTCAATTGGATGCCGTTCTTGGCGACGCCGTCGAGTGTGTTCCGACCGAAGGACTTTGGATCGGGACAGTCGATCACCTTGGGATTAACGCTCGTTTGAACCGCTTCCAATACGTTGCGTCCCGCCAGATCAATGGCCGACGCCGTGTTCCAGTCCAGCGTGATCTTGGCACGATGCGCGATGATCAGCGCTCGCACGACATTGCGAATATTGCCGCCCGCCAAGTAGAGCGCTTCCAGTCGCTCGGTGGTGACCTCACGCAATCCCGCCTGCACGGCCATGATTTTGGCATCCACGATCGAGGTCGGGTTGACCTTCCGCAGCGACATGAACAACAGCGCGAACGGCCCGATCTTGGCTCGCGTCACGAAGGCTCGCAGCCACAGTTTGAAGTACGCCGCGAACACGGCCACCACGATGATCGCCACCAGCGAGCCGAATCCGACGCCAATGATGATCAAAATCTGCAACGCATCTTTGTTCATGGTCTGTCTCCATAGTTGCCGTCCCACCGCCAACACATGCTGTTTGTCGGACACGTCCGACAAGCGTCTCGAACGCTGCGGCCCGGATTCTAAGCACGCCCTCCGGGCGGGTCGAGCGACTATGGCGACCTCATGAAGTCCGGCTCACAAAGCAAACCGCTTGTTGAGCCAGCGTAGAGTAAGCCTCTGGCTTGCTCGTTCGCTCGTGGCAAAAAACGGGCAAGCCAGACGCTTACCCTACGTTGGCCACAGGCTATCAAGCGGGACTTCGGTCTCTGCCCATCGTGGGTCTCTGCCAATCGTGCGTCCCTACTTCGCCCCTTTGAAAATCTTGCGGTCGAGACGCGGGATGTAGAGCGTCCAGTGAGAGCCGCTGTTCGGGTCGTCTTGGATCGAGCGGAAGAACTCGTGCAGCTTGGCGTCGAGGTTATCGAGTTGGTGCAGAGCGACCGCTTCGGGAGTCATCGGCAAACGCGGGCTGCCGAACTCATACGTGCCGTGATGGCTGACGATCATGTGCTTCAACCGCCACGCGAGTTCGTTGTCGAAGCTGCCGCCGGTGAGTTGCTCGAACTGGCGAATCTTCTCGGACAGCATCTCCACGCCGATCACGAGATGTCCGAGCAGTTGGCCTTCATCGGTGTAGACGAAGCCCGCTTCGACATTCAGTTCGCGCACCTTCCCGATGTCGTGCAGGAAGACTCCAGCCAGCAACAGTTCCACATCGAGATCGACGTAGACCTCGCAAATCTTCTTCGCGACCTTCATCAGCGAAACCATGTGTTCGACCAAGCCGCCGCGATAGGCATGGTGGGCTTTCACACCGGCCGGCGTCTCGGCCAGCACCTTCATCAGCCCATCATCCAAGAGGAAGCATTCCATCAATGTGCGGAGTTGCGGATGCTCGAATGCGAGCAGGATCGCCCGCAGTTCGGCCAGCAGTTCTTCGACCTTGGCGGAATTCATCGACTCAAAATCGGCGGGATCGGTACTCGATGCGGCCACGTTGTCGATGTAAGTCAGGATGAGCTGCAACGTCCCCTGATAGAGCTGCACCTTCCCCTTGATCCGCACGAACCCGCCCGTCTGAATGTGCTGACACGACTCTTCCGTGACGTTCCACATCCGGCCATTCAGGACGCCGGTTTTGTCCCGGAGATCGACATTGAGATAGAGCGCCGCGTTGCGGTTCGCTCGCAACTGCTTGTCGGCCACGAGAAACACTTCATCGACGACATCGCCATCCTTGAGATCAGTTACAAAACGGCGAGTCATGGGCGAAGTCCAGTGCGAGAAAAGTGACATCAAAGCGGCGCGGGATTCTAGGAACGCCCCGAGGGGGTCACAAGGAACGTCGTCGAGGGTGCAGGGCCAATGCCTGTTGAAGTCGGAACAGGTCGGTGTCCACGTCCCTTCCGCTGGAGGTGACTCGCAACCCTTCATCAACGCGCGCACGCCGGATAGACTCCCGCCCTTCAATCGCCTTCCCCACTGAAAGGAGTCGCCCGTGCGCTGGTCTCAAACGTTGATCCCGACCATGAAGGAAATCCCGGCGGATGCCGAGGTTCCCAGCCATCAACTCATGCTGCGCGCCGGGATGATCCGGCAGCTCATGGCGGGAGCGTACACGTACCTGCCGCTCGGTCTGCGGGCGCTCAAGAAGGCCGAGGCGATCGTTCGCGAAGAGATGGACGCGGCGGGCGGGATCGAGATCTTCATGCCGGCCCTGCAGCCGATCGACCTGTTTGAGCGAACGGGGCGCAAGACGGCGTTTGGCAATGTCCTCATCAACTTCAACGTGAAGCGGGGCGACCGACAGGTCCATCTAGCGCTCGGGCCGACGCACGAAGAGGTCGTGACGGATCTCGTATCGAAGCTCATCAGCAGCTATCGCCAGATGCCGATCACGCTCTATCAAATCCAGACGAAGTTCCGGAACGAAGAGCGGCCACGGTTCGGCATCCTTCGTACCAGCGAGTTCCTGATGAAGGATGCGTATAGCTTCCACTCGTCGCTCGAATCGCTGAACGAGACGTATCAGAAAATGTATCGCGCGTACTGCCGCGTCTTCTCGCGCTGCGGCTTGGATTACCTGCCGGTTGAGGCCGAGAGCGGTCCCATCGGCGGAGACGGTTCGCACGAATTCATGATCCCCGCCGCGAACGGCGAGGACCAGATCGTCTACTGCAAACAGACGGGCTATGCCGCGAACTGCGAGCGGGCCGAGACCGGCCGCAAGCCTCCCGTCATCGCTGCGTCGCCTGACGCCAAGCCGATTGCGAAGGTTCACACGCCGCAGGCTGGCAGCATCGAGGCGGTCTGCAAGCTGTTGAAGTGCAAGCCGCACAAGATGGTCAAGACGTTGATCTTCGTCGCCGACGGCAAGCCGGTCGCGGTCCTTGTGCGAGGCGACCACGAAGCCAATGAAGGAAAGATTCGCCGCGCGCTCAAAGCAACCACGCTGGAGCTGGCCGATCCCGACGTGATCCTGCAAGTGACCGGAGCACCCGTCGGTTTCGCAGGGCCGGTCGGGATCAAGTGCCCCGTGATCGCCGACCACGACGTGCCGCTGATCGTCAATGCGATCACCGGTGCGAACGAGGCCGACCAGCACTACGTGAACGTCAACGTGGCGACGGACTATCAGCTCGACACGACGCACGATCTGCGCAACGCCACCGGAGGCGATCCGTCTCCGCGCGGCGAGGGAACATTGGAGCTGGTTCACGGCATCGAAGTCGGTCACGTCTTCAAGTTGGGGACGAAATACAGCGCCTCGCTCGATGCGTTGTTCGACGACGAGAAAGAGTTCCGTCAGCCGATCATCATGGGCTGCTACGGCATCGGCGTGAACCGCATCCTCGCGGGTCTGGCCGAGACGAAGCACGATGAAAACGGACTGATCTGGCCGCTGGCGATCGCTCCGTATGAAGTGATCCTCAGTGCGCTCGATGTGACCGACGCGAACACGCTCGCCGCATCAGAAGCTCTCTACGCAGACCTCAAGGCGGCGAAGGTCGATGTCCTCTTGGATGACCGCGACCAACGCCCCGGCGTGAAGTTCAAAGACGCCGACCTGATTGGCATCCCACTGCGAGTGAACGTCGGCGGCAAGGGCCTCAAGGAGGGAGTCGTGGAACTCAAGTGGCGCAACGAAAAAGACGCGATCAAAGTCCCCGTCGCCGATGCCGCGCGCGTCATCCAAGAACAACTCGCTGCGCGTCGCGCCGAAGAGGCGGCTCGCGTTCCAGCGTGATCTGTTGCTGAATCGTCGTTTAACCGCGTGGGGCGTTTCCCACGCGGTTACCCTGCCGTGACACAAAGTGAGTCTTTTCCGAGCGGGGCGGCGTCAGCCCCCCGGTTCTTCCCAAGAGGGCTTACGCCCAAAAACCGGGGGGCTGACGCTCAATGGCACTCACGTTGAGCG
>Ga0209086_10002631_pt1 | contig 13938 bp, 19 predicted proteins | sample M_130207_XF_Meta_FD_187312 | JGI IMG/M metagenome (GOLD analysis project Ga0209086, IMG submission 187312) | Freshwater microbial communities from Lake Montjoie, Canada to study carbon cycling - M_130207_XF_MetaG (SPAdes) (version 2) | ecosystem: Environmental > Aquatic > Freshwater > Lake...
GTTTCCGAGTCGTTTCAAAAAAACCGGTTGACCGATTTCCTTTCCGAAAGTTGCATCGCTTACAAGATGCGACGAGATTGTCCGGCTCATCCGTTCCACCTTTGGAGATTGGTACGACATGATCGACCGTGTCTGCATCGTTGCCGCAATACTGGCAAGTGTGAGCATCGCGAATCAGGATTGATTCACGAATCTTCATCCAAAGTCTTGTGTTTCCACCTGTTGCGCGACTACTAGCAGTACTCATCTAGTCCACCTCTCGGCTGTGTGTGTGGCTGTGTAGCTGTGTGTGTGTCTGGATACACCGGTGGCCATTTTTTATTGCCATCCATGCTTAAGTAGATGCCGGTAGCCATTACACATTGACCCATACCGAGTTTTAAGATAGGCCACTCCCATTTCAATTTGAGCATAACCGTTTAGATATTTGACACGATTGTTTTTCATCTGGATAAGACCGTAATGCGATCCGTTCTTTGCCCTTATGTTCCATCCAGATTCTTTAATGACGATTGAATAGAAGCATTGAGTCTGTTTATAATCGATGATGATTGAATGAGCATAGAGCTTAAGATGATCAATGTTGGATGCAGCTTCGGCATGAGGAGCCCCAAGCGATGCGATTAGGATGGAGAGGCTAACAACAGGCCGGAGGAGTCTTTTTTTTATCTTTATCTTTTTATCATTGAAAGAGTAATAATCATTCTCTTTCGTGACTATTCTCTCGTTCTCGGCCTGTACCTGTCCAGCGTACATTACCAAGTCAAGCACATCGGTATAAGTCCTGTTCAGAGCCGTGTGGCGATATGTCCACAGCCCTGTGGATAACTTCTGTGGATAACTTTTCATCGATCTAAAGCTATCGATAGCACTCGGCCGATGACCAGTCCGACCAGTAATCCGATCATGAATGCGCTCATGACTTGCCCCATCCTTTGCCCTTGAATATGGCTGGAGTCGAGTCGTATAGCCTCTCCATAGGTATCACGCAATAATCACAATAAGGCGAACGTTCAAGCTCTCCCATTGGCCGTTTGATTGTCTGGACTCTTGAGCAGACTTGACACTTGTATTCATAGATCGCCATCTAAGTCCTCGACTCTCGCTATTCCCATGACCTCGCACTCGACGCATTGAACGACCTTCAAGTCCGGCGGAAGATTGTCCGTGACGATGTGTGTGATGTGGATTGTTTTCTTTTTACACTTTCGGCAATTAGATCGCACTTGCATAAGAGCTCCTCACCAAGTCCTCGATTGGATTAAGATGTTGTTGTGTAATCCACCAGGAATCCTGTCCGGTGTTTTTGAATTTGTTTTTCTTTGCAGCCGATACCGGAATCCAGCCAGCGATGTAATACTCTGGAGATTTACCTACGACAAGAACGGCCACGTCATCGTCTCGATCGGTTGGATAGATGATGAGACTGCCATTGATGTATGACGTCCACTTGACCTCGATTGCTTTGCCGACGTCGGCTTTGCGCTTTCCTTTTGACTCATTGATGTCGAAGTCGAGTCCGAAGTATTGAGCGACCAGTAACTCGGCAGCTAAAGATTCGGCGTATTCGGTAGTCTGTTCGTGTTTGTTTAGCTTTGTGTTGTAATGAACCGTGACGCCTAATTGCTGGCCGTATGCGAATATTACTTCACCTGCTCGCTTATGTACAGCCCACTCATCGGCTTCCGAGATTGGCAGTCTAATCATGTGGATTCTGCCTATGCGCTCGACATAAATAGATCATGAGCTCTGGCGGATTGCATTTAGCAAAGCCAGCCCCTTCGGCTGGCTCGACTACTCCGCAGATTGAACACGTCTCTTCGCCTTGAATGATGTCCTCAAGATTGACCCAACCTTCGGCCGTGTGAATCTGAATCCCGGCCATTAGTTAGTCATCGCAACTTCGTAGGCTTTACACGAACGACAATATGACGCAATTAGGAGCCATTCCATTTGGTTGAAAGTGACCAATCGATCCGATTTTTCAATTTCTTTGCAATGATCGCAGAACTCTATGGCGTAGCCTTTTTTCATTGTCTGCCCCATTGTCCATCGGAGCCAAGAACGTGCCAGTCTGGCGGACATTGATTGGATTTTAGTCGCTCTGTGCAGAAGTAGCCGCCCCAGCCTTTGCCAGCCTTAGATTGACCCTCTTTCCAGACCATCGCCCCGTGTGGACAGCGTGGAGCCGCTGGAACAAGTGTTCCACCGAGTCCAGTAGCAATTTCCGCTACTGCGCTCTTTATCGTTGGAATGCCGTCGGCCTGTGGATCGAAGTTTGTCGCCCAATAATCCTTGTCCTGTTCCGATTCCTTGACAATTTGTGAATCTACCTTTTCGACCTGCTCCATGTTCTGCAAAGTAGGCCGTGTATCTGATCCGAGAACTAGGCCGATTGCGCGTCCGATTGCCGATGTAGCTGTATCTTCGACAAACCATTTTTTCATTCCGACGTTGTATGTCTGGACGTTGCCGAATGCCATGTCTGTTCCTGCCGGATGTATGTCCTCGATGTCGCGCCAGACTTTGCATTGAATAAGGACGAAACCTTTGTCGGCGTTAAAATCTAAGACGTTTGTTTCAATGCGTCCAGTTGGATATGTAGCCCAGAATCGTTTGATGCGTGTAGCTACATCTTCGTAGTTGTCTAAGAATCCCATTAGTTGACCTCGCTATCTTGACGCTTTGAGAATGCGCGGCCACGTTTCCAGCCGTCTCGCTTTCCGTCGTTATATCCCGAAGAGTAAGCTCCGAGATAGATTAGGCCAGAGCAAAGTATTGCTCCGAGTAAGGTAAAGATTATATCTGTCATTTTGTGCTCCCGTTTAGGGATCGACGTTCGCGCTCCCTAGTTACAGGATGGCACTTATCGCCAGAGCTTGCAAGATTAGAGTCGGCGTGTCTATTTTTCGAGAAGCTGAGAGATAAGCGTGTCAAGCCTCGACTCGATGCGATTGACTTGATCTTTAAGACTTGCCCCACCATTGGGAGCAAACTCCCTCATGATGGATTTCACGATAAAACGCATCGACGAATAGATCGCTGTCACGACTGAAATTACTAGGCCAATGACTAGGCTCCATTCGCCTAGACTCATTTTCTACCAAATGCGCCATCGTTAGGATTGAGCCATCGGATTATGACTGGCAAGACCGCAGCTAGACCAGCACCGAGAATCGCCTTTGGATCGGTGACTCCAGCTAGATAGACGGCCAAGCATGAGGCCACGAAGCTTCTAGACCAAGATGCGAGAATTGCCTTGAGTTCGTTCATTTTTTCGCCTTCCCTTTCGCTGGATGTTTTATCTCTAAAGCTGGAAAAGTTCCACCGTATGCGGAAAGTTTAGGCCTAGCGTATCCAACTATCTCGGATTTCGTCCGTGTCTTAATCATGACCATTCCGCCGTTGCGTTGATCTCCCGTGCCGGATGTGTTGCCCTCGATGAGCATGACGGCATTACCGAGAACCTTTGCAACGATTCCGATGTGAGAGATGCGATCAACGCCGTCATGTGGAAAGTCCATGAAGCATAAATCGCCAATTTGAGGATTGTCCTCAATCCATCGGCCAAGCTCTTTCATCTTATGCGCCCCGATTGCAGTCGAGACCATAGATGGAATCTTGACTCCAGCCTTGTCATAGACCCAATTTACGAACGAACCGCACCACGGCAGACCGTCGGCCTTTGTGTGCTTTCCGTACTTTGTAAGATTGTCCGGCTCTTCGACATAGCCCACCTCTTCGAGTGCAACCTCAAGAATGCGAGCTGAAGTTCCGATCGGATAGGTCACTTCGACTCGAATTCGATTTGTTGAATTCTCATCTCTGCCCAGTTAGTCGCGGCCTCTTCGTACTCTTCGACTGTGAGCTCATACTCTTCGCCGTTAATTGTCGCGACCATTTTCGGATTCTCTTTTTTGCATTGAGCAATGAGAGATTCAAGAGTTATTTTCTCTGCCATGTTAAGCCACCTGATAACAAAAAGCGAGAGTGAAAGAATCCGAAGTAGTCCACGTCATCGGAATGGCTGCACTTTGGGCAACTTGATCTACATAAGTTCCGCTGGCTCTTTGTACATATAAATCGACGGAAGTATTGTTTCCGGCATTTTGTACTACGTAGCCGATGAAAGTCTGCGATGCAGAGGCATCCGCCATTTTACAAAATGAACTCAAAATCGGTGTTCCACTTGCCACTGAATTCACGGGAAGCCCGACTCTGATGTTTCCTGTGACGCTGCTTGTTGTTCCCAATGTGAAATCTACGACGACAAAGACAATTTTTCCAATTTGAGCATATTTTGTATTAGAGAGTGTACCGTTACCGATAGTCCAGCCTGATGTGGCTGCGGGAGTGTAATTTGTCCATGCTCCAAGAGTTGTCCATGTAAAAGCCATGTCCGTCGCGGACGTCTTAGCTAGATATTGAGCAGTCGATCCGCCTTTAAGTTGAGCCATCGATGTATCGACGCCCTGCCCGAATGTGTTAAATTGTGCCGGAAGATTCGTGACCAAGTCTGCGGCGACTGGCATGACCCAGCCGAAGTTAGTTGTCGGATTTGCCATCTGTTTTCCTTTCTAAACTACCGAAGTGATTGCGTGTGCATAGTCAAGCGTAGGCGATAAAGTGTTGTAAGCCTCTAAGACACTCACTTGTTGCCATTGGATCGCTCTTAATGAGTAAGCCAAAGCCGAGACATTAAGCGTCAAAGAGACGTCATTGTATGAAGCCTGAAAAGTAAAGCCCTCGACGAAGCCTAAGAATGGCGATTCCATGTTCGACGGTAGATTGTTAATTCTTACTGGAGCACCAAAGAAAATTGAGATGAGCTTGTCACGTCGGACGTCTGTGATATCAGGATTGCCAAGTCCGAACCGAATCGAATTGAAGTTTGGAACTGGATTGGCAAAATACTTGAGAAAATAAGCGGCTTGTTGCTGTGCGTCGGCAAGCAGACTCAAAGTTGTGTTGACCGTGTAGCCATTCTGGCCATACAAGGCGATGGATGTATCATCCGATGTCGAAGTCGATGATGTTCCGCCGACTCCATAATTGACCGTGATTGAGTTTCTGACATCTCCGACGCTCATCTTTGTCTGTAATCCTTGACCGATGGCGTCATTGGCAGTTAAATCGATGTAGCCATTGGCGGCTAGATAATCCACGCGCCGAGTCGAATCGGCATAGCAGACTTTCCCAGTTGCATCTTCGTAGATGTTTCCCAATCCTGAATTCGCGACTGTTGAAGCTACGGAATAGACATTCTGTGGATTGACTGCTCGTGCGATTTGAAGATAATCGCCCGGAACGTCGATCGTGCCCCATCCCGTCGAATATGCGTAAGTCTGAGAACCGGGAAAATTGGCATAAGAAATATTGGCAAGCGGCGAACTATAAGGGAAATTGCTGAAATCGTTGAGTGCTTGCTTGATCTGGTATCCGTCATAGTCTGAAGATAAGCCGCCGCCTGTGAGTTGCCTTTGTAGATTAGCCAGTCCGCCATAGGCGACAATTCGAAGCTCTTGAGTGACTGCCGATGTTCCCACTTGTGAGACTGTCAAGGTTACATCCGAGACCGCGCCGCCGAAGATTTGGATATAAGTCGCGGATGAGTTTTGAAGCTCGATCGAGATTGTGTCATTTATGTTGATGTCAGGATCGGATTCGTTTAAGAGAACGATTGTAAAATTGCAGTAGGAAGCTTGAGGCTGTTGCCATATAGTCGTTCGGCCACTTGTCATCGATAACGTTGCGAGAATGTAATTCGTCGAAACTGTACCGTTGACCTTGATTCGCCAAACTGGAGACCAATTACTCATCGACTATTCCATCGATCGGGAGTTTTGCAAATTGACTGCTCCGCCCATACCGCTTCGATACGATTGATTTAAGGTCTCGGTAATGACTCTCGCCGTACCTTCCGAATCGATGGCTCCGTTGACTGTGATGTTATTGACGACGGTTGGAGTTGGCGTTGCAGTTTGAATCTTTGTATAGTCGCCCGTTATGCCAGTTGTTAAACCTGGACCTTGATAAGGACCAATTGTCGGAACTGCGGTAATCATTATCGGTTCGACCGGAATGACCGTCGAAGTTGAAGATCCTGAACTTGACCCTGAACCGCTGCCACTTGTATCCGGCATCTTGAGCGATACTGCTCCGGAAGCTGCTAGGTTTCCGATGTCATTTTGTGCGTTTTGAGCCGCGTCGTAAGCGCCTTTGGATTGTGTAGCGGCTCCACCGCCGGAGCCGATGAGTGGAATTTTGTCGATATCTTTGCCAATTTTGACGATGTTGATTCCGTCGATGACTTTGTTGATTGCCGTGATCGCGGCGTTTATCATAGGTTTAAGCGCGCCGAGAATTGCTCCGATGACATCGATGACAACTCCAGCGATGTCACCGATGACTTTGAACGCTCCACCGATAACCGTTCCTAAGAATGGCGCAAGAACGCGAATGATTTCGACGAATGACTTGAAATTGTCCATGTTGTCTTTGATAGCTGTTGAAATATCTTCAAAAGCCGATTTCATTCCGTTAAAGACTGGCGTTAAGTGTGATTTGATAATGTTGACGAAATCTGAAATTTTAGTTGTAAGCCCACCTTTGTCGCTGGAGAACGCATCCGATACTTTCTCAACAATTGGAAGTATGTTTTCCGTAAAGTAGCCGACCATTTTTTGAAGTATTGGTAAAAGTGCCGTTCCGATAGTTTCAAGAGATTCATCGAATGCAATTTTAAGACGATCCATTCGTCCTTGAAAAGTCTCGGCATTCTTAGAAGCTGAACCGCCGAATAATTCCGAGAGTTTGTTTTGAGTCTCGGTGAATGTCATCGCTTTAAGCTCGGCGGCTGACATTCCGACGCCAAGTTTTCCAAGAGATGCGCTGTTGCCGTCGTAGGCTTTGCCGAGTGCATTGGCTACGGCTTCCAACGGCTTTCCAGTTTGTGCGCTTATGTCTAGTGCAAGATTGAGAAGCTCTTGAGCCTTTGTCGAATCATTTGTCGAAAGTGCCAAGCGAGACAAGGCTGGACGAAGTTCGTCGTCTGTAACTCCAGTTGCCAGAGATGTTTTAAGAATCTGTTCTTCAATTGCGGCGATTTGTGTTTTTGTCGCTCCAGTTGCATTCTCTAAAGCTGTGGCCAATTTGACTTGAGATTGTTCGTCTGCCATGGCTGACTGGACACCATCGACGAGAAGCTTGCCGGCATAGACCGCGGCGGCCGCCCCAGCCGCCGCGAATGCTAGTCCGGCTTTTTTGCCATAGTCTGAAATCTTATCGCCGAAGCCTTCGACTTCTTGAGATCCGTCTGTAAGATTCTTTTTGAGATTGTCAATATCGGCAAGGATGGAGAGTTTGAGAGTACGTGAACCTGCTCCGGCCATTTAGTTCCACTCTTTCATGATCTTATCGAGTGCATTTTCCCACTTTGCCACGATCTCCGGTTGCAACGCGCGCAAAGTTGGATAAATAAACCAACCTGTCGAACCGCGACCCGTTGAACCTGACCAGATTGGAAACTGTTTCAATTTGTTAGATCCGAACTCTGTTCCGCCCCAGAGATCCTTAGTAGTCGCACCGCCTGAAAACTTTTGTCCGACATAACCGAATGAAAGCTCGCCTATCTTTGACGACTTGCTTACCTTTGAACCTTGAGCGATTCTGTCTGCGACTGCGCCTCGACCAGTTGCCGCGCCTTGAATCTTGCCTTGAACGAACTCGGCTAAAGCTGACGATTCACGCTTTGCCGCATCGACGGCCTCTTCGTCCATCGCTTTAAAGCCTTTGAGAATAGATCGCAATTCTGCTCGATCATAAGTTATTTTCTCATCGTCCATTCCGAGTCTCCAATATCTCAACGGCAGTTAAGAGATCCTCGGCACTCTCCCAATAAGACATTGGGATTCCGGTAGCAATAGCGACCTCGATCAGAAGTCGGCTTACTGTTCCGGCGGCGTGACTTTTGGGTCTGCGTTTTCCACCTTTACATCTGCGACGGTTTCACACCATATCTCAAAGCTTTTGACCGGTAAGCCGGCCGATTCTCTTTTCATTGCATTCCAAGCCAAGAATAAGAGATCGGAAATACCGATCTTGTTTCCAGCTTGAGAGATGGTGTGACCCGTCTTGTTTTCCCACTTTGCCCACTCTGGCGGCTGCGCCGTGTATGTAGCGACGTCGCCAGAGTTGAACTCGATTGTTATTGGCAGTTTCATTTATTGCTCCCGTTTCTGCTAGTTAGCTAAATGTTGCGACTGGAGTTCCAGAGACAACCATTGACCAGTTATCTGTCTGCGCATCTGGCGCAGTTCCGCCAGCGTTAGGAAATACTGGAAAGACGTTAAGTGCGAAGACTGCGCCTGTTGTAGTTGTAAGTGAGACTGCAAGAGTTGTATTCGGTGCGCTACTAGCGGCCGTCCACATAGCCTCAAAGAGTGATGATGCAACGCCCCAATCGGCCAAGAGTGCAACCGTCAAAGTCCATTGATCGTCGATGTGTTTGTATGCCTTTCCGTCAAGTGTTTGATAAGTCGTGATTACTGGAGCGTTCGAGAGAACGACTGAAGTTGTTTGTGCGTCATAGTTGACCGTCGCGAGTGTGAAGGTGATCTCTCTCGCCGTGACGATTGTTGTTGCCATGATTGTGCTCCTTAGATTGTCTGTTGTGTGTAGTAAGTGGAGACCGAGAGATCCGCGACGAGTAAGTTACTCGCCCCTACTGAAGTGATTGTCGGACGTTGAACGTCGCCGACGACGTAACCTGTCGGCATAGCCGCCAGAATGCTGATGATGAGCTTTTCTAGATTGTCAAGTGCGCCAGCGTTTGAGTTATAGGCAACGGCGGCAGTTACGACGAAATTGATTTGAACTCGAACCGTTCCCGATCCAATTAAGTTAGGTGATAGGTAAGGCGAATCCGGAATGATGACAACGGCTGGCGGAATGACTGCCTCTGGTACGGATGAATAAACCGATGCGACAACTCCAGAGAGTGCAGTTGCAAGAACGCCTCGGACGTCGGTTGCGATTGATGTTGGAGCTGGCATTACATGGCCATCGATGAGACGTCAAGATAAGGCGATAGCAGTCCGACGACTCTATTCATAAGTGATCGACCCATGCGGAACGGAGACGGAGCAAAGTCAACGCCTTCAATTTGTCCGCCCGGTGCGACGATGGATTGAAATATCTCCACGCTGACTAAGAGAATTGCATTCTCTACGGCCGGGATTCCTGCGTATAAAGTTAGAGCGTTGCTTCCGGATAAGTAAGCAACGCCCGCCGGAATGACTCCGCGAGCTGTGACATCGGCGTTGACTTTCGCGGCTGAGAATGTATAGATTGAAGAGATGTCGTCCGTGATCGTAACTGTTGCGTTAAAGAGTGACGGAACGCATCCAGTCACGACGACGGATTGACCCGTGACGAATCCGTGTGGCCTTTGTGTTACATAATAGGCGACATCGTTTGTCAGATAGACGCCAGCGACGGCGGCTTGATTGGCAACCAATAACGGCAGGATTACCTCTTGCGAGCTTTCGATAATTGAATCCAGATAAGCATCCGAGTAAAGAGAAATCGAGACGCCAAGAATGTCACGGAGCTGTGTAGCTGTAACTAGATTTGGCATCTCGATTCCTTTCCCTCAACTGCTCGGCTAGATACGGGAGCGCATCTAGCCGATGATTATTTTTAGGTGAAGTTGAACAAGTTTCCACCGGCTGAAAGCTTTGTAGCGATTGCACCGTATGAATTGAGCGAGATCTCAACTGTTCCGTCGGATGGCTTGTTGACATCTAGGCGGAAGTTTGGAGACTCATACCAAGTGAATGAGCCCGGCTCAAGAACAACCATTGAATCATCGGCTGTTCCTGTGAAGACGCCTGAGTTGTCAACGTAGAAATTAAGGCCAAGAACTAGACCGACCTGTGATTGACCGTTGACTGCGCCAGCCTGATTTGATGGAAAATAAGCATTGAACAACGGTGTTCCGTTGTCGTTATAGCCCATGATTTTCGCCCATTGTGCTGGAGAGACGAGAAGATTGCGCGCGAACTTTTGAGTTCCTGCATAGATGGCAGCGTTTGATTCTGATACGTAACCGATAAGTCCTGCGGCAGTTAGTGGCTGAGCAGTTGTAGCGGAAGCTGCATCGGCTTTGATTTGTGTTGCGACGGCCTTTGTCTGTGAAAGTGCCATAGCTGAAGCCATAATCATGAGAAGCTCATTGAAGAACGCCGGTGAGCTGCGATCGATGATCTCTTGTGTGAGAATGTTGCGTCCTGCGTAGCGGCTGATAGGTACTGAAAGATACTCGGATGTGACGTTTGTATTTGTTACTGCTCCGCCTTCTGCAACTGCATCAACGACTGCAACCTGTGTGATTTTTGGAATCTGGAATTCAAGACCTGCGTCTGGAAGTGTTCCACGACTAATCGCGTCGATTGCTCCACGAGTTGAGTTTGAGAGACCGTTGACGATTTCTGTGAGCTGACGTGTTGGATTGAAGCCCGGATTTGTAGTACCGAGATCATCATTCGTCGCTGCGATGTAGATTGCTGAATCTGAATTTGGATTGAGTGATGCTTTGATTGAGTGCTCGACCCATGATCCCATGTCGACGACTGGTGAACGTGGCTTTGTGTAGTGCAACGGAGCACTTCCGAGATTAACGACTTTGGAAGCTTCAACCGTTTCGGCTGTTGCTTCGGTAACGGTTGGAGTTGTTTCCACTTGCGTTTCTCCTTCGATTGTTGGATTTGTTTCTTCTGTCTCCGGCTCTTCCGGATCAGAATTTTCACTTGCCGCGATTGCGACTTTTGCGCTGGCAATAGCTGGATCTGTAACGAGTGAGACCTCTTTGAGATTGCTCGCAGTAATGACAAGAACTCCATCGATGTTCTTGTACTTGTCGGCCATGACACCGACTGAGAATCCATCGCGCAGTCCGGTAGATGCCTCGACAAGTGCATCGCTTCCGGCTGTTGTATTACCGACGGAAAACACGGCATCGATGCCTTCTGTGCTGACGATGTAAGATTTTAAGAATCCGATTGGAGATTCGCGGCGATGTTCAAGAAGTAGCTTCGTCGATTCGCCGAATGTAATTGAGTAAGGCTTGAACAAAGTTGATCCAGCCGATGTCGCTCCCTCTTCATTCCACGTCACAATTCGACCAGAGATTTCGCGTTTCGGAAAATCTGTTGCCGTGACTTTGATTGAGAAGTTGATGTTCATTGGATTTTCTTTCATGGTGACATATCCTCTTCCATTTTGATTTCATCGGCTGTTAAAACTCCTATATCGAATAAAGTTTTGTACACGTCTGCGCGCTCTTTTGCTGATCCGCGCAAGTAATCATCTAGATCAAAGCGAACTTCTTGAGAAGCTGGAACGAAATCGTTGGCCATTCCAGTCATTGACAGACGTTCCTCAATTGCTGTCATAATCGGACGCAGCGAAAAGTCGATGAGAGATTTTCTTTGCGATGATGCGTTTGAATAAGTCATCGATGCAAGAGAATCGGCGTCGACGTAATAAGCCGGAATGCCAGAGGCTCTGGCGAGTTCCGTTGCAACGTACGAACGCGCTTCGTTGAGTTGAAGCTTTGATGGATCAAAGCCAACCGCTTCCATCGTCACGTCTGCATTAAGAAAAGCCGTTGAACGATTGCGACGAGCTGCGCCCCATGACTCCAGAAGTTTAGCTATGCGATCGGCTGGAAGTGCTGTTCCGTTTGATTTTAAGACCATCGCTGGAACTGGCTCGCGCGCATACATAACCGCGGCGCGCTCTAATTCTGCTCCGGCTTTGATTGTTCGACCTGCGCGATGCAAGATTCCCTCATCGTTGCCGTAGAAAACTGCAAGTGATCCAACGCCTGAATCGGGAACGGGAACTCCATCGATTGTGTAATACTCAATCTCTGTTCCGAGTGAGTTGGTCATAATTCCAACGCGAGTCGGATCGATTCTCTCGGCCGAACGGATGCGATACGTGTCTGCGTAAATTTCAAGGATTCTAAGATATCCGTATCCATGGAGAAGCAAGTCCTCGCAAAGAAAAGCGTAGGTTGCAGTACCGGGAATTCGTGGATCCGGCTGATTGATAACTCTCGGCGGAGATTCCACGCGAGCACCGTCGGCCTTTGTGCGAACCTTTAATGGGATCGATGCAACCGATGAGCAAATAATGTTACGAGCGCGCGCGCATACTGGAACGCTCATAAATTCGGATCGTGTAGCTGTTGTACCAGCCATTCCGAAAAAATTGAATAGGGAGTCCGTAGTATTGACAGGCGCGAGAGATGCCTGTACGTCATAGACGACAATTGGAGCGGTTGTTTCGATAGTGCGAGAGAATAGACCCATGCGCCAAGTCTAAACCTCACCTATACATCTAGCCGACGAGAATGTCCACTTCCGTCTCTGCGCGTGTCGCAAAGTGTGTCGCGAGAGCTGTGGCAACGGCCGCGCAGACGGCGACACTTGAGGCGCGCCTTCCTATGATCCAGCCGCCATCGCCCATTGGTAATCGAACGGCCGATAGAATCTGTTTGGTGAGTTCTGCATTTTTTCCGTGAATAAGTCTCTTAGATGTAATTGCTCCGAGAAGCTCATCGCAGCTTTGGCCATATTCGCCAGCGATTTCATGGATTGGAATTCCTGCCGGCTGAAGTCTGGCGGCAACGGCTGAAGCTGTTCTCTTTGAGTAGGCCACGAATTCGATTGGATATTTTCTGGCATAGGGAGCGACGTCGTTGGCGATTGCTTTGTCATCGAGTGCGATGGGATTGTGCCAAGTGTGGAGAAGCTTCACGTTGAACGTGTCGTCGTCATTTCTTTGAGCACCGACCAACGCTCCATCTCTTCGATCGGGAGACAAGTCCAGTCCGAACCACGTCAATTTCTCGACGTCAAGCTCTACCGAATCCACGCCGCATTCGTTCCACTCTTTAGCCGGTATTGCTCCTGAAATTGTGTTGACCCACCTACATAACACTTCGGTTTGTACGACATCCGGCGGATCATTGAGAACGGCTCGGATATTATCGGCGTGAATAGTGTGGCCGAGTGCTGGATTGCTGGCGACCCAGTTTCGCTCATCGGTAATCTTGTCAGAATAAGCCGACCATTCGAAATAAGCAATTTCATCTTCTGCACCGGCGGCCGAAGCTTGACCTCGATCTTTAAGTTGATTAAGAATCAGGCTGTGTTGATCGCCAGCGTTTGAGAACGTCCAGAGTTGAGGATTCTTTGCCGCCATCATGGTATATCTCATGGCCGACCATGCTTCGGTATCTTTAAGCTGGCGAGTCTCATCCATGTACACCGTCTCCGGCTTTGCAAAGCCACGAGCTGCTGCATTCGCCGCCTTTACTACATAGCGCGCACCGGACTTCAATTCTATCTCTTCGGATCCATGAGCCCAGCGAATTTTCTTAACCTCGCGAGATAGATCGTGATTGCTTTCAATGATGTTGACAATATGGCGAAAAGTCTCAAGCGATGTTGTAAGGACGTGAGCTGAGCCAAGTTGCAACGGCTCTTTCCAGAGATACATTCGTCCTAAAATTGACATCTCCATAATCGTCGATTTTCCATTTTGACGGGCGGCCACTATGCAGACAACGGGATGTTTCCAGCGTCCGTCCGGCTTTACTTTAAGAGAATGCTCGAAGACGAATTTCTGCCAAGGCATTAGATCAACTTTGAGCTGAGAAGCAAAGTCAATCAATTCTAAGCCTCTAGACGGTAAATCGTTGAGTTTTGAGTGAATTCTAGGCGTTCCTGAGCCGATTAGAGCGTTTGAATCGGGAACTATTCCCTCTTGCGCCCTGTTCGCCTCTGGTACGGCCTTGAGAGCCCTTGTACGCCCTACTGTGGCCTTAGTCATGGCTAGTCGATTCGTTTGTCGGTGAAAACGGAAAAG
>Ga0209086_10002633_pt1 | contig 13929 bp, 12 predicted proteins | sample M_130207_XF_Meta_FD_187312 | JGI IMG/M metagenome (GOLD analysis project Ga0209086, IMG submission 187312) | Freshwater microbial communities from Lake Montjoie, Canada to study carbon cycling - M_130207_XF_MetaG (SPAdes) (version 2) | ecosystem: Environmental > Aquatic > Freshwater > Lake...
GTGCTCGGCTTTATTGATGTGGCACATGCGTCATCAGGCACCGAACCGCCCGTTCAAGAGGCAGTCACCACGAGTGCCGAAGTAACAGCAACAGGTCTAGCTCCCGTTGACGTGCTGCAAGTTTCTGGTCTGATTGACAACATCATCGTTGACGCCATCAACAACGCAATCTCCGATGCCGAAACCAATGGAGCGCAAGCCCTGGTGCTGCAGATCAATTCAAAGGCGTCGCTCGTGGGTCGTGACACGATGCGCGACTTGTACAACCGCATTGCCAACGCAACTGTCCCGGTTGCGATTTGGGTCGGACCCTCGGGCTCAAAGGCCACCGGACTTGGCGCACAACTTTTGTCAGCAGCCGACGCATCCGGAATGGCACCTGGAACTCGAATTGGTAAGTCCGGAACACCGCTTGTTGACGATGTCGACTTTGGTGAAGCAACAGACCAACTTCGTACCGAAACTCTTGGTTTCCAAGACGCTCGTCGTGCGGGAGCATTGAAGCTAGAAATTAGTGACGAAGGTGCGCCCACAATTCGCAACATGGTCTACGCCCTTGACGGCCTCACCTTTGATGGCGTCACTCTTGACACTGCTGTTGAAACTCTCAACGAAGATGGAAGTGTTTCAAACGACATCACGACGGTTCGTTTCCACAAACTTGGTTTGTGGGCTCAGATGTTGCATACGTCAGCAAGCCCGCCAGTTGCGTACCTGTTCCTCATTGTTGGCCTCGCACTTTTAATCTTTGAATTCTTTACCGCAGGCATCGGTGTTGCTGGTGTTGTTGGCGCAGTGTTGTTATTGCTGTCGTTTTACGGTCTTGGTGAATTGCCCGAACGAAACTGGGCGCTCATCTTGATGTTGCTCTCAATGTTTGCATTCTCGATTGACGTACAAGTCGGTATTCCGCGATTTTGGACCGGCATGGGTCTTGTGGCATTCACTATTTCATCGGTCTTTATGTTCCCAGTTTTTGATCAGCAATCGTTGAGCGTTTCATGGTTGAGTTTGCTCGTTGGTGTTGCTGGCATCGCACTTACCTTTGTGTCGGGTATGCCGAGCATGACCCGTACACGCTTTGCGACACCGACGGTTGGACGCGAGCGTCTCATTGGCGAAGTGGGTATGGCGATCTCGGACATCAGCCCCGATGGCGCAGTGCAAATTGGCGCTGCCCGTTGGAAGGCTCGAACAAACCGCGCGACTCCTGTGAAGTCTGGTGAAATGGCACGCGTCGTTGCCATTGACGGCATCGTGTTGCAAGTCGAACCCGAAGAAGGCGGGGCTCGTGATTACCGCGAACGCCGACCCAAAGAATCTGCTGCTGCTGAAGAGAACTAAGCGTGACGATATGAGCGATGCCGAGCAGACTCGTCGGATTTTGGCTATCAGTGCTTACAACAACGCGTCAGACATTCTTGATCGCAGCGAACTTTCAGAAGAAGATGCTTACCGAGCGTTGTGTGAAGCATTGGCCTCACGTGCGCTTTGGGAGCCCATCGGCAACGCGATGAACTTGTTGATTGGCGATTGGCAAGTTGCTCGAGCTCTCACCGTCAATGGCATGGCCGAAGATGCTGTGGCATTGATCGAGTCGGCAATCGCTCGGGCTATTGAGAACGCAGTTGATGATTGGTTGATTGCTTCACTACATGAGGGCTATTCGCGTGCGTTGTTGAATGCTGATGACGATCGCTATGGCGATGTGTACATGGTGACGGTTCAACTGATTGCCGGAATCAGCGACCTCGAAGATCGCTCAATTATTGAATCGCAATTCGCCGATCTGCCGATGCCCTAAAGATCTGAGATCGCATGAGACTTTTTGACGAGCCGCTCATGCAACCGCAAGAACTGTTGCCCCACGATGGCAACGCGTTATATCGCCCAGGATTTTTCAATTCGGACGAATGCGAGCGAATGTTTCGCAGTATTCATGACGAAACTCCGTGGGAAGCACGCAACATCATTTTGTTTGGCAAGGAAGTTCCTCAACCACGATTGGCGTGTTGGTACGGAGACTTGGCGTATTCGTATTCGGGAATCACCCTCGACCCTCGACCCATGACGCCGACTTTGCTCGAAATCAAAAAGCGTTGTGAAGAAGTGGCGTCTGCCCAATTCAATTCGGTCTTAGTGAACTTGTATCGCGATGGCCAAGACTCAATGGGTCTGCACGCCGATGATGAGCCCGAACTTGGACCCGAACCAGTCATTGCATCAGTTAGTTTTGGCGGAGAACGCAACTTTCGTTTACGGCACCGCGAGAGCAAAGAACTGCAGCAAATTTATTTAGCTTCTGGCTCGTTATTAGTGATGAGCGGCTTGTCTCAAGCGTGCTGGATGCACGATGTTCCAAAGACCAAGAAATTTGCCGAGCCGCGCATCAACCTGACTTTTCGCTACATCAATTCGATTTAAAGCTTTGGTCCAGCAATTCGTACATCGCCGCGGCGGCGAGTCATGGCTCGTGCATCAAGTTCGCCAGCTAACGGAACCGAGTGTTTGCGGGTGACACCGAGGGCTTCTCGAAACTGCGACATCGTGAAACCATCTGGATTGGCCTGAAGAAGATTTGTGGCAACAGAGCGGGCTGTTTCAAGAGCCGACACATGAAACCATTCACCTTCGCGTTCAAAGAGCAGACCAGCTTTGGCGAGCCGACGTAGTTCTGGCGGCGTGATTCCGGTTGGCGGGGTGGGCGCACATCCAGCATGGGCAAGAATCTCAATGACTGGATGATCAAGTAGCGGATCATGAACGCCAGCGATCGTGATGCGGCCTTCTTTGATTGACAATTGCGGGAGAGTCGCGACAACCAATCGTTGGCGTTCATCGAGAGATAATAAATCGATTCCTCCGTCGCCCGCTTTTGAAATCAGCGATTCAATGGCGGTAATAGTTGAAGTAAGAACTTCAGAGGCCACGATCCAATCGCCGAATTGGGCTTCGCGTTGTTCGCCAGTGAGAAGTGCGAGCGAATCGGCAGTGATCCAACCATGTTCGTTAATGACACGATCGACTGAGCGCGAAGGCTGGGCGCGCGACGCTGGCAACTTTGGTGCGACATCAAGAATTTCACCGCCACCAACCGTTTCTGACCGTCCACTTTCACGTAACACGTAACGATCACCCGGAAGGAGGGGGACAGATCGCGAAAGGTGCAGTCGAACCAGTCCGTCGTGCCCAGGTGCAATTGACTCGGGTCCAAGAACCCGCACGCGTGCAGGAATTTCATCCGATCCAATATGCACAGTGAATGCACCGCGTCGTGAGACGACGTGACTCAACGAAGCCAGCACATGAAGCGATGCATCAACACGATCGCTGAAGTGCCAATTATTTGCCTTGACGACGACATCACCACGTGTGAGATCGGAATGTTCGATACCCGACAGATTGAGCGCAACTCGATGTCCAGGTTCAATCAGATCAACTGCATGACCCAAAGTTTGAATACCGCGAATCTTTGCTTCGCTACCCGAGGGCGAGATGACCACATTTTCGCCAATAGCAAATGAGCCATCAGTCAAAGTACCCGTAACAACCGTGCCACTTCCTTTGGCAGCAAAGACGCGATCGATGAAAAGTCGTGGACGATGACGGTCGCTCGACGGGGCGCTTTGTTGGGCTAGCACATCAAGAGTGGTGATGAATTCATCAAGTCCCTCGCCTGTCGTTGCGCTTAACGGAACAATCGGGGCATCTTGCAAGAAGGTTCCGGCAACATGGTCGGCGATATCCATGCTTGCAAGTTCGCGATCATCGGCATCACATAAATCAACTTTGGTGAGAGCAATGATTCCGTGCTGGACTCCCACAAGTTGCATGATGCGCAAATGTTCTTCGGTCTGTGGTTTCCATCCTTCGTGGCCATCAACCACCAGAATGCAGGCATTGATTCCGCCGACTCCGGCCAACATGTTGCCAATGAATCTGGTGTGACCTGGCACGTCAATGAAGGCAATGCTGTCGCCGCTAGGTAACTGCATATGGGCAAACCCAAGATCGATGGTGAGCCCACGTTCTTGTTCTTCAATCCAACGGTCAGGATTGATACCAGTGAGGCGACGAATCAATGTTGACTTGCCATGATCAACATGGCCGGCAGTGGCAATGATGCGCATGTCAGCAGATTTTCTTGAGTGCCTCAATCAACACTGCATCATCAGTTGGGTCAACGGTTCGAAGATCAAGCATGGTGGCGTTATCTTTCACCCGCGCAATGATTGGTGGCTGATAATTGCGCAGCGCCACCAAATGATCGCCGTCAATCATCAGGCCAACCGACTTGATCGTGATACCTGGCGCACTGCCAGCCCCAGGCAAAGATTCGCAGTCAACAACTTGCCCGACGCCAGTGTGTTGAACAATTGCTTGAGCGCGGTTACGTAATTCCTCAATGGATGTTGTCGCCATGCGCCAAAAGGGAATGTCTTTTTGTGCGGTGCGGGCAAGGTATGACATCAGTGTGTTGTGCAGTGACGACAAAACTAAGCCACCAGGTCGTAATGCTCGGGCAAGTGGATGAGCAGCGCATGCGTCAACCAAATCGCGTCGGCCCACGATGAATCCCGATTGGGGCCCGCCCATCAACTTGTCACCACTAAATGTCACAAGATCGGCACCGGCAGCCAGGGTTTGTTTAACTGCTGGTTCGCCGTTGAGCCATGAAGGCGGGCCAGCGCTTAACCACGGGCAAGCAGCATCAAGCAAACCCGAACCAATGTCGGATACGACGGTGACGCCAAGAGTTGCCAGTTGATCAACTGACGTCTCTTCAACGAAACCTTCGACGCGGTAGTTCGACGGATGAACTTTGAGAACAAGTGCGACATCAGATGTCTTTTTGTCGATGGCTTTGCGGTAATCGGCGAGACGCGTGCGATTGGTGGTGCCCACATCGAGCAGTCGTGCGCCTGATTGTTCCATGACTTCGGGAACGCGAAACCCTCCACCAATTTCGACACTCTCACCACGGCTCACCGCCACATCTCGATCGTGAGCGAGGGCCGCCAACACCAGCATGACCGCGGCAGCATTGTTGTTCACGACCATGGCCGACTCGGCGCTGCAAGCGCGGGCGATCAGTTGTCCGATGCCGGCTTGACGACTACCGCGTTGACCCGTACGTAAATCGAATTCAAGATTTTGTGCACGAGCAGTTTGGGTATGGGCGATTGGCGAACGACCAAGGTTGGTGTGAGCAATAACGCCAGTGGCATTAATGACCGGAACAAGTAAACACTGCGCAATGTCGTTGGCAATTTGTTCGGCCGACTGCGGATCGCCTGCAGCAATTGCTTGTCGGGCGGCGTCAACCAACAGCGGATGTGGCAATCCGATGTGGGCGAGTGATCGCGCCAAAGAATCAACGCTGGGTGGCCGAGAAGTCATTGAGATCGACGCTATCTCTTGTCGCCACTTGCTGACTAGGGTGAGTGGGTGATCTTGTTTTTGCTCTTTATTGTTGCCCCGGTCGCCGAGCTGTACACCATCATCCAGATGAGTGGATCTATTGGCTTTTTCAACACCTTGGGCCTCATGATCGCCGTTGGCTTCATTGGCAGCTGGCTGGTCAGACGTGAAGGTATGCGAGTGTGGCGTCGCTTTAACGAGGCGGTGGCTCAAGGCAAGGTTCCCACCAAAGAAATGATTGACGGAGTCCTCATTCTTGGTGCCGGAGCCCTATTGCTCACGCCTGGATTTTTGTCGGATGTTTTTGGCATCTTGATGCTCTTCCCGGTGACTCGGGCTTTCTTTCGTTCGTATCTGATGCGTCGGGCGAAGAACGGTACTGCAATTTTTTCGTCGGGGTTTGGCGGTCGTTCAGCGACGCAAACGAGACCTGGTGATTTCATTGATACCGATGCTGAAGAACCTCGCGGTGAGTTGGACTGATCGTGTCGCAGAACTCTGAATTTGATCCGGCAAGTGTTGCCATCAAGCCGGCAGCAACCGTCATGCTGTTGCGCGAGACCAGCGATGTCGGTGTCGAAGTATTCATGATGCGCCGGACAACCAAGGCAGCGTTTGCTGGTGGCATGTATGTCTTTCCTGGTGGAGCAGTTGACGCTGAAGATTCTTCGTACGAGATTGCGGCCATTCGTGAATGTTTCGAAGAGGCTGGCGTGTTGTTGGCCCGAACAGCGACGGGCGTGACAGTTCGTTTTGATGATCTGGTATCACACGATCGCTTCACAACATACCGACATGCGGTTCACGCTGGAGAACGAAGTATGACCAGTGTGTTGATGGCCGAAAACTTGGCTGCCCAAAGCGATGAGTTGCTGTGGGTCGCGCATTGGGTGACTCCATTTGGTGAAGTTCGACGTTTTGATACACGATTCTTTGTAGTTGCTATGCCCGATGATCAAACCCCCTTGCACGATGACAAAGAGACTGTTGGCAGTTTGTGGGTGACTCCACTTGACGCATTGAATCGTGCACAAGCGGGCGAACTACTGATGTTGCCACCAACAATTGCCAACCTCGAATTTCTGGCGACATATTCGTCAGTCGATGAAATTATTGAGGCTGCTCGCAAGATTGGGACGCCACCCAAATTGTTGCCCAAAGTGAAGTGGCGCGATGACGGACGAATTGAAGCACTGCTGATGCCCGGTGATGCTGGCTATAACGACTTGCCCGATCGCTGAATTGTGTGGCTCACGTCTTCAAAAATCAATGTCATCAATCTCAAGCAGAATTTTGCGGGCCTTACTGATCGCTCGTTCGCGGCGGTTGCGCACACTTCGGGGTTGGATATTCAAATGTGGAGCCATTTCAACTGAGTTGATGTCGTGACAGACTGCCCGCAAGATTTGTAAGTCGTATTCGGTGAGACCTCGTTTTTCAAATTCAGAAAACATGAGATCAAGTGCTGCGCTCTTGCCAACTGGATCGATTTCGGTTTCGCCCATGCGAAAGCGTTCAAATTCAATGCCAAGTAATCCCGCGGGAGCGAAATGAAGTTCGGCACGATTGCGTTTAAGTCGGGGTTCACGGACAAAAGCCTGATATTCAATGTCCATCAACAGATTGGCGGCAACCCGACGAGTACGGCGGTCAATGGGGTACCGACGGATGACGAGCCATGCCGACGATGCGATGAGATCAAATGCTGCGGGTAATCCTCCAGCAGTGACGTGGGCTCGACGCAAAGCCATCGCAATGAGGCCAGGCATGATGCGTTGAAAAACCATGCGAGTTGCCAGGTCGTCGTTCTTGGCGAATTCAACAAGGAGCGCCAAATATTCGTCGAAATGGTCAGCATTAGATAAGTCATCGAGTCCGCTTCGAAGGAGGATTTCTTGTAAGTGGGTGACGGGTTCGCCTGGTAGGCCCAGCGAATTTGCCCGGCGGATGTTGTGGGGTTGACGGGCCATACGCCGCCATTCGGTGATGAGGCGGGTTGCCATGGTGATGCGGCCATTTGAAGGTGAATTGGTAGATGTCATGACGCCACTAGGCGTGATGGCCATCACTGTCAGTCACACAACGACAGCCGCCACTGTTGTCGGTGAGACCTGCGGTGAGCCCACTTCGGCATCACAACGGCATGACTTCATACGAACTTGTTGTGATGAGTGGGCCCGACAGTGGTGCAGTGCTACCAATTCAAAGTGGGAGGCAAACCGTTGGTCGTTCAAGGGTGGCTGGACTCGTCATCGACGATCCATCAATTGAACCCCACCATGGTCTTCTTGAATGGGAGCACCCACTTCTCACAAGTCGGGCACTCGGCGGCGAAATTTGTGTTGAGAATGTCGGTATCGATACCAAAGTCTTCTTAGGCGAATCTCTGTGTGGGCTTCGTGAAAGACACACAGCGCAACACAGAACGTCAGCAATTTTTCATCGTGCCCTACAAGAGCGTCAAGAAATTCTCTCGGCGCCAACTCTTCCTGATATCCATCCTGAACCTCGAGTGCCGATCTCTCCACCGGTTGTACCTATCGCCGGAGGTGTTGTTGTAGGCCTGACAATGGCCCTGGTCACCCGACAACTACTTTTCGGTCTCTTTGCAATCACTACGGGGGTGATCACATTGTTGACTTGGGTTTTTAGTCGGATTGCCTATCGACGTTCAAACGCGCGTTGGCAGCAACATCGTTCAGTGACGAATGCGCAATTTCATCAAGCAAACATTGAATTCACCCGTCAATTGGCTGAGCAACGGCGAAGTCGGTATCGCTCGATCGGCGAGTTGCGTCGTAGCGCCGAAGACGGAGATTCAAAATTGTGGGCACACCGTGAAGTCAATGAAGTGTGTGTTGGCTATGAAACGCGCGAAGTGACAGTGAAGGGCGACCTCGTACCGATTGTGATTTCGCAGTATCCGCGTACGGTGAAGATTTCGTCAGGACAAGTTGTTGGGGTCTTTGGCACACGAGCACATCAATGTGTGACTGCATTGGTGACTCGGCTTGTCGTTGAAGTTGGGCCGGCAGATTTGCAACTTATTTTTGTCGGTGATGCCGGCGACGATTGGAAATTCTTCAAACAGTTTGCCCATGTTCGGATGACACCTCTTGATCGTTTTGATCTTGATAGCTCAGATATTGAAAATAAGCACCGACTGTTGTTGGTCAATCAAAAAGAGTTCGTTGCTCAACGCACATCAATAGCTCGTCGAATTTTGCAACGTGAGAACGTATCTATGATTGTCGTTGCTGAAGAACACAATGAACTTCCGGCAATCTGCACCAACACGGTTTCTGCCGATGATTGTGGGATTGATGGGATGTCACTAACTACGACGCTTGAATTTGCTCACGCATTAGAAAAGTGGGTTGATCCAGATAATGAATCTGCTCTGATTCCGCGAAGAGTCAACTTCTCAAATATCTTTTCACTTGCAGCAATGCAACCTCAGGCGATCGCATTGAGTTGGCAAAAACAGGATCAATCAAGTCTGAGTACTCTCGTTGGCGAGTCGGCCGACGGGCAGATAGCAATTGACTTCATCAATGACGGACCCCATGCTGTCGTCGTTGGTACAACTGGTTCTGGGAAAAGTGAATTTCTCAGAACGATGGTCGTAACCATTGCACTGCGGTATTCACCAGCAGATGTGAATTTCATATTGATCGATTACAAGGGCGGGGCAGCATTCGACTCATGTGCCGAACTGCCCCATGTCGTCGGGGTGATTACCGATCTTGATGAGGGCTTAGCCGCACGGGTTCTTGTGAGTCTTGAAGCCGAGTTGCGTTATCGTGAGCAACGACTTCGTGAGGATGCCTCAACACATCTGCCGCGCTTAATGGTTGTCGTCGATGAATTGGCTGCCCTCAAAGACGACGTACCTCATTTCATTGGGTCACTGGTCAGTATCGCTCAGCGTGGTCGCAGTTTGGGCATTCATCTTGTTGTGGCAACTCAACGGCCAGGTTCGGCGCTGTCGGCCGATGTACTAGCCAACGCCAATATTCGATTGGCTTTGCGGGTGCAGTCGGCGCATGACTCACAAGAAATTGTTGGTTCTGCGGTGTCCGCGAGTTTTTCGCGTGACACTCCAGGGCGTACAGCTCTGCGACTTGGCTCTGACGAGATATACATCTTTCAAGCGGTGCACCTTGATGTTGACGTTCACCAGTTTGTCAAAATGACAAATGAGGCTTGCGTTCTTGTGGGTCTTACGAGCCCGCGTCGACCCTGGCTTGACGCATTGCCCGCTGAACTGTTCGAGAATTCATGCGACGTTCAAGACGGTGCCGCCGAGATCGTCATCGGCTTGATTGATGATCCGATGAATCAGCGCCAAGTTCCATTGCTTTGGGAAACATCACAGCAAGCATTCATTATCGGTTCGGCGAAGTCGGGTAAGTCATCAGCGCTCGAGATGTTGCGTACAAAGTCGGTAATACACGGCTTTCAGACCTTTTCCGTGAGTTGTTCGGGCGGCGGTTCATTGGCTCCCCATCAAGTTGATGTGAGCGACCGCGAGTTGCTGCGACGCCTACTGCAACTCATGGTCAAACGCATTGATGGCCCACCAATCTTGGACGCTGATGAGCGATGGGTGCTTTTCGTTGATGACGTAGATATTTGGCGGAACCATTTCATTGACGATCGAATTGGTCTCGACAACTGGACGATGTTTGAACGGATCTTTCTGGAAGGTCCGAGCAGAAATATTGTTTGCGTCATTACCGGAGTTCAACCAACCGCGATTCCGGCAATGTTAAGTAGTCGACTAAAACAGAAGTGGGTACTAACTTCGCTACCGGGCCGATGCGCGGTTGATAACGACGGCCGCGAGTTGTTTGCACAATTGTTGATGCCAGCGAAGATCGGTGATGGAGCACAGAAACACGAGAGTAAAGAATTCAACTTGTACCGCTTGCCTCGAACGATTGACATTGATTCATTAAGCATTGAGTCGTCGTGGGCCGTTGCGGCAGAAGACTTGGCAGAAATAGCAATTCCGTTGAGTGGCAACATTTGTATCTTCGGCGCACGCAATTCGGGACGTTCAACAGTTATGTGTGCCATGACACAAGCCTGGAGAAGTCTTCATCCCCTTGGCGAATTGCTTGATCTACGAAATGATGTTGAGGCGAAAGAATTCACTGCCCTGAGTGACGAACATCCAACGCTGATTCTTACTGATGACACCACAATGAATCCGACGATCTTGGAATACTTGAATGAAACAACGCAGGGGTGGGGCAACGTCACGTGCATCGCAAGTGCGTCACCGAATTTCGTGCGAACTCATCCCGAACATTGGATCAATGTCATGCGTCGAACACGCACTGGTTTGTTACTGGGACGAGCAGCACTTGAAGATGCCGATCTATTTGGCTTGTACTCAACTCAGCCACATGTGTTTGGCGAAGCAAATGGGCGTGGACTGTGGGTCGTTGACGGATACCCAGTGGGTATCGTGCAATCAGCGAGCGCGAAGTTCGAGGCGGTCGCGTAGCAAAATTTTGTAACGGCGCTCGTGCTGTTCGATCCAGCCCAAGCGAATGAAACTGCTGATCGCTTTGTTGACGCGCTCGCGTGAGGCGCCAACCATGCCAGCGAGTTCTTCTTGGGTGACTGGAAGAACAAATTCATCGGCGCCAGCAGCGAGCTCAAGCAAACGCTTTGCGGTGCGACCAGTGACGTCGAGGAAAACTGAATCGGCAAGAGCGCCGTCCATGACTCGCAAACGTTCGGCGAGCATACGCACGACGCCACGAAGCACCTTGGGATTAGTGTCGAGCAAGTCGCCTACCGGGTCGTAGGGGATCTCGAGAACTTCACTTGGTTCGATGGCCCGAGCCATTGCCGAACGAGGTCCGCCGTCGAGCAATCCCATTTCGCCGAAGAGGTCTCCGGCTTCCATGAGGGCCACCATGCTCTCGCGCTTGTCGAGTTCGCTCGCGATTGCGATGGCGACGCGACCGCTGATGACGATGTACATAGATTCGGCTTCTTCGCCTGCTTCAAACAAGTGATCGCCACGGGAAAGTATGCGCTTTCGGCCAGTGGCGGCGATTGCCGCCACCACATCGGTGGGGGCATCGCCAAAAAAGTCGGTGCGGAGGAGGACGTCTTCGTAAGCCATCAGGAACATACGGTACTACCCTCAACCCTTATGTCTGACGCTCAGCCGACAACTCTGCCGAATGGAGCTCCGCCTCAGATCTGGACAATTGTCGTGGCGGGCGGTTCGGGACGGCGCTTTGGGACGATGAAGCAGTACGAAGTCATCGGTGATCGCCGGGTGCTTGACCTTGCCGTTGATGTTGCACTAGCGAACTGCGATGGCGTGGTTGTGGTGGTACCTACCGATGATGTGGTCGAAGAGACGACCAACCAGCGGTCTCATCCCCGGGTACAAGTTGTTGCGGGCGGCCCGACCCGTACGGCGAGTGTTCGACAAGGTTTGACTGCCGTTCCCGCCGTAGCGACGATGATCTTGATTCACGACGCGGCACGACCTTTTGCCTCAGACCAGTTGTATCGCTCGGTGATCGCCGCGGTCGAGGCTGGTGCCGATGGTTCGGTCCCGGGTTTGCCCGTTGTCGACACAGTCAAGGTCATTGAAGTCGCGCATTCTTCGACTGTTAATGCAGTTGTCCCACATGTTGTGAATACTCCCGACCGCGCCACTTTGGTTGCCGTGCAAACCCCTCAGGCATTTCGTGCTGACATTTTGCGGCGGGCGTATATTCCCGAGATTGATGGCACTGATGATTCATCATTGGTTGAGGCAATTGGCGGTACCGTCATAGTCGTGTCTGGTGAAGTAAATAACCGCAAAATTACGCACCCCGAAGATCTGGTGTGGGCGCGTGAATTCGTCGCAAGTAAGCGGGCAAAGTCATGAGCATCAATGCTGTACGCGTTGGCCAGGGGTTTGACATTCATCGTTTTAGCGATGACCCGAATCGACCATTGGTTTTAGGTGGAGTCACATTTGAGGGTGTACGCGGCCTTGAAGGTCATAGTGACGCTGATGCAATTGCTCATGCGTGTGCCGATGCATTACTGGGCGCTGCCGGTCTTGGCGATATTGGTCAACATTTTCCCGATACCGATCCACAATGGAAAGGTGTCGATTCACTCAAACTTCTTGATCATGTGGCCATGTTGGTGCGTGCTCAGGGTTGGGTGATTGGCAACATCGATTGCAGCGTTGTGTGTGAGCAACCCAAGTTGGCGCCCCGCCGCGATGAAATGCAACAAAAGTTGTCGGCGGTCGCTGGTGCGCCCGTAACGGTTAAGGGTCGTCGTGCTGAAGGTCTTGGTGCGCTTGGTCGTCAAGAAGGTATTGCTTGTTGGGCAGTTGCCGTGATTTTTCAAGTTGAAAACAGGAGTGAAGTCTGATGGCTGCGCGAAAAAGTTCGAGTCCCCGTCCAGTGTCTGGTGGTAAAGGAAAACCGGCACCAAAGCCCGCCGGGCGTGAGCGTCCCGCGTCGCGCAAAGTGTCGGCGGCTAAAGCAAAGCCGGCGGCTTCTGGTGGCCCCGTTGCTAAAGGTCGTAACCCCGGACCGTCAAGTCGTGGACCACGAGTGCCCGATGCTCGTGGCGCCGCACGTACTGGCCCCGTACAAGCCGGACCAATCAAACCGGGTCGTGCGTCAGGTCGCGGAACAGGTCGCGCAACAGGTGACAAAGATGATGATCTCGGCGGCACCCAGATTGAAGGTCGTCAAGCAGTTCGTGAATTGTTGATTGCTGGTCGTCGTCGAACATTTGAAGTGTGGATCGCTGGCGATCTTGATGAAAGTGATGTTGTTGAAGACATCAAACAACTCGCGCGTGCCAACCGCGTGCCAGTGATTGAAGTGAGTCGTAAGAAGCTTGATTACACCGCGCGTAGCGAAGCCCCGCAAGGTGTGTTGGCGCATGCCGAGGCGTTGCCGTCTGTACCGATTGATGCACTGCTTCGACGTCGACCTGGCAAGGCACCGTTCTTAGTTGCTGTTGATGGTGTCACCGATCCGGGCAACTTGGGTGCGTTGTTGCGTTGTTGTGATGGTGCTGGAGTTGACGGCGTCATTTTGCCGCGTCACCGCAGTGTGCACATCACACCAACTGTGGCCAAGACATCTGTCGGTGCCATCGAATATGTGCCGATGGCCGTGGTGGGTGGTTTGCCGACAACTTTGGCTCGGATGCGCGAACTTGGTATTTGGGTCGTGGGTCTTGATGACGCCGCCGACAAGTCGCTCTTTGAATTGGGCGACTTGGCGACCGAGGGTATTTGCTTGGTCATGGGTGCCGAAGGAACCGGATTGTCCCGTCTGGTTCGTGAGCGTTGCGACCTGATTGTGAGCATTCCGATGAAGGGTCGCCTGAGTTCATTGAATGTTTCTGTGGCAGCTTCGCTTGCCACATATGAAGTCGCCCGTCATCGTCGCTAGCCTGCAGGCGTTGCGTCAGCGACACGCCGGGTTAGCTCAGTGGTAGAGCAACCGCCTT
>Ga0209086_10002635_pt1 | contig 13928 bp, 21 predicted proteins | sample M_130207_XF_Meta_FD_187312 | JGI IMG/M metagenome (GOLD analysis project Ga0209086, IMG submission 187312) | Freshwater microbial communities from Lake Montjoie, Canada to study carbon cycling - M_130207_XF_MetaG (SPAdes) (version 2) | ecosystem: Environmental > Aquatic > Freshwater > Lake...
GGCCTCATAAGTGATCGTTTGATTCGGCTGAAGAACAATGTCTTTGCCGTCTTTCAGGAAGACACTCGCAAATTGTTTTGCCCAACTGCCCCACATATTCGCCATTTTTAGCTCCTAAAATTAACCGATGATCGCGATTTTCCACCCGCCCACCGGGGGATTTTCGCTAGCTGTAAATAATATATTATTTTCGTCCACAATAGTAACCATGCAACCGATTACCTCGCCCGATGACCCGTCGCGGATTGTGTACGTCACATCCTCACTGTTTAGATTATGGTTAATTAATATAGATTCTTCCGTTAACCACGTTGCAGAAAATTTTTTGATGCCTGCGCTATCGTTAAAACGATTCCAGTCAACCGACGAAAGGTATCCGTCCGTCGTCGCATCGGCTTGCGTAATGGATATGTTCCGCGCTTCCGAATCATAGACAATCGGAGGTGTCGCAGAGACAACGCCAGCCGGACCTTGAAGGCCGGTGCCGATGTTCAAATTTATGTTGCTTAGTTTTGTTGATTGATTGTTTCGGCGACGAACCAAATTCAAATTAACTTCAGTCATTTTTTCCCCGTGGCTTTAGTTTCCGGAAGAAAAAACACTATCAAAGCAAACGAAAAATGTAATGCTATAAATGCTTTAGGATTTTACGGCGTAATCTCAAATTGACCAAACGCCAGCCGGTAAACAATGCCTTCCGAGCTGGCTATTGTGATTTCGTATACCCACATTCCGACCGGCAATTCAGCCGTATCGGTCGCCGATATCTGAAAATTAATGATTCCCCGATCCGGAAGTAATTCGGCCCGACCATTGGCAATCGTACATTCCGCGATATACCCCGGTGATCCAAAGGTTTCCTGGATTCCAAATTTTGGCAGGTATCCTGTCAGGTCGTTAGGTAGGTCACTACAAGATTCAAAGACATAGCAGGAAGTCAAAAACGTGATTCCTTGCTGCAACGCGCCGCTGTAACGGTCAGTATTGATAAAATTGAAAGTATCGTTTGAAATCATTGTGATTTCCCTATAAAAAAAAATAATTTTATCGAACCCTCGTTGCCATAATCGTACCAAACGCTAGACCGCCAGATGCACAAGTCGCCTGACAGTTTAAATACCAAATTAAAGTATTATTTTGCGTCACTTCTGTTCGTATCAAAGGAAGATTTAAACAAATTGAATAATCAATCGGGCTTGCCGCCGTCAAATTTTCCATCACCATTCCTTGATCCAGAGTTAATGAGGCTGAAGTAATGCTTAGGCAACCGGCCATCAATGAAATTGGGTTAACTCCAGAAATTCTAAAAAACACTCGACCGTTTATATCCCACAAACCCGGCTGTAAAGTCAGGGAGGTTATATTTCGAGCAACTCCACTTGTTAAACTAACCGCGCTCGGAGAAGTTATTGATTGATAAATCATTTCTCCGACGCTTCCGGTTGAAATAAAACTTCCCGAACTTGCAAACCCCGGAATCGCGCTGTAAAAAGTCATGTTTTTTACCCTACAAAATTCTAGTCATTTGAATCGACCCAGAACCGAGAGAAGTTGTGGAATTGCCAGACATCGTGTAAATGACAAGATAATACGTTATGTTAGGATTGCTCTGGTATGCGCCGACAATGCTGCGAGGGATATTCAAACATATATCAACGTTCGCACCTTTTGGAACGTCGCCAATAGTGACCGGAAAACCCGCTAAAGAAGAATAATTTAAAAGTGTCCAGACCGGCTGAAGTGATGCCGGTTGCTCTGATAAAATACCAATGTAACCGGCATTTCCCAAAGTATAGGTATTTGTTACAGCAAACCGCGCCGTAACCTCCCATCCGCCCGGATAACCCGCAGGCAATGTCAAATTACAAATGTCTGTATATGTTCCGCTTGCCATAGAAATTGCGTTTGCCGATAGTCGTTGCGAAAAAAGTTGTTGGCCGACGAAATTAGCGGGAACCGCCGAGCCATCCGCCGTGATTCTTCCGTGAGCCGGTGAAAAATAAGTCATGCAAATCCCCTAAGCAACGCGACGGGCATTAATCCACCCAGACGCTAAAGCCGTTCCTGCACCACCCGTTGCTTTTGCACAAATATAATAGACGACCGTTGACCCAGCGGCGACATTGACCCTGGTGTTTGTGGTGACTGCGCTCCCCGCGCTTTTTGTCGAAAGTGAAAATGTTGAACCGCCGCCAATCTTTACCGCACCCGCGTCATTGGTAATCGTTGCAGAAGTCGAGGAAATTCCATAATGCAATTGCGTTACGCTAACCATAGATCCAGAAATGCCAACATAACCCGTTAAATTCCAAGAACCAGCCGTCAAGGTTATTTGCGCGACGTTTGCCGTTACGTTTGCGACGCTAGTTCCGCTCGACGACACTCTAGTTTGAGCGATTAACTCACCGGCAAGATTAGGCTCGGCTGGCGTACTTGGTCCGGTTGAAATATACCCTCTGACCGGCGAACGGTATGTCATACAATAAACCAGCCAGTTCCATCGCAAACAACCGTAACGGCTTGATACTGCGACAATACACAAGTCGTTTGTCCGTCGATCAATCCGCCGCCTGCAGCCGTATTCACTGTGACTAAATACGGCAAGGCTAAATTAGATTTTATTTGATACTGACGGCCTGATATTCCGCCGATCGCTGGCAAGGTGACTGCATAAGACGACGAACCAGCACAAATCAAAGTCGAATCGGTAGAAAGTATCGTATATGCAGCGGTAACGGCCTTCACGGTTGTGTTAACCGCTAAAAATTTTTGCCATTTTGTCGTGTCGGTAACAAGATTGTTTATATTTCCGTTTGTCAAACTGTAATAAAGAACGCCGCTCGAATTGACAAAACTCCCGATATAATACGTTTCCGTCGCAATCCATTCGGGGATTCCCATTTGAAATTGATATGCAATTTGACGGGAAAAAAGATACTGCAAGGCGTTCATATCTTGCAATGCCGGTGCCTGATTCAAAACCGTTGCCGATTCCCAGCCTTCTCCGTATGCCGCAAGCGATTGAATTACTATTGGATCGTTAGAATAAGACGGATTTGAAGCGGCAAGCGAACCAAAAACCGCGACGTTATCAATTGCCGGAACATCGCCGCAAAATATTTTTTGGATCGCCCTAGTTATTTTTGCCATCGCCGCGCCTCAAATCTTGATTATGTAGTTAACGACCTGGCTTTGTGGTCTGGTTTCGGTGTCGCCGGTAATGCCTTGAGCCGCCGCCGTTCCGCTCACGGATACGGTGTGGGTGTGTTCTGTCGATGTTGCGGTAATAAAATTGTCTGCCGTTCCAATTAATTCATTTCTGCCTGGCGACCAATTTATACCAGAACGACCGCCTTGCGCATTTCCATACCAACTGTGGCTGTGAGTCGCATTTGCAGACATCCCGCCAGTTGTACCACTTGCTGAAATTGACGAAGGAAGGTTTGCAAGACTATTTTTTGCCGTCGCGTCGTCCTTCCAAACTCCGAGAGTATTTGCGATGGCAAGGTTATTTGTGCCGGTGCCGCGCAAAAATAAAGAACGATAATCGGGAACCCTGAAAAAACCAGACGTTGGGGACGCCCAAGCCGAACCCGTTGTCGGGTTAACCTGAGTCGCATACGTCGTTCCGATTGCCGAAAACAGTTCGGAATAAACGGTTTGCGAGTATTCCGCTCCGTCGCAATTAATCCAACCGCTTGGTGCCGATGATCCAGCGAAAGCAAAAACCGTTCCGCTTGGGCAATATCCTGCGTAGCTCATATTAGTTTACCACCCAGTTTGATCCGTCTGAAGTCACGCGCAAGGCTTCAAATCGGCTAAGTTGTTTCGTTGCAATGGTGTCAATCAAAGAACCGCCAGAGGCGACCACGGTTAAAATTGAGCCTGCGTTTAGATAACTTTTCAAAGTGTGTTCTTGGCCGACGTTTGCGGCAACGGCTTGCGGTAGGGTAATCGTCATCGACGAACCGCTGGCCTTTACAAGATAATCGCCGTTTACGACCGCATAGTTTGCCGAAACAGAAATGATATTTCTCGTTACAAGAGGAAACCAATTCGCCCCGGAAGTAACCGCGTTTGCAAGATTGTCGTTTGTGACTGAGCGATAAATCGAGCCGTTATAATTTACAAGATTGTTCGAGTAATAAACTTGCGTCGCAGAATATTCAGGGATGCCGGATTCCATGAGATACGCAAGCTGCCTACTGAAAACCCACTGCAATGCGTTCATGTCCTGCAAAGCTGGAGCTTGGTTTGATACAGCCGCGCCCGACCAGCCTTGACCCCATGCGGGAAGGGATTGAACGACATCGGCGTCGTCGCTAAATGCCGGTGCGTCGGCTTTCAGGGAACCAAAAACGGCGATATTGTTGTTTGGCAAAACGTCGCCGCAAAAAATTCTTTGATTTGCCCGTGAAATTCTCGTCATCCGTCAATCCTGTCTTGGTCTGTAATGAACGTTTGGCCGTTGAATCCGCCTGCGTATGTCGAAAATCCTAAGTCATTTCCGTTTGCATATTTATAATTAGCAAAACCGAAAATCTTAGAAGGATCGGGAACCAAAAAAACGCCGGTTATTTTTACGCCAATCGGCTTTGGAAGTAACCCGGCCTGCACCGCAAGCAACGCAATGTTGCCAGTATCTTCTGTAACAGCATAACTTATTTTCATGTCCCTGTTATCAAAACAAATCAGCTGATAAACAAAAACAGAAAAAAGAAGATCGGCTATTTCTGCGAGCGAATTATTTAGTTGATTCAAGATGATTTTCATTCGTAGCAGCGGCCTATATTCCGGGTCGCTCAAAGAATAAAAAGAAGTATTTGCGAAAACATACAAATAAAAACTACTGCCAGCATTTATAGTGTTATCGGTGTAATCAGTGAATCCGGCTGGAATTGGAATGTGCAGCGGGTCGCCGTAATCAGGCATACCGAAATCATAACGCTCGATGATTCCGGGTATCGTTCGCGAAAGTCCAATATACTGGCCCAAAACGTCAAGCTGGACCCCGACCGCAGTATCAATACTAAATCCATTTTGAACGTCGAATTGAACTAACGAGCAAACGGCTTCGGTGTCAAAAAGTCCTATCGTTCCGCGAGCCTTGGTTAAATTAACGTACTGATTCAACAGGAGGTTTTGATATTCCTCGACGATCGCTGTAATTTCGGCCTGAGTCGCCATATTAAACGACCGTTATTGTTATGCGAGGAATCGAGTTTAAAAATCTTCCGTTTAAGAGGGTCGGATATAAGAACGGCGAAAACGTTATGTTGTCCTTTGAAACACCGCCAGAAATCACAACAGCATTAGGGTCGGCTTCCTTTACGACCGTTGTAATTGCCGTGTAATCGGCTGGCTGATAAATTGTGTAAACAATTGAATTGTAAATAACCTGCGTTAAATAATCCGGGTCAATCAAGTGATTTGGGTCAAGGGAAGTAACGGTCAATTTAATATACAAGTTTTCATAAACTGGCCTGTCAAACAAAACGGTAAAATCAAAACCGTTGACTTGAACGATCGTCACGGCTTCAGAACCTTTCATTCCGCAACCGGCATTTCTGATTTTATAAATCACCTTCCCAATATCTGAATCAGAACCGCCATCGACAACGGCCCACATAGTATGAGCTGGTATTCCGTTAGCGTCTGTGACGTTGGTATCGTTCTCAAACACCTTTACGCCAATTACGTTATCTACAGCCAATAGGTTTCCGGTCATCGACGGTAGCCATCCCTGCGCCGGACTTGCGACAGAGTTTGTCCGTCGAATCCTTAAAGCAACGTCGGTTTCTTGGCTAACGCCCGTCGATATTGCTGAGTCCGGATTGTTAACTGCGCTAACGCCAGCCGTGACGGTAGCGATTACCGTAATCGTATTCGGAACCGTTTCGATCAATCCTGGCGTGACTGAGATAAATTCGAGAACGTGCGACCCTGCCAGCAACGAAACCGTTTCCTCTAATGCGAAATTGTTACCTGTCGTGCTGCGAATCGTAAACGGCGAGGTCGGGTTAGTGTCAATGCCTTGTAGGGTAACGCTTTGAGTCGTGGTCAAAGTCGCGTTAGTTCTAGTAAACGTCGCGCCGCCCCTGATTACTCCGTTTATCGCGCAACGCTGATCGAGAACCGATCCGACCGCGCTATCAGGCGAAAACCCGTTATAAACTTGAACGATCGAATCCAAGGTGTCGATCACGGCCTGCGCGAACAGGTTAATCATCTGACTGTCGGGGGAATTTGCGTTTAAATTTATATCCGCGCCGTAAATCGAGCGCATACCGTCAGACAGAGCCGTGATGATTTCGTCAACGGTCGCAGTGTGAAGTCCGGTTGAATCGACGTAATTTAAAGTCATTGCAGTAAAACCTCGCCGATCAATTGGACAGTGTAAATTGTGTTAACGGAATATGTAACGCGAGCCTCACGATCCGCGTTAAGATCATACGTTAAATCTACAACTCTTGTGACTCCATCAACTTCCATTATTTTATTTTTGATTGTCATTATAAACAAATCTTTGTTTTTTTGACCTAAAATTGAAAACCACGGAACACCAAAATTTGGATCATAAAAACATTCTTGGAAGAAAGTTTTGATACTGGTCGATATGTCGGCACGAATTGCCGCGTTCTCGGTAAAATAACTTTGTTGGCCTTGGCCGAAAATCCAATCGCCAGAGCCATCAACGCCGCGAAATAGCATCATGGCACCCCATCCGATAGAAGCGTTCCAAATTGCGTTTTGACTAAATTCAGAGCAACTTGACTCGCAGGTGAAACAACGCCGGTTGTTCCGGCAACATTTATTATAAGGCTATTGAGTGCGGTAATTAAAGAATCAATCAGCAATTTCAAGTTTGCTATGTCGTTTTTTATAACGATTTTTTGCAATCCGCCATTTAAAACGACGACGGTTTCGAGCAATGCCTCCGCATTACTTTGATTTCGGACCCCGACCAAAACAAAGCCGTCGGAAAGGCTATGACACCTCGGCGTAGCTGGAACGTTAATTTCGCCGGTCAACCACCATGTATCAATATCGCGGTCGTTAAAAAGAACAAGGCAAGTATCACCGGCCTGGATCGGAAAGGATAAATACGACGTTCCGCCGCTTAAAAAAACTACCGGGCAATCCTGTAAAACCGGATATGGCATTGATTCGCCGGTCGCTAATTGTCTTTTGAATTGTATTTGCACGCTGGCCGTATTTTTCGCCGCGTCATAGCTGATTATTTCTGCGACTTGGATACAGTTCAAAGAATACGCAAGGTCGGATTTTGTGCGATTAAGAACGTCGCGCATTTCAACATCGCTAACTGGTCCTAAAATTCTGTTTGTCATGGGTTATTCTTTAGATAATTTATGATGTTTTGACGGATAACGTTTCGAATATCTACGTTTAATAACGTGACTTTTGTTTTCAACTCGCCGTTAACCGCGTCGGATATAATTCCAGTATGGTCGATTCCGGTCAATTTATATGTTCCGTTGTAAATTGCTTCAACGTCGCTAATGACAGTGACCTTTTGCGACGGGAATAACCGAGGTTCAAAAAGCATTGATAGCTCAACAAGGGTTTGACTTCTTTGCGGGGTATCAAGAAGTCCAAAACTTTTATCAATTGTTTCTACTTCGCCTTGTAAAACGTCGTCTTGTTTTAAGCAATAAACTGTTTGGTTATCAATGTATGTGCATCCTTCGGTTAACTGACTTAGAGCGTCGAGTTGGTTTCCCAAAAAAGTTGTGCCTCTCGCCGATGTCCCCTTGAATTGGTCGCTGACTACCGCGCCAATTATGTTTGGCATGGATTGAGCAAGCCGAATTATCTGAGTTTTGATTGATGTTCCTGAAGGCATGGTTAACCCAAGGATACCCATTGACGCGGCCTTGCCGCCATCCCAACATTCAATAAATGTTTTGTAATCACAGCCATCACGAACCGAATAGGCTTGTTTTATTTCACCGGCAAAACATCGACTGAGAAATGTTGTTTTGTCGTATTTATACCCGGCCCAAAACTCTATCGGTTTTACAATTTGTAAATCAAAAATATCTTTGTAAATTTTGTTCCTAGTCGTTTGATTCAGATTGTAAATGACAAAATTCGCCGTATTTAACGAAGCTAGATTTTTTCTCGATATCGTCAATTCGCAGGTAATTGGATTCTTTATTTCGACGATTTCATTGGTGCTAGTCGTTAATTTTAGATTATAAATCCTATTAAATTTGTATGGTATTTCAGCCATAAACCACCGACTCCGTTTCGATCACATCGGCTGAATCAAGGTAATATAATTTGCAATTGGTTAGGAAAGCGTCTTGCGTCAAAGGGTCTGTATTGTTGTTGGTTGAACATAGCAAACCGAATGGAAGTAATTTTTTATATTGCCTCAAGAAATTTGGGCTTGCCGTGATCCTTTGATTTGTAACCGTGAAATCCTGCCAAGTCAGCGTAAAAAACCAGCCGTACTGATTCGGTTTATATTCAATGTAAAATTCCGCCGTTTCGTAGCCGGAAACAACGAGACGCATTATTTGTTTTGGGTCGTTTGTTACATTGTCCAGCAACAGCATTTTATTCTCGATTTTAATTGAAGGCTTTAATCGTTGCAGAGCCGATTGATTTTAATATCGACTGACCTTTTACCGTCCCTTGGTCAACGGCTTTCGATCGCTGCGCTTGCGGTTTTTTGCTTAAAGGAACCGCGCTTGCAGTAATTGTTATTGGGTTCACTTGTTTGAACGTGACGGAAACTTCTGTCCAATCTTTCGTTTCCTCGCCCTGCGTAAATTGAAGATTCTCGATAACCATGTTATCCAGCGAACCCCAAGGCATGGCAATCGTGCATAAGGTTCGAGTGTCCCAATATGATTTTAATATAAAATAGGCTTCAGTTTGAGGAGTAGTCGCAGTTGATATCGCACCAAATAATGTTTTCGTATCGTTGATAACTTTTTGCGCTTCAGCGATTAATCTAATTGATTCGTTGTAAACATAAAGAGCGTCAATTGAAGCCTGAGCAAACCCTGGCTCAAGTCCCGGAGTGTTTGATATGCGGTTAATTGTTTGCTCGGCGTAAATCGCTATGGGGTCTTTTTTCCAGATAACGTCTGAAACAATCCCGCTTAACGTCACCTTGATAGGCTGTAAAGCAACATGATCTTGAATCGTATTGTTTGATTGTGTCCAGTGGTCAGTGATTTGCGATTGGAACGTAATGCTTTCGCCGGTCGGTATGGAAAAAAGAAAACCCTGGATGCCGACAGGAATGTTTGTATTCTTTGGTTTAACAAACGCAAGGCTCAACGACGTTACATTGATCGCCGCGCCAGCTAATTGCAACGTGCTACTTGACGATGCCAAAAATCCCAGTAGTGAATTTGCCATTTAAAAATTCCCCACCGGCTGGCTATACAATGAAGTGCTGTTTTGCATACGAAATTCTTTTTTTATTGCCTTTGCGGTATCAATTGGGGATTTGCTTCCGTCAATGTTGATGTTGAAAGTATTACCTCTTGCGTCGGTTATGTTGTTTGGCTGCGCAGCATAAGTCGGCTGCGTAATTGCCGAAAACGCCTGACTGCCCGGAATAACGAATGGATGAATCGTTTCCCATATATTTTTTATAAATTTTGCCCATTCCGCATTTTTTAAGTATTCATTTATTCGTGAAGCCGCCGCAATAACTCCGTCTGCAATTTCGTTGACCCATTTTACTAGGTCGCCGGTATAACTTTCATCCCCACGAAAGAACGCCAAAACGTCATCCAGAACCGCTAAAGCAACGACAAGGCCAGCCGTCACCGATGCCCAAAACGGACCCATTAAAATTCCAAGGACACCTAACGAAATCCCGCCTAAAACCATACCCAAAACTTTGAAACGGTCGGTCAACAAAACCATTCCGTTTGATATAAGGCTAATACCGTATGCCCAGCGATCAACGACATCCATTATAGGTTTAACTATTGGAATAAATGTTGCGCCAAGTTTTTTCATAGCAAGCTGAAAGTTGTTTGTAGAGCGATTGAAAAAAACGTCGAATGTTTTTAAGTTTTTGATTTCTTTTTCGCTGAAAATAAAACTTTTGTTTGCCGGTGGTAGGTCTTTTATTTCGCGAATAAATGTCTGCATATCTTCGCTGAAACCAGCTGATTTTGCCAAAGTTGTAAACATTGGTTTTGACATCGAATCCATTGCGCGGCCAAGCTGTTTTAATTGCTCAATTGGGTCTTGACCTGGAGCAAGTCCTAGCAATTGCCATGCGTGTGCGTCGCCTTGACCTAACAACAAATTAGTCGAAGTTTCCTGCAAATTCTTTAATGCGTTTCCTACTTCATCGGTGCTAATTCCGCTTGCCGCCGCCTGTTGTTCTAATTCTTGCAGTTTGTCCGTTGATAGGCCGGTCAATTGGCTGAACCGTAAAAGATTTGCTCCTACGTCGGATGATTTTTTTGCCAGATAAGTCATTGCCGCTGCAAAAGCAAGAACCTGAAGTCTCACGGAATTGACTACGCCAATAGAATTTTTTAATTTATCAAATAAAGAACTAAAAGAGGTTCTTCCTCTGTCAGTTTGTTTCGCAAATTCTTTCTGAGCGTCGGTATGATCTTCCGTTGCCGTCACGGATTTTTCTTGCACCTTGTTCAACTGTATTTCTTCTTCAGTAACCGCTCCAAGTTTGACGGCAATCTTTGAAAGCATATCGGCCATCTGTTGCATGGCGACGGTCAATTGATCGGTCGTTTGAGCTAATTTTGCCTGAACGGATTCAAATTTTTGAGCCGCGTCTGTCCCGGTGCTTTTAAAACCTACACTGAAGAATAAACTACCGAGTTGCATTTTGTGACCTCATCAACATCATTTGATGTTCGTAGTTTGTTTTGAATTTCAAATAGTCATAAGCATCCATGACCAAATCCGCCCGTTCGTTCATCAAAACTTCAGGCGAACCAAAGCCATGCGCGGCCAGCTCCATAATAACAAACCTATGGCGTGACATGGTAATTTTTACATCTGGTAGGTTTTTGTCTGGTTCTGTTAGCTCATTTGTAAAAGCGAAACCAGACTTCCGAAAAAAGGGGATACGTTTTCCTTGAGCGCATAGAAACACGCAAAAAGATAATCGCCACGGGCTTCTTTTTTCTCAAACGTCATCGAATCAATTTTAGTGTCGTTGTATCGGCATTTTGCAAAACACTGTTTTACGGATTCCAAAACGACGTTACTTGCGAGGATTGAACAAATTGGACCTTTCAAAACCATGACATCAGAAGCCATGATTTGCGAAAGATCCAATCCTTTTAGGTCAATTTGGGTTTTCTCGATTTCTTTAATTATGGATTGAGATACAGCCCAAGAACCTTCATAGCTCAAAGGCTGTACCTCAAATTTTGCGCCCGACGGCAAAATAAATTTTTCCATAATCTAAAAATCCTATTACGCGATAGCCCGTGGGGACGACGCGAATTGCATTGTATACATACTGACCGACTGTTGAACATCGCCTTCGACGTTACTAACGCCTTCGACCAATTTCGTGAACACGCCGCCCGACAGGATATAAGTATCAGCAACAAGGTTTCCCGCGCCGTCGCCGATTTGCTTAATCAATTCGCCGGTCATCAAAACAAATTTCGTTGGAGCGTTCCGGTAATCAGAAATCAAGCTGTTTAGAAATTTGTCGTCATCGGACCCGCGAAGTACGCGCAATTCCATGGTTGCTTGGTTTCCGGACTCGTTGCTTGCGAAGATTGCGTTTCCGTTTTTTCCTGTCTTTACGGTCACAATATCGGTCGAGTAGGTGACTTTGCAAACATCGCCGTCTGGAAAGTCGGTCAGCAACCGAGAATTGATTTTAATTGTATCCTGGCCTGAAAGTCTAAATACAGACATGGAATTATCCTTTTATTGATTAACGTAAACGAGAACATCACTCGTATGAATCGCGCCAGCGTATTTGATCGCCAATTGAATCGGAGGTGCTTTCCGCAAATCCCTATCAGCCGCCGATTGTGCCGACACCGGACTTGAATAAATGTAATATCCGAAATCAGCGACGTTACGAATGAAGTCTTGAGGGTTCCCAAACGTATCCGGGGAAGTCCACGCACCCGGCGCAATGAACGCATTGCTAACAGCGCCCTGACAAACTCCGCGATATGCCGATTTTAAACCGGCCATGCCTGCCTCGGTCTGAGGAATTTTGGTCGATGTTTGAGCCAAGAAATTAAAGCCTGCGACTTGCAGGGAACCAACGAACCAGTCGAGGTTATAAACGTCATCAAAAAAATCGTTAGCTCCGTAGCTAAGAACCGATGACCGGCCTGCGATACTTGCGTAAACGTCTGCACCGACGGCTTTCGCATTTGTAATGATTGTCTGGGTCAGGGTCGAATCAGCGGAAACCGTCAACAATTGTTTTAGGTTCATCGTTAGGGTCGTATTTGCTGCGCTAAAATTCACGCTCATCGCGCGGCCCATGTATGCCCAGAGCATTTTCGCAGGATCATCGGAACCGTAAAACAGGCAACGGGTATGCTTTAGTCCTTGATCTTGGACCTTGAAAAACAAACCACCGGGACCAACCAAATCGGTATCGTCATCCGAAACCACAAACAACATTTTTCTGGATGATTCTGCTACCGCGCCAGCGGCCAAGATTTCAACGTCGGTCAATCCGGTCATGGTGTATGAACACGCGCCGAAAAAAACCAAACCTTGAGCGCGAGTAATCGCGGTTGCTAATGTTTCCCCTGCCAAAATAGGCACGATGATAAATAACCCGCCTCCGGTCAGGATGTTTGGTGACTGGCTGAAGACACTAACCGCCGCTGCGTAAACATCGCTACCACTGCCCCAATCCGTCGCAACGTCAACGGCTGAGGTGTAGGTCAGGTATCCGAGGGGAATCGCGGCAATCGGAGTTTCATCGGTGAAACATACGATGTTGTTCACCGAGTATGGAGCAAGACCAGAAGGCGGTGCCAAGACACTCACGTTGATAACGTTGGAAATATTAATAATCGCCATTTTCGTTCACCTTCCCGGTTATATTATAAATCTCTGTGAGATATTGGTCGAAATATTGGCCTTCGCTAATCCTACTATATGCCCGTAACACGCGCAAAGTGATAGTCTGTCGGAATAAGATAGCCGATCCTTCTAAAAAACTCGTATCCGAAATGTTACTCGGAATCACGCCAATAGAAAATCCAATTTCCTCTTGCACCTGCCTTGAGTAAATGGATTGAAAACTACCGATCAATTCAGGCATCCTTTCGACCGCAGAAGAATCATACGAAAACATATTGATGCTTAGTGTTTCTTGCATCATTTGACTTATTTCTTGCTTATACGTCGCGCCGTTCCCGGTAAATTTTGTGTTATTCCCAAACGGAACCGACGACATCAAGCCGACTACAACGAACAATCCTTCGCTCGGCGGGATTTTTTTCCGTTGGTTGTAAATGTAAATTTGATCGCTGGTCAGACCCATGTAGTTCTGAATAATTTCGCAGATGATTTGAGCCGTAATCATAGGTTTTCAAATCCTCTGACCAGTTCGTATTCCATGTAGCCGTATTGGTCGTACTGTTTTAAGGCGATTACCCGGTAGCGATACCCGTCTTCAAGAATCACTACGTCGTCAAGTTGTAGCTGCAAAACCGGCGAGCTATGAAGTTGAACGTAACGCCAGCCGCGTTCTCCTTCCGGCTTCATTTCGATCTGTTTTGCCGACAACGGTTGTAACACGCCCATGAATGTATATCCGAGAACGCTTTCGACCGTCTTAAAGTCCTGTTGAGATTTCGCGACAATGCCGATTGTCATTTTCTGTGACCAAGACAAAACAGCCGTTCCTAATTGTGGAAAACTCGGCAACATTATTTATCCTCCACAGCATGAGTAATCGCCCG
>Ga0209086_10002636_pt1 | contig 13920 bp, 16 predicted proteins | sample M_130207_XF_Meta_FD_187312 | JGI IMG/M metagenome (GOLD analysis project Ga0209086, IMG submission 187312) | Freshwater microbial communities from Lake Montjoie, Canada to study carbon cycling - M_130207_XF_MetaG (SPAdes) (version 2) | ecosystem: Environmental > Aquatic > Freshwater > Lake...
AATTTAAAATCTAAATTACCATTAAACTTTAGAATATCAGATAAAAAAAATCAAGCTTGGTATGGACACAATGTTACATATAATTATAAAGAGATAAAAGAAAAAAAATTATCTGTGCAAGAATTTATTAAAATATCAGGTAAAATTACTGAAGAAGATTTTGTAAAACATTATAATACTATGTTTTTAAGAGATTATACCGAATATTATTTAATGCAAATACGTATAGCGTCATTACCAGAAACTAATTTTACTTTTTTAGGTATTCTAAAATATATTTTTCAGTATCCATATTACTTTGTGGTTTACAAATTTAGAAATTATTTCACTAAAAAACTTACAGAATATATTAAAAATAATATAAAAGATTACGAGGATAAAATATGAAAATTGCAATAACAGGACACACGAAAGGAATAGGAAAGGCTTTTTCAAATATATTAAAAATTAGAGGTCACGAAATTATTGGAATTAGTAAAAGTGAAGGTAAGGATATAAACAATGTAATAGAAATATCTAATATTATTGAACCATGCGATATGTTTATTAATAATGCACATTCAAATTATGCACAAATAGATTTGTTTTATGAAGTGTGGAAAAAATGGAAAGGTTTAAAAAAATATATTTGGAACATAGGCAGTTATAATCCATTCAACTTAAATAATGAAAATAATGGAGATGATTTGGAATATATTATGCAAAAACAATTTTTAAATAAAATAACTAAAGTATTAAATTCAAAATCAATGTGGCCTATGGTGACATTATTAAATCCTGGTCACATTTCAATTAAAAATGAAAATATAATTAAAAATATGGAAGAATATTATTCTTCTGAAGAATTAAAACCTTTATTGAATATAAAAATAAAAGATGAAAAATTTATGTATGGCCATACCCCTGAACAATGGGTCAAATGTATTATTGATGTGTTTGATAATAATAATAACGCACATATTTCTGAAATATCGTTATCTTATAATGATCCTATTAATAAAATAAAAATATGATAAAAAAAGAATGGAAAATTAGACAAGAATTATATCATAAAACAAATACAGAACATGATGATGACCTTAATAAACTTCATATTGAATATTCGAGTGATGTGGTGGAAACAGCTGTAAAATATTTTAATGATAAAGATTTGGGTTTCGTATATCCTGCAAAAAGTTATGTTGTAGCTATTTGTTATGCATACTGGTTATCTAAAGATTTTAATGAGAATTTTTATGAATTATTAAGAGATAAAGACTTACTATTTAACAACGACCCTTATTTTAAAACATACGATAATGATAGAGAAGTTTACGATAATATAATAAAAAGAGTTTTTCCACTAAATGAAAACAAAGGCATTGTGTTGGATATTAAAAAGTATTATACGTCTGAATTTTTAATATAAATATAGTATAACAAGGAGTGAATATGGCGATTACAATTAATGGTAAAGAATATGATGAAAGTAAGTTCAGTGATAAATTGAAAAACTACATCATAGCAAGACAAGAAATACAAAACAATAAGACAAGATTGCTTATTGAAATTGAGAAAATAGACGTACTAACTGAATACTATAACAATAGAATTATAGAAGAATTAGGTATAGAGGTTAAGGAAACTAAAGAAACAAAATAAATGGCAGCTGTAGCAAACCTATCAATAGACCAAGGCGCAACATTTACATCAGATATAACCGTAAAAGATATAAACGGAGACGTATTTGATTTAACTGGCTATACGGCCGTTGCAAAACTGGCCAAAGGTTATTCATCTACAAGAACAAGAACAGCAATGACTACTGCTTTTGCTACGGACAGAACAACTGGTGTTTTGACTATTTCTTTAACGGCCAATCAAACAACCGCTCTGGACGCAGAAAGATACGTCTATGACGTTGAAATTACCTCTAGTAATGGTTCAGTTACAAGAGTTTTAGAAGGAATTATTACCGTTAGACCTGAAGTAAGTGTTTAAATTATTCTTTATTATAGATTAAAATTAATATAAATATAAGTAAAAAGAGAGATTTGAATGGCTAACATAACTGCTAGGATCAGTTCACCTACATCTGCTGGACCCCAAAAAGTATCTGTAACGATACCATCTGGTGCCACATTACAAAACAGCTCATTACAATTAAAATTATTAGGCGATGTAGATACAACAACTGAAGGCTTAATTGACGGCTCTTTATTACAATATAGATCAAGCGATCAAAAGTTTGTTACAAGAACAAACATCATTACAACGACAGGAAATTTAACACTTAACGGTGGAGAATATTAATAAATGGCAACTATAATTAAAATAAAAACGTCCAGTGGTTTAGGTAAACCAGCTACAGCCAAAATCGGAGAGCTTTCGTATTCATACGCTGCAGGTGCTTATAACACATTAGGAGATAAACTCTTTATTGGTGTTGGGCCAGTTGATGGTAACGGCGATGCGACAACGCAAGAAGTCATTGGCGGTAAGTATTTTACAAACGCTTTAGATCATCAACCAGGAGTTTTAACTGCTAGTTCAGCTATTATCGTTGATGCAAATAAAGCAGTAGATGAAATTATTGTAGGAAATAGTACAACAGTTGGTGGTTCAGTAAAATTCCAAGAAGGAACAAATAACGGCTCTGATGCTGTTACAATTAAAGCACCTAATACATTAGCTGCCGCTTACACACTTACTTTACCTACAGCTACAGGAACTGCTGGCCAGTTTTTAAAGACAGATGGTTCAGGAAATTTAGCTTTTGAAACCGTATATTCTAATTTTACAATTACAGGCGATACAGGTTCAGATACATTTAATACAAATGAAACTTTAGATTTTCAAGGTAACTCACAAGTTGTAACTGCTGTTACAAATAACCAAGTAGCATTTTCAATTGGTAACGGTTCAATTGGCACAGCACAATTAACAGATGCTGGTGTTACAAATGTAAAATTAGCAAATTCTACAATCACATTAGGAAGTTCTACACTTACATTAGGTTCTACAACAACGGCCGTTGCAGGATTAACACAATTAGATGTTGATAATATTAGAGTTGATGCTAATACAATTTCAACAACAAACAGTAATGGTGATTTAACATTATCACCAAACGGTACAGGAACAGTTAAAGTTCCATCAGGTTATAAAGACCGTGCAGGATTTACTAATGACTCACTTGCAACAAAAGAATATGTTGACGCAACATCACAAGGTTTAGATGTTAAAAATTCAGCCGTTGCGGCTACAACAGTAAATTTAAGTGCTACATATGCTAACGGTACAGCAGGTGTAGGTGCTACATTAACTTTTGGTTCTGCTGTTACAACACTCGACGGTGTAACTTTAACAAATGGTGATAGAATTTTAGTTAAAGACCAAACTACACAAAGTCAAAACGGTATTTACGTAAGAACATCATCAACAGTATGGACAAGATCAGTTGATGCCGACACTGCTGCTGAATTAACAGGTGGTGCTTTTGTATTCGTAGAACAAGGTACAGACAACGCTGATAATGGTTATGTATTCACACACGAAGGCACACCTACAATTGGTACAACTTCATTAACAGTAGGACAATTTTCAGGTGCTGGTCAAATTACAGCAGGTGACGCTTTAACAAAAACAGGCAACACTTTAAATGTTGCAGTAGACAATAGTTCAATAGAAGTTAACAGTGATGCTCTAAGAATAAAAGCATTAGGTATAACAAATGCTATGTTAGCAGGTTCTATTGCAACTTCAAAATTAGCTGCACCATATTTTTATATAGCTGATGAAACTTCTACAGTTGCACAAATAAATTTAAATCAAACTCTAAGAATTAATGCTGGAGAAGGAATAGATACTACAATTTCAGGTAATACAATTAACATCATAGGAGAATTAGCAACAGCTTCAAACGCTGGAGTAGCTTTTTTCCCTACTGCAAACTTTTTAGTTACAAGTGGTTCAGTAGCAATAACAACAATAGACGGAGGAACATATTAATGGCATTTTTAGCTTGGCACATAATCGCAATACTTACAGTTATGGCCGGATCATTTTTGATTGGTTACAGTTTAGGCAAAAAAGAAGATAGAAAAAATTACAATTATATTGATAGATTAAAAGATATATTTAAAAAATAATTTATTATGCCAACTGTATTTAAACCAAAACGCTCAGAAGTAGCAGCTTCAATACCTACAACAGGTCAATTAGAGGTAGGTGAAATAGCACTCAATATAACTGACGGTAAATTTTACACTAAAACTTCTAGTAACATAGTAAAAGAAGTTGGAGGTGCCGGTGCAGTTACACTTCAAGGAGCTACAAATAGTGGTAACTCAACAACAAATGATATTGTATTGAACGGATCAAATTTAGTTTTTGAAGGTAGTATTGAAAACGCTTTTGAAACAAGTTTAGTAGTAGCTGAACCTACAAGTGATAGAACAATAACTTTACCAAATCAAAGCGGAACAGTGGCAATGGTTGATGATGCATTAGCATTGTCAATTGTTTTCGGAGGATAATTTAAAAAATGGCAAGTACATTTAAAAATGCAGGTATGACAGTTATCACTTCTGATAATGCAAGTGCTAATTTATACACTTGTCCATCTGCTACAACGGCTGTTATTCACGCATTGTACATATCAAATAAGAGTGCTACAAATGTGGCCAACGTAGATGTAAAAGTTACTACAGATGGTGGTACAACTTTTTATCACATAGGAAAATCTTTACAAATTCCTGTAGAAAATACTTTAGTAATGGATAAACCAATAAATTTAGAAGCTAACGATAAAATTAGATTGGTAGCAACTGTCAATGATGATTCATCTTCACCTGATGTTGAAGCTTATGCTAGTGTATTGGAGATTACTTAATGGCTAAATTAGGATTTGTAGTACCAGAAACTTCAACTCAAACAACGGAAACGTTTCACGCTTTAAGACGTACAAGTGAAGGATTATTATACTATACAAAATATAATAAAGACGAAAATGTTTCAATAGATTTTGATGCTGGTAATCCAACAGATAAAAACGGTAACAGACAATTACCAACAAATGAAAATTATGTAGAAGATACAATTAAACTTCAAGCTGGTGCAACAGAAATTTTTGCAGGAAATGGATCAACAACTACATTTACTTTATCAAATCCTGTGTTAGATGGTACAAGATTAGCAGTATTCATAGATGGTGGAATTCAACAATTAGATGCAACTTTTAGTTATGCTAGTCCTGTAGTAACTTTTAAAGTAGCTCCTAAAAGTGGTGCTCAGATTGCCATTGGTAAAATAGATAAAACATTACAAGCCAATCCATCAGATTTTTATTATCAATATGTCTTTGAAGATGGCGAAGCCACGTATTTTATAGACAGTAATGGTTATTTTGTAAAAAGAGAGAATTTTGTAAAATCTCTAACAAGTATAGCAAGTGATGATTTTAGTACTTTTGAGAGTACACAAGCAGTAAATTCAACAAGTTGGAGAAGCTAAAGTTAAAATGATTATAAATAGTAGAATAAAATAAGGTTCATCAATGGCAGATTTTAAACTAGGTAGGATTAAATTTAAATGGAGAGGTGACTGGTCAACCTCTACAGGTTTTCTTATTGATGACGTAGTAAAATACGGTGGTAATACTTACGTCTGTATTGTTAACCATACTTCTCAATCTACAAGTCCAGGATTTTATACGGATTTAACTGCTGCTAAATGGTCACTACAAGCTGAATCTCTTTTCTTTAAAGGCACATATGCGGCCTCTACACATTACAAATTAAATGATGTTGTAAAATACGGTGCTAGACAATTTCGTTGTACAACTCAACACACATCAGCTGCGACTGTAGGTGGTGTAGCAATATTAAACGCATCTAATTTTGAATTATATATTGATGCTACAGATTATAAAGGAACTTATGCTACCAGTACTTATTACAAAGTAAATGATGTTGTAAAATATGGTGCAAGTTTATGGATTTGTACTACTGCTCATACATCTTCAGCCAGTGCTTCATCTTTTGATGAAACTAAATTTAGTGCATATACAGAAGGATTACAATTTGAAGATACTTGGACTAATTCAAATGATTATCAAAAAGGTGATGTAGTAACTTATGGTGGATACGCTTACGTTGCCGCTCAAGAAGTGGCAGCTGGTTCAGCTGTACCTGTTGCTTCAGGAGCTAATTGGGATTTAATTGTTCCAGGATTTAAAGCACAAGGAGATTGGACAGTAGGTAATCAATACACATATAAAACAGGAGATACCGTTAAATTTGGTGGTTACTCATACGTTTGCATAGTAGATACTACTACTAATGATGGTTCTACTGTTGTTAACCCTACAAACACAAGTTTTTGGACAAAAGTAGTAGAAGGATTTACTTGGAAAGGAAATTACAGTGCAATCACAACTTATTACAAAGGTGATACTGTTGAATATAATTCAAGTTCTTATGTTGCAATCGCTCACTCTATTTTAAACGTAACACCAGGAACAAACGCAGCAAAATGGCAATTAATTGCCGCAGGTGATAGTAATGCTGTTGTTACAACACGTGGAGATATTTCATATAGAAATGCATCCGCTCCTGCAAGATTACCAATTGGTGTTGTTGGTTCAGTTTTAACTTCAAATGGTTTAGAACCTGTTTGGTCAGATGCAGGAAGTAGAGGAAGTTTATATGTTGCAAATAACGGAAGTGACACAAATCCAGGAACTTCTTTACTACCATTTAAAACAATTGAGTACGCTTTATCACAAGCATCAAAAGGCGACGTTGTTACAATTACAGGACAAACAGGCGGTACAGGTGGTATTTCAGGAACTTATTCAGTAACATCTACAGGAGGAACTGGTACAGGATTTGCAGGACGAATTGTTGTTGACAGTTCAACTGTAACGGCAACTTTAACAATTACAAACGGCGGTAAAAATTATACTGCTGGTAATATTTTAACTATTTCTTCTGCTCAATTAGGTGGCGGATCTGCTACCAATATGACATTTACTGTTGAATCAGTTTCAGTAGGAGATATTATAAATGTTGCTGGAGGAGTTTATAGAGAACAAATGCCTTTAGTAATTCCGGCCGGTGTTACTTTAAAAGGAGAAAGTTTAAGAACAACAGAATTAAGGCCTGCTACAGGCAGTTCATCTACGGTTGCTACAGTGACAAGAACATCAGGTGGACTTGGTGGAACACCAGGAACTTATCTTTATGTTCATCAAACTGGAACAAACGGTAGTGGACAAGGAGCTGTTTTTACAGTTGTAAAAGATGGATCATCCGCTCCTACAATTACAGTTGTACACGGTGGTTATGATTATGCAGTGGGAAACACAATTACTATCAGCGGTTCAGGTAAATTAGGCGGCGGTTCAGATTTAGTTTTAACGGTTACGGCTTTAGAAAACAATAATGCTGCTTATTGTTTCTTATGTAATGACACAAACAATATAAGATGGTTTACATTTAGAGGATTTACAGGCATCGCAACACATACTGGTAAGGGTGCAGTTATTATATCTTTAGACCCAGAAGGAAACATTGCATCTCAATCACCTTATATACAAGATTGTACAACTGTATCAAATAACGCTTGTGGTATTAAAATAGACGGATTTTTACACACATCAGCAACAAGTAACAAATCAATTCTTGCAAACGACTTTACACAAATTAACTCAGACGGTATCGGTGTTTGGGCATTAAACGGAGGCCGAGGTGAAATGGTTTCTGTGTTTACTTATTATTGTGACAAATCTTTTTATGCAACAGGTGGTGGATTTATACGAGGATTAAACTGTTCTTCTGCTTACGGAGAACAAGCTCTAGTTGCTGAAGGTTCATTATCAACAAATACATTAGCACCAATTTATGAAACTGCTGTTACAACAAGATCAAGAGGAAGAACAATTAAATATAATCCACTTACTTTTTCAGGTGGAAATACAGCAGCTTCTTTTGCAATAGGTCAAACAGTTCTTGGGTTAACATCAGGTGCTACAGGTACAATTTTTAGAATAAATTTAACAGGTGAAAGATTACATTTAGATCCTGCCACAGGAGCCTTTACACAAGGTGAATCAGTTAGAGTTACAACATCAAGCGGCACATTTACGGTAAATATACCAAACACAACTGCAGGTATTTCAGGCAACGGTGCAAAACAAGCAGGTTATTTTATAGAAGTAGAATCAACAGACGGCACTTTAACTCCTTCAGGTGTAATTAAACTTGGAGATAACGTACAAATAGGATCTAGTTCAACATATTATATTGTAAACGGTGTTACAAATGAAAATGCTGCTACACAAACGGTTCAAGTTCGTTTAGTATCAGAAGTTTCAACACTAGATGCTTTTCCTGATAATACAACAGTTAAATTTACACGTAAATATTCTTCTTTAAGATTTACGGGTCACGATTTCTTAGATATAGGTACAGGAGATTTTGTCACAACAAATTATCCAGGTACTCCTACTCAAGCTGCAGATCAAGCAGACGAAGTTGAATTTAATACTGGAGGCCGTGTTTATTGGACTTCTACAGACCAAGGTGGAGATTTTAGAGTAGGAGATTTATTCCGTATTCAACAGGCAACTGGTATTGCAACTTTAAATGCTGACGCCTTTGATCTTTCAGGATTAACAGAATTACAATTAGGAACTATTGGTGCTCAATTAGGTGCCACAATTAATGAGTTTTCTACAGACCAAGAAATGTTAGGAGATTCTAATACGGCCGTTCCTACAGAAAATGCTGTAGTAGGTTATACACAAAGAGATAATATGGGTACTGGCCATTTTGTACCTCCTACGGGAACAACTGCACAAAGACCAACAGGTGGAACTTTATATACAGGAGGTATTAGATACAATACTTCGTTAGTAACTTGGGAAGGTTATAATGGTACAGCTTGGACAGGTTTAGGTGGAGGTAATCCTTGGGCTACAACATCTACAAGTATTACAGTAGCCGCTAATGACAGATACTTTGTAAACACTTCTAGTGCTGCTATAACAATTACTTTACCAGCTTCACCACAAACAGGAGATCAGGTAAGTATATTAGATTTAGCAAGTACCTTTGATACAAACAACTGTACTATCGGTAGAAACAGTTTAAAAATAATGGGATTAAATGAAAATTTAGTGTTAGCTGTTGAAGATACAGGTATAACTTTAGTCTATACTGGTGCAACTTATGGATGGAAATTAGTAAATAATATCTAATATAAATATAAAGAGAAATTAAACTATGGCAGATTTAAGAGATTTTACAGGAAAAAACCGAAAATTCACTGGTACTATTGGTGAACGTATTTCAACAGGAACAACTGGTCAAAGAGATGCTGCCACTTTTGGTGCTGGTACAATAAGATTTAATACTACTACTAATTTAATGGAGTATTACACGGGTGTAGAATGGAAGTCAATTGATGCTCCTCCTTCAATTACAAATTTTAATATTGATTCAGCTGGTGCAACAACTTCAACTTTTATAGATAGAACATTATCAGGTAACACTTCAATTGTAGTAACAGGTTCTTTATATAGTGCAGGTGCTGTTGTTTCTTTTAGAGGAATTTCAGGAGCAAATTTTGATGCTACAACAACTACAGTAAACAGCGCAAGTCAGGTTACAGCCGTAGTTCCTTATTCTTCATTTTTAGCTGCACAAGAACCTTATTCAATAAGAGTGACAAACTTATCAGGATTATTTGCACAACTTGATGGATGTCTTGCAGTAGATACTAGGCCTATTTTTGCAACCGCATCAGGCACACTAGGAACAATTGGCGATGCTAGTCGTTCTTCTTATACACTTTCTTCTGCTGCTGCTACAGATCCAGATAGCGATACAATTACATATTCAATTACATCAGGTGCTTTACCAACAGGCCTTTCTTTAAACTCATCAACAGGTGCAATTACAGGTACAGCATCAGCAGTAATTTCAAACACAACATCAACATTTACAGTTTCAGCTGCAACATCACTTCAAACAGCTACAAGATCGTTTAGTATTACAGTAAATGCTCCAGTTATTACATCTTATACTTCTGTTAGTCCATTTACTTTTTCCGTTCCACCAGGTCTTACTACTGTAAGAGCTTTAATTGTGGGAGGCGGAGGCGGAGGCGGACGAGTTATTGGTGGAGGAGGTGGAGCAGGAGGGTTTGTGGAGACAACATCTTTTCCAGTTACTCCTGGCGGAACTGTATCTGGTTCTGTAGGCGGAGGAGGTGGAGGAGCAGGCGGTAGAGGTAGTAAGGGATCTTCTGGTAGTAATTCAACATTTGGACCAATTACAAGTTTTGGCGGCGGCGGAGCCGGTTCACACGACAATAACGCCGGATTACCAGGTGGTTCTGGAGGTGGAGGAATTTATGCCCCTGGTGGATCAAGTACTCAAACAAGTTTTTCTCCTGTGGGAGGAATAGGATATGGCCACGCTGGTGGTACTTCTGGTAGCTCGCCAGGAGCTGGAGGCGGAGGAGCAGGAGAAGCCGGTTTAGGGCCAGCAAGCGGTGGTGGCAGAAACGGTGGAAATGGTAGAGCGACTGATATATCTGGATCATCCGTAACTTACGCTGGAGGTGGAGGTGGAGGTTCACACGCTCAAACAACTCCTATAGGTGGAGGTTCTGGAGGTGGAGGACAAGGCATAACCTCAAATGGAACAGCTGGAACAAATGGTTTGGGTGGCGGTGGTGGAGGTGGATATCATCCACCAGATTATGATGGCGGCGCCGGTGGATCAGGCATTGTTATTGTTAGATATTAAAGATTAAAAACTAATCCAATTCTACTATCTTTAACATTATGAGTTAAAACTTCGTGGTAAAGCCACGATGGCCACATTAACATATTGCCTACAACGGGTTTATAAGATACTGTTAAAAACGTGTTAACATTATTAGTATCTTTCACAGGCCAATTTTCAAATTCTCTGGTTATTATAGGGTCGTTAAACTGTATTGGAGCTGAACCTTCAGGTACTTTTAAATATAAAATTCCTGATAATTTATAAGAGTGTATATGTCTTTCTTGATATGATCCTTCATTTAATTCGGTTGTAAAAATAAAAGGATTAAATTTTTTACTTAGTGTGTCATAACAATAACCTAAATCATTTAAAAATATTTCTGCTTTCTGTTTTATAAAATTTACAAAATCAAAATATATAGGATCATTTGCTAAATTAATTTCTGTGTCGTATGTTGTTTTTCCTTTGTAAAAACGTTTTTTATTAATCTTCTGTAAATTTAAATAGTTCAAACTAGGTTCTAATAAATTTTTTGCTTGTTCAGCAGCTTCACAACTAAAAACAGGTGTTGAAAACCATTTTTCTATAATATAATTTTTATTTTCTAATAACATAATTTTTTATTAGATTTTCCAAAAATTTTTCAAGTTTTCTAATATCGTCCATTAATCCTATAATTGGATATTCATATTTTTTATTGTTTTGATTTATATGAATAAACCCCTGTACGGTTGGTTTTAAATCATTTTCTTTGCAAATATTTAAAAAAGGACTTTTTTCCATATCATACTTCACTACGTTTTTAATATCAAAAGTAATTTTTATAGTATCTAAAGCATTTTTTACTTCTTCTATAGTTTGTTTATTTTCAATTAATCTAATAACGTCAAGCATTAAAACTTTTTCATTATCTTTAATTGTTCCATAATTATAAGGAGTTAGAATTTGTGTTTTATCTGATTCTTTTTTATATTTTTTAAAAATTGATTTATCATCCATATCTAAATCTATTAGCCATACATAAATATCTTTTTCTCTTTTAAAATGATAAAAAACTCCTATAAGAGTATTTCCATCAACAACTAGATATTCATTATTTTTTTTAATAAGAACTGGCATAGGATAGTTATCATCACATTCTTGTTTTAATTTTAAAATTTTCCAAGGAACACATTGGTTAATATCATCATATTTGTTTTTGATAAGTTTTTCATTTAATTTTTCTAATTTAATTTTTTTACCTTTTTCATTTGCTATATTTAAAAAATCTTCTTGTCCAAGATAAGATAGTCCTAATACACTATGTGCTTTAGCCGTAAAAGTTTGCAAAAAATTAGGTTTAAAAAATGTTATTTTTTTTGGAATTTTTATTAAACTTAAATCTATTAATTGTTGTTTCATTGTTTTATTTTTCTTGGTAGACCTAAGTTTCTTCTACCATCAAATTTATTACATTCAAAGTTATTTATATCATTATAATGTAGGAATAATTGTGCGTGATTATTTCCTAAAAATTTATCTCTATAATGAGATAATTCAATACCTTTATATATTAACATATCACCAGGTTTTAATTCTACGTTTAAAATTTTACCTTCTTTTCTTAATACTATTGGCCAACAATAATTTAAATTATCAACAATATTTGATGTATCATAACCCAAACATAATGTAGAAGAAAACTCGCAACTTTTTCTATCTATATGTTCAGGTAAAAAATTATTTTGTTGATAAAGTCTTAAATATGAATAAGTACAATTTAGTTTTTTATTTGTGTACTTTTCCATATCTTCTAAAAGTTCTTCAAGTAATGTATCGCAGAACTCATCACCATAAAAATTATAACAATCTTCCATAGAATTTAAAATTTTATCATCATTGTGTGCAAAATCTTCACCTATGTGCCCATCAAAATATTTATTGTAATATTTAAAAAAAGGTGTGCTCAATTTTGCTGATAGTTTATCTGCTTTTTTTAAAGTCATTCTATACATCATATTTGCTAACCATTTAGGAATACATTCACGTATTATTAAATAATTGTTTTCTAAAAAAAAATTTTGCTTTTCTATATCAATCATTTAAACGGCCTTCCTAACAACCAGTTTACTAAACTAAAACGAGTACCTTTTGTAATAGGAGTTATACAATGATCTATGTAAGAAGGAAAAACTACTATAGAACCTTTTTTTCTCGCTACTGTACATTCGTGAAATTGATTTTTTGAATGAGATCCTAAATCAAACATTAAATTTCCTCCCTCATAAGAATTTTCATCACTTAAATTAATAGTTACACTTAATTTTCTAACTTTTCCGTAAAAATTTTTGTTTGATGTATAACCAGTAGGTAAGTTGCCGTTTTTTTTTAAAGGCGTATTTGTATATCCTTTAATATATGGTTTATAAACACTATTCCAATCAGTATCGCCGTCTTTATGCCAACTATAAAATCCTGATTTATTGTAAGTTGTAAATTGTGGAACTTCAGCAAAATCTACATCATAGTTCCAACCTGCTGCCTCATTGGCTATTGATACGTGCTTTTCTATAATTTCATATATCCAAGCTATGTCTAACCAAGCTATATTGCTATCTCTAACATATACCTGATCTATTTTTATATTTTTTTCTATTAATTGATTATTTGTTAATTCATTTTTAGGAATTAAATTAGGATTATTTTTTTTGTCTAAGTCTCCTGCAACTTCAGCTAAAGTGTTAATTCCTTGTTTATTTAAATTATCTATAGATTCTAAACCTAATTTTACAATTTTATTGCAGGTTTCTTCATCTAGTGCAGAAACAAAATAGTAATAATAATTTTTTAACATAATTTATATTATCATAAATTTGAATAAAAGTCAACTTTATTTATATATTTATACTGTATAAATAGCCATATGAATGATATAAGAAACTTGACTTTACAAGAACATAAAAACGCAGAAAATCAACCTTTTGTTCAAACTCTTATGTCTGGCCAAATACCACCAGACTTATACGCCACATATCTTTACAATCTATTACAGTGTTATGCTACACTTGAAAAATATGCTTTTGAAAACGGCCTGTTTAGACAAACACCTGGCCTTGACAGAGCACAAAAAATAGATCACGACTTTCGTTCACTGTGGAATCAA
>Ga0209086_10002637_pt1 | contig 13919 bp, 14 predicted proteins | sample M_130207_XF_Meta_FD_187312 | JGI IMG/M metagenome (GOLD analysis project Ga0209086, IMG submission 187312) | Freshwater microbial communities from Lake Montjoie, Canada to study carbon cycling - M_130207_XF_MetaG (SPAdes) (version 2) | ecosystem: Environmental > Aquatic > Freshwater > Lake...
CGTCAATCTTGCTGCACGGTCCAAGATCGCTCGGCACGTTGCACTGGCCATAGCCGTTGTATCCCCACGCCCGAACCAGTCCACCTCTCACCGCCTGCGCAGTTGCAGTGCGATCAGCGACCGCAAGCGAGAGCAGGGCAACAACACCACACACACGAAACGACATCTTCGCACCGGTAGAAAATTGAATAGCCATGTCTATCACTCCAGAAAAGTTGAATAACGGGTGAAGCCCGATCAATCGCGAACCCGCCGGATCCCGCGGAACCGGTGCAGTCGTGCCGCCTGCGCACTACATACCTCCAGAGTATAACGCCGATTGCGCGCGGATCAAAATCGCCACGCCATTTTTTCAACTAGGTGAAACGGAACAAGATTTCCAGTTGCGACGCATCGAAGCATCGAGGCATGGCGACTCGCAAAAAGTCCTCCCTATTGCACGCTTGGCGTATGCGCATGCGGCATCGATAAACATGCCTGAATGGGATGCACCGAAGAAACTTGTGAAACTGGACGGATCGTGGGCCAAGTGCTCACGCCTTGTCACCGAACCGCACCGCGAATCTGAATTGGTTGAAGTTCTAAATTGATGCAAAATTTGGAGTTTCAGTTGAATATGGAGCAGATTCAGCGCCATAATAAACTGACAGTTGATCAAGGAGGTTGCTTCGGCCCATGACAAACTCAAATACCAGCCAATGAACTGGAAGAATGGTGCAGCAACTTTATATGCGCCGCTAATCACAGCCCTACGCCACGCGCGCGGTAAATTTCACGCCCAGCGCACGCGCCACTTTCATAATGGTTTCAAAGCGTGGCTTGGACTTTGGTGACAGCGCCTTGTACAAACTTTCGCGGCCAAGTCCGCTGTCAATTGCAACCTGCGCCATGCCGCGAACTCGCGCAATGTCGCCCAGCGCTTTCACCACAAGCCCCGGATCGCCTATTTCAAGAATGGCGTCCAAGTACTGGGCAATCTTTTTTTCACTCGTGAGATAGCGCGTCACGTCAAATGGAATAAGTTCAACGGCATGCTTGCGCGTGACTTTTGATTTTTTGTGTGGGGATTTTTTGCAAGCAGACTTTTTCATGGCAGTTCTATCAATGTTGCTGCAATTCGACGAGCTTTCTGAATGTCGCGTTGTTGTGATGATTTATCTCCACCGACGAGAAGTAACACCACATTGCGTTCACGACGGGTGAAGTAGATGCGGTAGCCCGATCCAAAATGCAGTCGTAGTTCAGAAATTGTGGCATCAATCTGTTTCCAGTCACCTAGGTTTCCAGTCTCTGCCTGTCTGATCCGCGCGATGAGACGCATTTGAATTTGCCCATCCGCAAATCGAGCAAGCCAGCGACTGAACGCTCTCGTTTGTAGAACTACGAGCGTGTTCAATTGTATCCAATAAGATACAAAATGCAAATGGTCGCATGAAAAAAAGCTGTTTTACAAGTAGACAATATCCGCACGGCTTTCTCCAATGAGTGGTTTGAATTGATCATTTGTGCCCAAGCATGTTGTAACCCCAATGCCACACGCTTCCGCATTTCCCTGCCTTTTTTCCAGGCAACAAATTTTGTCTTATTGCCCACCGCGCTGGTGCATGCAAGCGACCTGTTTGGTTTGCCAGTTCCCACTTCGCCAACCATGAGTTGTCGAACGTATGCGGTTGGTTTATCCAGCGTGAATGAGATTGAAGCCAAGTTGCTGGTAAACGCGGGGTTGAAGCGGGTGGATGCCCGCGAACTAAGGCGGTTTCGGCTGCTCTATACGGTCTATCCGCAGATTCGGGAGACAGTGTCTCCCGAATTGCTCGCTCAATCTGGAATCGCTCCCATCATGATGTTTTTGCACTCTGATTCCTCTCGGGAGTGGTGGACCTGCCCACCAATCATGGACACCCATGAAAATCCTATCCGGCCCTTCGGTCGCCTCGAACGCTTCGGAGCTGACGTAGCAGAGTGATTCGTGGATTCTGATTCGTTGGTCCAACCGAATCACATCCACCCAAAGAACTTCTCTTGCGGCAGCGGGGTGTCCATCCGCGCCTTGTCACCGAACTTGAAAGCCAGTTTGCAGAATCAGAAAAAATGGAAGTAATTATTGGGGCAAACCTAAAGAGTCTAACCTTCACGACTTGAACACCAACCCTGACATCCGCTGGAAACAACGCTTTCAAAACTTTGATCGTGTGTTCGTATTACTGCGCAGCGCGATGGAGAACGGTCCCGATGCGCTCAATCCGCTGGAAAAAGAAGGCGTCATTCAGCGCTTTGAATATTGCTTCGAACTCGCATGGAAGACCATGAAGGACTACCTCGAAGAGGGCGGGTTCGTCTTTGCCGCAGTGACGCCGCGCCAAGTGTTGAAAGACGCCTACGCAGCCAAGATTCTCGACGATGGACAGGTCTGGATCGACATGCTCGACCACCGCAATCTTCTCTCCCACAGCTACAGCCCGGTTGTTTTCGAGAAGGCCGTGGAAGCCATTCACACGAGCTATCTCGCTGGCATCGAGCAACTCCACGAATTCATGCAAGGGGAGGTGATGAAATGAGAACGCCTCCCCTCAAACCTGCGGAACTGGACATGGTGCGTTCTGTTTTTCGACACCATCCCGAGGTGATAAGCGCCACGCTTTTTGGATCACGCGCCAAGGGCACCCACAGCGCCCGATCCGATGTCGATCTCGTAGTTGCAGGAGACGTTGAGCCGCTCCGCGCCGAGGCGATCGCGTCCGAGTTGGACCAGTTGCCATTGCCTTACCACTTTGAAGTCCAACCGCTTGCTCACATCCAATATCCTCCACTTTTGGAGCACATCCATCGGGTAGGAATTGTCATCTATCCAACTCCATGATTTTAATCCGAACGACGCCGCGACTTGTTGCGGAACTGCAAGCGCAGTTTGCAGAGTCCGCGAAACTGGAGCAGGCCATCACAGCAAACCTGAAAGGGCTCGGTTATGCCCTTTGAATCCGGACAAAAAGAAACCCTGGGACCTGTCAGTCGCAAGCGGCTGAGGAAGGTATCCCAAGGTGAACGACACGATTATACCTTTCCTGCCCACCAATCATGGACACCCATGAAAATCCTATCCGACTCTCTCGGTCGCCTCGAACGCGTCGGAGCTGACGTAGCCGAGTGATCCGTGGATTCTGATTCGTTGGTCCCTCCCCCTCACATCCACCCAAAAAACTTCTCTTGCGGCAGCGGGGTGTCCATCCATCAGTTGGACTTACTTTTCCTTTGCTTTGAAGCGACTTTGTACTGAAACATCTCGGCGGCTTCTTGAAGCGTGATTGAAAATGCTGCCGATTCACTCACAAGCTTTTTGTTTCTCGTTCCAGATCTGACGTAAGTTCCAAATTGTCCGTTGCAAACCAGAACCTGCTTGCTATCGAGTTGATCCCGTCGATCGGGTTCCAAGCCCCTTCAAACTCTCGCAGCAGGTTTGTTCACGCGTGCCGGTTCGATCCAAAAGTTTGCGCCGTCGAACCAGAAGAATGCATCTTGCACAAAGAGTTCGGCGATTGATCGTGCGTTGTTCTTGCTGGTTCGAATTGCGACGCCGAGTTCTTGGTGCTGAATCTCACCAGCGGCCGGAGTTGCTGCAACGCCATGTGCTTCGATGAAATTCAAGCCCAGCGATTGAACATGTGCGATCAATTCCGCGTGAGCTTGGCGATTTGCGTCATCACTCAGACTCTTACCTGGGTTGAATGCAGTGATGACAGCAAACTCTCCAGGTCCGCCGACGCACTGTGCGAGTTGTTGAAGTTGCTCGGGCGTAAGTGCGTTTCGCATAACGAAAGTGATATCCACGCCATTATGCATGAACCGCAGGTTCGTGTCGTGATATTCAGCCCTTGAAGTAGAAGTCATGATTGAGTTGTACCTGATTGGTCCAATGATATGTCGAGCGCTTTGTCGTCTGTTGAATTCTCTGTGACTCAGAGTTGTTTCAGCGCGCTATATAGTTGCATGATGCAGATGAATTCGAAACTCCGGGTCTTCTTGGGAACAATGGCAGGATTACTTGTTGGAATTGCAGGGGGGTATTTTCTCGATCAGCGAATGAATTTGGGCGGGCGTGCAATGGAGTCAGTCTCCGACGATGATGAAGCCTCAGACCACGAAGCCTCAGACGAACTTAAGTTTGATGGAACGCAGAGGGAGATGAACGAGGATGGTGATTTGGAGTGTCAGCGAAGTCAGAAAAAGATGGACGCGACCTTGGCGGAACTGCGAGGCAAAGTTGTTGGCAAAGATGTCGCGTCGATGCAGGCGCTTCAGTTGCTCAATGATTCTCAAGACGCATGGCAGAAGTCGATGGAAAAACTATTGGCGATGTATTGGCCGCCGCAGGATGACAGCAGGTCTTACGGGAGCGTTTTTCCAATGTGCTTATCAATGATGAAGGCCAGGCTGATAGAGAAACGTATTGAAGATTTGCGCGAAATCTTGGACTGGGAGGAAGGCGACGTTTGTATTCCTGCTTGGCCGGCATTGCCGCGGTGAAGATCCTGCGGTCAGTCTGAACTTCCACTCGAATCACGAATACCCGCTCACATCCAACTAAAGAAATTTTCTTGCTGCAGCGGGGTGTCCATCCATGATTGATCGGGCATGGGTTCTGCGATGCATTTTTCGACTGTGCGCAAGCGGGGGGATTACCCGTCTTGATCGCACTGGTTGGCACACTTCTGAACAAGAACACAAAGGGCGGGCTGATCGTCGTTGGAATTCTGAATCTTGGTGGATCGACTGAATTGCTTCCCAATGCTGTTGCTTTGCTAGAGCTCGCAATCGATAAGCAAGCTGCAAGCATCTTGATGCCTATCGCGGCACGGAAACAGTTGAACGATCTTTTGGATGAGTACTGGACCAAAATCCAAATCGAGTTCTATAAAAGATGCGACAGATGCAGTATTCAAAGCATTGACGGAGTGAAGGCGATGACCGAGACCACACAGGAGCAGACTTTGATACGCTGTTCACCGAAATGAATAACTTCATTCCGGGTGATGTAGTGATTCGCCATTTGGCGGGCGGTGAGATTGGAGTTGTCGTTCGGTTTGTTCGCACTCTTGGGGGTATTAACTGGTACAGCGTTCGCTTTGCAGGCGGGGAAATGGTCGTTTCCGCAAATGGTTTGGCTGCGCTTGACCAAGATCGAGACGAGTCTGTCTCATCACGTGTGGCAGGAAATTTATTGCCTCCGGCGGCTCTCAAACGACTGATCATTCGGCGAAAAGTCTCGATGGGAATTGGAGACATCGTCTATTCGCTCGGTGCGACTCGGACGACTTTGTATCCGTATCAGTACAAGCCCCTTTTGAAACTCCTCGTATCGCCGATTCGCCGAATATTGGTGGCAGACGAGGTCGGACTTGGGAAGACCATCGAAGCTGGTTTTATTGCGTTGGAGAAGGCGTCGCGCGAACCAGAGTCACGGATCGTCATCGTCTGCCCCGCGACCTTGCGTTTGAAGTGGCAAGCAGAACTTGAAAGGCGGTTTGGGTTGATCTTCGCAATTCCGACCCGCGATGTCGCAATTGACAGAATTGCTCGTGGAATCGATCCCGACGAGGAGTCGCCGCTTCGGGCGATCGTGTCATACGAACAGGTTCGATCAAAGGCGTTCGTCGAAGCGCTCGACGACGATGCAAAGATCGATTTGCTCGTCGTGGATGAAGCGCATCGAGTTCGCAATCAGGCGACCATCCAATCCGTGGCGGTCAACAAATTGTCGGTCATGGCCTCCTGGGTTGTCTATCTGACAGCCACCCCGATCATGACGTCTGGGAATGATCTTTGGTCGCTCCTCAATACTCTTGCTCCGGGGGAGTTTCCGACGGTGCTTGCGTACGAAGCGCGTGCACGCGTCAATCTGCGCATCGTCGCAGCCGAGCGTGCGCTCCAATCGTCCGAGATCGACGGATTGAAGAAGGCCTTAGTTGAACTCAATGCGATTCCACATTGCGATCCGCATGGGTTCGTGACGAAGAATACTTGGTTCCCTATCGCACTCAACGAACTCCGAGAACTCATCGACGCATCCGCAAGTATCTCGCGCGCGGAGCGAGTTCGGAGAGTTGTTGGCTTTCAAGAGACACTCTTTCAACTCAATTTGCTTAGTCCTTATTTCACCCGAACGCGTCGAATTCATGTGCATCACGACCTTGCGCGTCGGCAAGTCGTGACCGCCATGCGACCGCTGACTGATTTGGAAAGACGCGCTTACTGGGAACTTTCCAAGGCAATTTTTCACGAGTATCAAGCGAAGCATGGTGGTTGGGTTGCGGGTCTCGTGCTCGCGAACTATCAGGCTCAACTCGCCAGTTCACTTTCAGGCGCTGTTCGCCGGTTAAAACTTGCAGTCGGCGATACGTTCGATGATGACCCAGGCGATGAGGCTGTGTACGCAGGGTTTCAGCCGGACTCGGATGCACCACTTGGCCACGAAGCGATTCCGAGGAGTGTCGCGCGGGTTCTCGCAACCATCGATCCGGATGAACTCGAGATGAACGATTCCAAGTGGGATGCGTTGCGAGATGTTCTCGATGGGAAGCACTCCGATCCCGACCAGCCCCCGATCGGGAAGGTCGTCATCTTTGCGTTTTATAAACCGTCGCTTGATGTCATCGGTCGAAATCTCGCAAGGCACGGCATCCAATTTGGCCGGATTGATGGCGACGTTGCCCATGTTGACCGCGAGGCTGTTGTCATGGATTTCAAGGAAAATCCTGACATCAGGGTGCTGCTCTCGTCGCAAGTCGGTGGAGAGGGAATTGATCTGCAGTTTGCCAATGCCGTGGTCAATTGGGATCTGCCCTGGAATCCGATGCAGGTCGAACAGCGAATCGGTCGTATAGACCGCCTCGGACAGCAGAGTCCGTCCATCTATGTTTTTAATCTCGCGTTGGAAGGAACCATTGAACAGCGGATTCTTGCGAGGCTGCAAGAGCGAATTCAGGCATTCGTTCGAAACATCGGTGACATAGAAGAAATTTTAGGGCCGGAGCTTCGAGAGCTTCATCGACGCATTTTTTCTGGAACCGTCACTGAGGGCAACCTTGACCAAGAAGTTGATCGGATACTGACGGTCACAGAAATACGAATCGCGAACCAAAGTGCCCTCGAAAACCACATGGACGAGTTAGTCGGCCAGGAGCAGTTTCTCACGGATAAGGTTCAACGATTGAAGGGCGAGGGGCGCTACGTTTCTAGTGCAGACCTTCGATTCTTCGTCGAAGACTGCCTTGGATCAGTGGACGCAAAGAGTTCGATCACGTACGAGGGTGGCGGCGCGATTGCAGAGTTGAGGGCGGGTACGGTTCTTCAGGAGAGAATTCAACGCACTTCACCTCGGGCCAGTAAGGAGTGGCGTCGTTTCTTGACGCGATGCCGAGCGCCCGTTCGGGTGGCCTTTGGCACGGACGATTCTGAAGTTCCAGCTGATGTGGAGATCTTGGGTGTCCATCATCCGCTCATTCGTACGCTCGTCGGGGCGATGGGCGGAACTCAAGAGTCGATTGTCGCCTTCCATAGTTCTGTGGCCACGGCTGAGGTTGCGCCAGGTCAGTACGTGATGATTGTGAGTGCGAATCGCGATCGAAATCATGACAAAGTTGGGAACTTGCTCGCCATCGCCATTGAGATTGAACATCATGGGTCAGTCGACTGGCATGCGGCGGACGCTCTGCTGACGACTGTCATCGCTGAAGGTGGCGTCTCTAACTGTCTTCCGTCGGCGGAGGTTCGCCGCAGTGCGTGCGATTTCGCAGTCGGCGAGATGGCCGCACGTGTCGATGCTTGGCAAAGGCAACGTACGGATATGCGTGCCAATCAGAATGCTCGATTACGAGCCGCAGTCGAATCAGATTTGCGAGGCCAGATGGCGGCGAAGCGCAGGCAGATACTCGAGGCAGAGTCGCCAGGTGCGTCGGATGGTCAACGGCGAATTCTTCCGATGTGGCGAGCGGATCTCGTTCGACTTGAACGGGAACTCGATCGGCGACTTGTCGATGTTGATAGTGGTACCTCGCCGGACTGGGAAAACGTGTTGATCGCAGTAGGGATCATCAGTGTGTTCGGACAATCAAGCTTGGATCGAGGTGAATTATGAGTCATGCGTGGATTGGACTTGATTTCGGGTCGTACTTAACAAAGGTGGCGTTCAGGGTGGTTGATGTTGGAAACACGGCAGCTCAATCATTAGATGTCGTTGGTGTATCGGCAGAGCGGTGGAATTACAATGGTAATTGGGCAACTGAGTTTCCGTCGCGGGTGTGGACAAACGGAAGAGAGGTTGCGTTCGTTCCGACAGTGGGTGTTGGTTGGACCGAAGTTTCTGGAATCAAACTCGGTCTGCTGAACGCATGGGATGGGAATCCCGATCCTGATCCGCTCGTTGGACTTTCGTACGAGCGGATTGCGGCCCTCATTATCGCAAGGACGTTGTGTCACACCATGGCCGCCATCAAACAATTCACGCTCGAAAGGCGATGGGAGTGTCCGGACAATTACTTTGTCTCGTGCGCAACTCCCAGCAGCGGGCTGCTGTCAGAAGTGAACCGGAGTGTGCTGGAGGATCCAAATTGTCCGCGGCGGGTGCAAATGAGGAACTTGGTTGAATCAGCTCGGAAGTTCGTTTGCGATGGAAGGTTCAACTGGAATGCGGACCGATTGTGGTTGCCAGCTGCGGAAAGGCTCACCAAACAGATCATTTTAGGCGAACAAGAATTGGACCCAACAAAAATGCGCACGTTTTGCTACCCAGAAGCATACGCAGCGGTACTCGCGAGCGTACTCCACCCGGCGTTCGATCGCGATGACCTTCTAATGGTGTTCGATATCGGAGCGCTGACGACCGACGCCGCGCTCTTCTTTTTTAACCCGAGGGTTGCTCGGACGATCTGTTTTCATACGATCGGAAGTACACAATCTGGCATCGGTCCACTTTTCCCACTGGACCAAGTAGGCGGTGTTGCGCTCACACGGCTTAATTCTGATCTATCCGAGTTCTATTGCAAAATCTGGGAGGACATCTATAGGCACGTGCCTCAGGGCAGAACGCCAGCGATCTTCGAGGGCCGTCGGCACAACCAACCAAAGTGGAAGTGTTTGTTGCTCGGCGGTGGATCAGCGAATCTGGAAGTTAGGGATTTCCTGATGAATCTTCACATCCCATCGTTGGGGAATCCAGGAAACGACCGCATCAGTCCCGTAGCGCGTAGGAGGTTCTTGGAATCGCCAATGAAGCCGTTTGGCTGGATTGCGTTTCCAAGTCAAGTCTCAACTCATTACTGCATCCAGACGGGAGGTCGCGTCTATCCACCGGGGCGCGAGAGCAATATTCAAGTTCAAATGAACAACCGACTCCACTTGAACCAACTCGCGATCGGACTGACCTCCGACTGGGCGACAATCCCCGAGTATTGTGAGATTCAACCTCCACTCATTCAGGTTGACCGTCCGGGTCATGATTACACCGATCAGTTCGCTGGTCCGGAAGTGACGTGAAATACGCTTCCGAAAAGCGTTTCTGCGACATGCAACGTCCCACTGGTCTTGGATGCCCAAGAGTCTTAGGGGGCTGTCGCTTCCCAGCGCCGATGCGTTGCAGTGGCATGGCGCAAATGTTTTTCGCGCGGGGTGACGTGAACTGCCAATGATCCTCATTCCTCTTCCCGATCCACTCGATCATCACGCGCTTGCGCTTGCAAAGATGGTCGCCGCGATGAGTTGGTTGCCAAGTGCAAATGTTGTTCATGCACTCGGTCGTGCAGTTTTCCCAACCGTTCGCTACACCAGCGACAATCCGCGTTTCTCTTCGATTCAGATCGCGGGAGCAACTGTCGGCATGTACGACGACAACGCAACTCCAGAATGGGCGCTGTTCTGGTCGCACGGTTTGCTGGGGACTCGGCCGAAAGGTTGGGTCATTGCGCATGTGTGGCCAACTTCCCACGACATCAATTCGTACACCCATCTTGCAAACCTCGCGATGGTTCGTGAGCCTTTTGCGAGCCTCACCGACAAGGTCGGTCCGCTTACAGAATTTCTGCGTTGGCATGCGTGGATTGTGTATGGCTGGAAGCCACAATCCGAATCTGTGCGCAGATGCCCTTGGGCTTCGACTCAATCGTGTGCTATCTTGCTGCTGCCGCGAATCCACAAGCGCTCATTCAAATGCGAATTGAGAAATTAAACAATCAGCGTATGAGAACTTTGCGCAAGATTGTGGGAGAGTAATTCCAATTCGTCTTCAGTCGCCATGCTCCGCAATGATCGGAAGATGGTCGTTCAACTTTGGGATTGTCCCAAATATCTCATGAGGCAAACCAACATCGTGCGACTGTAAATTATCGGGAAGGTCTTTTTTACGAACAGATGATCAATCTGATGTTTGATCGAACCTGTGGAATGTCGAAAGTTGTTTCAAGAGATCCCTAATCCTTCTCCTGCTTGCTCAGTGATTTCGTGTGCGATTGTGTTCGCGTTATACCCACCCGGCAGACGGACGAACGGGACTCCCAATTCTTTACAGAGTTTCTGCAATTTGGTGTAACTGTGACTGCACCACCGAATCATCAGAAGAACGACGGCGGTATTTGGATTCGAGATCGCAGCGGTAAACTCATCGAGAGAGGTGTGCGACTTTGCTGCAACCCAGTCAAGTTCGCCAAGAGAAAATGCTGCCTTGATATTGGTACTGGCGTGCAAGCGCTCGTCGCCGCCGATGATTACGAGGCGCTTTCCAGAGAGCGCGCTTCGAACGCTCGACACTTCAGCACTCCATTGTCGTGACTGGCGCGGTTCCGTTTCCTTCTCGCTTGCGGCAATCGATCGATCGACGTAACCCAGCATTTCGGACATGTTGGGAAGCGCTGCGATCTCTTGCGGAAGTGATTCCAATAATTCTTCGTCTGCAAATAGCCGGACGAGTTCCTTTTCAGAAAGTGAGAATCCCAACTCGTGCATGGCATCGACCGTAGTGACGATCTTGCGCCAGTGGCTGTCTGCTTCTTGCGGGTTTTCCGAAAGTAGTTTGATGTGATATGAGATTTTCTTGAGATTATGGGAGGTTTCTCGTTGTCTGGCTTGCGAAGTTTGCAGGAGTTCTCGTTCAGCTGCGATGCGCATCGAAATGTCGGCCGGTGCGACATGGGTGATACGGTCGTCGTTGCTCATAAAAGGGCTATAGCGGTTTGAAAGTAACCCCTCGTCGCGGCACCAAGCAAACATTGCTCCTTGATCAAAATCCGTGACGTGAGTAATGGTGGCATTTACAATTGCACTTCGAAGTGCTAATTGTGCCTCGCATGCCAAATCAAAAAGCACGTGGTTCGTGTTGAATTTCTCGGGATATTGGCGAATGACTTCCAATATGTCTGCGCACGCAGCGAAAAACTCAGAGAGCAGAAGCCAGTCGACCTTGGGCGCCGGTGTGAGTGTTGTTGCGATCATCCACAAGTGGCATGGTTGGATCTCTCCAGCGCGTGAAATCAGGATTGTGCGTTCGTCCTTTACAGCGTCGAATCCAATTTGATTCCGTCGGTGTATCCAAAGGCATGCATCACATTTCAGTCGCATTCGTGCGGACATCTCGCAAAGCTTCGCAAATCTATAGTCGAGTTCGGGAGGGCGAATCGCAACTCGGGGCTGTTCGGTGATCGAGATCTTTGGCGAGACATCTCCGCTGAATTTGGACATCAAATTTTTGACGTCTTGATTTGTTGCTGGCTCTTCTAATACATTTTCTTTTGTTGTCGCAATAATCTCAGGTGCAGGAGACTTGGAAGCAATAATCGATTCCACTTCTTTAACGATTGGCGCGGGAGTCGCTATCGACATCAGCCACCTGCCGAGAGAGCAGACAATCTCGGCGAAGTTGTGATCAGATGCAACTCGACGCTTGATCAATGTTTCAAGTTCGCGCAATTCTTCAGATGGTCCGTCTGGCATGTGATTCCTCTGGTCATACTGAGTGAAGGTGAGCCCCGATTGAATCGGTTGGGATGATATCCGCAGAGTCTGTAAATCAGAGATGGGAGATTGTGGGTCGATTGGTCTTTTATGGTTTGGAGGAGAAAAAGATATGCGGGCGGGGGAATTGACGGTGGTGTGGTATGTGCTCATCACCTAAATGACGTTTGGATGAATGGAATTGTGACACGGGAAATGCAAAGTAAGAATTGGATCAGATACGGTGGGGGCAATTCCCCATCTCCCCCTCACATCCACCCAAAAAACTTTTCTTGCGGCAGCGGGGTGTCCATCCATGATTGATCGGGCATTGGGTCTGCGATGCATTCTTCGACTGTGCGCAAGCGGGGGATTGGCACCGATGATGTTGTGCCGCGCTTGGTCACCCACGTGATTTTTTTCGCGCGTGCGATTGCGCTGGCAATCTCGACAGTCATGCGCGCGTCGCTCTTCACATATTCGCAAACTTGTTGGTGTTTCCCATCGATCCACGCTTGCGGCGCGTGCGCGCCATCCATCAGCTTGACCATCTTCACGCCAAGTCCCTTGCCGACTGCTGCGAGTCCAACTGGAAAACCCTTCAATTTATAAAACTGAAACATCGGGTCGTACAACTTCATCGCGACGCGCGCAGCCGTTTGCATATCGCCCGCGGCGTGACCGAGCCAGCGCATATCGAAACTCAATCCATTCCACGCGACAATCGAGTGACCCTCGTGCTGCATGCGTGACAAATACGCGAGCAATTCGCGCGCGCGATCGCGCGTGATCATCGGCAGGGGAATTCCGTTCGCGCCAGCAGAGAGCCAAAGCAATTCCTCGCCACCATCGATGTACGTCGCAGCAACCGTGATATCAAGCGGCCCGTGATCATCCAAGTTTTCGCCGCGAGCAAGCGTGATGATGTTCGCAGTTTCGATATCAAATCCGAGGAGGGGCATTGGGGGGGAAAGTACTCGTCTTATGATTCAAAAGTTTTAGTAGACTTGTATTCCTCTAGGGAAGCTTTCTTCCATTCGGTGGTTCAAATACAAACCAAGAAAGTGACGGGAATCACTTCGATGTCAACACAAACTCCATCGGCTACTCATTAATGTCCACGCAACGATATTCCGTCACTCCTCATCCCATTGAAACACTGCTCACGTGGGTGAAGTCGGGTGAGATCGCAATTCCTGAAATCCAACGACCTTTCGTTTGGGAGCTCAACCCGCAGCCCAAAGTCATGCGATGGCAGTTCGACCTCCCCCTCAGGCGCAACACAAACTTCACTTGGGTCAGACACTTTATCTACTCTCTTGCGCCCCATGACACGAGCGTGTTTATTGCGGCGACGCTATGACCATCACCCTCTCCCAACTTGAATCGCATCTCTGGGAATCCGCGAATATTTTGCGAGGTCCGGTAGATGCTGCGGATTTCAAGTCCTATGTATTCCCGCTGCTCTTCTTCAAGCGCATCTCAGATGTGAATGACGAGGAACGCGCCGCCGCACTGAAAGAGTTTGACGGTGACGAAGAATCTGCCCAGTTCTCTGAGAACTATGGCTTTCAGATTCCTGAAGACTGCCACTGGGCTGATGTACGCAAAGTGGCCACGAATGTCGGTCAGGCATTACAGGCGGCGATGCGTGGCATTGAGCAGGCCAATCCGCACACGCTCTACGGCATCTTTGGCGATGCACAGTGGACAAACAAAGACCGACTTTCGGATGCGCTTTTGCGCGATCTGATCGAACACTTCTCCAAGCTTTCTCTTGGCAACGCTGCGGCCAAGGCAGATGTGCTGGGGCAGTCGTATGAGTATCTAATAAAGAAGTTCGCTGATGCAACGAATAAGAAGGCGGGCGAGTTTTACACTCCGCGCTCTGTCGTGCGGCTGATGGTGAACATTCTCGATCCCCGCGAGGGCGAGTCGATCTATGA
>Ga0209086_10002638_pt1 | contig 13912 bp, 10 predicted proteins | sample M_130207_XF_Meta_FD_187312 | JGI IMG/M metagenome (GOLD analysis project Ga0209086, IMG submission 187312) | Freshwater microbial communities from Lake Montjoie, Canada to study carbon cycling - M_130207_XF_MetaG (SPAdes) (version 2) | ecosystem: Environmental > Aquatic > Freshwater > Lake...
CCGAGCCAAGGCAAGCGACCTCAGCGGGCCATTGTGAAGCCAGACCCGGGGGAGGTTGGCTCCGCCTCATCACGTTCCTTGTTGAAACGCATTGAGAAGAGCCGGGTCACGCCCTTTTCCTGCATTGTCGCCCCGAAGATGTCGTCCGCCGCCGAAACCGTGCGCTTATTGTGGGTGATGACGACAAACTGGGAGAAACGGGTGAACTCGCGGATGATTTCCGTGAAACGGCCGACGTTGGCGTCGTCCAGGGGGGCGTCGAGCTCGTCGAGCACGCACAAGGGCGAGGGTTTCACCATGTAGATGGCGAAAAGTAAGGCCACGGCGGTCATCGTACGCTGACCTCCAGAAAGGAGGGAAATACCCCGTAGCTTGGTGCCGGGGGGCTGGGCGATGATCTCGATTCCACTTTCCAGGGGGTCTTCGGCCAGGACCATGGTCAAGTCAGCCGACCCACCCACGAATAACCGTTCAAAGGTGAACTTAAAGTTCTTACGGACCTGCTCAAAGGTGTCGGTGAAAAGCTTGAGTGAGGTCTGATTGAGTTCGTCGATAGCCTTGGTGAGCTCTTCCTTGGCTTTCCAAAGGTCATCGCTCTGCTTGGTCAGGAAGTCATGGCGATCGCGCAGGGAGGAATATTCCTCGACGGCGACTAGGTTGATGGAGCCCATCCCAGCCATGCGTTCACGGAGCTCAGCAATTTCGCGGACCAGCGGCGGCCAGTCCGTCGTCGTCAAGGCAGCAAGGTCTTCTTCGGTTGGCTCACCGCGCCGAATAATGGCAGCGCGTGAAGGGCGACTGCCCTCCTCTTCGGACTCTTCGAGATCACCAAAACCCGCGGCCCCTTCTGGCTCGCCTTCGGACAGCCAAAGCTGCGTGCGCCAATCCACCGTGACGACGTCCAATTGATGATCAGCTTGCACTTTTTCGACGATGAAGCTGCACTGCGAGGTCTGCTCGGCGAGGGTCACTTCCAGCGACTTAAGGCGGGCATCCATCTCGCGTAAGCGATCGCGGTCGACGCTCAGGACTTTATCTTCACTTTCTAAGAGTCCGTCCTTCTGGGCTAACTCGTCGCGCAAGGCCGCCAAGGCGTCCGCCGCCACCTCGATTTCTGCGGCCAAACGGACCGAGGTCTCGCGGGCGGTGACGCTTTGTCCCTTCAAGTCAGCGATTAAACGTTCGTTACTTTGGGCTTCCTGACGGCGAGCGGCCAAGCGATGCGAGGCTTCTGATCGGCGGGACTCTAGGTCGGAGACTTCGCGGCCAACCAGTTCAAGGCGCTGACGCTGCTCAGCCAACGTGAGGCGAACATCGCCAAGGGAATTACGGCGCAAGTCGGCTTCAGCCCGGCGGACTTCCACGTCTTTTTCGCCATCAGTGATGGCCTGCCGTAGGGTCGCTACCTGCGTGTCCTTGGTCGTAAGAGTTTCCTGCGCGCGATCGCGACGCAATAAGGCCTCGGTTTTGGAAGCCTCGATTTCATTCAGTTGGCGCTGCTCGCGGCTGATACGCTCATCCGCAGTGACCAAGGTCGACCGGGCCGAACGTTCGTCGGCCTGCGAGACGGAAAGTTCTTGCGCGGCGAGCTGGGTCACGGCGCGGAGGTTGGTCACCTCGACTTCATTGGCGTCGATCGAAGACTGCAGCCCCAAGGCCTGCTCGTTCAGCGTGGTAAGCTTGTCGTTCTCGCTCTCCAATTTAGCACGGACGGTGCGGATTTCGCTCTCACGTGAGAAGACGCTGGAGCCAGCGCCGGAAGCGGCCTTGCGCGGGCGGCCAGCGAAGACTAAACCGCGGCGGTCCACGAGGTCGCCCTCGGTCGTCGCCACGAGGAAGAATTCGAAGCCCGGATTTGCGCGCCACCAGCCTAAGAAGTCACCAAGGCTATCACAGACGTAACAACCATCGAAGAGATTGGCGACTAAGCGGGCATGGGCCGGAGCCTTCGGGGCGACCGCGGTGCTAGCGGCGCGCAACCAAGACGGAGCGGCAGAGCCAGATTGGGAAGCCGGCGGGGCTTCGACTTGGAAAACCGCGCGGCCGAGCTGGCGTTCACCGAGCTTAGCAACGATACCCGGTAGAAATTCTGCGCTCTCGAGCGCCACGGCCTCAGAAGCTGCCCCTAAGATGCTCTCCAAGGGGCCAGTAATCGAAGCGTCGGTGACCGTGACAAGGTCCGCCAAGGCGGCGGCTTTGCCCGCGGGCATGCTCTCAGCGAACTCGCCTCGCAGGACGGCCTTGGCGGCATCGGAGAAACCTTCGAGGCGCGCCTGCATCTGCTCGAGTAGACCCAGTTGCGCGGAAAGCTTAGCGACTTGGCGATCCTGTTCGGAAATCGTCTGCTGTAACGCGCGGAAATCACCCAGGAGGGCCTTTGCCTTGTCGGCCCCAGCTTGTTCATTGGACCGGGCCGTCTGCAATTCGGCATGCCGCGTGGTGACGACAGCGGCGCTGTCCTGCGCCCGTCGTTCGAGGCCTTCGCGCTCGGCCTTAGCCTGAGTCAACGAGGCCGATAGATCGACATGACGCTGCTGGTAGCCACGGAGATCGACTTCCAGATTAGTCACGTCGGCGCGGGCACGGGTCATCTCGCCTTCAGCGATGAGAATGTCCTGGCGGGCACGGCGTAGGCGATTCTCTGCATCCAGCAGCTGGCGCAAAGACTGGTCGACCTCAGCGGTCTTCTCGCGGAAGGTGGCATCGGCGGCGGTGACGTCGCCAGCCGCGGCCGACTTAACGTCGGACGTGCCCTGTAAACGCGTGTTGAATTCAATGATCGCCTGTTCGGCTTCAGCGGCTTCGCGACGGATTTCGAGGAGACGAGACGCAAGGTCATCTGAACGTAAGTCCGCCGTCCGAGCCGCGGCTTCCGCATTTTCGCGCGTCGTGCGCAGGTCAAAAAGAGCCTGCTGGGACTGTTGCACGCGTTCGGCAAGTTCTAGACGCAGGGCACGCGTGGCCGCCAAGGCCGCCTCGCGGGCCCGCAAGTCATTAGACAAAGTAGCGACTTCGGTCCGGCAGGCGGTCGCATCGAGGTCCAAGCGTTCGATTTGCGTCTTCCGGTCCAAGAACTGCTTAGATTGCCAAGCGAGGTCGAGGTGCGTGAAGCGATGGCGGAGGCGACGATAGCGTAAGGCCTTCGCGGCTTGGCGACGTAACGTCGCGATTTGGCGGCCGACTTCGCCGATGACATCTGTCACGCGGGCCAGGTTGGTGTCGACGCCGGCCAACTTGTTCAGCGCTTCCTTGCGTTGGGACTTGTAGCGGGTGATGCCGGCCGCTTCTTCAAAAAGATAACGACGCTCGGCGGGGTTCGCGGAGAGAATCTGGTCAATCTGACCCTGCACCATGAACGAATAGGACATGCGACCAATGCCGGTGTCCATGAAGAGCCGCTGGATATCCTTCAGGCGGGCAGGCTTCCCGTTCAGGAAATAGTCGCTGGTGCCTTCGCGATAAATGCGGCGCATAACCGAGACCTCGGCAAAGGCCGTGCCCAGTTCCTTTTCACAATCCGCAAAGATTAGTTCGACCTCGCACTGCGGGAGGGGTTTACGACGGTCCGTGCCTGAAAAGATGACGTCCTGCATGCTCGTGCCGCGGAGCGACTTAGCACTCTGCTCGCCGAGCACCCAACGAATCGCATCGACGATATTGGACTTACCGCAGCCATTAGGGCCAACGACAGCTGTGACGCCAGGACGGAGCTCGATGCGAGTCCGATCGGCGAAGCTTTTGAATCCGTTGGCGACGATTTCCTTGAGGTACATCGAGGGGTTGTTCCGAACGATTGCCCCGCCCACCCCCTCCCGCAAGCGTCTACTACCCCGTTTTGAAGCGAGTTATTCACGGTTTCTGCGGTGATTTAAAAGGTGGTTTATGGGTTGACGAACCCCCTACCCGCCTGTTGCCTCGACCCTCCAACTGCCAACATGTCTGTAGAAATCAAGATCCGCAAGGGCGAGACCATCGACAAGGCTCTCCGCCGCCTCAAGAAGAAGATCGACCGCGAAGGCGTCATCAAGGACGCCCGTGCGAAGCGCGGCTATGAAAAGCCCTGCGAGCGCCGTCGTCGTAAGACGAAGGTTAAGAACTTCAACAGCTACCTCCGCAAGAAGTGGGATAACGCCTGAGGCTCGTCCTTAGTGCCTGCTCCAAAGGCCCGACGTCTCGACGTCGGGCCTTTTTGTTTGGCGGGCTAGGAACCGGCCAAGCTGACAACAAAAAGGGCCGAACCCAGAGGTTCGGCCCTTGTGCGCACCAAGCGCGGCGGCTTAGCGGAGGAACAGGAGTTCCTGGTAGGACGGCAACGGCCAGTATTCGTCGGCGACGATCTCTTCGAGCGCATCAGCGGCGGCGCGCACCTTGAGCATGGCCGGGAGGACCTTGTCACAGGAGTGCTTGGCCTGGGCATGCGTGTCGGACTTACTGATATCGCGGGCGGCATTAAGGGCATCGATCGCAGCAGCGAGCTCGTCGGCCAGGCCGATGACTTGCTTGCGGAGCTTGCCGCCAGACTTGGTCTTCTCGACCGGGGTCAGGTCAGCCGCATACTTGAGGGCCGCCGGGAGCAGGAGGGTCTGGGCAATGTCCGAGACGAGCTTCGACTCCGTGTTGACCGTGAGCACGTAGGCGTGCGTGTAGATCTCTTCGCGGGACTCGAGTTCGGCCTTAGAGAGAACGCTCTGGCGCTCGAACACGTCGATCGTCGACTTGGCGATAATTTCGGGAAGCGCGTCCGGAGTCGTACGGAGGTTCTTGAGGCCACGCTTAGCGGCTTCCTTATGCCACTCTTCGGAGTAGCCGTTTCCATTGAAGATCACACGGCCGTGCTTAGTCAGGATATTCTTTAGAACGACCTGAAGGGCCGCGTTAAAGTCACCCTTCTTGGACTTAATCTCATCAGCAAGGTCGTCGGCCAGTTTATCGAGGGAGTCAGCCATGATCGTGTTGAGGACGGTCAGCGGGCCAGCCACCGAGAAGGCTGAACCCACCGCGCGGAACTCGAACTTGTTACCGGTGAAGGCAAACGGGCTGGTGCGGTTGCGGTCGCCCGCATCCTTCGGGAGGATGGGTAGCGTGTCGACGCCGAGGGTCATGTGGCCGCCCTTACGGGAGGTCGAAGCAGACCCACTCTTCTTCACCTGCTCGATGACTTCGTTGAGCATGTCGCCCAGGTAAATCGAAATGATGGCAGGCGGAGCTTCGTTGGCACCGAGGCGGTGGTCATTGCCAGCGGAAGCGACGGAGGCACGGAGGAGGCCTTGGTGAAGATCAACGGCGCGGACTACGGCGGCGCAGAAAGTCAGGAACTGCGCATTCTCGTGCGGGCTGTGGCCGGGCTCGAGGAGGTTACCGACGCCCGCACCACCGATGGACCAGTTGACGTGCTTACCGGAACCGTTAACGCCTGCGAAGGGCTTTTCGGCGAGAAGGCAGACGAAACCATGCTGGGTAGCGACGCGGCGGAGCAGCGTCATCGTGAGCATCTGGTGATCGTGCGCGACGTTAGCAGATTCGTAGATTGGAGCCACTTCGTACTGGGACGGAGCCACTTCGTTGTGGCGGGTCTTAATCGGAATCCCGAGTTTGAAGCACTCGCGCTCGGTTTCCATCATGCAGGCGAGCACGCGGTCAGGGATAGTGCCGAAGTACTGGTCTTCGAACTCCTGGCCCTTCGCTGGCTTCGATCCAAAGAGGGAGCGACCGCAGGTGTAGAGGTCGGGACGGAGGTGGAAGAGACGAGCGTCGATGAGGAAATACTCCTGCTCTGGGCCGCAGGAAGCGGAGATGAAGCCGTGCTTCTTGCCGAAAAGCGAAAGCACGCGGGTGGCGGACTTGTTGACGGCAGCCATCGAGCGGAGCAGCGGGGTCTTCTTGTCGAGGGCCTCGCCCTTCCACGACACGAAGGCGGTCGGGATGCAGAGCGTCGAGCCGTTTTCGGTATCGAAGATGTAAGCTGGGGAAGTAACGTCCCAAGCCGTGTAACCACGCGCTTCGAAAGTAGAGCGGAGGCCGCCATTCGGGAAGGAGGAGGCGTCGGGCTCAGCTTGGATCAGGGCCTTACCGGAGAACTGGGCGAGCGTACCGTTGCCGTTAGGCTCGAAAAAGGTGTCATGCTTTTCAGCGGTAAAACCAGTCAGCGGGTAGAACACGTGCGCATAGTGCGTCGCACCACGTTCGAGCGCCCAATCCTTAATGGCAGCGGCGACGACATCTGCGGAGGCGGCGTCCAACTTCGTACCCGACTCGATGTTAGCCTTGAGGGACTTGAAGACGTCCTTCGGTAGGCGCTTTTCCATCTTATCGAGGGAGAAAACATTCTGGCCGTAGATCAGGTCGATCTTCTCATTGCGGAAGTCGAAGCTGCCCTGAAGGCGAGGCTGAGAAGCAATCGCCTCGATGGCGTTGCGGCGGGCTGGGTTGGTGCTCATGGATTAGGGGATGGGAAAGCGATGGATTGCACTTACTGAAAAGCACCCCTTGTGCCACGCTTCAATAGGCAACCATTCACAGGGGGTATTGCTTAATTTTAATCAGTAGTGCTTAATTTATAGCAAACTGGCTCTGCCTATTTCCAAACATAGGTTAAGCGAACGAAGTAGGCCGTGTCTAACTTCACCTGGCCAGCCTGTGGGTGAGAGCGAAAATCGTTAGAAAGACCTAAGCGTAGGGAAAGCGGCCCTGGTCCCCGCATTAGGTTGATGGAAGACTCATGCCGAAGGTAGAAATCCCCAGCCTTCTGGAAAGAAGGGACTATAGAAATAGCCGAGTCCAAGGCGGCCCAACCTAATTCCCGGGTCAACACCAAGCCCAAGTCCGCCGAGGGAGCGGAGAGATTAGCCTGTCCGACGGTCGCATAGCGCTCCGTGCGATGAGCCAGACCCACGCGAGCGTCGAGTTTGCCGGATCCATCCGTGAAGAGCCGCAAGCCGAGACCAACGGCATTAATCGAGAAGAAGTCGACGGCCCGCGCGTTGTCGTAGCCACTATCGGTGCGCGCGTACCAGAAAACGATGTTCGTCGGGTTGGTCTCGTAAGCGAGATTGAGATGCAGGTCATCGGCGGAGGTCTGCGTGCCGGCGCTCGTGCGGACGACCCGGACGCTCGCCAGGAGCGTATCAACCTCGCGGACGCCCTTCGCTTGAAAGCCAGCGCTGATGCCACTGCCTCGCGTCGCACCCGAGCGACCCGAAAGGTCGAAGTCCGCCTGCATGGTCCACTGACGCTGTCCGCGCAGCTCCATGGGCCGGAGCTCCGGCTCACGCCAAAGCTCGAACTTCCCATTAAGGTCGCAAGTTTCAACGCCCCCAGAAGAGGCCACTCGACCCGCAACCGCCGAGGCAATGCCTCGCTGCACCACTCCGCCCACACTGACGGCGACCGCAGACTCAGTCCGGAATGACTCAACTTTCGTCAAGGCAATCCGTTGCGGTAAGCCACCGAGCGCGGGCACGCTGACCTCCAGATACCCATCGGCAGCGCGCTCAATTTTACCGCGTAAGAAAGTACCATCCGACAAAGTCACCGTATCGGCAAATGCCCAGAGAGGGGCGAAGAGTAGCCAGAAGTGCTTCATCAAGGAATCTAGACAAACCCACGGACGTAGGATTGCCAACCTCCGTGTGAGCCATTGTCCTTGGAGCATGCAACTGGATGCCATCATCTTGGGCGCTGGTCCTGCCGGCTTGGCGGTGGCCAATGCCATGGTGAGGCAAGGGGCCCAGGTGAAGGTCATCGAACCATCGACTCGCCCAGGCGGATCGATTCGGACCGTCCGCGAGGATGGCTGGCTCGTTGAGACGGGCCCCAACACCCTTCAAATCGAAGGTGAAGCGGACCAAGCGCTCCTTGACGGCTACGGGCTGGGGAAGGCTGTCCAAGAGGCTGACCATGCCTCAGCCCAACGTTTCATCCTATCGAAAGGGAAGCTGCACGCGCTGACCAACAAGCCGACTTCCCTATTCAAAGGCGACCTACTGAGCTGGCAGGGCAAGCTCCGCTTTATCTCGGAAATCTTCCGACCCCGCGGCGGCAGCGCCGAAGAAACGGTGCAGGCCTTCATGACGCGGCGCTTCGGAGCCGAAGCCGCGGACCTCCTGATGGACCCCGTGGTTTCAGGCGTGCACGCCGGCGACCCCAGCCGCTTGTGCATGGCAAATAGCTTCCCCTCGATTCCCGCCTTCGAAGCCAGCCACCGCTCCGTCATCCTCGGGCTCATCCGCCAACCACCCAAGGGCCGTCGGATTATTGGTTTCCCGGCCGGCATGCAGCAACTCGCCGATGCCATGGCCGCCCCGCTCCATGCTGAGGCGCTGCAGTTGGGTACGATGGCGACGCTCATCCGACAAGACGCACGCGGCTGGAATGTAGCCTGGCGTAACGCCCAGGGACAAGACGAAGGCGCCTTCGCCAAACACCTGATTGTGACTGCCCCGCATTGGCAGTGGGCTTCCCTGCCCTTCGATGAAGAACTGAAGAAAACTTTCCGCGAATGGGAGCGGGCCGAAGCGCCACCCGTGACCGTCGTCGCTCGCGGCTACGACCGTTCGGCCGTCGCCCATCCGCTCGATGGTTTCGGCTATCTCATTCCCGGGAATGAGAAACGGCAAATTCTTGGGTGCCTCTTCCCTTCCACAGTACTCCCGGGCCGAACGCCCGAAGGCAAAGTGCTGCTTTGCTGCTTTATCGGTGGTGCCCGCTATCCCGCCCTCGCCCGCCAGACGGACGAACAGCTCCGCGCCGCCGTCGATCGCGAACTAGCGGAAACCCTCGGCGTCAGTGGACCACCCGAAAGGGAATGGATTCAACGCTGGGACCGAGCGATTCCTCAGTACGGCGTCGACCAATCACGCCGTGAAGCGGCCTTGGCGTACGCCGAAGCGAAAAATCCTGGACTCCATTTCCACGGCGCCTTCCGCGGCGGCATCGCCTTAATGCACGTCATCCGCGCCGGCGATGCGCTTGGGCGCTCGCTGGTGAAGATCTAGAAAGTTTAGGCCTGACCTTGCGGATCAGGTAAGTTCCGGACGATCAAGAACGCCGGCAGCATCAAAGCCGCGGCAACAATGTAGACCCAGAAATGGGACCCGAAGTGAAAATAGAGTAAGGCAGCGCAGATTGGCCCGATCACCCGGGCGAGAGAACCGGCGGAGCGAAGAATACCGAGGTTGCGTCCCTGCTCCGAAGCATCCGAGTAAAGCGAAACCAAAGAGGAGACGCTCGGTAAGATGAGACCGGTAGCGAAAGAGATCAGCCCCATCCCCAAGAAGAAGACCGGCTTACCCCAAGCGGGCAAGACCCCGCCCGTGATAGGCGTGGGAATAAAGGCGACTAACAGGAAGGCCGCCGCCGCAGTCATAAATCCGAATAACACCACCTTGCGTTGCCCCACCCGACCAACCACGCGACGTGACAATCCTTGAGCGAGGACCAAGCTAACCCCGTTAAACAGAAAGAGTATCGCATTATCGCGCGGGGTGTAGGCAAAGAGCGCAAGCGTCAGAAAAACAATGGTATTCTCCATGCCGGTGAAACCGATTTGATAAATGAGGTTAGCAAAGGACGTGCGGCGCACCTCCTGCGAACGGACGTTGGCTAAATCGAAGATAGAAGGACGTTGCGCATCCTTGGCGGCGCGCTTCTCCGGTGGCAAAGTCTCGGGGAAGAATGCCCACACGAGCAAGAAATTGGTGCATGCCATGAAAGCGGCGATGGCGGCTGACGTGGAGAAGTGGTTGAGTCCGAAGGCACTGGTTGCGGCGGCAACCTGTCCGTTAGCTTCCGGAGCGGTGAAGCCGCCGATGATAGGACCACAGAGGAAGCCCATCCCAATTGCGATACCGACCACGGCCATACCCTTAGTACGTTCCTTCTCATCGGTCACGTCCGCCGCGGCGGCGCTAGCCACTGCGATATTACCCGCCATCATGCCACACACGAGCCGGGTCAGCACGACGACCCAAAACTGGGCAGCGAAAATCCAGAGTATATAAGAGAGCGCGCTACCAGCTAAAGTGACGGTCAGGATACCGCGACGTCCATAACGATCGGAAAGCGCGCCCCAAATCGGTGAGAAAATAAATTGGAGTAGCGAGTAAAGCGTGCTGAGAAGCCCCCCGAAAAGAACGGTCTTCTTGAAATCCGTGTCGCCGCCCATCGCCGTCGCTAAAGAACTAAGCCAGCCGATTAAAGTACCAGTAGTGCCTTCGGCGCTGATGTAATGCTGCAGCAGCTGGGGGAATAGCGGGATGATGATACTGAACCCGACGATATCCATGAAGACCGTCAGGAAAATCAGCCCGAGGATGCGGCGCTGGGGGAGCGGGGTACTGGCAGACATTCGGCCAAAATGGGCATGCCCCCCTGAACCGCAAACAAAAGAGCGTCCTTGCGGGCGTACCGAGATGGCCAAGAATAGTGCGATGCGCCTGACCGCCCTTCTACTTCTTCTCGCTGGCTGGGGCCAAACCATGGCGGCGACCGACCCCAAGTTGCTACTGGTCGAACAAAAGCTGAAAGGCTTTAGCGACGGGGATTATGCGCCGGCCGTCGAGCGACTCCTCGCCGAGTTTGAGGTCAGCACAGGGGTCGGCCTCAAGCCTGGCTCCCTAGGCAAGTGCGGACTCAAAATCTCCTCGGAGGCTGGGCTCGGGCTGGCCACCCCCAAGCCGCTGATACGAGCGCTCGGCACCGCCCTCATGAAGCGCGGCTTTACCAAGGACGCGATCATCCTCTGCGACGTCCGTCAGCAGAGCCTACAACAATCCGGCTTCCTCCCACCCTTCAGCACGGAACGTCAGGACTTCGAGGGCTTCCCTGTCGTCGCCTATGAACCAAACGCCAAGAAGTGGGCCGAAGAAAAGAAACTCTGCTTCGAAAACCAAGTCCTCCCTCGCCCGGGCGTCCCGTCTCCACCGTGGGGTGATGCCCGCATCAGCATCCTCCCTAAGACGCTGTTCGACGAGGTCGACTTCTGGATTAACCTGCCCGTCTTGAGCGACAGCAAGTCCTTGGGTGTGCATGGCGCTATCGCTGCCGCCTCGCTTGGCAACATGGCCAACGCCGAACGGTTCTTAGATAACCCCGCCAGCGCCACCAAGGCCGCTATCGAGGTCTGCGCCATCCCCGGACTAGCGAAGAAGAATGTCCTGACAATCCTCTCACTGGAACGTTATCAAATCCTTGGTGGCCCAGGGTTTGATGCCAATTGGTGCCTCTCCGAGAAGACTATTCTGGCCAGCGCTAATCCCGTGATTCTGGATTTCATTGGACTGCAAAAAATCAATGCCGGAAGGACGGCCAGATCCGTCGCGGCCATCCATCCCGAGCCCCCTATCTTCTCGGCGGCCAATGCCGGCGAGATCCGCCTTGGCACCTGCCGCCCGTCTGAAATTAAGCTGGTTCGTCTCGCGGCCGAATAAGGACCCAACAAAAATGGGCGACCGAGGCCTGGCCTCCATCTCCCTTCGTAAGCTTTTCCGTGACTTAAAGCTGCAATCCGAGGGCTTCCGAAGCCGTGGCACGCTCTTCAAGTAATTCCTTCTCAGTAACCGCAATCTTCTCCTTGGAGAAGGCGTCGAGCGGAAGGCCTTGGATGATTTCCCAGGAGCCGTCGGCCTTAGTGCGCAATGGGTAGCCGAACATGATGCCGGGAGTAATGCCGTAGTCGCCCTTAGAAAGGACGGCCGCAGAATGCCAATCGCCGGTCGGCGTCGGGAAGTGCAAGCTGCGCAGCGTATCCAGGGCAGCGTTCGCCGCTGAAGCCGCGGAGGAGGCTCCGCGGGCTTTAATCACGGCCGCACCGCGCTTCTGGACATCCGGCACGAAGGTATCCTTTAACCAGGCGTGGTCAGTAATGACCTGGGTGGCTGGTTGGCCGGCGATGGTGGCATTGGTGAAGTCCGGGTATTGGGTCGACGAGTGGTTACCCCAGATGGCGACATTCTTTACGACGGAGTTATGGACGCCGGCCTTGCCCGCGAGCTGCGACTTCGCGCGGTTCTCGTCGAGACGGGTCATGGCGAAGAAATTCTCGGCCGGGAGGTTGCCGGCGGAACGCAGGGCGATGAGGCAGTTCGTGTTGCAGGGGTTGCCAACAACGAGGACCTTGACCGTCTGCTTGGCGCTCCGCGCAATGGCTTGGCCTTGGCCGATGAAGATCTTGCCGTTGATACCGAGGAGGTCCTTGCGCTCCATGCCTTCCTTGCGCGGGACAGCGCCGATGAGCAGGCACCAATCAGCGTCCTTGAAACCCTCATCAAGATCGCCCGTGGCAACGACGTCGGCGAGCAACGGGAAAGCACAGTCCTGAAGTTCCATCACGACGCCAGCGAGGGCGTTCAGACCCGGGCCAACTTCGATCAGGTTCAGGGCGACGGGCTGGTCAGCGCCGAACACTGCGCCTGAGGCGAGGCGGAAGATTGCCGCGTAACCGATATTGCCGGCAGCGCCGGTGACCGCGACGCGGATAGGAGTCTTAGAAGCCATGGTGAGGGCCTATCTAGTTACGGACCGACCAAGGTGTGAAGCGGAAAAGTCAGAGACCCAACTCGCCCTGCGACAGGTCGGCTGCCGCCGGGGCCGAAAGGCTATCCTTCGCCAATTGCACCAAGGTCGCCGTCGAACGCCCTTCGACCGAGCAAAGCGCCCGTAAGACCAAGGCCGAAGCCAGGGCATCATAGAGCGCACAATGGTATTTGCGGCGATTCGGGGGACAATGCTTGGCGGCAAGGGAATCCAGCCGGGCACCTAGGCGAAAGACCGATACCAAGGCCTGCAGGCGAAAGTCCCCTAAGCTCGGGACCCAAGCCCGAGCCAGGCGGCAGGTATCCACCCAACCCCCCCAATCGGCGACCTCCGTCTCGGAGTCGATAAAGGAGGGGACCGCCGGCGGCCGCAACCAGGTCCCGCGGAGGAGGCCTGACTCCACCGAGGCATTATGCGCAGCCAGGAGACCCGTCTTCCGGAGCGACACCCAGTAATCCCATTCGGACTCGAAGGGCGGGAGCCCCTTCAGCTCTTTCTCCGAGAGTCCGTGGCATTGGGTATCGATCGGCGGCACCGGCGTCCGGGCGGTATGTAGCCTCGTCGAGGTATTGGTGATGTCGCCGCCTAACAAGGTCGCGACTCCATATTCGACAACCCCGGTTCGCAGACTCCCTTCGAAGTCGACGACGTGAATAGGGATCTCGGTCCAGAGTGGTGACGGCCGGCTCATCGTCAGAGGGTGCGGTAATAATCCCTAAGCCGCTTCTTCCGTGAAGGCTTGGTCACGGGAGCGACTTCCGCGTCAAAGGCTATAGCCAACCATAAGGCACCGGCGAAAGTGAGAGAGTCGCAGCGACGCATGACAGTGGACGAACAGATTATCGCCACTCGTGCTTGGGGTAGCGACCTCGAAGTTCCTTCTTCACTAATTCGTAGGAGCCCTTCCAAAAGGCATCTAGGTCGCGGGTGCGCTGCTGGGTCCGACGAGCAGGCGACTGAATGCAGATCACCATCGCCACCTTTCCCTGGCAGACCCGCAGTTTGCTACCGGGGAAATCATAGAGTTCCTGGACGGTAGCCTCGATTTCAGCTTCACCGTCCTCGGTGTACTCGATTTTCGCCGGGTGCTTCTTGCGGGGGAGAATAATCTTCTCCGGGCAATAGGATTCCAAGGCCATGGCCTGCTCATGGGTCAACCAGCCACGGACGATCGGGAAAACGGGCTTCTCCCGGATATCCCGGTAGGCCGTGGCACCCGCGCAGATTTCTTCAATCACCAAGCGTCGACCGGCGCCATCGAAGGGCGGTATGCCGAGTTCCGGGCAATGCTTCGCCAGGAAGTTCATGCGGCGGATCCACCCATCGACCTGACCGTCCCAGCGTTCGAGTTCAAGTCGCCCAGCACTGACTTCATCCGCCA
>Ga0209086_10002639_pt1 | contig 13910 bp, 12 predicted proteins | sample M_130207_XF_Meta_FD_187312 | JGI IMG/M metagenome (GOLD analysis project Ga0209086, IMG submission 187312) | Freshwater microbial communities from Lake Montjoie, Canada to study carbon cycling - M_130207_XF_MetaG (SPAdes) (version 2) | ecosystem: Environmental > Aquatic > Freshwater > Lake...
CATCTGGACTCATGCCATTGACGGTTTCTAAGGTAATGAGCGCGTTGAACTTCTGCTTAGTTTCACCTTCACGAGGTTGGCGGACCTGACCTGTAACAACATCACCTTTACGAAGACCATTACGGCGAACTTGCTGCAAAGTTACGTACACATCGTTAGGTCCGGGTAAGTAGCCAGTTGTGCGGATAAAACCATAACTATCGAGAATATCGAGAAGTCCACTTACTGGTACTAATACATCATCATCGTTAAGAACTGGTTCGCGATCTTCGCGTGGAGCACGGTCACGATTGTTGCGATCGCGGTTACGACCACGAGCGCGATCGTTTCTATCGCTGCGGTTACTGCGATCACTGTTATGTGATGGAGCATCTTCATCTGATCCATCCTCTGAATCCTGAGCAGTGCTTGCACTCGGTTTGCTCTCTTTTTTACGGTTATTACGGGCTTCACGACGGGCTTCACGTTCGGCCTTAGCTGCTTCGCGATTATTTGCCTGTAAATCGGCGATCGCTTCTACTAGTTCGACCTTCTTCATCTTGGCTGCGCCATCGACACCTAACTGCGTTGCAACGGTTTTTAACTTTGGTAGTGTCATTGCGGCAAGCTCTGGACTTTGTGAACGTACTGGCTCTTCTGTTGTTGTCATCTGTTTCTTTTCGCTATTGGCTTTCGGGCTTGTATTGAAGACCCGTAAAGACGTGGATTATTTTTCGTAATGTATCTGATGTGTTACCGACCGATTTAAAAGGTCAAGCAGATGCCTAAATGCTAGCAGGGTAGTTGGCTTTGGACAAAATTTAGCCTCACACTAATGTCGCGCCACTGCGAGATATACCTAGGGCGGTTACAGAAAAACCCTCCCCAGCGGCACGGGTGAGCTCGTCAACCTCATCAAATCCTCCAGTATGTAGAACCAAGACCGTGGGGCCTGCACCAGAGATGAAGGCTGCAACTCCAGCGTTGCGTAACTTCGTCAGGAGTTTGAATGAGGCCGGCATTGCTTCGGCTCGATATGACTGATGTAGAAAATCCTGGGTCGCTGTATGCAGTAAATCTGGACGGTGTTGCAGTGCGTGTACTAGCAACGCAGTATGTGCCGAGTTCTTCACGGCATCGGTATGTGGAATTAACTCAGGAAGCATTTTGCGAGCCTTTGACGTCGCTACCGAAGTCGATGGGACAAAGGCGATAGCGCTAATTCGTGGATCAACCTCTAGCTGCACTGATAGTGCCACATTGCGACCATGTTGAATCTCCTGCCATGCAACGGTAGCTCCACCATAAATCGCCGCCGCAACATTGTCGGGATGGGTTTCAATCTCATTAGCCAAAATCAACATATCATCATTGCTCATATGATCATTGCCACCTAAGACTAGGGCTCGTGCTAGTGATAAACCTCCAACAATTGCACTTGCAGATGATCCAAGCCCGCGAGTGTGAGGAATCACGTTTAACGCACGCAAAGCAATTCCCCGCGGCTTGCCACCTAGAAACTCAAAGCCCTTGTACATAGATTTGATTACCAAATTCTTTTCATTTCTGGGTAGCGCATCTGCACCCTCACCAGTTATATCAATATCAATAATCTGATCATCTACAACCTGCGCAATATATTTATCGTGCATCGCAAGGGCTAGGCCAAGACTGTCGAAGCCAGGTCCCAAGTTGGCGCTCGTGGCAGGAACCTGCACCTGCATGGGTTGGGCCTTAAAAGTTGGCTTCATATTATTTAAGACCTAACGCCTTTGCCGCTGCTTTAACATTGACTGGAACAACGACTGGCTTCTTTGCAGTTTCAAGTGCATGAGAAATATCTTTCAATCCATGCCCAGTTACTGTAATAACAATTGTCTTATCCTTTGGCAATTTTCCAGCCTTCTTATATTTAATTAATCCCGCTAAACCTGCAGCCGATGAAGGCTCGATAAATATGCCTTCGTGAGCGGCGATTAAGCGGTATGCAGCAAGGATTTCCCGATCAGTCACTGAATCAATGACTCCACCTGAAGAATCCCGTGCTTCAACTGCCTGAGTCCACGAAGCTGGATTGCCGATACGAATCGCAGTCGCAATCGTTTCAGGGTTGGTAATAATCTTTCCCTTAACAATGGGGGCAGATCCTGCGGCCTGAAAGCCATACATCGCTGGTAAGCGAGCCGACATAGAATCTTTGAAGTACTCCTTATAACCCTTCCAATAAGCGGTAATATTTCCGGCATTTCCAACTGGAAGTGCGTGGATATCGGGGGCGTTTCCTAACATATCTACTACTTCAAAGGCTGCAGTCTTTTGCCCCTCGATGCGAAATGGGTTGACCGAGTTAACTAGCGCAACTGGATAGTTTTCACTTAGCTCACGGGCAAGAGTTAAACAGTCGTCAAAGTTTCCATTCACCTGCAAAATAGTTGAGCCGTGAATTACCGCTTGTGCAAGTTTGCCAAGTGCAATCTTTCCTTTGGGAATTAAAACTGCCGGCACCATTCCAGCCTTTACCGCATATGCTGCAGCAGAGGCCGAAGTATTTCCAGTGGATGCACAGATAACGGCTTTTGCACCAACTTCAGCGGCTTTTGAGATTGCCATAGTCATGCCACGATCTTTAAATGAGCCGGTCGGATTAAGGCCTTCGTACTTAATCCATACGTTGTTATCTAGTAACTCTGAAAGATATACGGCGCGAATAAGTGGTGTTCCACCTTCGCACAATGAGATAATTGGCGTATTCGAATTAACTGGAAGACGATGGCGGTACTCCTCGATTACTCCGCGCCACTGATGTGCGGTCTTTTTGTTTTTCCCAAATATCGCCATTTAAGAAACAGCTCCTTCAACACGAATCACTGATTCGACTTTGCTAACAATATCCATGGCAGTTAACTTTTCGATGCACGCAGTTAGCGAGGTTTCCGATGCGCTGTGAGTTACGATTATCAGCTCGGCATCTCTATCTTTACCAGCCTGTCGTACTGTTTGAATTGAAATATCTTCGCTCGCAAAAACCTGAGCGATTGAGGCTAAAACACCTGATTTATCGGCAACATGAAGGCGCACGAAGAACTGAGACTTAACTTCACCAACTGGTGCGATATCTAGATCGGCATAATCGGATTCGCCATACCCAACAGTTGAGTATGCACGGTGACGCGTAACTGCGACTAAATCACCCAAGATTGCAGATGCTGTAGGTGCTCCACCTGCGCCACGGCCATAAAACATTAACTCACCGGCAGCTTCAGACTCAACGTAGATTGCATTGAATGCATTGCGTACAGAGGCAAGAGGGTGAGAGTTCGGCAAAATGACAGGATGTACGCGTACAGAGATTTCATCTTTAAGAGTTAATTCGGCGATTGCCAATAACTTAATAACACAACCCATCGCCTTGGCTGCGTTGACATCATCGATTGAAATCTTAGAGATACCTTCGCAGTAAACCTCTTCAATGGTCACAGTGCTATGAAATGCCAAGCTCGCTAGCAAAGCCGCCTTTGCTGCTGCGTCATGGCCCTCAACATCGGCAGTGGGATCGGCTTCGGCAAAGCCAAATGCTTGCGCCTCTTTTAATACATCATCAAACTGACGACCCTCTTCCTGCATCTTGGTCAAGATGTAGTTAGTTGTTCCATTGACGATTCCCATGACTCGGGTGATCTGATCTCCAGCTAGAGATTCGCGCATCGAACGAATAATTGGAATTGCACCCGCAACTGCAGCTTCATAATACAAATCAACTTTTGCTGCATCGGCTGCGTTAAAGAGTTCATGGCCATGTGTTGCAAGCAGCGCTTTGTTAGCAGTAATTACGGATTTTTTATTTCTTATCGCCTCTAGAATTAATGTTCGCGCAGGTTCGATTCCACCCATAACCTCAATGACAATATTTATCTCTGGATCTGTAACAATCGAATGAAGATCTGTTGTGATCATTGATGAATCGATGCCTTCACGAGGGTTGGTGCTGCGAACTCCGACTTTTTTCAAAACAAGTAATGCTCCAGAGCGATCCGAGAGCTCTTGGCGATCAGATTGAAGCAAGCGTGCGACTTGGCTGCCCACTACTCCCGCTCCAAGCATGCCGATTGAGATTGTTTTTAAGCCTGCGTCCATGCGGGTTATTCTTTCACAGATGCCAGTAACGGCGTTAAATATCCAAGGCTAAGAGATCTGCCTCAGTTTCGCGTCGCACAATAACGCGGGCTTTTCCATTGCTGACTGCAATAACCGGTGGACGCGGGACATGGTTGTAGTTACTTGCCATGCTGCGCCCATATGCACCGGTTGCTGGGGTGGCTAATAAATCTCCTGGTGCAATATCGCCAGCTAATCCAATCTCACGAATCAAAATGTCACCGGTCTCGCAGTGCTTACCTACCAAACGTGTCGAAAGTAGCGCCGCATCGCTCGTGCGATTTGCAAGAATTGCAGTGTATTCAGCGGAATAAAGCCCAGGGCGGATATTTTCACTCATTCCACCATCGATAGAAATGTAGCGACGGCTATCACCGTTTTCTAACTTTACATCTTTGACGGTTCCAACTTCATACAATGTAAACATTGTGGGACCCACTATTGCCCGCCCTGGTTCAATCGAAATTCGTGGGTGCGCTAACTTATGGTTGGCGCAGTTTTCTTTAACTGCTCTGGCTAATGCGTTCATGACAATAATTGGTGATAGCTCTTCGTCGCCCGGCAAGTAAGCGATTCCATAGCCTCCACCTAAATCTAATTCGGGTAGCTCTTCATTATAGGTATCGCGATACCGTGCCAATAAAGCAACTAATCGTTCAGCACTAATTTCAAATGAATCTGTATCCAAAATTTGTGAACCAATATGCGCGTGAAATCCACGTAGTTCAATTGATGAATGCTTTCGAACCTCTGTAATCGCCGCCCATGCCGCACCGCTAGCAATTGAAAAACCGAACTTCACATCTTCATGTGCAGTAGCAATTGATTCGTGGGTATGTGCTTGAATTCCAGGAGTTAAGCGCAATAGAACACCTTGAACGACTCCAAACTTTTGTGCCGCAGTGGCAACTCGATTGATTTCATAGAGTGAGTCAATAACAACTGTTCCAACCCCTATCGATACTGCTTTTTCAATCTCAATGGCTGATTTATTATTTCCATGCAGTTCTATCTTTGATGGGTCAATACCACCAGCAAGAGCAACTGCTAGCTCTCCGCCAGTGCACACATCGATTCCAATTCCAATCTCCTTGATCCAGCGCGCAACTTCAGTACATATAAAGGCTTTAGCTGCGTAATAGAGCGTTCCAGCATTGTCACCAAAACTTTGCTGTAAAGCCTGATCCCACGTGCGTGCACGGTCACGGAAATCCGTCTCATCCATAATGAAAGCTGGGGTTCCAAAATCTTTAGCTAACTGTGTTGCAGTGATGCCAGAGATTGAAAGCTCATTGTCGGTTGTGACATGGGATGACCACATACCTACATCCTCTCCGGTGCACTCACACCTAATAGGGCTAAGCCATTGGCAATAACTTGTTTTGTAGATGCACACAGTAATAGTCGGGCAGTGTGTAGTGACGACGGATTTTCATCCCCCATTGGAAGTACGCGGCAGTCGGCATAAAAGCCGTGATAAACACCGGCTAACTCCTCTAAATAGCGGGCGACTCGATGCGGGTGGCGCAGCTCTGCCGCCGACGCAACTACTCGAGGGAATTGAGCAAGGACGCCTAGCAGTTCGTTCTCACGATCATGCGTTAACTGTGAAGCATCAAAATCTTTCACCTTCACTGAAATTTTTAAATCATCGGCATTACGCAAGACCGCCGCAATTCGAGCATGCGCATATTGGACGTAATAGACCGGGTTTTCATTGGTGTTTCGCTTGAGGACATCGATATCCATCACCATAGGTGTATCTACGGGATATCTAATTAATGTGTATCTGGCTGCATCAACGCCAACTTTTTCTACTAACTCTTCCAAGGTAATAATTGTTCCAGCGCGCTTGGAGAGCTTAACTTCTTCTCCACCTTCCATGATTTTTACTAACTGCCCAATCAATACATGAATGTTGTAATCAGGGTTATCACCTGCGCACGCTGCAATCGCTTTCAGGCGGCCTACATAGCCATGATGATCGGCGCCTAGCATGTATATGCAGATATCAAAGCCTCGCTCGCGCTTATTGATGTAGTACGCAGTGTCAGATGAAAAATAAGTGAGAGAGCCATCAGATTTAGCGAGCACCCGGTCTTTGTCATCACCAAAGTCAGTTGTGCGTAGCCAAACCGCGCCTTCATCTTCGAATACATGTCCCTGCTTGCGCAGTTTTTCTAATCCATGTTCGACCGCCCCTTGTTCGTGCAAAGAACGCTCTGAAAACCACACATCAAAATGGGTTCCGAAAGTATCGAGCACGCGTTGTTGCTCTCTTAGTTGTACTGCATATGCAGCCTCACGAAAAGCTTCTTGGCGTTTACCTTCTGGTAGATTCGCAATTGCAGAGTTAGCAGTTACAACTTCTTTAGCTAAATCTGAAATATAAGCACCTTGATAGCCGCCTTCTGGAATCTCTATTCCCAAGGCTGCTGCTTCAACCGATGCACCAAAAAGATCCATCTGATTACCGCGATCATTGATATAAAACTCGCGAGTTACATCAGCACCTGCTGCACTGAGAACGCGTCCAAGTGCGTCACCCACGGCCGCCCACCGTGTATGTCCTAAGTGCAAAGGGCCTGTTGGGTTTGCACTTATAAACTCTAAATTTATCCGAACACCTGCGAGCGCATCGCCGTGGCCATAAGTAGCGGCGGAGTTGATAATCGATTCAACTAACTGGGCTTGACTGGCGCGATTTAACGTAATGTTTATAAATCCAGGGCCAGCTACGTCAACTGCAGCGATTGAATCAACTCCTGCCAGTTCAGCAGCGATGATCTCTGCGATCACTCGGGGATTTTTTCCCGCACTCTTTGCAAGTTGGAGGGCGATTGACGTTGCATAGTCACCGTGGTCACGGTTCTTGGGCCGCTCTAATGTAATGGAATCTGGGGCCGCCCCTGCAATCGTGCCATCTGAGATTAACCGTGAAACCGCGGCTAATACCGCCGCCTGCAGTAGATCTAACTGTGAGGACATTGTGCAAGGTTACCGCCAGTGCCCATCAGTCGTTACCTAAACGTTAGATGAATTCAAAAGATTCATCATATTTCGTAGTGACGTTTCAGCGGCTTTCTACTACCGTGAGCCGACAGATTCACTCTCCTCATCTGGGCAAAATACCTTTGCCCTGGGGTGTTTCTCCTTTCGAAAGGTGTTTCATATATGACAAAGCGCCGCCTCGCGATTACTGCAGCATTTGCCGCAGTTGCAATCGCACTAACAGGTTGCTCAAAGGCTGACAAGGCATCAGATGCTTTCGTCGGTGTAATTCTTCCTGATGCAGCATCATCAAACCGTTGGGAAACTGCTGACCGCGGATTCTTGCAGGCAGCATTTGATGCAGCAAGCGTAAAAGTAGATATCCAAAATGCAAACGGCGATAAGGCCGCATTTGCAACTATTGCTGACCAGATGCTTACAGCTGGCGCAAAGGTTCTAATCCTTGTCAACCTAGATTCAGATTCAGCTAAGGCTGTTCAGGACAAGGCTGCTGCACAGGGTGTAAAGACAATCGATTACGATCGTCTCACACTTAATGGTTCAGCCTCATACTACGTTTCATTTGATAACGAAGCAGTCGGTCGTCTTCAAGGTGAAGGTATCAAGGCTTGCCTCGATGCAGCAGGAAAGACAAAGGCACGTATCGTTTACTTGAACGGTTCACCAACTGATAACAATGCAACTCTTTTCAAGGCTGGATATGACTCAGTGCTTCGTCCAATGATCGATTCAAAGGACTACACACTTGTCGATGACACAGCTGTCCCAGATTGGGATAACGCAAAGGGTGGAGTTATTTTCGAACAGCAGCTTTCAAAGGCTGGCGGAAAGCTCGATGCAGTTGTTTCAGCTAACGAAGGTCTTGGACTCGCAGCAATTGCAGTCCTAAAGAAGAACAAGCTGAACGGCAAGGTCTGCGTATCTGGTCAAGATGCAACTGTTGATGGATTGCGTGCAGTCCTTACAGGAGATATGTCAAACACTGTTTATAAGGCAATCAAGGCCGAAGCTGAAGCTGCAGCCGCTCTAGCAATCGCATTGCTTAACGGTGAAGATGCAACAACAGCGACAGGTTCTGTCAATAACGGTACTGTCGATGTGCCTTCAGTACTACTAGTAGCGGTCGGAATCACAAAGGCTAACGTCATGGATGTCATCGCAGATGGCTTCCAGACACGCGAAGCAGTGTGTGCCGATATCGAAGACCTCTGCACAGCTAACGGAATCTAATTTCCAAAGTTAGTTAGGCAGTAAAGAACGAAAGTTACGGCTCGGGGTTTAGACTCCGAGCCGTAACCTCTTTCACAGCAGATAGAAAAAGGAGAACGCATGAGCACACCGATACTTTCACTCCGAGGAGTCAATAAATCCTTCGGTCCAGTTCACGTTTTACGCGATGTTGACTTTGATGTCCATGCTGGAAAAGTTACGGCGCTCGTCGGTGATAACGGAGCCGGAAAGAGCACGCTGATTAAATGTATCTCCGGAATTTATACACCGGATCACGGTGACTTCCTTTTTGAAGGCAATAAGGTGGAGATTTCTGGACCTCGAGATGCCACAACATTAGGCATTGAAATCGTGTATCAAGATTTAGCTCTCTGCGATAATCTAGATATTGTTCATAATATGTTTCTTGGACGTGAAAAAAAGCGCGGAAAAGTTTTAGATGAAACAACGATGGAGTCTTTAGCCCGTCAAACTCTCGATGGCTTGAGCGTACGAACTGTTAAGTCGATTCGCCAAACTGTTGCATCACTTTCTGGCGGGCAGCGTCAAACTGTTGCGATTGCGCGCGCGGTGCTATGGAATAGTAAAATTGTAATTCTTGATGAGCCAACTGCCGCCCTTGGTGTTGCCCAGACGGAGCAAGTCCTTAATTTGGTGCGTCGTCTGGCCGATAACGGTTTGGCCGTTGTATTGATTAGTCACAATTTAAATGATGTTTTTGAAGTTGCAGATAACATCGCAGCTCTGTATCTAGGGCAGATGGCTGCGCAAGTAGATAAAAACGAGGTCATACCTAGACAAGTTATTGAGTTAATCACAACAGGAAAATCTGCTGGAGTAGAAAGTACCGGTGCAAATAAATGAGTACCTCGAATTCTTTAGATACATCACCTGAAAAAGCAACATTAAAAACCGCGATGCATGACTATTGGTCACGGATTAAAGCTGGTGATATTGGCTCACTTCCAGCTGTTCTTGGACTTGTTGCACTATGTATTGTCTTCGGTTCGTTATCTGGCGTCTTTTTGACGCCAGGAAATTTCGCAAACTTACTCACGCAGGCAGCTGCGGTCATCGTGATTGCCATGGGCTTAGTCTTTGTCCTTCTGCTTGGAGAAATCGATCTTTCTGCCGGATATACCGCTGGCGTAACTGGTGCAGTCTTGGTGATTCTGATAACTAACCACGATGTCCCTTGGTTTTTAGCTCTGATCGTTGCAATTATTGTGGGAGTAATCCTTGGCTTTGGCCTTGGCACATTAGTAGCACGTCTTGGAATCCCATCATTCGTTGTTACGTTAGCTGCCTTCTTAGCTTTCCAGGGAATCTTACTTTTACTGGCTGGCGAAGGTGGCACTATCCGCGTCGAGGATAAAACAATATTAGCTGTTGAGAACTCGAATCTGACCCCCACATTAAGTTGGATTTTCTTTATCGCTGTATCGGTCATTTATGTTTTGGTGGGACTCAATGGAATTAATTCACGGCGCAAAGCGGGATTAAAGTCTGAACTGATTAATCTGTGGGTTTTAAAGACCATAGGTTTATTAGGAATCACTGGTCTAGCGGTTTTTGCACTCAACGTTGAACGTAGTAATAACCCAGATCTAGTAAGCCTTAAGGGAATCCCATATGTAGTTCCAGTAATTTTACTTTTGCTCGTGATCGGAACTTTTGTTCTCACTCGTACAGCATTTGGTCGCCATATTTACGCAGTGGGTGGAAATGCCGAAGCTGCGCGACGTGCTGGCATCAATGTAAAGCGCGTACGTATTGCAGCCTTCATGATCTGCTCTGGATTATCGGCAATCGCTGGCATGATCTTTGCATCGCGCCAAAACTCCGTTTCTCCTACAACTGGTGGTAGTTCAACGCTTCTTTATGCAGTTGGCGCAGCTGTTATCGGCGGAACTTCACTCTTCGGCGGCAAGGGCAAGATGCGCGATGCAATCCTTGGGGGCTTAGTTGTTGCTGTTATCGATAATGGCATGGGTCTTTTGGGATACGCCGCTGGTATCAAGTTCATCGTTACCGGGCTAGTTCTTTTGATTTCAGCTGGTGTCGATGCAGTCTCTCGTAGGGGTGCGAGCGTCTAGCGAACACCCATCAAATGCTCGAGCGCTAACTGATCAACAGCCTCATAGCCGTAGCCGCGAGCCCCCGCTGATTCCACATCAAAGTTATCGTTGGCCAAGTCTCTCCATGTTTCACCGCTACTCAATGTTGATTCATTAAGTCCTGGAATATTTGATTCGGCCATAGCCGCGATGGTTCGAGGATCGGCGCGGAAAGCGAGCGCACGCTCTTTAAGCGCTAGATAGGTACGCATATTTGCCGATGCCGACTCCCAAACACCTTTGTCACTTTCGGTGCGGGCCGGCTTGTAGTCAAAGTGCTTTGGCCCGTCATACTTATAGCGCTCAAGTAAATCAACGAGGAAGAATGCCGATTTAAGATCGCCGTGGCCAAAGACTAAATCTTGATCAAATTTTGGACCGTGTTGTCCATTTAAATCGATGTGATACAACTTCTTTTGCCATAGGGCCTGAGCAATTCCATGAACAAAGTTCAGCCCAGCCATTTGTTCGTGCCCTACCTCTGGATTGAGGCCGACAAGCTCTGGGCGATCTAAAGTATAGATAAATGCTAAGGCGTGACCGATTGTTGGCAAGAAGATGTCACCACGTGGTTCATTTGGTTTTGGTTCGATTGCAAATTTAATGTCATACCCATTATCGGTTACAAACTCCCCTAGCGTATTAAATGCTTCGCGGAAGCGATCGAGTGCAACGTATGCATCTTTTGCGCCATCTGATTCAGCGCCTTCACGGCCACCCCAACAGACATAAGTTGTAGCACCAAGCTCGACTGCGAGTTCAATATTCTTCATCACTTTGGATATGGCATAGCGACGAATATCTTTATCGTTTGATGTAAATGCTCCATCTTTAAAGACGGGATGCGTAAACAAATTTGTTGTTGCCATCGGAACTTTCATTCCTGTTTCGGCTAGCGCTTTCTTGAAGCGCTCTATATGAGTTCGGCGCGCACCTTCATCGCTGCCAAATGGAATCAAATCATCATCATGGAAGGTCACACCATAAGCACCACGGGCTGCGAGTTCATTGACAGTGCGCACTGGGTCTAACGCCCCACGAGTTGCATCACCGAATGGATCACGAGCTTGCCAACCCACCGTCCATAGACCAAAGGTGAACTTATCTGCCGGTGTTGGTGTTAATGACATCTGTGTGTGCCTTTCAATCTCGCTCGAAATGGGCCATTTTGATACATTGCTAACTTACCCCTAATCTTGGTCCCTATCCATATGAAAGCACCAGTTGCTGCTGTATGGATTCCGCGGGAGTGGTGAAATGGCAGACACGCAGGTCTTAGGAACCTGTGTCTTCGGACGTGAGGGTTCAAGTCCCTTCTCCCGCACACATAATATTGAGCGCGCGTTAAGATTTAACTTATGGCAAAGCAATCCCCCGCAAAAACCAAGAAACTTGCCGCCGAAGCCAAACGAGCAGGGGCTGCACATCGCGCCGAGAAAAAAGCTCTTAAAGAGCCCATCCCCGCCAATAACGATGGTGTCCAAGATGGGTATGAAGCCGTCGATGGCGCATGGCGAGAGATTGGCTTAGCTACCGCTGCCAGACGGGCCTTGATAGATGATGGATTGTTGCAACTGAGTGATCTACGAAAAGTTTCACTTGCCGCAGTTAAAGAGCTCCACGGAATGGGACCAAATGCCATCAGGATATTAGTTGCCGAGCTAAAGAAGGCCGATTTATCTTTTAGAAAGTAGTGTAAGTCCTAAGCAGGCCGCTTAATCATTAACTCCATCTTGAGAGAATAATGACTGCGAGGAACACGCGGCGGGGTTATCTATATTGACTTGCATGTTTCACCAGATGCTTGACGGGTCTGACTGATTCAATTTTCAAGAGCTTGATACTAATTAATTACTGCAAACCCTATCAGCGCTAAGCCAATAACAATGGTGAGGATTTTTCCAAAGCGTGACTTCAAAAATTCTTGTGCTCCTGAAGCCCACGTTGATGCTAGGAGTAGAGCTCCGGGTATAACTATTGCCAAACTATGAGTGAGAACTTCATTGTGGCCGGTTTGGTAGCGCAGATTAATGAGGCCCACTGCGATTAATAGATACCCACCCATGCGGTAGTTATTGATGAGATTACTATCGCCATCAACTCTTTTTTGATTACTCATGTTTTCCATTCTAGGTAAGACTAAAGGGGTGTTGGTTACCCAACACCCCTTTAGCTATTAGATTTTTAGCTTCACTAGGGAAAGCGCTTAGTGATCTTCCTTCATGCCTTCAGCAATTGACTTCATGCGTGCGATCTTCAAGATTGTTAGACCGAATACGCACTTAGCCAAGATATCGGCGATGGTATAACCCACTTGCACGCCAACAAACTGCTCTGCAGTGGCATCTCCACCCATTCCAAGGATGTAAGAGATTGGGTAGACACCCCATGTAGCAATCAACAGAAGACGCAAGCGACCAACGGTCTCTGCAACTCCAGCTGGCTGGTTATCAAGGGACTTACCAAGCTCTACGAATAGTACGACGTAAAGAATGTAAAGGAATGGAATTGTTGATAGAACACCGTATAGAACTTGAGTGTTCTGGTCAGATGAGATCTCTCCTGGATAACCAAGTGCAATCATTGCAGCAGATGCTGGAACTAGGCGCATGATAAGGGAACGGGAAGTTGCTTTAGCTAATGCTAGAACTGCAACAACTTCAACTAGCAGTAGAGGAACAGTGAGTAGCCAGTCAACATAGCGATAGGCCTCATTAAATGAGCCCTGTGCGCCAGAGACATTTACAGACATATCCATGGAGGATTCATTGAATGAGTTAAAGATACGCATGTAGTGGTAGCCAGCGATAAATGTAACCATCGATGACATGACAAGTGCATTGCGATATTTAGCTAGTACACGCTGCTGGGAAACTAGTGTGTACACGGTGCAGGCGAGCATTGAAACTAATCCAAATGAAAAGATGTTATAGACTAGGTTCCATTGGTTGCTATCGAGTTTAAGCATTGATAGATGCCTTCCTAAGCTGATTACCTAAGCCTCGGGTGAGGCTTCGGGCCATTGACCATTGAGGACCTCGAGGAGCCCCATTGACTTCTGGTACCGTAAATTGTGTGTCAACCGAGAAGAGTTCGCATCTTGAAATTCGAGGCTAAAAATCGCGGTGTGGGAGAAATAGGGGCATTCCTAGTCTCAATTATTGAGATTCTGGGGGTAACTACTGCCCATTCCACTCTCTCATCTCGGCTGCAAATGGGTCTAACCCCATGGGTCCAATCTTTAGGGCATATGTATGGAACTTCTTCATATTAAAACCCGCGCCTAATCGAAGCTTGGCATCTTCGCGTGCAGCCATCCAAACCCGCTCTCCGACTTTGTAAGAGATCGCCTGACCAGGCCACCCCAAATATCGATCGGTTTCACTGCGAGAGTGATCGTCATCGAGCAACGCCTGT
>Ga0209086_10002641_pt1 | contig 13896 bp, 1 predicted proteins | sample M_130207_XF_Meta_FD_187312 | JGI IMG/M metagenome (GOLD analysis project Ga0209086, IMG submission 187312) | Freshwater microbial communities from Lake Montjoie, Canada to study carbon cycling - M_130207_XF_MetaG (SPAdes) (version 2) | ecosystem: Environmental > Aquatic > Freshwater > Lake...
TGTTCGCTACGTTGCCGCTCGAAGTGTTCGCGGCGCTTGTCAGCACAAGCGACTTTGTGTTTGCGGCATTTGCGTATGTGAAAAATCCTTGAAAGTCTTTGCTCCACGCAAGCTTTGCAACTTTGGCCTCTAGCGCGGCGCGCGCGGTAGCGTCCGAAGCCACCACCAGCACCAACGGTTGCAAATCCGCCGACGCAACCGCCATCCCCAACTTAGCGCTAAGCGTCACGGGCAACATTGGAGTTTGCGCCGCATCAATAGCAACAAATCCCGCCGCAACTTCATTCATTTGCTTCACCATGTCGGCGGTGTCGCTAAACAATTCACTTGGTCCGCGCCCCAAGCCCTGCACTTTCAGCGCGGGCTCGCCCTGCGGCGTCAAAATGGCAAACGCGGTGTTCACCGGGTTGCCACGCAACTTCTCAATAAACGCGGCCTCCGACTGCGACTCATACGAAGTCAGTCGAATGCACACAAATTTCTGCGCCACTTCAATGATGTCGTTGTGCGTCAACCAACCATCGTCAATTTTCTTTTTACCTGGACACCACATGCCCGACACGCCCGCGCAATGCGGCGCGCCCGTAACAAACAGAATTGGCTTGTTGGTGCGCTTGGCCTCCGCAAGCCCGCGCTCCAAAGTTGCGTACCACTGAATCGCCGGGTCCTTGCCCGTTGCGGGACTTGTGGTCCTGGTCTCTGGCCCGCCGCCATTGGGTGGCCCGCCTCTGCCACCTTTGGCGCCACCGTTTGCGCCACCTTTGACGCCACCGTTTGCGCCACCGTTTGCGCCACCTTTAGCGCCACTTGTTTGACCACTCTGCGCACCACTTGTTTGACCACTCTGCGCGCCACCACCCTGCGCTGAACTTTTGGCCACACGCGCCACGGAGTTAGGCGCGCTGAAGACCTGCGCCAAAGCTGGTAAGGACACAAATAAGCACGCCACCGAAATGGCGGTGGTCGCGGCGGCGCGGGATATTTTCAAAGCTGCTTGCATTGCAATCCTCCGCAGGAATTGTCTTCGCCCAATGTGCGGGGGACAGCCCCTCCATGCATATTTACAAAAAACCACCCGCCCACCGATAAGCAATCGTTGAACACGGGCATTGGAATAAATACAGGCAACCCCTTCTTGGGCCACAGTCCAATCCAAAAAGAAATCCCCCCAAGAATTGACCTTGGGGGGATTGGTTTACACATTCATACGTCCCGCAGCGCCGTCGCCATGGGAATTGTCAGCACATTTCACTCAGCGTGAAGCCGATGGCTTGCCAGCGCTGGTGGAAGGCGCCTCAGCAGCCTTCTTGTCCTCGTCCTTCTTTGCCGCGGCGGCCTCTTCTGGAGTTGCAGCGATGTACAGCGTGGACTTCTCAATTGACATCACATACTGGCGGTTCAAATTGAACGCGTATGTTTTGGTGGCAAGCGAATTGGCGTCGTTGAGTTGCTTTAACAGCAAATCAAATTGGCCTTGTTGATACGCCTTGTCCTTTGGATCAGTCGTAGCATCAAGCGTGCTCTTCATGGCAGCGGCTTGCTGGCGCATTGTTTGCAGATTCTGCACAGTGGTCTGAAACGATTGATTGCTTTGCGCATCTTTCAGGGTGACAACCTTCAATGTCTTGGCTGGCGCGGTGCCATCCTTTGACGCTGGTTGCTTGGCGATTTCATCCTCGGTCAGCACAACATACACTTCGCTCACTTCTGGAATACGCACATAGTTGCGCAAGATGGAATAGCCGTACGTCTTGGCCATGGTTTGATTGTCGGTGTCCAATCGCTTCACGGCGGCGTCAAGTTGGGTCTGCAACGCCTTGCGAGCGTCACTGCCAGCGGCGGCTTCGTTGGTTGACGTGTTCAACTTTACAATTTCCTGGCGCTCATTCTGAAGCACCTGCACATTGCGGGTGAATTCGTCATTGGCAGGCTTGCCTTCGATTGTGGAGATCTTCACGAGAGTGTTTTGCGCTGCAGCGGCGGATGCGGCTGGAGTTGCGCCTGCGGCTGGAGTGGCTCCACTTTGTGCAGTGGATGCGCCTGGAGTTGCCAGAGCAAATGTTGGCAAAGCGCAGACGGCGGAAGCAAGAATAACAATGGCAAATCTCATGATGGGTTCCTTTATAGATGAACAATTCATTACAGGCACGGAAATACTAGACAAATCATAATAACAGCATCAGCGCCTAACGGCAGATCAGCGTGAAGCCACTGGAACCGCCGCTGGAAGCTTTGGTTCTTCAGAAGCCGTCTTCTTGGCCTTTGAATCTGCTGACTTACCACCGTCATTGGACTTGCCATCTGTGGCTTCGTCCTTGTCTTCATCCAGCGTGTCGCTGTTGCCTAACAAGCCAACTGGTGGAAGCGATGACATGGCCTGTGGAATAAACGTCGCAGGATTGGTGTACGACACGCCACTGGCCGAGCTGAGGTCAAGGATTTGACCTGTGATACCTGTCAGCAGAGCCACGGTAATTGGCGTTCGATAGACCGTCTTAGCAAAGTTGCCAAGAGTGCCTGAGCCGTCCACGTTGCCCGTTGGGTTGGAGAAGGTTGCTCGGCCACCACTTCCGCCCATGACAGGCGCGGTGCTGAAGAACACTCGACCACCCACCACATAATCAACCATTGGATCAGTGATTGTTCCACCCGTGTTGGTCAAGATAGGACCAGATGCTCGCGCGAGCAAAGTAATGATTGGTGATGTCACGCGCAGGTTGCCCACCGCGTTCACGTCACCCAATGTCACGCTTGTTGCGTCGGCCACAGCCAGGCCGCCGATAGTGATATTGCCCAAGCCGGTCAACTTATGATTTTGACCCATTGCGAATGTGGTGTTGGAGAAGGTGATGTTGCTGCTCGCAACAATCGTGGCAACCGTGGCTGGTGTGGGCAGAAGCGTGTTGGTGTTCAACCTTACATTCTCAGCACGCACTGATGATGCCAAGGCTCCAAAGGTGATCGTCTCACCAAAGTCGTTGCCGCAGTCAACCGTGAATGTTCCAATCTGAGTGGCGGCACCAATGTTGCCATTAAAGATGGCGTTGTCTGCGGCGAAAACAGTGAAGTTCACCCCAAGAGCCGCGCCATCAATTGAGCCATCAAAGAAGATGTCGCCGCCGCCACTCGATGTCAAAATTGCATTCTGGAATACCGTAACGTCGCTGTTATAACTTTGATTACCCGTGGTTGCCGCAATACCACTCGCCAAAGTATCGATCGTGATCGGGGTCAATAAACCAATGTTAATGCCGACATCAGCTGTTACCGTCAATTCTCCAAGTTCCGCACCTAAACCAACATTGTCGTCAAAGAACACTTCGCCAGTGGTGAATACGAGAAGGTTCTGCACGCCAGCTGCAGCAGCGTCAACTGTGTCACGGAATGTAATCGTTCCACCAGTTGTTGAGATGAGCGTGGAGCCAATCGCATTCCCCAACACAACCGCGCTGTTGTACGTCTGGTTGCCAGTTGTGCCCGCCGCTATTTCTGTTTCCACAATCAGGCTATTGAGATTGATCGTTCCGCCGGCCGTCACGGTCAACGCGCCAAGGGCGAACGTGAGTGGGACGCTGCCAGCACCAATGTTGTCGCCAAAGATCGCGTCGCCAGCCGCATCAACCGTTAAGGTTTGAGTGCCAAGAGTCGCCGCGTCAATCGTGCTTACAAAGGTGATGTCGCCGCCACCATTTGAGGTGAGCTCTGAGCCAACCGCATTGCCAAGAACAACCGCGCTGTTGAACAACTGGTCGCCAGTTGCAACGTTGTCATCCGTATTCACAATCGCGCTGTTGAGATTGATCGTTCCGCCAGCCGTCACTTCCAACGCACCAAGATCGGTGCCATCACCAATGTTGCCATCAAAGATCGCGTCGCCAGCTGCATCAACCGTTAAGGTTTGCGTGCCCAAAGCAAGCGCGTCAATCGTGCTTACAAAAGTGATGTCGCCGCCACCATTTGAGGTGAGCTCTGAGCCAACCGCATTGCCAAGAACAACCGCGCTGTTGAACAACTGGTCGCCAGTTGCAACGTTGTCATCCGTATTCACAATCGCGCTGTTGAGATTGATCGTTCCGCCAGCCGTCACGGTCAACGCGCCAAGATCGGTGCCAACACCAGCACCAATGTTGCCATCAAAGATCGCGTCGTCAGCTGCATCAACCGTTAAGGTTTGAGTGCCAAGAGCAAGCGCGTCAATCGTGCTGTTGAACACGATGTTGCCCGCACCTGTTGAGGTGAGGACTGAACCGTTAAGTGCGAGGACTGCGTTGGTTGTGTTACCCAACACAACTGCGTCATCGTAAGTCTGGGTGCCTGTGGCGCCACCGGCGTTGGTCGTGTCAACAGTTGCGCTGTTGAGTTGAATCTCAACGCCTGCGTTCACAACCAAGAAGCCAAGAGCCTGGCCTGCACCACCACCGATGTTGTCGTCGCCGGCGTTGTTACCAAAGATCGCATTGCCAGCGGCATTCACCGCCAAGCCTTGAGTTCCAGAACCATTGGCATCAATCGTGCTGTTGAAGGTGATGTCGCCGCCACCAGTTGAGGTGAGGATTGAACCGTTAAGTGCTCCACCAGTGGTTAAGTTGCCCAACAACACTGCGGTGTTGTAAGTCTGGTTCCCACTAAGGAAGATATTGTTCGTGCCAACGGTTTCGCTGTTGAGTTGGATGTTTCCAGCAACCGCACCGCCATTAAGGTCCGCCGTAACATCCAAGAAGCCAAGAGCCAGGGTACCGATGTTGTCACTGCCGACGTTGTCACCAAAGATTGCGCTGTCAGCGGCACGAATTCGTAAGCCTTGAGCACCGGCACCAGTACCAGAATTAATATCGCCCGTGAAGGTGATATCGCCGCCGCCTGTTGAGGTGAGGATCGAGAAACCAAAAAGACCCGAGTCCAAGTTGCCCAACACAACATCGCCATCGTAAAGTTGATGACCGTCATGTGTGCCGTTGTTATTCGTGTTCACAATGGCGCTGTCCAGGAAGATTGCTACTGCAGCCGTGACATCCAAGAAACCGAGGTCGGCTGAAAGGCCGATATTGTCAGAGAATGTTGCATTGGTAGCGGCGTCCACCGTTAATGCCTGCACGCCATCGCCCGCTGCATCAATGGTGCCGTCAAAGAAAATACTGCCAGCAGCTACCGTTGTAATTGTGATACCAGCTGGGACCCCTGTGATGGTTGTGTCTGAATTGAAAGTAACATTAGCCGATGTGGCCGTGACATTGCCAGCCGTGAAGATGCCTGTGTTGCCAGTTAACTCAACGTCTCCAGTTGAAGTAATGTCACCAAGGGCGGCGATAGTGAGCGCAAATGTGTCCGCATTCAAGGTAACTATGCCACCGGCCGTTGTGGTGATGGATTGATTTACAAAGATGGTTTCATTTACAACATTCAATCCTGTAGCCGTGTTGTAATTCTGGATGCCGTTAAATATTGTTGTTCCTGTTCCAGTGGTTTGAACGAAGGAAGCCGCGGTAATAGCCACCGCTGTTACAGCGCCAGCATCATCAATTAGCATTGCGCCAAGTCGATGTGCTGCAATGCCGCCACCAACCGCGTCACCAAAGGTGATGCTGCCAAGGCCCGCGTTCATTGTCAGGGCCTGAGCACCTGCGGCAGTGCCATCGAGTGTGCTTGAGAACACAAGAGAATCTGCCAATAGTCCGCCAGTATCCATTCTTATGCCAGCATTGTTTGTCAACGTAACGCCACGGAGGAACGAAATATCGCCAGCAGAGATAATGTCACCGCCGATACTGTTTAGACCCGTGCCTACTGTGCCATCTTGGATGAATGAACCACCAACATCAAGGTTTGCGCCATTGAGTGTGGTGAAAAGACCAGCGTTGGTCACGTTCATGTCACCGCCGGTCGAACCAACAATATTCGCGCCAACACCGTTCATGGTGAGGGCTTGACCTGTGAAGTCAAATGCGCCAGTCAGATCAACTACACCGGCGAATGCGGTTACGACAGAACCTGCAACCTGTGTAAAGCTTGCGGCTGTGAATGTGTCTGAAGCCTGTACCGTTGCGCCAGAGTTGACAATCACTGCGCCAAGGCGTGTTGCACCAACTACATCAAGGAAGTCAATGTCTCCTGCGCCTGCAGTTAATGTAAGCGCATCAACTCCTGCAGTGGTGGCTTCAAGCTCATTTGTGAATTGAATATTGCCGCCACCTGTGGTTACTGAAATTCCGCCATCAGTTAATGTTGTATCGCCGATGTACGTCACATTCTGAACACCAGTCGTTGTCACATCGCCGCCGGTGAAAATGCCCGTGGCGCCCGTGAGGGTTACAGCTCCGGCTGAGAAGATATTTCCAGCATCAGAGATTGTGAGTGTTGTTGTGTCGGCATTCAAGGTAACTACACCGAGAAGAGTGGTGGTGATCGTGTTATTTACAACGATCGTGTCATTTTTAACACGCAGACCTAAACCTGCAACAGCGCCGTAATTCTGCGTACCGACGAAAGTGGTTGTTCCTGTTCCGTCAGTTTGAACAAAGCTTCCCGCACGAATGGAATCAGAGGCTGTCACATCATGAGCCAGAGTGATACTGATATCCCCAAGACGCGTTGATCCAACTGGCCCCGTGAAGAAAATGTCACCAGTACCGGATATAAGTGCCAGGTCTTGGCCGCCCGCGCCTGAGCCATCTATTGTGCCGTCAAAGTTGATGTCGCCCGCAACTGCCAAGCCTGTGCTCACGGACACGTCCCCTGTTAATGTCGTAGCAGAGTGGTAAGTCACATTGTCGCCCGTTGTGAGCACATCGCCAGCAGTTTCAATGCGGGTGGCGCCTGTCAAGTTCACTTCACCAGCCGAATTAATGTCACCATTCGCAAGAATGCTTAAAATTCCAGCGGTCGCATTTAAATCAACTGTGCCAAGCGTTGTGGTAATCGCGCGCTCAACACTGATCGCTCTATTACTCACATCTATACCGTCGGCCGTTGCATAATTTTGGGTACCAAAGAAGGTGGTTGTGCCAGTTCCAGTAGTTTGCAAAAGACTGTCCGCGTTAATTGTTCCTGTTGCCAAGTTCGTTCCAAACGTCACGTTGTTAGCGGAGTTGATTATGATGTCGCCCAGGGCGTCACCCACACCAACAGTGTTAGAGAATGTGACATTTCCCGCGCCAGCGGTCAGCGTAAGGTTCTCTACACCTGCAGTTGTTGCCCTAAGGGTTCCTCCGAAGGTGATGCCAGTGGCGCTTGCCGTGGTGAAAGTTGTACTTGCTGCAAGCGTGGTTGCCGCAGACTGCAAATTCACGATATCAGCGATGAAAGTGGCGTCAAGACTAAGCGTGTTCGAACGCAAGACTTCCAATCTGCCGGAAATCTGACCAGTGATTTCAAGAGTTGCAGCTGTAAAGTTGGCAACAGAGCCGGCAAGCGACAAATTGTTCACGAAGTCGCCAGTGCCGTTTGCTACAAAGTCACCTGCAACCGTAATGGTTGCGGCGGCACTTGTTGTGCGTAGGGTAAGACTATGTGAGCCACCAGTTGACATAATGGTATCGCCAACATGCGTTGTAGCGTCAAGGACAATGTTGCCCGCGGTGGATTCCAGTACAACGTCTGCGGCAACTTCAATTGAATCTAAAATTGTGATGCCAGCAGCTTGCGAGATATTTGTGGTGAGGATGTGTGTGGTATTTCCAGAACCGTTTACAGTCAATGAACCTGCGCCGGAGATTGCGGCATTTATATTAAATTCGCCAGTACCAAGCGCCAAGAAATCAACATCAAGTTTGCGATTGTTGGTCCATGCACCAGCAACTGTGATGGTTCCAGTATTGGTAGTCGCGTCGCCAAGAACTACGTAAGGCACTGTTGCACCAAACAAGTTCCATTCAGCCTGTGAAAGTGCAATGCCACCAGTACCGCCAATGGTGATGTAATCGCCATTGATATCACCGCTGGCCGAGATGTTTTTGATAGTAAGACCCGCCACGCCAGTGCTACCTAAATTGGTGAACGCGCCACTTAGAGCAAGATCTTGGGTAACCAAGGTCAACAGGGTAAAACCACCTAATCCGTCAACGGTTCCGGTCACAGTAAGAAGGCCATCAACTGTCAAAATATTACCTGCGAGGCCAGTGACCAAAATGTTATTGAAAGAGGTGGAGGAATTGTAAGTGGCGTTGCCATTGAGGGTGTAATCACCCAAGAAGGAAATAGTTCCGTCTAGACCCGCAACTCCACCTCCAAATCCTAGACCACCTTCTGCACTTATAGTCGCACCAGTATCACTTGCATCTGAAACAAAGGTGATATTGCCGCCGTTGCCACCGTTGCCAGCCACAAGAGTCTTATCTCCACCATCGCTCACGATTGACATGCCGGGAGCCAACGCGATCGCAATTGCGCCAGAACTTACGGAAATATCGCCGCCATCAAATCCGTTACCAGCTCCGGAATTACCAGCTCCAGCTGAGTCCAGATCCAAACCAGCTTGAATTGCATTTCCCGTGACCAGGGTGATGTTTCCACCGCCAGTTGTTAAACCAGATGAATTAATTGTGATCGCGCCGACGAATGTGGAGCTGTTATCCAAGGTCACGTCAAATCCACGAGCGGTAACGTTTGCTGTTGCTCCAATGCTGCTGGTGCCAGAGTCCGTAACCGCGCCACCCGCGGTCAAAGTGAGGCTTCCACTAATTGTGGATGCTGCAAGGTCAAACGCACCGGTGTCATTGAAAGTTGCATTATCCGCGCTCAAGACAGTGACCGAACCGCCGAAGTTATTCAAGCCGTCCAGCGTGATGTCGTGTGTGGCACCAGCAGTGATGCTGGTTGTGCCAGTGATAGCCAAGGTTCCACTATCTGTTACGTCACCGGCCGCTGTCAGAATCAAGTTGCGTGAGATTGTTGACGTGCCCGCAAAATCAACGCCACTTACGTCATTCAAAGTGATGTCGCGGCCGCTAACAACCTGAACTGATGCGAAATTATTCGAAGTACCAATCAAACTCGCGTCGTTTGCTGCGCCTGTAGTGATAGTCAAAGCATCAGCCAGCATCGTGCTGCCAGCCGCTTGAGTGACGCCACCACCAGCTCCACTTGCCACCAAACTTAAATCGCCTGTGGCACCCAGATTTATTGTGCCAGCCGTGAAGTTAACTATGCCAGTGGTTGCTGTAAATGTGGCGTTGTCGTTGGTTGTGATCACATCGCCGCTGGTTGAAATGCCTGTAGCGCCAGTCAATGTGACGGCCCCATCAGAATTAATATTGCCCGCAGGAGCAATGTTTAGGCTTCCAACGGTGGCATTTAAAGTAACGGTGCCCGCGCCTGTTGTGGTGATCCCAGCGTTCATGGTAACAATTTCATTATTGACATTAACGCCAGGGGCACCTGTTGTTGTTGTAACTGCGGTGAATGTGGTTGTTCCTGTTCCGGTAGTTTGCGCCAAACTTGCGGCTTCAAAAACAACTGCGCCCAAGCCAATCGCAACATCATCAGCGGTTGCAATGGTTACTGCGCCAAGATCAGCAGTATTTCCGACATTCGAATTGAAGAAAATGTCGCCAGCGCCCGCTGTCAAGGTAAGGGCTTGCGCGCCATTCAGCGCGCCGTTGAAAGTGAGATCGCCGCCGGCTGTGGTAATGCCAACTGCGCCAGTGGTCAAATCAACTGTGTTGCTGAAAATCACATTGTCGCCAGAGGTTGTCAAGGTCACGTCCGCAATAGTTGCGGCGCTTACCACAGTTAATGCGTTATTGAAAGAGGAATCGGCTGTTTGGAAGGTCACGCCTGTGCCGCCTGCGGTCAGGGTTGTGATGCCAGTGATGGTTCCGCCGCCGGAGACTCCTTCCACGGTCATAGCGGCGCCAGTCGCCGTGATGTTCAACGTGCCTGTGCTTGTGATGAAATCAAGTTCGGCATCAGATAACTGTAAAGCACCAGCACCAGATCCCAAACCAACGGCTGTAGCCGCGTTGCTTGTGATGCTCACTGTTCCATTCACACTCATTGCGGCGCCAATTACAACATCACCCGCGCTGGCAATGGTGAGAGATGAGAGTTGACCTGTGTTTCCAACAAGACCCGTGAAGGTGACCGTGCCAGCCGCCGCGGTTAGGGTGAGGGCTTGCGCGCCATTCAGTGTGCTGCTGAAAGTAATTAAGCCACCGTTGGAGGTCACGTTGACTGGGCCACTTGAAAGTGTCGCCGCGCCGACCGTGAGACCGAGGAAGCCGCTCCAATTCATGCCGTCAAAGTTGACTGCGCCAGCGAATGTGCTGGCCGTGTCGCCGGCGGTCAGAGTCACATCCTGTTGGAACTTGGTCGAGCCAGCGGCGTTACTGGAAACAATTCCACTTGCTCCGCCAACCGTGCTTCGGAAATCAACCAAGCCTATTGAATCCAACGTGATCGCCGCGCCTGTGCCGTCGCCCATGTTTGCAACTGTGCCTGTGAATATTGTTGTTCCAGCCCCAGTCCCCGCAGCGATTGTCAGATCTCGATTACCGCCATTCAACGTGTTGCTGAAGAGAATCGCGCCGCCGTTGGAGTTCAACGAAACTGCGGCAGTAGACAGCACTGTTGTAAGAGAGAAAGTCATATTGCCCGTTGTGGTCAAGTTCACGCCCGCAATAGTTGCGGCGCTTGCCACAGTTAATGCGTTATTGAAAGAGGAAGCGGCTGTTTGGAAGGTCACGCCAGATCCAGCTGTCAGGGTTGTGATGCCAGTGATCGTTCCGCCGCCCGAAACGCCGTCCACGGTCATAGCGGCGCCATTCGCCGTTATGTTCAACGGGCCAGTGCTTATAATGAGGTCAAGTTCAGCGTCGGTCAGGCCTAAGCCGGCAACAAATCCTCCCAAAGAAACAGCTGTACCCGCGTTGCTTGTGATGCTGACGTTTGATGCTTGAACCGTAGATCCAGACAAGACAATATCATTCGCGCTGGAAACAGTGAGAGTGGCCAAGGGCGTAGTAGCGCCCACATCAAACAAAGTGATTGTTCCAGCACCAGCGGCCAAAGTGATCGATCTAGCAGCGCCAGCACTATCCAAGTTTGTGAGGAAATTAATGGCTCCACCTGCAGTTGTAATAGTGGCGGTTCCAGTTGCTAATGTCACATCATTCGAAAACGTTACCGCTGCGTTGACTGTAGTAATGCCGACTGCACGAATTTGCGCAATGCTTGCAACTGTGAGTCCGTTGTTAAATGTGGAACCCGCTCCAGTGAACGTTACACCTGTACCGCCAGCGGTCAAGGTTGTGATGCCAGTGATCGTTCCGCCAGTAGTCACGCCGTTCACCGTCATCGTACCAGCGCCCGCCGCCGTAATGTTCAACGTAGCTGCTGTAATGAATCCAAACTCTGCACTACTGATATTCAAGCCAACCGCAGCAGTACCCAATCCAACATTTACATTAGCGTTGCTTGTGATGTTGACAACTCCAGCTCCAGCTCCAGCATTGATCGCGGCTTGAACGTCAAGCGCTGAGGCTATAACGCTAAGATTCTGCCCGACAGTTGATGCGCCCAAGATCAGAGCGTTCGCATCAGTGATCGCAACATCGTTTGCGCCACTGTTGTTCAGGGTAACTACGCCAGTGAAATCATTCGCCTGGGTCAATGTGATTAAGCCCGCGCCTGTTGTGAAGGAGGTCGCACCAGCACCTGCCGCCTGCGTAATGGCTCCGGTTTGCGTGATGTTGCTGGCTCCAGTCGCAATCACGGTCAGTGTTCCAGAACCAACACTTGATGTTCCAAGAACCAGTGCGTTCGCATCAGTGATCGCAACAGCGGATGCGCCACTGTTGTTCAGGGATACTGCGCCATTGAATTCATTGAGATTCGTAAGCGTGATTACGCCCGCACCACCGTTGATTGTGACTGCGCCAGTTCCTGAAGTGATAATTGTCGCTCCAGACTGAGTCAGGCCGACGGCCGTAATAGTTAAGGCGCCCGCGGATGCGGCTGCCATGGACACAGTGCCCAAGAGCAGAGTGTTCGTATCAGTGATCGCAACATTAAATGCGCCAGTGTTGGTCAGGGATACGGCGCCAGTGAAATCATTCGCTTGGGTCAATGTGATTAAGCCCGCGCCTGTTGTGAAGGAGGTCGCGCCAGCACCTGCCGCCTGCGTAATAGCTCCGGTTTGCGTGATGTTGTTGGCTCCAGTCGCAATCACGGTCAGTGTTCCAGAACCAACACTTGATGTTCCAAGAACCAGTGCATTCGCATCAGTGATCGCAACAGCGGATGCGCCACTGTTGTTCAGGGATACTGCGCCATTGAATTCATTGAGATTCGTAAGCGTGATTACGCCCGCGCCACCGTTGATTGTGACTGCGCCAGTTCCTGAAGTGATAATTGTCGCTCCAGACTGAGTCAGGCCGACGGCCGTAATAGTTAAGGCGCCCGCGGATGCGGCTGCCATGGTCACAGTGCCCAAGAGCAGAGTGTTCGTATCAGTGATCGCAACATTAAATGCGCCAGTGTTGGCCAGGTTGACTACGCTCCCAAAGTCGTTCGCTTGCGTCAGAGTAATTGCGGCGTTGGTCGTGACGATATTTGTGACGCCGCCGATTGTGAGCGCGCCGGTCTGAGTAATGGCACCAGCAGTTGTAGTAGCTGAAAGATTGCCGTTCACTGTGCCTGAGCCAAGATTTAAAGTACCCGTATCAAATACCGTGAGGTTGCCTCCGATACTGAGCACGCCCAATACCAAGTTATTGGTATCCGTAATTTGAACATTATTCGCCGCGCCAGTGTTGGTGAGCGACACCGCACCCGTGAAGTTGTTGTTTCCAGTACCCACAAGCGTGATCGCCGCGCCGCCAGTTGTAACGCTGGTTGTTCCGCCAATCACAAGCGTAGAAGCACCGCCTTGCGTGACTGCAAACGCGCCCGAGTTGGCAATCGTGAGGCTTCCACCCTGCGTAGTAATGTTGCCGTTCATGGTCACGCCATTTACAGCGTTCAAAACCACACTGAGATCATTGAGAGCATTGGCAGTAATGTTGTTAGTAAGAATTATTGAACCAAGCGCATTCAAAGTTAAGGTTGCAGACGTAGGCGCTGCGTTGTTCATTAAAATATCGTTAATCAGCGTGATATTTCCAACCTGAGTTCCCGCACCACCAGCCGTATTAACAATTACGTTTGTTCCTGCAGTAAGAGATGTGTTAATAGTGTTTACGTCCGCAATGGCATTATCATTAGCAGGAACAAATGTATTGGGGCTGAGTGCATCAAACGCGCCGTTCGCATCAGCGTTGTTTTCAATACTAATGTTGGAAGGATCCATCAGCCACGTTCCGCCCTTGCCACCCAAAGCGGCCTTGGCATCAACGCGACCAAACGATTGCAGGTTGTCGTGCGAACTGGTTTCAATAAATCCGCCGTTGCCCACGCCTTTACCAGTGCCCGCGCCATTGGCTTGAATACTTCCAAAGAAGCCGGTGTATTCATTTGACCACACGATCACGCGTCCACCGTTACCGCTTTGTGTTGCATTGGCCGTAACGCGCGCGTCAGTTCCAATGACTGTGCGATTGGCTTGCGGAGCATTTGCCGCGTTGCTGCCCAGGTAATCGCCACCAATGCGAATGTTGCCGCCGCCGTTTGCGCCGTTTGCGTTTACAAGCGCGTTGCCAAACAAGCCCACTCGGTCGCCGAACAGATCAATGGTTCCGCCCTTGCCCGTGCTGCTCGAAGCATCAAGCGTTCCGTTGACAGCAACAACGCCGCCCGCGCCACCGCGAACGTCAATGTTCTTGCCAATGATTGTTCCCGAAAGATCCATGGCCAGCGCGTAGAAGTCGCCGCTTGCCATTGACACTTTGCCCTTGCCCGCGTTGATTGTGCCAGTGTTGCTTACCGCGGCTTGCGTGCCCGCGCCTGAACCGTCGGCGCCCATTG
>Ga0209086_10002642_pt1 | contig 13893 bp, 7 predicted proteins | sample M_130207_XF_Meta_FD_187312 | JGI IMG/M metagenome (GOLD analysis project Ga0209086, IMG submission 187312) | Freshwater microbial communities from Lake Montjoie, Canada to study carbon cycling - M_130207_XF_MetaG (SPAdes) (version 2) | ecosystem: Environmental > Aquatic > Freshwater > Lake...
AATACACCTGGAGCGGTCGGGCAAGGTATCAGCGCGCGTTGTTCCGCGACTCCGCTCGCTGCGTCCGACGCCAAGATTGTCGACTCGATCCTCTCCGGTCTCGGCCCCGTAATCGAACTTCCGGAGTCCATGTTCGACGCCGTCACGGCGGTCTCGGGCAGTGGTCCGGGTTTCTTCTTCGAATACGTCGCCGCTTACGAAGAGGCCGCCGTCGCCTTGGGCTTCACGCCTGAGCAGGCCAAGCTCCTCGTCCGCCAAACGTTTAGCGGTTCCCTCGCACTCCTCGCCGCCACCGGCGAGACGCCCGTGGCCCTCCGTATTCAGGTGACCTCGCCGGGCGGTACGACCAAGGCCGGCCTCGACGCCATGGAAGCCGGTAAGTTCCGCGAGATCGTCGCCTCCGCCCTCATCGCCGCCAAGAAGCGCGGTGAAGAGCTGGGGAAGAAGTGAGCGTCCGCTAAAGCGGACGCAGGGGTAGGGTTAGGGCTGGGGGCAGGACGTCGATGGCATCATCCGTCGACGCAGGTCCCAGCAGTTAAGCACGGCCAGGAAGATCGGGATGATTGTTACGAACCCGTAGAGCGGGAACCACACGAACATGGTGAGCGAATCGTGGAAGCGAAATCCTTGGAGCGATTCGATCACGCCCCGCCAAGCGAGTCTCTGGCAGAATTCATAGCCCGCGACGACGACCAGCATGCAGGCGGCAAAGGTCAGCGTACCCAGCAGCAAGGCCAGCAGGCCGTAAGGCCACACCGCCCAGGCTTTCGTCTTGCCGAGGCGTCCGGCGAGCAGGCGAGTCATCAGGATGCCGGTCGGGATGCTGCCCAGCAGATACAGGCCGGTCATCTGCAGGAAGTCCTCCCCCGAGAAACCGATGCCTTTCAAGATCACGAGGGCGACACCGCCCCAGAGTAGTCCGTAGACGGCGCCGAGTCGGTTCAGGTTGGGCGAGCGGGTGTTTTCCATGATGACTATTGTTACTTACGCTCAGAATTCAGCCAACTTTCTATATGCCAAATATATGCAAGAGGGCCGGGTTATCTTGCTCATTAGGACCGCGGGGGAGTCGTGATTAATGCCGTTTTAAGCAATCTAATCGAGGCTGAGGACAGCACGGGGTGGTATCCCTGCCAGTTAGCCCCGATACTCGATACTCCAGACTCGATACTCTAACTCCCACTTACTTTCCTGGCAACGTGAAGGGCGGGAGTTCGAACTTCACGGGGCTCGGGCCGACGCGCGGGTCTTCGACTTCTTTGAGCGTGGTCAGGAGCTGGGCCGACATTTTTCGTAAAACTTCAGCATAAGCCGGGTCGGTGGCCACGTTCTTGATTTGGTCATGGTCTTTGGCGAGGTCGTAGAGTTCTTCAGCCGGACGTTTAGCGAAGGTGTGATCAAATACCCACTTGAATTCCGGATCATCAAAGTGATGCACGACCCAGGCCTTGGTCGGGCTGGCATCCATGTCGGCAAAGGCCGCATAGGTATTTTTTTCGATATCTAAGAAGGTCGGCAAGTCGGCTCGCGAAGTGAACTTCGGGCTGCCCATCGGCCAGCGATCCGGAGCAAAGTTACGGATATAAAGGAAGTCCTTCGTGCGGAGGGCGCGATGCGGGTAGGGGAGATTGCCTTCGCGGGCTGAGCCCACGTGGCGTTCGCGTCCGGTGATCACCCAGGTGCGCGTGGCGTCGATCTGGCCCGCCTGCGCGGAGTAGAGAAGCGGTACGATGCTTCGTCCGGTCATCACGGCCGGAGGCTTCACGCCGCCGAGTTCCAGGAAGGTCGGGGCCAAGTCCATGAGGTTGACGAAGTCATCGATGACGCGTCCGGATTTTACGCCCGGTCCGCGGACGATCAAAGCGACGTTGGTGCCGTGATCGAAGAGGTTGGATTTGCCGGCGGGGACGCCAGGCATGCCATGGTCGCCGCTGATCACAAAAATCGTGTTGTCGAGTTCGCCGCGTTTTTCCAGTTCGGCGATGATTATCCCGACACCGGCATCCCAAGCCTGTGATTCGCCCATGTAATCGGCCACGTCGTCACGGACTTCCGGGACGTCGGGCAGGAAGGAGGGCAGCTTCCCTTTAAGGTCGTCAGGGTTGATGCCCCAGAGGTTCACACCGCTGTGCTTCTCGTAGGCGCGGTGCGTGAGCGTTGGGCCGAACCAGTAGCAGAAGGGCTTGCCATCCTTGCGGTCGGCGAGGAAGGACTGGAAATTGCCGCTGACTTCGGCGAGCAGCTTGGCCTTGGCGTCGGCGAAGGTTGCCCCGGCCTTGACCATCTCGGTGGCGTTCTCGGAAAAGTTGTTATATTTTCGACCGGACTTTTCGTAAGCGTATTTCTGTCCGCCGTAAGGGGCGTCGGCTGGCGTGCCCGGGCTCCAGACCTTATGGCTCTTGCCGATATGGTAGCCTGCCTCCAAAAGCATCAAGGGGTAGCTGGGAATCGCCAAATCCCACTTTGCGCCGTTGAGGATTGCCCCCATGTGGGTGCGGAAAAAGTACTGTCCGGAAAGAAGCGAGCTACGGCAGGGCGTGCAACTGGGGGCCGTGACGAAAGCGTTGCGGAAAAGGACGCCTTCACCCGCCATGCGGTCAATGTTGGGCGTCTTGATGATCTGGTTCAGGCTGGGGCGGCCGTCTACCTTGGCGTAGGCGCCGGCATAGCGGCCCCAGTCGTCGGCGAAACAGAAGACGATATTGGGTCGTTTAGCCGGTTCGGCGCCGGGCAGGGCGCCAGCGACGGAGGCGAGAAGGAGGGCGAACCAGTTTTTCATAAGATTATTTCAAAGGGGCTTTTTCAAAATCAGCTTTCTTAACCCAGGGCGCGTCGATGAGTTCGCCCTTCATGTAGCGATCGTAGAAGAAGCGTTTCTTTTCGTCGTTATGAGGAAAGGCTTCATATTCGGCGCCGCGGCCGACGGCCCGAAGGTCGCCGGCGGTCTTTAGTTCGCTCCACATCTGCGTCTTAAGTTTTTCGATTTCAGCGGGTCGGCTGACGGCGAGATTCTTGATGCAGTCGCTGTCGGTGCTGAGGTCGTAAAGTTCCTGTCCGGGGCGCATGCCGAAGCAGAGTTCCCAGAAAGGGTCGGACCCCTTTTCGCGTCGGGCGTTCAGGATGAAAGTTTTGGTGGGGCTGGCGTCGGTATCCATGTAGCCCGTCTCGGGGTTGCAGGCGGGCCAGCGGGAGGGTTCGCAGTTTTCGAGATAAGCCATGCCGTTCTTCACGATGCCGCGAATCGGATAACCCACGTCGCCAGGTCGACCGAGGTCATTGCGTTCGCGGCCGATCAGGACGTGATCGCGCGCCACATTGCTTTGGCCATCTTGTCCACTCCGGAAAATATCAGTCAGGCTGTGCCCGGAGCTTGGGTCGAGTTCTTGCGCAGGCCAATTGATACCGGCGACTTCCAGAAACGTCGGCGCGAAATCGACGAAGCTCACGTAGTCGGCCACTTTACGGCCAGGGTTCTTGATGCCTTGCGGCCAGCGAATCGCCAAGGGGAGGTGATTGGCGTTTTCGTAGGTGCTGCCTTTGATACGTGGAAAGGGCATGCCGTTGTCGCTCGTGACGATGATCAGAGTCTTGTCCAGTTCGCCGCGTTTCTCGAGATCGGCGAGGACGAGTCCAAGATGACGATCGAGGTGTTCGACTTCCAGCGCGTAGTCGAGCATGTCACCGCGTACGGTTGCATTATCAGGCCAAAAAGCCGGGACGCGGTCGACATCCGTAATTTTCTTTCCGCCGATACGGATGCCGCTGCCTTCTTCGTATTCGCGATGGGGTTCGTGAAAGCCTAGCCAGAAGAACCAAGGCTGGTCGGGCTTGGTGTCGCCCAGGAACTCATGGAAGTTAGCGGCGTAATCATTTCGGCTCATACCGGTGGCGGGTGGCTTCGCATTATATTTTGAATATTGTTGGCCGGTCATGGGGCGCTGCGAGCCGTCCGCTTTGAGCGAGGTCCCTGGGCCCCAGACTTTCCCGGTGGTGGCATAAGTGTAGCCGTTTTTAATCAGCGTCTCGGGGAAGATGCCGCGTTCGGGCGGGAAGATGCACTGGTGGTTGGCGGCTGCGCCGAGCAGCCACGGGTGCCGGCCCGTCATGATGCTGGAGCGCGAAGGGGTGCACTTGGCTGTAGGCGTATAGGCGTTAAGGAAAAGCAGGCCTTCCTTGGCGACGCGGTCAAAGTTAGGCGTCTTGACCCAAGGGCAGCCGTAAGCCCCCGCATGGCCGCGACCCCAGTCATCCGCGATGACGAAAAGAATATTAGGGTGAGCGGGGGCCGTCTCGGCCGATGCGGGGAGAGCGAGGTAACTAAGCAAAGCAGCAAGAAACAAACGAGGCATAGGCCGTTTTGTATCTCCCTCCCAGCCAGACGAAAGTTTTATTTAAGCGGACAGCCTGAGGTCAGCTTTTCTGGGGCTTTACCGAGGCTCAAGCTCTTTTCCGGCAAGTGGGTGAACTGGGCGGCCAGTTGGCCCAGATCTTTGATCACGGCGGCGCTATAGCCAGGATTGGATTTGATGATGGTGCCGCCGGGAGCGATCACGATGGTGCTGGCGCTGCGTTCGGCGTGGTATGCGTCAATGATGGCCAACTCAGGGTCGGCGAGCACGGGGAAGCGGGCGCCCACGATCTTGGTCCAGGCAGCGGCCGAAGTCGCATCCGCATTGATGATGCCCATGATGGTGGCTTTGTTTCCGTAAGCCGACTGAAGCTGATCGATGAAGACGGCGGCATCGCGTGAGCAGGGGCATTCTTTTTCGATGAAGTACAGGATCATCGGTTTGTCCGCCATGAGCGCTTTGGCGGTGAAGGTGCCGCCTGCCGGGTTCTTCCATTCGAAGTTCGGCGCGAGGGTGTCGGCCTGTCGTGCGGCGCTGGCGATGAGTTTGGCCGTGAGCGGATGTTCGACCTTGGTCCGGAATTTAATCGTGCCGTCGGTCTCTCGTTTGACGGCTGCCGGGTTTTTGCTGACGATGAACTGACCCATCATCCCTCCGTCTTCATGATTGGCCATGTGGCAGTGGAACATGAAAGGATCGGAGTCACTGGCGTAATCTTCGAACTTAGCGACAAAGGTCACGGATTGTCCTTTAGGCAGGTAGGCCGTATCTTTCCACCCGTTTTCGTAATCGGGCACCTCGCCGTTACTCCGAGATAGGATCTTGAATTGGACGTCGTGGATGTGGAAGGAATGTCCGAAGATATTATTATTCGTGATCGTCCAAGTTTCGGTGGCGCCGAGTTTCACCACGATGTTCGAGCTGTGCATATCGAAGGATTTTCCGTCGAACTTGAAGAAGGGTCGGCCATCGGTCACGTTCAGGCGTCGTTTTTCGGTGGCTTCGGCGGCCTGCGGGTAGCGATTGGTCTTCAGGGCCGTGGGTACGGCCGTAAGTTTCTGAACGGTGGCGGGAGCGATATTTATTTTTAATATGCGGAAATCTTTGTCGTTCAAGAGACTGCCGTTCGCCCCGCCGCTATCAGGCTCGCCGCCCGGGAAGCCAAAAGTTTGGCCGGAGTTATAAGCCATCATTTGCAAGCTACTGCCCGGTTTATCTTGGCCGAGGTCGACGAGGATTTCCGCGCGTTCGCCCACCATGAGGCGGATGCGTTTGAGGGCGATGGGTTTGTCAATCAGTCCGCCGTCGGTGCTGATGAGGTAGAAGGGACGGTCGTCGCTGAAGCCGAGGACGTAGCCGCGTTCGATTTCCGCATTGAGGAGGCGGAGCCGCACGAGCTGGGCGGGGAGTTTCGTCTGGGCGTCCATCACGCCGTTGGCGAGCGGGTAGTCGCCGTATTTATCTTCATCGCCCGCGTAGGTGAAGTTGTTGGCGGTGTTGAAACGACGGCTGGTCAGGACCAGCGGTACGTCGTCGACCCCGTAGGTGCGGGGCAAGGCGAGCTTCGCTTCTTCCGGGTCGCGGATGATGATCAGTCCCGTGGCGCCTAAGGCCATCTGCTTTTGCGTCAGTTCATGCGGGTGCGGGTGATACCAGTAAGTGCCGGCGTTATTCTTGACCACCCATGAAGGATTCCACGTTCCTCCTGCGGGGATGAGCTGATGCGGTCCACCGTCGGTCGTCGCGGGCAAGTGTAAGCCGTGCCAATGGACGGTCGTGGGTTCGGTATAATTATTTTTAAAATTAATCTGCACGGTTTCGCCTTGGTTGAAGACCAAGGTCGGCCCCATGAAGTTGGAGCCGTTATACCCGAGGGTCGGGGTCGGAGTCTCGGCAAACTTCTTCGTGCTCGCTGCCATGACGAGGTTGAGCGTCTTGCCCTCGAGGAGCGGGGGAATCCAAAGTTCCTTGAGGGAGCGGTCCGTGATGACTTTCGCGCTGCTCCCGCCACGCTTGCCTCCACCAGGTCCGCGTTTGCCATCAGGCCCGCCTTTACCTTTGCCAGGCGGTTCGCCCTCAGGGCGCCGGGGCGGGCGACCTTCGTCGCCCTCGGGATTGGCTTGGGCAGCCATCTGAACGGAGAGACCGCCCGTGAGCAGGGTCAGGATTACGATTAAACTCCGGACGGACAGGGTCATGGTTAACCACTATATCTTATTAGACCTTAACCTGAGGTTAAAGCCAGCCAAGCCCCTGAGATTTAAGCCAAAAAAGGCCGGGCGACTTGCGTCATCCGGCCTCAGGTCAGCCATGATGGGCTGGTTTACTTCTTAGCGGTATCAGCAACGTCAGTTTTCTTCGCGGGAGCCTTCTTGCCACCTTTGGCCGCAGGCTTCGGGGCGGGTGCGAGGTCGCGAATCTTGACGTTCTTGAACCAAACCTCATCGCCGTGCTCTTGCAGGAGAATGTGGCCGTCGGCCCACTCGCCGAAGTTCTTACCATATTTCGGATCGGCATATTTGCTTTTTGAGACGAGGTCGCGGAATTCGGCGGTCGAACGGTCAAACGCAACGACGAGGCGTCCGTTGAGCCAGTGTTCCACTTGGGTGCCTTTGGTGATCACGTAGGCGTTATTCCATTCGCCGATGCGGTTCGGACGCTTATCCTTGGAAGCCGTAATCAGGTCGTAGAGCGATGAAACGGTGCGATTGCCATTACGTCCAAGTTTGGCGTCAGGATGGACGGCGTCGTCGAGCATCTGGAATTCGAGGCCGAAGGCCGAGCCTGCGCCTTGGTTGAGGTCTGGCTGGACGTAATATTTCAAGCCGCTGTTGGCGCCCTTGGTGAGTTTGAAATCGACGGAAATCTCAAACTGTTTGAAGCGCGCAATCGTGATGATATCGCCGGCCGCTGCGGATTCTTTGCCGCCTGAGGCCGCCGTGTGGAGCATGCCTTTTTCGACGCTCCAGCCTTCTTTGGGGAACTCAGGGCCCTTGGCGGAGCGCCAGCCTTTGCTGGTCTTGCCGTCAAAGAGGAGTTTCCAGCCGTCTTCCTTTTCGGAAGGTGAGAGGGAGTTATCCGAGATTTTGGTCAGCGAAATATTACGCCATTGGACGGTCGTACCTTCTTTGGTCTTATCTTTGCTGATGCCGTGGACCTGGAAGGCGATGAAGCCGTTTAGATAGCCGTCATCACGGACGTCGACGCGTTGGACGCCGTTGAACCAAGTGCGGATGCGATTACCATTGGCTTCGACTTTCACGTGATTCCACTCGCCGACTTTCGTGAGCTGACGACCCTGCTTGGAAAATTCCAGCGCGTCGCCGCCGCCGAAGCCAGGGAAAATCCAGCCGCGACGACCTTCTTCGTAAAGACCAGCCGACCACATGCGGGCTTCGGTGTCAGGCTTCTTCACGTTCTTCGGGTCGGTGTCGATTTCGGCTTGGTAGCCGTGGACGCGTCCGACCGGCACTTTGGCCGCTTTGCCGTCGGCGGTCTTGAAATTGACTTCCTTGGCTTCGGAGTGGCTGCGGATTTGGACGCCGGAATTCAAGCGTGGGTCGTTCTTGAAATCATATTCGAGGACAAAGTTCGCGTAGTTCTTATCGGTCGCAAGGAACGTATTTGGCGTGTCCAACGTCGAGGTGCCGACGAGGTAACCTTCGGGACTGACGGAGTAGGAGGCTTCGCCCCCTTTCTTGACGAGACCGGTAAGGTCTTTGCCGTTAAAGATGACGACTTTATTGCCGCTGACTGGTTTGGGAGTGCTGGAGCAGCCGACGATCAGGGCGGTGCCGAGAGCGAGCAGGGTGAGGAGGCTGAGGTTTTTTTTCATAGGAGGACGGATTTGGTTTAGAGATAAAAAAGCGGAGCGGCCTTGCGACCGCTCCGCTTTTTCGGAAGAGCTTAGAACGTGGTGGGAATCTTGAAGCCCGCCCGGCCTTCGCGTTTGGCGACGAGGTCGCGGTTAGCGGCTTCGGCATTGGCACCCGTGAAGAGTTCGGTCTTTTGGTCCAAGGTGAGAGGCAGTCCGAGGACGGCCTTGGTTTCATCAAGGTTGATGCCGTTGACGCCCAAGTGGTCTTTCATGCGACCAAAGGCTTCGGCCAGACCGGAGCTCGACTTGATGGCCTCAGCCACTTCGCCGGCGCTCTTCTTCGCACCGAGGCGGAAGGAGATATTGGCGGAATGGACGAGCGAGGTCGAGAGGTGGCACTCGCGCACGGGTGCGTGGATACCCTTGGACGAGCCCTTGCGGATGCCTTCGACCCAGTTGGCGTGGTGACCCGAAGCGCCGCCGGTGAGGTCGACTGCGTCAACGGTCTTGCCGTAAGTCTTCAGGAATTTACCGTCCTTGTCGTAGACTTGGGCGGAATTGTAATCGGGTACGACGATGGTGGCGTTCTCGCACTCGACGATGATGCCGATCTCGGGAGACTTGGCCGATTTTTCAGTGGCGTTGTTGTCCTTGAATTTACCGAACTTGTTCGACGGGCCGCCCATCTTGCCGTCGGCACTGAGTCCGTAGACTTCGGTGATCAGAGGCGCGGCAGCGTAATTGTGGATCGAGATGAAGGTGTTTGGGGTCTCGGCGCAGTCGACGTAACCGAAGCGGCCGCCGACGGAGACGACTTCAGGGGCGACTTCGTGCGTGCCGAGGAACCAGCGGGCGATGTCGATTTCGTGGATGGCTTGGTTACAAAGGTCGCCGCCGCCGTAGTTCCAGAACCAGTGCCAATCGTAGTGAACGGCACCAGTGTTGGCGGTTTCCGACGACTTGTCGGACTGGTTGCCGCGAATGGATTCCATGATGTCGGCTGGGCCGTTCCAGAGATCGTAATCAATGGTGGAAGGAATTTCGTTCTTCTTGGCCGGGCCAATGGATTTGCGGCGTTTGTAACAGATGGCGCGAGCGAGCTTCACTTTGCCGTATTCTCCGGCATGGACGGCTTTGACGGCGGCCATGATGCCTGCGCCCGAACGGCTTTGGGTGCCGGCCTGGACGATCTGTTTGTCAAAGTGCTTGGAGGCGGCGACGAGTTGCTGACCTTCAAAGATATTATGTGAGAGGGGCTTTTCGACGTAGAGGTGTTTGCCGGCCTGTAGGGACCAGATGCCTTGAATCGAGTGCTGGTGGTTAGGAGAAGCGATGGAAACGGCGTCGATGTCCTTATCTTCGAGCATCTTTCGGATGTCAGAGTAGCCTTTGGCTCCAGGGAATTGCTTCAGGCCCTTGGCGACGACCGTCGAGTCGACGTCGCAAAGCGCAACGATGCGTACGCCTTTGATCTTGGAGAGCTCCTTGAGGTGTTCTTGACCGCGGCTACGGAAGCCGACGACGGCGACGCGGAGGTCACCGTTGGCCCCGGCCGCTTGGCCGTAGGTGCGGGCGCTGAGGCCAGCCATCGCGGCGACGACGGCCGAGTTCTTGATGAATGTTCGACGATTGAGTTGAGACATAGAGGTATGATTCGGGGTAGAGGTAGGAGCATATGGAGATGCCCGTTGTGTCGAGAATGTTCCAAAGTCCGTCCTAACCGAATATCGGCAGGATGGGTAGGAAAGAGGTAGGACCAGTGGCAGGGGGAGGGGTAGGTCTATAGCTGCCTCTCATAACCTTATTATGAATAAGGGTTTGTGATCTTATCTCCCCCTACCGCTCCTCCTGCCCCTACCTCAGAGGTATCTTTACTTAATTGACCGAAGGTATTCGCGAATCGCGTCAAATTGCTCCGCGCCCTTGCCGTCAAATGTGTCGGTCAGCTGAGTCATGCCTTCCGGGTCGGCGTATTTCGGCATCTTGGTCTCAGGGTCGATCCGGATCGGGGCCATGACCCAGCGCTTGAAGTAGCCCTTGCGAAGGCGTTCGATGCTCTGGACGAAATTGATCGCCGGAGCTTCGAAGACGGCCGTGGCGGCGGTGTCGCCTACGGCGTGGCAGGTGATGCAATTAAAACCGCCGTCCGCCCCGAGGAGTTTTTCGCCGATCGCAACTTTCTCGGCATTGGGCTCCGGCTCGCTGGCTTCTTTCTGCGGAAGGCCGTGTTGGTGATTAAGGCCTAGGGCGAGACCGTCGGCATGATGCGCAAAGCCCGGCATGCGTCCGATGAGCCAGGTACGTGGCTTGTAATCGATTTTACCGGCGATGAAAGAGGACATCCACTCGTTACGCAGTTTTTCACCTAACCACGTCAACGGAGGTACGGGTGCATCGGGGACGGCTTCGCCTTCCACGTGTTCTTTGGCTGGGAGTACGTCGCGTAATTTTTTGGACTCACTGTCGACCTTGGACCAAGTGCTGCCTTGGCCGTCGCGCGCATGGCAAGCGGCACAGTTCAGGTTCTTGATTTGACGTTCGGCGAACTCGGCGGGGGTATCCTTTTTGAGTGAAGCGAGGTCGGTGGCCAAGAAAGCTTTTAAGGCGTCACGTTGTCCGGGGCTCAATGCGAAATCAGGAGCGGCGGCACGCAATGCGATATCGGGGCCGAGGCAACCTTTGGCGCCGGCCTTGAGCACGGTCGCGAGGGTGGGCTGTGTCGTCGCCGGCATGCCAGCGTGGCAATTCAAACAGCCGGCGCTGACGAGCAGGGTGGCGCCGCGGGTGGCATCGCCGACGATGGCTTCGCGTTTCGTGGACCTGCTGTTGGCGATCAAGTAGCTGGCAAGTTGCGTGGCTTCGTTGGTTTCGAGGCGGAAGTGCGGCATGCGTGTCGCCGGATAGCTCTTGGCGGGGTTCTTGAGGTATTCGACGAGTGCGGAGGGCCGCCACTTATCGCGCAGGTGCCCCAGCGGGATCCGGTCATGCGCGTCGGCCCCTGTCGCGTCGGGTCGCTGGTGGCAACCAATGCAACCAAGGTTTGCGAAGAGTGCGCCGCCTTGCGGGGCGAGTTTCAGGTCGAGCGGGTTCTCGGGCACGGGCGCTGCGCCCTGCGTGAGCATGGCGGCGAGGTCAGCGGCCTTCTGGTGAGCGTCGGCTCCAGAGAAGAGTTTCGGCATCAGCGAGTGCGGGCGGATGGCGTGCGGGTCGAAGATCCAGTCGGCGAGGAAGGCCTGATGGTATTTAGTGCCGAGCTCGGAGAGCAGGGGCGCGTTCTGGCCGAGCTCCGGCATGCCCTGTCCCTTGATGGGGATGAGCGAAGCGTCCGAATGGCAGGCCGCGCAATTCAGCTGCGCAAAGAGCAGGCGCCCATCGCGACGTTGCAAAGCGGCGTCGAGCTGGGGTGCGCTCGTATGTGTCAAAAGGGTCGGAGGGACCGGTTCTTTAGGGAAGTCTTTCGAAGACCAGTAGAGCCGGACAAACGTATCGCCGCTGGTTGCGCGGGTGAGTTCAGCCGTCAGGACATTCGCGCCTTTGTTCAGTTGCACTGCTTTGCCCGTCGTCCCGAGGAGTATCGGTTGACCGTTGATATTTAACTTAAAGTTCCCGGACGTCTCGGCGCTCAGGAGAAACGTCCCGCGGATAGGGGACTGGATTTCGCCGGACCATTGGATGGTGAAAGGGCCCGCTTGGAGGAAGGGCGTCGGGCTTTGCCCGGCGGGCACGTAAAGGGAAAGAAGCCGATCGACGCGCTGATCGGTCTGGTCGCCCGCGGTAAACGTGACGGCCAAGCCTGCCGTGCTGGTTTGAGCGGAAAGGCCCAATGATACGCTCAGCGTAAAGAGAGAAAATAAACGACGGAGAAACATGATGTCTGGTCGGGTCTGATTGCGTCAGTTTACGGGTCTTTGGCAAGCGTCCAACAAAAAGGCCCGGATAATCCGGGCCTTTTATCGATAGGGTTGAAGCCTTATTTGGCGAAGCTCTTGTAGTCGGTGCCCTGCTTTTCGGCTACCACGTTGATGGTGTGGGCGACTTCGTCGGGAACCCGCGAACCATCGACTGCTTTAAGGTTCATCTTGATGCGCATCTGCTCGACGGGTTTCAGGCCAGGTACTTCAAGGAAGACGGTCATACCATCGTCGGAGACCTTGACGGATTTAATTTCCACCGGATCCGTCCCTTTTTCGCCCGGCATGCTGACCTTATAGTTATCCGAGCCATAAGCGCTCGACCAGAGGTAGTTGTATTGCTCGATGGAGTAGTTCTGCAGATCGCCAGCGGCTTTTTTGTCGAGCGCGCCCGTGAAGCCGATGGTGATGCCTTCTTTTGTGACGTGCAGCCGGTCTTGCATCGTGACGGATTTACCCGTGTAGCGTACGCGATGAATCGCGCCGTCTTTGACCCCGTTGGTTTGCCAGCCTTTGAGGCCAGAGCAATAGAGCTGGCCATCAAGCGGGTTGAAGCGTCCGCGCATGATGCCCGTCGTGAACTTTAAGGGGAACTTGACCACGCCGCCTTGGGCGATGTCGCCGACCCGCTCTTGCAATACGCCGAAGAGCGAAGATTTGCCGTACGAAAGGTAAAGCATGCGGCCTTCGAAGGGACCCCACTTCTTACTGGTGACCCAAGTCTGCCCGCCGTTGGAATTGTCGATATCGTAGGGAATCCAGCAAAGGTGCGGGCTGTATTTCGTCGGCGCGGGGTCGCGATGGGAGAGATCCGGTACTTCGATGAAGTCGCCAGGCTTGGAGTAATGGATGTAATCCGCAGGGACCCAGGTGCCTTGGTTATCGCCATTCGAGATTTCGTCGTTCGGTCCGACGCCCATGCCGTTCGGGGCGCGGATGCCGGTGGCGTAGACTTCAAATTTCTTTCCGTCAGCCGACACTTTGAAGATGGAGCCGTGGTGCGCGCTGAGTGGACCCCAACCCCGGCCTCCTGGATTCACGGGTCCGCCTTTGAGGAAGTAGAAATTGCCCTGACTGTCGCGCTGTAAGTCGAACGTGAACTCGTGGAAGTTTGAAGTAACTTGGACGTCATTATTGAAGTTTTCATAGAAGTCCGCTTCGCCGTCGCCATTCAGGTCGCGTAACCGGGTGATCTGATCGCGTCCGAGGACGTAGATGACGTCGTTGACGATGCTGATGCCCAAGCCATGGAAGATGCCGGTGGCGTAGCGGCGCCAGGTGATTTTGCTCAGCTTGTCATCGGAGAATTTTCCGACCCAGACGTCGCCGCTCCAGGTCGAGAAGGCGATGCGACCGTCCTTGAAGAAGTCGATGGCGCCGACGCGAATCCAGGATTTGTAAGGATTTTCTGCGGGGACGTTAAGGTTGTCGACGAGGTAAGGAGCGTTAAGGATTTCAGCGAGCTTGTCGTTCAGGGCCTGTTTCGCCGCGGCTTCGGTTTCGCCCTCGATCTGGCTTTTGACGGCTTCGGCTTGTTTGGCTTGGTCGATTTCTCCGAGGGTGCCTTCGGTCTCAACGGTCTGAGTCCAATGGGCAGGACCACCCTTGGTGAACTCGCGAAGATCTTTGGCGGCGCTGACGCCCTTGGCGGCCTTGGTCAGGGCGGCGACGTTTTGCGGTGCGCCGTGAGCGAAGGAAATCTTGAATGAATTACCGGCCGAGATTTTCAATTTTAACGAGAGGAAGCCGTTGTTATCATTAAGCGTGCCATGGCTTGCGCGGACTACGGTGAATTCATCGGCTGGCTTGATGGGGG
>Ga0209086_10002643_pt1 | contig 13891 bp, 12 predicted proteins | sample M_130207_XF_Meta_FD_187312 | JGI IMG/M metagenome (GOLD analysis project Ga0209086, IMG submission 187312) | Freshwater microbial communities from Lake Montjoie, Canada to study carbon cycling - M_130207_XF_MetaG (SPAdes) (version 2) | ecosystem: Environmental > Aquatic > Freshwater > Lake...
CGAGCACATACTGAAGAGGAACTTGCTGAAGCGCAGCATCTCTTGCAGTGGACTTGCGATCGAGCGGCGCTCTCAGGAGTTCTTGCCGAGCAATTCGATCCCTATTCTGGAGCGCACCTCTCTGTCAGTCCATTGACTTGGTCGCACGCAGCATTTATGACGACCGTTCTAAAATATCTACAGCGTCACACCCAGCTGACTGGGATTGATCACGGCGTATCGGCACGCGCATGACCGAAGCGCGCACGACACGGCGACGTGCGCGAATCACCATGTTTCTTTGCCTCATTGGCGTCATTGCGTTAACTATGTTTCGCCATTTCCCTGCGCAGATTCCTGCGACCGCGGCAGATACAAAAGCATTCGGGGGAGATCGAGCGATTGAAGAATTGCGACGCTTCGTCGCTGATGGAACTTCTCGCGCTGTTGCAACGGCGGGACATGATGCTGCGCGTCAACGGCTACGTGATCGAGTGATAGAACTTGGGTTGTCCTTTACCGAACAAACGTTTTTTGCTCGAGGATGGAATCGAACTGCAGTCGAGATGACAAACATTTTGGTGCGAGTGCCTGGCGAGAGCAGCGACCATCGCCCCCCGTTTGTGTTGCTCAGTGCGCATTACGACTGTGTTCCAGCTGGTGCTGGAGCGGGCGACAATGGCGCAGGAGTTGCGTGCGCGTTGGAAATTATACGCGCGCTCGTCGCATCGCCTGCAAAGAATGATGTATTGGTGCTCTTCACCGACGGTGAAGAAACTGGGCTCTGCGGCGCACGATCATTTGCTTTGGAAAATTCGAACTGGGGACTTGTCGGAGCAACGGTCAATCTTGATGCGCGAGGTAGTAATGGGCCGGTCTATATTTTTGAAACTGGCACAGATGGCCCCGCACACTCCGCGATGTTGGCGTCGCTGAATGTGCCAGCTCGAACAACAAGCCTTGCTGCCGAAGCGTATCGACGAATGCCAAACGGCACTGATTTCTCAGTCTATTTGCGTGGTGGGCGACCTGGTTTCAATTTAGCGTTCATTGGATCGCCGCGAAATTATCACACCGCACAAGACACGATAGAAAATCTTGATCCACGCACGATGAATCAAATGGGAACGAGTGCACTTGCATTCGTGCGCGCGCTTTCGAGCGGACAATCGCCGATGCCGACTGCAGCAGAGTTTGCGATGTGGACACCTAAGACCACGAATCAAAATGTTGGCTCTGCCGTCTGGTTTGATGTCTTTGGATTCTTTGTCATGCGCTGGCCAGCATGGTTGAGTCACTGTTTGGTGATCGCCTCGATCGTTGCGCTTTTCATTTCGCTTCGATCGTTTCGGCGCACTTCGATAGCGACATTGATTGGGGCAATCATCGGATGCGCCGATGTATTGGTTGGAATTGTGATCGCGGTTGTTGCAGGAACGCTCGCATCACTTGCACTCGAACGTTCTGGTGCCATCGAAATGCCTTGGCCAATCGCAAGCATTTGGTGGGCAGATGCAGCACTTTTATTGCTCGGCGCGATTGCCACACTGATCCCTTCACGACTTTTTGCACGCCATCGATTGAAACGGCGTGCGGGTGTTTGCGCGAGTTGGGATGCATGGTTCGGTGGATGGATTGCGATTGCGCTCTTGACTGCGGTGATCGCTTGGTTTGCACCTGGCGCAGTACATCCATTGCTTGTTCCGCTTGTGACCGCAGTGATTGCGCTGATTATCGCGCGCAAGAGAAACTGGCTGACTCCTGATTGGTGCGCATGCGCGGGTGGAATTGCAGCACTTATTGTGTGGGCGCCACTTGAACCAACATTCGCCGACGCGTTTGGAGTTTCACTTGGTGGCTTTACAGCACTGCGCGGAGGGCTGATCATGATTGCGATGCGACCCATTGGCGATCCGGCGGTGTGAGAGTTGCGCATGACAGTGGTGTGGACTCAAAAGTGGTTCGTGCAGATTTTGGCCGCGGACTGATTTGCCCCCGGGCTCAAACATGCTGCGCCTCGCCTACGCAGACTCCGGCTCGGCTTGCAAACTCGCCGGGGTTCAAATCATTCCGCTGCCTACGTTAGCGAATCAAATTCTCGCTCGAACGTTTTTCAGATCCGTCGCGAATCCGCTTGCGTGCCCAGCCGTTGAAAAATTCTGCCGGGCGAGTTCCGCAGGCGGCCGACGTCACTTGCAATAAAATTTCGTAAATCAGATCGTGTCGGTCGCCGAGGACTGTCTGAGCCCGGCGGGATCTTTTCACGGCTGCCAACAAAATGCTGCTCGAATCCGTGGCTCGATTCCGTGGCTGATTTCTGTTGCGCTACAGCTTGCGTGCCCAGCCGTTGAAAAATTCTGCCGGGCGAGTTCCGCAGGCGGCCGACGGCACTTGCAATAAAATTTCGTAAACCAGATCGTGTCGGTCGCCGAGGACTGTCTGAGCCCGGCGGGATCTTTTCACGGCTGCTCACTTATGCATTTCCGTGCTCGCGTCCGTCGCTCAAACTCTCAACCCCGCGCCGAACGCATCGAATACATCAACGGCACAGTCACAAACGAAACCGCAAGAATCCACGCTGCAATCAAACCAAGAATCGGCCCCAGCAGCGGGAAGAGCCAGATCGTCATCAACGCAAAAAATCCAACGCTCGTCGCCCCCATCACCATCGGCGCAACTGCCCCAACAGGCACTTCGTGTCCTTGTGAAATCCATGTCCCCACCATCGTCGTCAGAAAAATCGCAGGAAATGCGCTCACCAGCCCGCCGATTACAGGCATTCCACTCTTGGCAATCATCAATGCGATGCAGATTGCAATCGACGATGCGAGACCACGTAAAAGCAATTGCAGAGGACTGACTTTGCGATTCCCACGTGGCGCATTAACTTTCTCACGCAATAGATAGAGGCCAAGCATCAGCGTTGTAAGAATCGCACAAAGACCCCACACGATTGCGCCGCCTGGAGATGGATCCACTCTTCGCTGAATCTCCGCGACGATCGCCGCAAACAATAACCAGGCAGCAACAGAGACGATCGATGTCACTATCAACCTCGATGTCGAGGTGAATGCGTTCAATCGCTTTGGCAAGATGCGCCAAAGTGCTAAAAATCCTGCAGAAACAAGCATTCCCACGGGAATGACTGCCATTGCCTTCAAGAATCCAACTCCCTGATCGACTTCATAAAATCCAAGAGTCGCAGGAAGAACTGTCGAAGGAATCGTTGCGATAGCCCCGCCTTTGCGCCCGCCGAATTTTTCGACGATGACGCTTGCGATCACCGCAATCACACCAGCGCAGATTGAAGGAACGATCACTTCACGAATTGAACTCGCATCGATCACGCTGTATGATCCAACTGCGCCGACGCGCCAAGCAATTCTGCAACTACACGTCCACACTCAAGAAGCGCCACCGTTTCCTCTGGCGAATATTCGCGCGGCGCAAATGTTGCGACACCGAGTACTCCGATGATTTGCCCGCCGTTGGCTCCACCAAAACATGGAACTGTGATCGCGCCTTCCATTCCAGTTGCGCGTGCTCCAGGGCGTACATCACCTGAAGTATCAGTCTGCAAATTACAAACTGTCACTGGACCGCGGCGCTCCGCAGCAAGTCCAGCCAATCCTTTGCCGACTGGAATCGTTCGGATCGCATCCATCACTGGCGGTGGAAAATTTCCGACCATCGCGACCAGATGCAGAAATCCGTCAGGCCCCATTCGGTGCAGCGTGCCAGTGTTTGCAATAAAAAGTTGAACAATGGATTCGAGTGCGACTTTTGAATTCGATGACTTGCCAAGTTCTGCGAGCCACTGCGGAGACGGTGCGTTCATAACTACAGAATAGGTCTATATTGCAAAGATGCGATCAATCGATTCCCTCACTGCTGAAGAACTTGCGAAGTCACTGAATCTTTTGCCGCATCCCGAAGGTGGTTGGTATCGCGAAACGCACCGATCTGAGTTGATGGTTGCGACCAAAGATTCACCAACGCCAAGAACTGCATGCACCGTGATCTATTTTCTTCTCGCGCATGGACAACAGAATCATTGGCACAGAATTGATTCGGATGAACTTTGGCTTTGGCACGCCGGAGGCGATATGGAAATCTCGATTGCTCCCCAAGATGCGCCGATTGGTCATGTCACCACTCAACGTATCGGGTCAAATCCAGACGAAGGTGTCTTTCCACAAGCGTTCGTCAAAGTCGGTTCGTGGCAATCCGCACGCTCGCTTGGAAATTGGTCGCTCGTCTCGTGCATTGTTGCGCCGGGATTTGAATGGTCTGGATTTATTCTCGCTCCAACAGGTTGGAATCCCAGCCACCCACAACCAGCATAATTTTTCAGCTGCGACTCTTTGCAAGCCAACTTTGAAACATTAAGAGCGCCCAGATGAGATGACGCTCATCGTTTCGTCCCTTCACAAACGCATCCCATCTGCGACGAGTCTCTTGCGGATCCAGAAATCCATTTCTCGAAAGTCGGCGCGCATCGAGTAAATCTTCTGCCCAGTCTCGCAGATCGCCGCGAAGCCAAGATGCAAGAGGAACTGCAAATCCCATCTTCGGCTGAGTTGGAAATCCGCCTGGAATAAGCCGATTTGCCAACTGATATGAAATCCATTTACCGCGCCCGCTGCGAATTTTTGCCCGCATTGGCAAGTGCCACGCCCACTCCACGAATTCTCGATCAAGAAACGGCGAGCGCACTTCCAAACCAACGGACATCGATGCGCGATCGACTTTTACCAAAATGTCATCGACGAGATACGACGCAAAGTCAAGGTGCATCATTCGCTCGACAATGCTTTCTGTATCAGCAGGCCACGTTTCATCTTCAGTTGATTGCGGCAAGTCGCTCGAGCCAATGACGAGGCGATCAACACTTCCACCGATGCTCGCCAAAATTCGGTAATGCTGCGAGGACGATTGAATTGCGAGAATCGATACAAGGCGTTCCAATTTGTCGCTCAATCGCGTCCAGCGAAAGGACTTCGGCAAGATTGCTTGAAGTGCGTCAACTGGCTTGCCGGTCGACAATGCCAATGACAAGGATTTCGCGATCACCCCGCGAAGAGCCTGAGGACAACGACGAAAGAATGTCAGCAACATCGGCGTGGTCACATATCGGTCGTATCCGCCCAAGAGTTCATCTGCGCCATCGCCCGAGAGCGCAACGGTGACTTGAGAACGAGCCATTGCACACAACAAGACAGTTGGAATCTGACTGCTATCTGCGAATGGTTCGTCATAGATTTCCGCAAGTTGCGGCACGACTCCCATCGCATCTTTCTGCGTCAATTTCACAACGGTGTGATCGGTTCCAAGCGCCTTCGCCGTTGCGCTCGATCGATCGGATTCGTCATACGCCCCATCGGAAAAACCAATGGTGAATGTTTTGATGGGCGAGTTGCTTGCACGAGACATAAAGGCGGTAACGAGCGCGCTATCAACACCTCCAGAGAGAAACGCGCCGAGAGGTACATCGGAAATCATTCGCCGCGAAACGGCTCGTTCCAATTGGGTTTGCATTTGAGACACCAACGATTCATCATCAGCAACAAACGACGATGCGGCCGAGGATTTCGATAATTCGCACGCGTTCCAATATTTCTTGACTGACGCTTCACCACCAACTGCCGCGCATGCGAGTGTCATCGACGCCACACTTCCCGCTTGCAATTTTCTCAGGTTGGAATGAATGCACTGCGATCCGGGAACATAACCCAAGCGCAAAAATTCCGACAGCGCTCCGCGATCAATATCCATCGGTCCATCTGAGAGCGGGCGCAGCGCCTTCAATTCGCTTGCAAACACAAACGAACGACCAATCGACCCGTAATACAGTGGCTTCTTGCCAATCGGATCACGCGCCAGATGAATCGTTTCTGTTTGAAGATCAAAGAGTGCAAATGCAAACATCCCGTTGAACTTTTGTGTCGCATCTGTCACTCCCCACTTCTCAAATGCAGCGAGCATTACTTCGGTATCACTCTTCCCCCGCCAAACGATGCGTGTATGCGAGTCAAGCTCCTGCCGCAATTCTTCTGCGTTATAGATCTCGCCGTTGAATACCAGCGTGAGTCGTCCCGATGCGCTGTGCATCGGCTGATGCCCCGCTGACGAAAGATCAATAATCGATAAACGCCGATGAGCAAATCCCACTCGCCGACTCTCCTCCCACCACACACCAGAATCATCGGGTCCTCGATGCGCCAATCGCAGCGCCATACTCGCAAGCTTTTCGCGCGGGTCATGCACTTGACCTCGAGGATCAATAAAACCCGCTATGCCGCACATGTAGACAGCATACGAGAGTGGCGATTTGCGCGGTCGTATACTTGTTTTATGACAACACTCTTCACAACTTGCGTCCGATCTGTCCGTGCTTGCGCCAACTCGATGCGATCACTCGCTCTTGCGGGATTCATCGCATTCGCAGCGCTTGCGTCGACAGCGTCTCTGACGGGATGCGAAGGTGTTTCTGACAATTTGCCGCCAGCTGTAATCACAACAAAAACTGCAGGGATTATGAGAATCTCGACAACTGGAATGGGCAGCAAGGAAATTGAAGAAAGTGCAGATGCGCTTGCAACGATGCTTTCAAAGTCCAAGATTCCTCAAGTTGTTCAAGCATCAGGTCTTTTGCAATTGCAAGCGGCTGGCATGAGCTCGAATCCAACCATGAAAAAAATGGACGAGACGATGACGGCGCTGCGAGAAATCAAAGCAAAGGCGATCTATATCGTCGCGGATACCGAGGCTGCTGGAAGTATGACAGATGCCTTGACCCAAGAACTTCCTCTTGGTGCTGAAGGGGTCATCTTTCTTGTGCAAACGACAAGCACGAATTCGCAGTCCGACATTCAGTCAATGGCAACAAAAACTTTCGGAGCCTCGATCATCGCCCAACATATTGGTCGAGGTTGGTATTGGCTGAAGAGCGATCCAAATGAAACGCTTCCTGCAACATCCGACCCTGCGATGGCGATGCAATTCGACCAAGCGATGAATGCGCTGCCAAGTTCTGCGATTTCCTTCGGCATGCGAATGTCCGACGAATTGCGCGCCAATATTGACTCAGCGATGGAAGAGGATTCCGGACCATTGAGTATGTTTCTCACTGGCTTTTCAGAACCCATGAAGTCCCTCAATACCATTTCTGCAGCAATCGCCTTTGGACCAAATCCAACAATCCGAGCCGCGATGAACTTCGCAAACAAGGATGCCGCGGGCAACTTCTCGACAACTTGGAGCACAACCACACGAAGCATTGCGGGTATGGCCGGAATGATGTTGTCAGCGCCGAACGAAGACGGAAAGGGTGGAATCGACCCAAAAGTGTTTACACAAATGGCGGAAGCTTTGGACATGAAACAAAGCGACGCGCAACTGACTCTGACCCTTGACGATGCTGGGTGGAAAAAGTTGATCCCATAAATCATTCACGCCCCCCTGTCCGCCAGACCCTGATCAGTTTTTTTTAATCCCCCAACCGTCGCGCCGCTGCAAGAAACGAATCATAATTCGCGCGCATTTCGCCCAGCGAATCGCCACCGAATTTTTCGCGTAACGCACGCGCGATCTCGAATGCGACAACATTTTCCATCACGACGCTCGCCGCAGCGATGGCGCTGATGTCCGAACGTTCATATTGACTCTGCGTCGATTCGTGTGTTCGCAAATCGACGCTTGGCATGCCGCGCAGCAGAGTTGAAATAGGTTTCATCGCGCCGCGCACGACGATCGGCATTCCGTTGGTCATGCCACCTTCGAGTCCTCCGGCATTGTTGGAAGGACGCACAAAACCTAAATGAGATTCTCCGCGCAGAGAAGCATCAAACAAAATTGGATCGTGCACTTGACTGCCAGTTCGCAGAGCAGCTTGCATTCCCAATCCGATCTCGACTCCTTTGAATGCTTGAATGCCCATCACCGCTGCAGCCAAACGAGAATCCAAGCGCAAATCGCTGCTCGAGCACGATCCAAGCCCTGGCACCACACCAAAGACATGCACTTCGCACATTCCGCCGACAGTGTCCTTGTCAACTTTCGCTTGGTGAATCGCAGAGACGATCGCTTCGGATGCGACCGCATCGGGGCAATACACCTCGCTTGCATCGCGCGCGGCGCGTAATTTCGCCAGCATTGCTGCGCTTGGTTCGACCGCACTTGTCGTATTCAAAGATCCGCGGACGAATCCAAAGCACTCGATTCCAAATGCGCGTAACAAACATTGCGACACCGCTCCCGCCGCCGTGCGCGCCGCAGTTTCGCGCGCACTTGCGCGTTCGAGTGTTGCGCGACAATCCATCGTGAGCCACTTGATGCTTCCAGCAAGATCCGCGTGTCCAGGCCGCGGACGAAAAACAGGTGGCGTCTTTTCGACATCATCAATTCGAGAATCTGCGTTGGCAATTTGCACGGCGATGGGCGATCCAAGGGTCGCGTTCTGCCGAATCCCCGAAAGAAAAATCGCACGGTCTTCTTCAATGCGTTGACGCGCGCCACGACCATAACCGCCTTGCCTGCGGTGGAGTTCACCATCGATAAATGCGAGATCGATCGCAACACCAGAAGGCATCCCTTCAATCAGTGAAATGAGTGAAGGTCCGTGCGATTCGCCAGCGGTTCGATAGGTCAGTTGCGCCACGATGTGATCTTATCTCGATGGAGTCGCATCAGTCGGTGGTCGCTTTCCAGTCCATGCCTCAAACTGATGCGCCGCCTGCGCAACAAGCATCTCCCAGCCACCAACACACTTCGCACCACGCTGCTCCGCATGAATAAGAAGTGCGGTTTTTGCAGGCGAATACACAGCATCCATCACCACGACGCGCTCATCAAGAACAACTTCTGTAGGAAGCGGATTCTGATCCGCGGAGGGCCCGCCATCCATACCGACGCTTGTGCAGTTGATAATCACATCGAATCGCTCCTTCGATAATGCAGAGAGCGCTTTCGCATTCACATCCAGCGCTGGCGCCTCGCCGCTTGCAACTGCAAATTCTTCAGCGATTCGTTTTGCTTTGCTTGCAGTGCGATTTGCGATGACAACAGAAGCACCGCGACTTGCCACGCCGAATGCCGCTGCACGCGCAGCACCACCTGCTCCCAAGATTGCAATTCTTTTGCCACGAAGATTTCCATCACCGCCCGCATGACGCATCGCATTCGTAAGCGCTTCGACGACTCCATCTGCATCCGTGTTTCGCGCAAAAAGTCTGCCATCAGCCGATTTTCCGATCGTGTTCGCCGCACCAATGCGCTGCGCACTTTCTTCGATGATCCCACCAGATTCCTCCACAAATCGAATCGCATTTTCTTTATGCGGCATGCTGACAGCTGCTCCGCAAAAATCTAGTGGCGCGTGTCCAAACAATTCTGCAAGCGTCGCTTTGAAAGGCTCCCACGATGGCGCAACACCAATTGCGAAAAGGCGCGCATTGAAATTCGCCGCACGAAACCAACGATTATGAATCTCTGGCGACCGCGAATGAGAAACTGGATATGCAACAACACCAAAGACCTTCGTCGACTTATTGATCGAACGAAAGCCCCAATCGCGCACTAATTCTTCCACCGTCGGTTGACCTGGCGCAGTGCCGTGATCATCAGCGCGTGCATACGTCAAGAATCCGCCAAACTTAGGCGCCAAGACACGGCTCATCAATCCATGCTCGCCCATACACAGTGCGATTGTCGGTTTCGCTCGCGATGCAAGCAATTCGAATGCTTCAATATTGTCACGAGCGGTTCGTGCAGTCCAAACAACCTTTGCGATCGCACTTCCGGGATCAGACCACATCTCTGCGACCCGCGAAGAAAGTCCCGGAGGCCTTCCACGAAAATCATGAAACGAAAGTATCACTCGAGGGGCATCCGATTTTCCCGCGCTCGAAATCCTCGCAATTTCACGCGCGGAATCTCCCATCGGCGCGCGCGCGTGATAGGTCGACAATTCCACATCGATGTATGCAGGCGGCGGGACCGCGCTGCTCGCGGCGCGCCAAGCTGCGATGCGCTCATCATCACTGCCAGAAAATGCTCCACCTTCCGATTCATCACGAACCGTGACGATGCAAGGCAGTGGCGATTCTTGCACAAGTCGAACGATTGCAGCAGCCGCCTGCGGATCTTCGGCAAGCGTGTCAACGCGCCACTCGACTAAATCTGCGCCGTGAGACTTCGCAGCCTGTGCGGATTCTAGAGCTCGACTGACCGCATCTGTGCGTGCGACGGGAATGGCGACGGCGATGAACGTCACACCGCAAGAATACGTCACACTCGGCAAACTGTCCTCATATACCACACACATCGCTAGCATCAGGAATTATGGAAGACGATCCCACAATTGAGGAAAAAGGCTATCAGTGGATGCGCGGACATCTTTCAGGATTCCTTCGATTTGATGGTGAACGCGTCGCGATCAAGATTGCCCCGCTTCCTGATGGTCGCTTTGTCGCGCCGGTGATGGTTGCGATGCTGATGGCGGCCGACACTGTGATGGAACTTCCAGATGATGGCGATACTGATTTGCATCTCATGATGTCTCTGGAAAAATTCGACGAGCGAACAGACCAAAGTGGAAGCGCAGATCGTTGGCGCACCTATCACGGTGATCCACCAGATGTGAACTGGGCGTGGATCACGATCGATGCGGCGAAGTTTCAAGGATATTTCATCGACGGCGAAGTCTTTCAACGCCCCAACACACTCGACAAAGGTGGATCGATGATCTGCCGCGCGCTGAACCAATCAAAAATCGACACGGTTCGTGCTGCAATTCACGTCCAATATCGCACCGATGCTGCGGACCCTCTGGTGGTCGGAGTCGATCCCGGTGGATTTGATGTTCGTCGACAATTCGACATTATTCGTCTCAATGCCCCAGAAGGCAGAGTGATTTCCGATGAGGCGTCCGCAGTTTCTGTGCTGACGGCACTCGCGAAAGAAGCATAAAACACTGCTGGTATGCGGCGAAATGTGCCGTAGAATCTAGAAACTCACAACGACCAACACTTTCTGAACTCGAACACGGAGCTCCACGATGGGACAACACGACGGCAAACAAAAGTTTCCAGGCACCCTGAACAGTTCAATGATCGATGGCCCCGAAGGAATTGCGGCCCAAGAATATGCCAACAGTTATGGCTCTCCAGGTTTCGACGACATCACGCGCGTCTATGTCACTCAGCGCTATGAAGGATATTCGGCAGAGAATCAGGAATCTTGGCGAACACTGTATGACCGACAGATGTCGTATCTCGAAGCATCTGCTTCGGATGTGTATCTCACTGGCGCGCGCTCGATCCGTCTGGTGCGCGATCACATTCCATATCTCGAAGGTCCGCAGTCAATCAACAACTATCTCAAACAACTGACTGGTTGGCAAAGCCGTGCAGTTCCAGGATATTTGCCAGCGAAAACTTTCTTCGCATGTCTTGCGCGCCGCGATTTTCCAACGACAGTGGTCATCCGTCCCAAAGAATCGTTGGACTATCTGCCAGAGCCGGATGTTTTTCACGACATTTTCGGTCATGTTCCACTGCATGCCGATCCAACATTCGCAGACTTTCTGCAGACATACGGCCTTGCTGCATCGACCACCAACGATCCATTTCACATCGAACGACTTGCGCGACTTTTCTGGTTCACCGTGGAATTTGGATTGATTCGCGAGAGCGGGCGCGTAAAACTTTATGGATCAGGCCTCATTTCAAGTCCAGGCGAAAGTCGACATGCGCTGGAAAGTTCAGAAGTCGATCGACGACCATTCGATCTTGAAACCGTTTGCTCGACCAGTTTCGAGATCGACCATTATCAACCAATCTTGTATGTCCTTGAAAGTTTCGACCAATTGCGCGATGCGATGAATTCATACTCTCAGCGTTTGCTTAATGAACAAAAACCGGTCGGTGCATCGCGATGAAGCAAGTTGCGAATCCCACGATTCCCAACAGCGAATTCGCCGCGCGACGTGAACGCGTGCTGCGTTCGCTTGCGCGCGACGGCAACGCAATCGGACTTGTTCTTGCTGGTGATGCAGATCACTCTCTTTCGAACGCTTGGCGACCAAATCCAAACTTCGAATATCTCACTGGTATCACCGACGAAGCCGGCGCAATACTTCTGCTCGATCCTGGTCATGCAGTGAAGGCGCGGCGCGCGCAACTCTATTTACGACCTTTGAACTCTGAACTCGAACGCTGGGATGGCTTTCGAGAACCTGTCAGTGCGGCGCTGAAGTCTCGATATGGAATCGAGACAATCATGCGCACAAATTCATTTTCGCGCTTCTTGCTCGAAAGTGCCAAGCGCGCAAAGCGATTCGCGTGTCTTCATCCATTCGCCCCGCATACTGCGCCAGTTTCTGCTGATCTTGCCATCATCCGCGATAGCACCGCACGGATTCCAGGTTCCACAATCGGCGATCAAACGCAACTGCTTCCATCCATGCGCGCCGTCAAGAGCGCCGCGGAAATTGCGTGCGTGCAACGCGCTTGCGATATCACCGCAGTCGGATTCGCGGCTGCGTTGCTTGCCGCAAAGCCAGGACGAACCGAATTTGATGTTCAAGAAGCAGTCGAACACGCATACAAATCTGCAGGAGCGCGGGCGACGGCATACAACACAATTTCTGGGAGTGGTTTCAATGCGACCGTCTTGCATTACCACGCAAATTCCAAACCTATTCAAGCGGGCGAACTTCTGGTCTTGGATTCTGGCGCCAGCTTCGGTGGGTATGCGGCAGATGTCACTCGAACTTTTGCCGTCTCTGGAAAATTCACTCCAAGACAGAAATTGGTTTATGACACGGTGCTCAAGTCGCAACTTGCTTCGATTCGTGCCTGCAGACCAGGCGCCAAGATGTCAGAGGTTGATGCGGCGGCACGGAAGGTGATCGCTTCAGCAGGATTCGGTGACAACTTCATTCATGGCATCGGACATCATCTTGGGCTGGAAGTGCACGATGCAGATCCTGCAACGGCGCTCGAGCCTGGCATGATCGTGACCATCGAACCTGGCATTTACATCCCAGAAGAATCGCTAGGAGTTCGCATCGAAGATGACATCCTCATCACAAGCGGTGCTCCGAAAGTCTTAACGGCTGCGATACCAAAATAGTCTGGAATTCAGCCGATTTTTGCAATTCAAGAACTGATTGGATTCTTCCAGTGATACGCCAGCAATGCTGCTGAATACACAACTGGGAATGACGAAGTCGTCAGCGCAAACCAGACTAAAAATTGAGCGACCTTTAACTTCTCGCGCGCAATCCATTCGCTTGAGATGATGACAAAAAGCAACAAGCTGAACTTGAATCCAATTGCTCCCCAAAGTCCCCAGGAATCAATGACCAATTTTGCAATAGGATTTACTTCCTCTCCGTTATGGCGCTCGAGGATGTACCAAGTCAGCATGACATCCATACCTGCGAGAAAAACGAGCCAAACATATTCGTCTTGAAATCGCAGCGGCGGCATCGATAAAAAACGGGGCTTCAATCCACCCTTCGCCCCAAACCCTTCGCCCTTTGCTTCTTGCGATTCCTTGGGGCTTGGTGGATTAGATTGGGACATGAACTGAATGATAAGGATGTGTTCGAAAAACCGCCTCACCGCCACGTACGAGTCGATCACCGAATCATGCAACGATTAGATCACCGAGTCATGCGTGGATAAATTGTGCGCTGGCGCAGTGTTCAACTGCACAAGCTTCTGACCTTGCAGGTCCTTCGCTACATCAGGATCTACGTAATCGCTGTGGCACGATGCCTTCGCTTCATCAGCACCAACGGCTGCCTTTGTCTTGGATGCAAGTCGATGAATCTCATCTGGCGACAAGACGCCGCGCTTGGCAAGAATGTCCTGCTGCTCTTGCGTCAATGCAGCGCTGCGCGCAG
>Ga0209086_10002645_pt1 | contig 13886 bp, 20 predicted proteins | sample M_130207_XF_Meta_FD_187312 | JGI IMG/M metagenome (GOLD analysis project Ga0209086, IMG submission 187312) | Freshwater microbial communities from Lake Montjoie, Canada to study carbon cycling - M_130207_XF_MetaG (SPAdes) (version 2) | ecosystem: Environmental > Aquatic > Freshwater > Lake...
TCATTTCTTCTGTGTCAGTAGGTTGATAAACAGCTTCTGGTGCGACAGTAACTAACTCTTGAGCAACAAAGCCGTAGCGTTGGTGTGTATTATTTTTTTTCCAATCAAATTGACGTACTTGGATGGCGTCAATCAGGGCAGAAGCTGGTGCTGCGTCTTGGATGTTTTCTTTGAGGCGCTGGTCAGAGGTCAGGTTGTACGAAACTGCGGCTGTGCCTGATTGAGTAATAGAACCAATAGATGAGCCAGCATAACCAAAATTGGCAAATTTTTCACCAGAACCTACTCCAGTACCATGATTGCAAATTACTTGTCCAACTACTGAGCCATTGTTTGAAACAATTACAACTGAATTTGAATCATTTATTGCGCTAGTTGTAGTCCCAACTAACAAATTACCACTAGCCGTTACAGTGCCATTTACGTCTAGCTTAGTCGATGGCGATATTGTGCCAACACCAACACGGCTGTTTGTTGCATCGGTGTAGAACAGATTGTCATCTGTATCACCTTCAATTCGCACGTTAAACACCGCACCAATATCGTTGATGACAAGATTGGTTGTGCCGATAATCATCTTCTCGGTAGATGCGCCAGCCGTTGCAGTCTCAAAGTGAATCTGGCCCTGCTCGGTAGTTGAGGTAGGGCTAAGAATAGAGCCGTGAATCACTGCATACTGCTGCTTATTGCCTGCGCTGTCTTTGCCGTTGAACTCAATCTCGCCAATTGTGTCTGACGCTGCTGGAGTGGCTGAGTTGCGATACAGGTCAAGCAGAGGGCCAGCCGTTGCGCCAGCGTCTGTGCTGTTGAGGGTTACGTTGCTAAAGTTGCCATCGCTGCCGCCTTCAACCCGCTGCCAGACTGCGCCGTTGTAGACGATCCAGTCGCCTGCGCCAAAGAACAACAAGATGCCGTCAAAGGTCTGTGTGCCTGCAGTGCTGACCACATAGTAGTCACCTTTTGCGCCAGTGCCATCTGCGAGCGTTGGCGTGTTGGTGCTGGCATTCCAGGTGCCCTTGTAATTCAGAGCACCAATGGCGTTGGTGATGGATGAGACTGTTTTTAACATGGCGATTCCTAGTTGTAAACAACTTCAATAATTGATGTGTTGGGCGGTGCTTCGCTAAACGTCACCGTGCCGCTGGTTACCGTGTAGGTGTTGCGGTTTTGGTAGACGCCATTGATGTAAATAGCGGTAAAACCATTGACCACCGAGAAGGCCAATGTTGTACCGTCACCCGTAGCATTAGAGGCAAAGGTGCTGCCATTGATATTGTCTACCGTCCAGATCAACACGCTAACGCTGGTGTAAAGAGCAAACTTATAGATGGCCCCACTAAGCCACACATTGGCCTCGCCACGGCTGTCCAGGACGATGGGGTTAGTGTTGGCAATTAGGCCAGTGGAATCAGTGTAGGACGCTAATGGCGTGGTTGTGCCAGCAGCGTAGGTGTACAGCAGCCCACCCGACAACGGTGCGCCGTTCAGATCAAAGAATTGCAGCTTGGGCGTGGGGGATAGGGATGTTGTAGCCATGATTTTTGAGTGAAAAAGGGAACCGCCCTTGCGAACAGTCCCCTTTTATTTTACTGAAAACCGACAGTTTAGAACGCTGTGAAATCAGTACCGTACACATAAATATCAACAGTGCCGCCACTTACAGCAGTTCCAACCTTGACGTAGAACGTCTGGGCTGAAATGTTTGCCGTGCCAGTAGCTGCTACCACCGTGGATTTGGTGACATAGGCTGAACTGGTGTTGCTGGTCAGTGCTGCGTTGGTGACGATTTCAGTGCCCGTACCTGCTGCACCCGTCCAGATTGCCAGATAACCAGCAGAAACATCCTTGTTGGCATTTGTGATGACAACATTGGTGATGTTATAGCTGCTGGTGTTGATGACGGGCAGGGTGATTGCCGCATCGCCAGTGGCATTGATGGAAACGCTCGTTGCGTAGGCAATCAAGCGGATGGCCTGGTTACTTGACAGAGTTTGCGGATGAACGGTAGTGGTTGTTGCTGCGCCTGGATTTGCCATGATAGTTACTCCTTAGTGGTAGGTGTTAAGCGGCAACCCGGCAAGCAAGCTCGGGGTACAGCGGTGCCCAGCCGTAGAGAACGTCTACACGGGTTGGGATTGAATCATTATTTATTGTGTATTGCCTCACCACACGCATGGAAAGGCCCAGTTCCTTGTCGGCTGCACGGCCTGCAAAGTGAACCCCATCTGGCAACTCAAGGTCAGCGCAGGCCATCGTGAAGGCATTTTTGTGCATCACAATATTTTGCGGAGAAACAACGCCAGTGTTGTTGAACGGGGTCACCACTGCGGTAGCGCTGGTGCTGTTGACAACCACATTCTGGAATTGACCAGCAGTAATCACAGCAGGGCTGACGATGACTGATGTAGTACCAGATGTTGCAACCGTCACATCAGCCTGCACCACAAAACTACGCAGGCGGTTGGAGCCGTAAGCTGCACGATTCTGGGGGTTGGCTGCAAAGATGTTTGCAATGGTGATGGTGTCGCCTTGCTTGAGGCCAGCCGTAGCAGTGGTGGCAGTCAGAGCAATGGTGGACGTTGATGCCCAGCCGCTGGTCAGAAAGCCCGTTGCCGTGGTGGTAGCGCAAGCCAGGGTAGCAGTAGCGTAGGAGCCAAAGGTTTGGCTTACAACGTTCTGATCCATCTTCCACATCATGCCTGCCGAGTCCTTGCCCATCATGCCACGCTCGTATTGCTTGGCAATGGTGTTGGATGGCACAAACAGACCTTTGAGCGAGTCCACAATGGTTGCACCAGTGAATGGCTCAACAATGCAAGCCCGGCGTCCATCGCGTGGTGCGCCTTCAGAGTCTAGGTATGCGCCTGCGGTCAGGTAAGTCAGCAAGCTGGTTGGGACAGTACCGGCAGTACCGACAATGTTGGCAGTGTTGTTTTTGGCCATAACCAAACCATCACGGTCAATCTTGTTGGCAATAGCGGCCACTGCGGGTTTCAGCACTCGATCACTGAAGCGGTCAAGAGACAGCGCCAGATCCTGCGTGGTGAACTGAGTATCAACGTGGAACTGCGTGGACAGGGTAACGGGAACAGAAGTTTCGTTAAAGTCTTCCACATTCAACGCTGGGCCACTGGTTCCGACAAAGCGGCCAGGGCGACGGACGTTCAAGGTTGCGCCAATCTTTGCGCCTGTTACAGCGAATTGATCGTCATAGTTACGTTCGACTTGGCTCGTAAAAGTCAACTCGTTTTCCAAGACCATCAACGCTTCGTTGGTGATCATGCTGATGGTAAGCAAATTATTTGCCATGATAAATCCTAAAAAAATGGTTATCGAATTTGCCCATTAAGTCTACCTGCTTTCCAAGCTTGGTAGCTGCCATGAAACTGCCCATCAGCAGTCAATGCAACATCACGCCCGTTAGCGGCTGACCGAATAGGGGTAATCGGTGCGCTTGCTCTACTTCTCTGCACAACAGGCTTTGAGTCTTGTTTCTCAAACATAGCCTCTAACTTCCCAATTTGTCTCAGCTGTGCGGCTGGCGTCATCCCTTGCAGCTTTTCAACGAATTCAGGATTATCAGCAAGGTGATACAACAGCTGTGGCCCAACATCTGACTCAAAGATGGAATCGCGCACTTCATTGATCACTGTCATGTCTGCGCTTTTCACAACTTGCTCAAAGTTTGGCATCGTTGCCTTGGCCTGGTTAACCCGTTCTGACCAAGTATTTAATACCTGCTCTTTCTCGGCTTGCACCTTGGCCTGTACTGCCTTCTGTCGTTCTTCCCCTAATCGCTGGTCAACCTTGTAGTCTGTCAATGCCTTGGCATATTCAAACATATCGGTAAACTGGCTTGGGTCTGGTTCGGCTTCGCCTTTAGGGGCTTGTTTCCGTTCCATATCCGCTAACCGTTGTTCTAGGCTTACCCTGGCTTCGCGCTCCCGCATTGCTTCTTGCTTTGCTTCATCACGCGCCTTGGTTACCGCCTCAAACCGCCGTTCAATCTTAGGTCGTCTTTTTTCCTCTGTTGCTTGCTGGTCTTCACTGGCTGGTTCACTCTGACTGTCATCGTCCTGCGGCTCTATTGTTTCAATAGCCTCGCGGGGCGGTTTGTCAGCTAAACCTAGCTTTTCAGCTTGGAATTCAGCTAAATTTTCGCTAGTCACCGTACTGGCTTCTAGTCTTTTCTGTACTGCACTTACTTCTTCAGACATGGATTACTCCAAGGATTTGCCCCGTAAGAACCCACGGGTCGGGTTGGGGCATTATTACCCAAAAACAAAAGGTTATGCAACTATTGCATGGGTTGGATCAGAGGATTGGCTCCTTCGCTAATATCTTGGGCAGCAAATTGGGCATATTGGCCCTGCTCAACATTCCTGCGGTCAATTTCTTGCATTAGTCGATTGGTGTCCATGTTGTGCAGCAACATTTGAACAATTGCATCCAGTTCAGTCTTGTTCTGGCTAGTCACGGCACGGGTATTCTGGTCATTGACTTTAACTTCTGCCATTGTTTCAGTGTTATGCGCCCGTGCAGTCACATCCATCAGCTTACGCTTGGTTTCGCCATCATCCTTCAATTTGGCAATCTGACCCCGATTGTTTATCTCCAGCTGGGCGGCTTGCAATTGCTGTTGCATTTGTTGCAGTTGTTGCTGTTGCTGCGCTAATTGCATCTGCACCTGGGGCGGTATATCTGATTTCTCGTCAATTTGCGCCATTGGGTTTCTAGCCGCCAGTCGGTCAGCGATAACATCAGCACCAGGAAAGTCCATGTTTCTGAACACCAGATCGCCAGCCAGGTCAAACAATTCCTTGTTGCCGGTCAACAGGGGCATCATGGCCTCTACAGCCTGCTGGCGCTTGCTTTGGAACCCTGGGCCTGTATCCATAACCACATCGTACTCACCAACGGTCACATCGTTTAACACCTCGCCAACGGCAGTCTGCTCGTTGATGGTGGTCATGTCAGGCTGTCCATCGCTGCCAATAATCCGCATCACGCGCTGAGTATCGTAAATCTTGGGGATCAGATCCAGCAGAATCTTGCCCGTATGCTTAATGCTACGGGTCAAATTGTCATAGAAGTGGAAGTTGCTTAGATCCGTCTGGTTCTGTTGGCCTTGGAGCGCTTTGCCGCTGATGTTGCCGCTTGGCAGTTGGTTGGGGTCTAGGATACCCAGCACCATCTGCAAATCCATGTTGATAGCACTAGCGGCGTCCATGATGCCTGCGGGGGGCGCTTCAGGCTGTAAACGCACTGGAACAGGGGCAGGCTGTCCTTCTATGTCTTTCTGCTTGTAACGCAGCACAGGGCTGCTCTTGATGTTTGCCAATGCCCATTCGTTCTCGTGGCCTTCGTCCTGGCCTTCAGCAAGCAGCCACTTGGCCTTGGGAGCCAGGGCAATGCTTTCGGTCATGCTGGTGCGCCAGAAGTTGTACATCCGCTGTGGGTCTTTGGCAAACCGTACCAGACCATACTTCTTTCGCTTGTCATCAACGATCACTTGAGCGCCGTACACCGGCACGATCGGTATGTACTTACCATCCCAGGTCTTTTCTTCCAGAATCTCAAGTGCGGTCATCTTGCACCACTTCACTGCCCTGCGGAAACTCTCGCGGGTATCCACCACAGTCAATCCAGCTGCGGCCACTCGTTCAAGGAATCGGTCAGAGTCAGCAAACCCGCTAGAACCGTCACTTAGCAGGTACAGCTTGGCTTTCTCGCGGGTAACGTAAAAAAATTCAGCAATCCGAATGTCTTCCTTAGTCACCCAGCTCGCTGCATTGTCACCAGTGCTGCGGTGCGTAAAGTTGGCCCCATCGTCAGCATCTGGGTACATTTCCTTAAAAATGGTCTTGCTTAACAGTGTGGTGACAAGGCAACGCTCCGCATCTGAACCGTCTGGTCTTACGCTGTTGGGGTCAAAGTAAACCGTGAACGGGTTATCAATGGCGTCAATGTAAATTTCTTGGTCAAACGAATCTTCGCTGACATATTTGGTATTGATGCGCCAGTAACCCCAGCCCATACGAACAGCGTAGTCAAAAGCCGTGTCGTAGGCGGTGTCGGCATTGCTGTTGACCTCAATGTGACGGGTAATGCCTTCCAGCACTTGGGCAATCTTGTAATCAGCCAAGTTGTTGACAGGATGCACCTTGATGCGGGGTCGTTGCATACGCTGCTGGTTGGTGACCTGGCGCACATAAGCATCAATTTTGTTGATGGTTAGGCACGGCCTAGCTTCAAGATTCCTGCTGTTTTGTATCTCCACAGGCCACTGATCACCAGCTGCAAACCGAATGTCTTGCAAAGCTTCGCTGCGGTTGGTGCTGTCGCTGTCGTTCACCAGCTGCCAAAACTTGATGGCTTCGTCAATGCGTGGGTCATTCATGGTCAATCCTCAATTCATCCAGCTGCCTGCGGCCTCGGCAATGGCTTTTGGTTTGCGCTTGTGCGGTTCCCGAATCATAAGCCCAATGTATCTAAAGGCATCAGCGCCGTGGCTGTAATGGTCGTGCAGTGGGTTTCTGCTGAACTGCCCAGTGTCTGGGTCAACCTCGTAGCGGTAGTGGCGCAAACAGGCTAATCCATCAGCTGCGTGTTCTCGGTCAAAGTAGCAGTTAGGGAATATTGTTCTGGCTGCGTTAATGCTGTCCACTACGGGAACCCTTGGCAATATCTCTGTTTTGTACCCTGCCGCCCGGACAATATCGTCAATGCTGCGCCCAGATGCTGCCAGTGTCTTGTTCTCGGCATCGTGCGGCAGCCATACCTTGTCGTAGTGGTAACCATATGTCTGCATGGTTGCCAAGTAATAGCTGATGGTCTTTTGGCTGTCCTCAATGTAACGGATTAACCTAGTCTCCATGCCTATAAACTGCAAGAACCAAATAGCAGTGCTGTCCGACCAACCCAAATCAAATACCGCATGAACTGGCTTAGTTGCGTCATACGCCACACGGGTAATGCGCCCATCCTTTTCAGCGGCTTGCATTTCCTTGGCAAAGATAGCCCCATCCACCGTTTGGCGGCACAAACCTTCCCAAACTTGGTTGTAGGCTTCTTCGTCCCTTTGCTTTAGCGAGTCTTTTTCCAAGCGCAAGGTTTCGGGAAACCAAGGGTTATCTGACCAATTGACCCTCATGGTGATGCAGTCCTCTGGGGGGTTTGCCACAAACCGCTGGTAAGTCTCGTCTGTTTCCAACTCGGGGTTGAATGAAACCCATATCTCTGAACCTTCTTTGCGGATTGTGGGTATCAGCGTATTCCAGCTAATTCGGCTGACCGTTTGCGCCTCCTCGACCCAGCAAATATTAATTCCTTCCATACTTTTTACGTTAGCCACATTGTTTTTTAGACCAACAAAAAAGAATTCTGTCCCGTTTTTTCCCTTAATGCTGGCTTGGGTAATTTCATAAAACCCAGACAATCCAAGGCTTTCAATTTGGTCGGACAGCAGTTTATGCACCGAATCCCTGATGCTGGTCTGAAATTCTCGAGCGCAAAGAATACGCAACTGGCTTTTGGCGCCAAGAATTAACAATGCTCGGCATATTCCCCAGGATTTTGACCCACCCCTGCCACCCACCAATACTTTATAACGTGACTTTTGGAATAAGCCTTGTAGCTTGACAGGAAATTCTGCCTTAGCAATAGCGTCAGTTACATCACTCATTGGGCTTCACAAAGGTTACCTGGATGCCCTGCAACGGCTCACCATCAGCGCCTGTGACCTCGGCCTTAACGGTTTCTGACCATTTCATTTGCGTCTTTGTCCACCAGATCAGGCTGGTTGTGTCCCCTGCCGTAGCCTTTTGAAACAGCGTCTTGGCAATCTGCCCGTTAGCTTTAGCCTTGCCCATGTCCAACTCATGGCGGTAATACTTCCGCAAAGTTTTGTCATCTATGCCCACCAGAACGGCAATTGATTCATGCGGCAAACCCAACCCGCTGCTGGATTCAACCAGTCTTTGGGTTTCGGGCGTTGGCTCGTGTGCGTCAGACATTTTATAGAGGGGAAGTGTTACATTAGTTTGCTAATTCGGGCTGGTTTTCCAATAATACGGCTTTTTTGCCTGTGAAGTCTTCCCAGCGCTTTACGATCACATCGCAATACTTGGGGTCTAGCTCCATCAGTCTTGCGTGGCGGTTTTGCTTTTCACAGGCAATCATAGTGCTACCGCTGCCACCAAACAAGTCCAACACAATTCCGTTTATGGCACTTCCGTCTAATACTGCCTTTTCCACCAACTCAACGGGCTTCATGGTTGGATGTAAATCGTTTTTAGCAGTCCGTTTTACACGCCAAATATCCATCCCGTTTTTGCCGCCATAAAATTTATGATTGTTTACCCATCCATAAAACATAGGCTCATACATACTCATGTAATCACTATTGCTTAATGTGTGGTTGCCTTTGTCCCAGATTACCAATGAACGACATTTAAGGCCCGTTCGATCCATACTTGCAAAATACTTGTTAATACCTAAACGATAGAACGTAATGTAAAACGCCCCATCCACCTTAGACAAAATAATTGAATTTATGGCATCTAAAAAATCATTCCCGTCAGTTTCAGACATTTTGTCGTTTTTAATGCCGCCATGCTTTGCATTAAAAGACTTAGAACCATCGGCATGAATTCCACCAGTAAAGTCCATTAAATAAGGTGGGTCTGTAAAAATCATGTTGGCTGTTTCTGGCATCAACTTATCCACAGCGTCAATGCTGGTGCTGTCCCCACACATTAGCCGATGGTTTCCCAACTGGTATATGTCGCCCAGCTTGGTGGTTGGTTTGTCAGGCACATCAGGAACAGCATCCTCGTCCGTCAGCCCCTCAGTGACCTCTGGCTCAAGCAATGCGCTTAATTCTTTGGGGTCAAAACCCAGCATTTCCAAGGCAAACCCGTCTGCCAGCAAGTCGTTTAATTCAATGGTCAGCATTTCATTGTCCCAGCCAGCGTTTAGCGCCAGCCTGTTGTCGGCAATGATGTAGGCTTTCTTTTGGGTTTCTGTCAGTTCCGACAATTCAATGGTAGGCACTTCCTTAAAGCCTAACTTACGGGCGGCTAATAGCCTTCCATGCCCCGCTATGATGCCGTTTGATCCATCTACCAAGATTGGGTTAGTCCAGCCAAATTCTTTGATGCTTGCCGCAATTTGTGCCACTTGTTCGTCAGAGTGGGTACGGCTGTTTTTTACATAAGGAATTAGTTCTGTGACTTTTTTTTGCGTAATTTTCACTTTTTAACTTTAGAGTCTTTTGCTGCTTCTCGTTTGATTGAGTAAGCAATCGCCACTGCCTGTTTAACAGGCTTACCTGCTGCTACTTCCTTGGCAATGTTCTTGTTCATGGCCTTGGGGCTTGGTGACTTGATTAGAGGCATTTGCTGTCCTGTCACTTGGTAAAAGTGTTCAAGCTATTTTCTGACAATTGTTTCTTTGATACTTTGCGCTGGTTAATGTTTTCCAGCATCTTGATGCCGTATTTCTTCACAGCGTCTTTCTTGATGACGTACTCGCCATCTTGCAGGCCACCGTAGCCATCATCTTTGCCTGGGCCTGGTTGGATCAGGTCTTTCAGCTTTACCTTGCCACCGTGGGAATAGCCCATATCAACAGCATCAGCAGGGCTGCCGCCACTCTCGCCAGTGCCAACGTTGCCGCCAAAACCGCCACCAAAACCAACAGCAGAATCGGCAAAAGTACCCATGCCAGCAGCTGCATCGCCGTACAAGCCTGTTTGACCTGTATTAAATTGGCTTTGTAATCCCGTATCCGTTGAAATCCCAGACATACCTGGACTAACCATGCCGCCGCTGGGAATAGCGCTTTCTTTGCCAAAGTTGGTAAACCCAGATAACGCCATTGGGCCTTGTGCAACTGCTTTCTGTTCGCTTACGAATGCAGGTTGCAAAGCGTTTTGCAACATCCCGTAACTGCTCAACCCGAAGGCTTTTTGACCTAATTGGGTAATGCCTGCCATTGTTGGGTTTTGCTCGTAAAAAGAAGCTTTTTCCTCATTGGACAACGCATCCCAACCAGGATTTGAACTAACGCCCGAATAACCGCCGCCACCCATCTGCTGCTGAAAAGCACGAATGTCCCTGCTGGCAGGGAGCATCTGGCTAATTAGGTTTTGGCCGGGAAACATTAAGCGCCGTGAATGATCGCAAAGTTGAGCACTACTGCCTCAGAGTATGAAGTAGCAGCAGTCAGGTTTCGCAGCGTAATCAAAGCAGAACCAGCAACCATGTAAGACACATAAACAACATACGCACCAGCGGCACTACCAGTGGTATTGCTTCCGACGTTCACAATCATTGTGTCCTTGGCGCTAATCGTGCTGTTGGTCAGAACAAACGAAACGGCAGTGGCTCCAGCCAAAGCTGCGTTGTTCATCGTAATCTGACCAGCACTGGTGTTAACAGTCACGCCGGTAGACTTGCTGGTTGCTTGCGTTACGGCAGTTTGAGCCGCTGCGCTATAGCCAAATTCTTGGCTTGCGTAGCAGGTAGTAAATTCAGGGTCGGAGTAAGCAACGCCGGTAGCGACTGAGTTTGACATGATGTTTCCTTTTTAACAGTTCCAGTTTTTAAGAGATGCCTTTGCCCGTTCTGCTGGGCCTTTGGCGTGTTGCACAACCCCTTCCATTCGCGCACAAAAGCTGGCTTTGCGGCCTGCATCTGCTTTGGTCTTTGGATTTGGGGCTGGCGGCTTGAGATTTGCGCTGTTCGCAGAGTTGTACGCTGCGCGTCCTGCGGCTGTCATTCCAGCGCCCTTCTCAGTGGCGTTGTAGTTCTTACCCTTCCCTGTGGTGGTATGGGCAATGGGTTTGTCGTGCTTTGCCATTATTTTTTAGCTGTCTTCGCGCTGGCCTTGAATGCTGCGGCAGTAGGTGCGCCTTTTGCGCCTGGTGACCTCATGCGCTCTGGTGTCTTGCCAGCATCTTTTTGGCGCTCAATGCGCTCCTGCTTGGCGTGAATGTTGGCATATAGCCCTGGTTTATTCGCCATCTTCATACTCCACTACTGCACAAATGTCAGCTTCTTGAATGATTTGGTAATCCTGACCATCTTCCGTCTGGGTGGGCCAGTTGAGATAGTCGCCGTTGCCGTACTTAATAAAGTCACCAACTGCCACATCCGTCACCAGTGGGCCTATTGCCACAATAGTGCCTTCGTTGAAGGGTTCCTTGTTGTCTACATAAATCAGGTCGCTCAATAGCCTTACCTGGGGTTTTACTACAACACGGTCACGCAGGGGTTTGAACATTTTTACGCTCGTACTTTCGTTTGATTCGGGCAACAACTTGCGGTTTGATGGTGTCGGTCATTATGTCGTAAACAGGTACTTCTGCAATTTTTCTGTTTTCAATTGCAGCAAATTGACCGCACCAATCAGTTCTTTGCTTGTTTTGCGTTTGTGGATATAACCGGCAGACGCCCATGATGGGCTGGTCTTGGAACATCCTGCAAGATCCACAATTCATTGGCTGCTCTTGCGTCCGTGGTCGTAGCAGCTGCCGCCGTTGGATTTGCCGCCGCTGAAGTTCATTGGCGCTGGCGCTTTGGCCTTCATCATGGGCTGTGCCATTGGCTGCATTGGTGCTTTCTCAGCTTTTGGCTCCATCTTCTCCATTTTTTCCATCTTGCTATCCATGTTTACTCCAAAAAGCGCAAACGGTACAGAGTAGAGTTGATGAGTTCTGCGATTTCATCAACAATGTTTTGCAATTCTGTGTCTTCAGGCAATGACACTCGTGCCTCGGTTACAAACGCCTGGATGCCTTGCAGATAAGCTACAGGGTCGGTGGCGCTGTGAAATTCTTCAGGGTATTTTTTTATCTTCTCGTACTTGCCTTGAAAGTTCTCAGCAAATTTGTCGGTCAGTTCAACGATTGCCGGGTAATACTTGCCCAAGGCTTTGTGCTTGCTATAGCTGTCAGTAGACAAATGGAGCAGATGCGTCACCGTGCTGCTGTGGAACAGCTGGGCAATGAACTCGGCAATGTCATCAATATTTGGCATATCTATCCAAAAAGCGGGGGCGAACCCCCAAATAGGCAACTGCTTTGGAAATATAGCACATTACAGCGCCAATCCTTTGTTTGTTGCCCAGGCGTACAAGAATTCAATAAACTCGCTGCTCTCCGTTGTCGTGAATTTGTGGCTTTGCAGTCCCAACTGAACAACGCGCTCCCCATCTAGGCTTGGGCAAACTTTGCCAATCTTGCGGTTTGTGTCGTGCGCCCACTGGTCAATCAGCAATCGTTTCCAATCATCGCTTGTCCAGGTGCTGCCTGCCGCGGCCATTTGCTTGCTGATTTTGTCGATCATGCTGTGAAACATTGAGTTTTGTTCCACACTGCGTTTGCTCTGCTTGATCTCAATTGTCATCCGGTGGCCTGCCATCAGCATTGATTTCAGCATCGGCCAAACAACTGTCATCATTTCTTTGTGCGCCTGGACAGGCTCCCAGCAAGTGACTTTCATTCTTTTTCCTTAATCAGTACATCCACGCCAGCAGTCTCGGCATAAACCTTTGTTGTGTGGATTTCCACCACTTGCGCGTCATCACCGTAAACAATGCCATTCATCGCATCCATAAAAGATTTGACAACATTGTCAAGGTCAGGCTTCTTGCAAGGCCATTCAGAGCCACTTAAACATGCCTCTGCTCGCTTTTTAGGGTATGACTTAGGCACTGGTAGCCTGACGTAAATAAAAGCCTCTAGCGCCGTTTTTAGCGGTTCACTGCTTCCCATCGCTTGCAAGGCAAAAAACCTGATCTGGTCTTCATAGCTAACGGTCTTGGCGTCGGTATAGGTTGCGACAAAGTTTCCCCGTCTAGCAAACCGTGGTCGCCCTTTGCCGTGGGGCTGGCCTGGCACTGTGAACATGATTTGCATCATTTCAGCGCCTTAATTTGTTTGATGATCATTGATTGCAATCCCGGAAAATCTTTGTCCAATTCCAAAAAACGATGCAGCAGATGACCTCGCCATCCATCCTTCAGCGCCTCGTCGCCTCCACCCAGGGCTATCTCCGCATAACTCTGAATCAATGTCTCCAGTGAGTTCCAGGGCTGCGGTAATGTCGGCTTCGGTGTGGTTGTGGCCATTGCGGGTCTCGTCTAGCAGCTTGTGGGCTTGAAAATAGTTCATGCTATTCCTTTTGTAGCTATAACGTCAATGTTTAAAAGGGCTATAGGCATATTTCACCACTTTTCATCAGGCTGTTTGTACCAATCGGCAACAGGCTTACTCAGCGGCTGGCGATCAGCCCATTGCTTGTAGGTTGATGTGGATTGATTGACAGGCTTTGCGCCCCACTGGTGATGGCTGCACTTTGGTGGCGATCCTTCCATCCTTACCGACCACAAGTTGAAACAGCCGTTGACACTGCAAAGCAGATCACTTTTGCCTTCAGGAATGTCGTCTTTTTTGAAATTAGTTAGTGCCATGATATTTTCCTTCAACGATTTTTGCAAAGTTGCTCGGTTTGAGAATCCATTCCAGATCGGCCGTAAACGCTCGTCCGTCTTTGCTGTTCACCTTGCCGATCAGGAATCTAGATTTTTGGATGTGACCAAAGAAGTCGTTGAACCAGTCCAGCACTGCGCTTGCGCTGATCGGCTTCTCTTTGCCAAGTTCTGCCGCCACTTCGCGCCAGCGTTGTCGCAGGTAGCCTTGCCTGGCAGCATTCCAGACTTCAACCCGGCGTAGTGTTGGCAGCTGCTGGTGATAGAGGTCTATGACTGCTTGATGCTGACAGTCTGGCAACGCAGGGCCACCGTCAGGTGGACATATATTGGTATCTACTGAAGTTAAAGATGAAGATGGAGAAGAAGATGAAGATGAAGATGAAGATGAA
>Ga0209086_10002649_pt1 | contig 13881 bp, 7 predicted proteins | sample M_130207_XF_Meta_FD_187312 | JGI IMG/M metagenome (GOLD analysis project Ga0209086, IMG submission 187312) | Freshwater microbial communities from Lake Montjoie, Canada to study carbon cycling - M_130207_XF_MetaG (SPAdes) (version 2) | ecosystem: Environmental > Aquatic > Freshwater > Lake...
GCGCCGGTCGTGTCCCGACGCCAGGAAGACAACCCGTCCACTCCCGTGAGTGGTCACGTAGACCATCGGGTGACCATCGGCGGTGGCAAGGGTGCAATCCTCGCGGACGGTGACAAGGTTCGGGCGGTCGCCGAAGTCACCGGTGATCTCGTAGAACTCATCGTTATCGTCGTGGTCGTAATCTCCGAGACCGGCGGTGATGGGGTGCACCTGAGAGAGGATGCGGACACTCATGGTGGGGGCGAGCGCCTTTTTCTGAGGCGGCGCCACGTCAACCGCGTGCAGGAAATTCGGCGACGTGAGGTGGACGGTGTTCGCGACGTGCACGCCAACGTAGCCCGCCCCGGCATCGATACGCGACTGGATCGCAAAGTACTCGCGGTCACTTGGACGCAAGGCCGTCGAGGCATTCACGATCACGTCGATTTTGGCGAGGCTTTCCGGGGTCAGGACGCGGATGTCGTCGGTCACCACACGGGACCGGGCATCGCAGGCGCGGAGCAGGGAACCGAGAGATGCCCAGTGCGCGGGCTGGTTATGGAACTGGGTGATCTGTCCATCCGGTTGTCCCAAGAGAAGGAGCACCCGGGGAGAGACGTGAGGCTTGGGAACGTTGGCGGTCATGATGACAACTCCGTGGGCGCGGCAGTGAATCCGGTGTCACGCGGCAGTTGTGCGCCCCATCACGCCAGACTGCTGATCCCGACCACCCCACCGCCGATGGATTACCTGCACCTCGCTACTGCGCGTCGCTGCCACCTTGAAACACCATAGGGCAGGGACGGCGCAATTTCATCCGGGTAAACCCCAATGGGGATTCCAGACGACCTCCCAGAGGTGTCGGTCCGGGTCCTGGAAGTAGCCGGCGTACCCTCCCCAGAACGTCGCCCGCGCCGGCTTCACGATCACCGCGCCCGCTTCCAGTGCGCGGGCCATGGTGGCATCCACTTCGGCCTCAGACGCAACGTTGTGGCCAATGGTCATCTCGGTGCGTCCCGGTCCGAGGGGAGGTTCGGCGGGAATGCCGGCATCGTGGGCGATGCTTGCCCTGGGAAAGAGGGCAAGTTTCAGTCCGCCCACGAGGTCCAGGAAAGCGACCGCCCCATGGATGAACTCGGTACCCACGATCCCTTCTGTCGGGAACCCCAGACCATCGCGGTAGAAGCGGACGGCGCGTTCGAGGTCGTCAACTCCCAGGGTCAGGACGGTGATCCGTGGTTTCATGGGCGGGGATCCCTCATTTCGGGATAGTGGTGACGATTGCCTGGATGGCCTCGATGGCGACGGCGAAGTAGAGGCCCCTGACGTCCGTGCCGAAGTCGTTCTTGAGTCCCATGGTGTTCATGCCAACTACCTCGCCCTTGAGCGACACGAGGGGGCCGCCACTGTTGCCCGGGTTCAGGGGGGCATCGGTTTGCACGTAGGTAACGCCCTGCATCGTGCGGTGGGTGGAGTACACCCCGCGCGTGATCGACGGACCTCCACGCAGGTCGAGGGCATACCCGACGGCCATGAGGGTGTCGCCGGGCCGGAGGGATTTGGAGTTGGCGAGGGTCACTACCGGAAGCCGGCTTGCAGACACCTTGATGAGGGCGATGTCCTGTTTCGCGTCTCGGGCAACGACCTGCCCGGTGAGGGTCTTGCCATCCTGGGTGCGGATCTCGGCGGTGGGGTTGGTGGACACGACATGGGCGTTTGTGGCGATGAGGTTGTCACGAACGACATAGCCGGTGCCCACGCTTGAGTTGGTGGCAATGTGCACGACCGATGGCAGGACGCGGGCGATTGCGTCGCGTTCGCTGAGGAGACCGGCAGCCGACCCGCCCGGCGCGGCTGCAACCGCAGTGGCCTTTGCCTGCATGGCAGCGGCAGTTGCGGTGGCCTTCGGAGTGATATCGGCGAGGAAGTTGGCGGCATCGGCGTAGGCGGGCCACTTCTCCTGTGCCTGCCTCGCCTGTTCGATGGCAAGCGCGAGGTTGCCTTCCTCCACCTTGTAGATGGCCGATCCCAGAAGGGCGACGGCCTCGGCCTTGGCTTCGTTGGAGACCGGCGCGGGTACGGCGGTGGCAGGCGGTTGGGGGGACGCACTTCCTGCCTGGCCATCGCGCGTCGCGCCGTTCCGTGTCGCGGACAGGTTGCCGGCCCATGCAAGCAGGGCAAACAGCACAACCATCACGGTGATGGTTTGACCGGCAGTTGCGCGCTTGGAGACGGGCGGGGTGTACCGGTCAGACGCGGTGACGATTCGTGGGTTGGCAAGACCGATGCCATCAGGCCGGTAGTTGGTGCGGTTTGCGGGGACCACATCACCCCATCGCGTCGCCTCCGGATGTGCTGGCGCGTCGCTTTCGGCGATGGACGTGCCGGGCCGGGCCGGGTTCTTGGATCCGCTGAAGTCCAGGATCACGTCAATCACGCGTTCGCGTGGCTTGCCATCATCCACCGTGGTGACGGCTTGGGTGTCGCGTGGCCGTCCGCATCGTGTGCAGAAGCGCGCATCCGCAAGCAGTGCCGTTCCGCAGGCCGTGCAATACATCCCCTGCCCTTTTACCCCGGATTGCAGGCCTCCTTGCACCGGGGCGTCTCCGGCCATTCTCGCACGCCGCACCGACCCCTACCCCTCCAAAGAAGATGCGCCCCGCAGTTCCGGATTGAAATCCCCTTTGCCAACGCAGCCCGGGGTGGCAACCGGAACGGGGTTCGCTGCGGTCAGGCGGTAGGTGTGCCGGTTGGCATCGGATGGCGCGGATCCCAGATCCACCCCTCAAGTAGGAGCGTGGATTCGGTGGTCGGGACGAGTGAGGCCAGGCTGGCGCGATATTTCCACATGGCCGCGGCCGATATGGCAGCGTCGAACGCATCCTCGGAATCCCTGGCAAGGCTTTCGATGTCTGGCCGGAAGCATGGGATACCGAGGTGATGGGCCAGGCCAGGCGCACCATCTTGCAATCGGGGGTTAGGCGAGGCGTGAGTAGCAAGCCACACATCGCGCGCGTGTGGATCACTCTTCACGACTGGTCCCGTGAAGCTTCGCGGGTAGATCTCGATGACACGAGGCCATGCCGGTGGGTCGAATGGCCACACCGAGAACCCGGCTTCGTGGAGGGTGGCCAGTCCGGGCATGCCCCGCAGCGACCCGGTTCCCACCGCACCGGCACCTCCAATCTGGAAGACGGACTTGGGTTGCGACCCACCAATCGAGGGGATTGCACGGTCGGTGCAACGCAAGTGGTCCGGGGTATCGGAAGGACGATGCTTGCCGGGTTTACCCCAGAACGGGCGGTCGCATGACGCCAACCACGATTCGCCGTTTGCACCAACATGTCGCCACAGGTCGGCGATGGTGGGAATGTTCCGGTCACGCGCGAACCAAGCCGGCATTCCGAAGGCGAAGTCGAAACCGACCACGAAATGCGGATCATTGGTCGCGAGGGTGATCAGGTAGTCGAACACCGCTTCGCGCGTACGACCATTTTCAAGGCGCACCACGACTCCGTCGATGGCCTCGGCAATCCAGATCTTGCGGTGACCGCCCTGAATGGCCCCGGACCAGTCAACCGCAATGACACGTCTCAGGTCCATGGGAATCGGTGTCCGCCCTCGACCTGTTGTGGCCCCCGACGGGTCATCCGTGACGGGGTAAGGCGAGGTTCTTGGCAGATCCGGGCGGTTCGGAAGCATCCCATGGGGCACGGCACCATCATGGCACAGCAAACCGCTGGGGTTTCCGAGCGGGAAGAGCCTCGCCGTTGCCCCCGGAACACCCCGAACCCGGCTACACTCGTAGAAACCGGTTCACAGTGACTTCCATTCTGAAGCACTGCCAGGCGTGCGCAAGGTCAGTGCGCCCGGGTCGTCGGGGGGCGATGGTGAGCAACTACGGAGATCGCGCCAGGGAATGGCGAACCAGTTCCATACCGATTGTCCCGGAGACTGGCCGTGCACCCCGTTGGGTTCCGGATTCCGCTGCCCCGGACTGTCCGCCTTCGGACTGGCAACGCGGTGGTGTCGATGATGCTTCAGACCGTGCCGATGCTGGGCTTGCAACGGGTCTATTGCGTCGGCGGAACGATGTTGCCGACCGCCGACCATCATCCGGGCTTGGGTGCCGGGTGGATGACATCCGGGCCTGGATCGACGCACACCCTATTGAGGCGTGCTTGGGTCAGGGGAGCGCACATGATCCAGGCGGGGCGTGGCGGGCCCACACCGATGCATCATCAACCGATGAAGCCGATAGCGCACCTGCCCGGCGCGGTGCGGTGATTGACTGGGAAGTCGCGGAGACGCAGGTGCGGGGCATTCATCTCTGCCTCGCGGTAACCCCCGAGGTGATCCTCGACGCATTGGCGGTCAACGCCAACGTGATCGTCTCGCGCCGGGCAGTCTTTGCTGCCGTCGCGTGTTGTGGCACCCAGAATGCGATGATGGTGAACGCGAAGTGGGCGGCCATCCTGTCACGCCACAGTCTCTCGTGCGTCAGTGTCCGGGAACGGCTCGGCGCCTGTTCGGGAGATCACACCACCGAATCATCACGTGAGTATGACGCAGATGCCGCCTTCATACTCGGGGAATGGGCGGATGGATTGCGCCGGGCCTTTCCCGGCGTGACGGTCACGCTGTAACCGAACCCCTTTCCACCCCCTCGGCCCCGATCTTCCCCGGCTCGCGGGTACGGAACGCGTGTCCGGCTAGACAGTTCCCCGTTGCCCAATGGTTGCCGCCAGCGATCGCGCGAGGGTCAGGACGGTCTTGAGATCCGGCAGGGGATACTCGTCGACCGGTACGCCCGGGGGGAGCACATCTCCTTCAGTAAACCAGGGAGCTGGTGTGGGGGTGACCGGTGCGGAAGCGGGATCAGGGAACACAAGCCCGGTGTCCTTGGCGTGCTTGCGTTCAACCAGTGCCAGAGGCCGTCGCACGGTCCGGTACAGGACTTGTGCGGCCTCAAGGCAGGTACGCGACGTTGGCAGATTGGTCGGGAGAGTCCACTTCTGGCGGTCGCCTTCCTGCGTGCCCGACGTGAGGCTTGCCATTCCAAGCATGGCCGCCCCAATCACCGGGAGTCGTTCGGCCGGCAGTGACCGGCGCAGGGCTTCCAGATAGGCACGGCGCGCACGGGAGTAGTCACCGATGCCAATCGCGGCATGGCCGAGGGTAATCAGGTTGCGGGACACGCCTCGTTCCTGTCCCAGTTGCCTCATCTGATAATTGCTGCGTTCGGCAGCATCCAGGGCGAGAGAGGCGTTTCCTTCCAGGAATTCCAGTTCCGCAAGAGTGCCGGTGGCATACATCAGACCAGTGCCGCTTCCGTAGGTAGTGAGGTCGCGGATGGAACCCTCGATCAGGCCACGGGCCACCGAGAGGTTTCCGGCGACCATCTCGGCCGCGCCTTCGGTGAACTGCACAAGGGCACGGCCAATGGGCATCGCATTCGCCTCGAAGACCGACCGCCCCTTCGATAGCCACTGGGTGGCACCGCCATAGTCGAGACGGTCGCATGCCAGCATCCCGAGGTGCCAAAAAGAGATGCCCTGCCGGTACATGAGTTTGTTGGCCCCGGCCCTGCGGGACGCATCGATCCAGTACTCGGAAGCACGATCATCGTCACCCCGGGCACGGGCCAGAACGGCCAGGTGGTGCAAGGCATCCGTTTCACTGCGACCCGAACCATGAACGCGGGCCAAGGTGATTGCATCGGCTAGGTAGCCACCCGCCCCGACATCATCACCGCTCAGGGCACAGAGGTGCCCGGCCATGGTCAAGGCACTGGCGAGTTGGTCACCGGCGATTTCGGTCTGGGAGATGCGCTGCCCGTCCGCTTCGAGTAGCCGGCGCAACCACGTCAGACCCTCCAGACGGTATCCCTGAAGCCACCAGAAGTACTCGAGGTTCACCAGAAGGGAGAGTGCATCGGCGACCTCCCCGGACTCCAAGAGGAACTGAAGTGCCTCACGGATGTTCGGCAATTCCGCGTCAAGGCGCTTCAGTAACTGGTCGGCAACAATCCCGCGCATTGCCGGGGCCACCTCAGCCGCGAGGCGTGAGTAGTACGACGCATGCCGGCGGCGGATGTCACCGGTATCTCCGCGCGCTTTCAGCAACTCCATCCCGTATGCGCGGATGGTCTCCAGCATCGTGAAGCGCGTCTCACCATCCGGAAACGATTGCCGGCGAACCAGACTGTTCTCGACGAGTGATCCCAGTCGGTTGAGGACGTCAACGGATGATGGGGCTTCCAGTTCAGGACGCATCGCCGACAGTCCCCTCCCATCTTGCGGCAAGCGCCCCGCAGAGGGAGGAGGCAGACCGGCGGAGTCCGGAGAGACGATCGCAAGGATTGCGTCCAGGGATGCGCCGCCGACGAGGACACTCATGTCGGCCAGGAGTCGGACCTCGGTGGGATGCAACAGACCCTGGCTCCACTGGATGGCATGACGGAGGGTCTGGTGACGGGCAATCCCATCGCGCGATTCGGTGCTGAGGAGGGATAGGCGTTCGTCCGGACGTTCGGTCAGACGGGACAGGATGGTCGGTGCGGTCAGGTTTCCCAGTCGGGCGGCGGCCAGTTCGATCGCCAACGGCAACCCGTCAAGCAGGCGGCAAATGGCAACCGTGGCGTCAAGGTCCTGGGTGGTTGCGGGAAAGCCCGGCTCGATAGCCCGCGCACGGTCGATGAAGAGTTGCACCGCCGGATTGGTCTGGATGGGTTCACTGTCGCCATCTGTCATTCCGGCAGCAGGGACGGGGAGTGATTCAAGCGGGTACCGCTGTTCGGAGGCAACACCCAGAGGTGCCCGGCTGGTGACGAGGACCGCAACGTCAGGCGCATTGCTCACGAGGTGGGAGACATCCTTCGAGGCACCGATGACGTGTTCGAAGTTGTCCAGGATGAGGAGACGACGCTGTCCGGCGAGGAAGTTGGCAAGTGCCGACGAAAGGTCGGTCGCTGGTACGTCAAAGAGCCCGACCGACCGGGCGATGGCCGGAAGGACGAGCGACTCATCCGTCAGTTCCGCCAAGGTCACCACCACGACACCGTCCGGGAACGATTCGCGCACGTGGCGGGCGAGTTCGATCGCAAGCCTGGTCTTGCCGGCACCGGGAGGCCCTACGATGGTCGTGAGGGGTGCCGACTGCACGACGTCCTTCAGGATTGCAAGATCGGTTTCCCGCCCGATGAACCGGGTAGGCACGTGCAATCGCCCCGCGTTCTTCACGGTGGAAGCGATCATGGGTCCCTCGTGCGCATCCACTCCGGCGGTGCGTGCCACAAAGGCGTTCACGGCTTCCGTCCCCCACCGTCGACGCAGGATCGATGCAAGGGCATCCAGCCCTTCTCGGTGTTTCCGGAAGTACTCGCTGCGCGAGATGTTGAGGCGTGCCTGGATTGTGGCAACCGGCAATCCGTCGACATACCGCAGGCGCAAGGCCTCGGCGCGCCGGTGCGCCCGAGCGACCACCGGGGAGGACCGCTTGGTGGCGTCTGGGGATGGGGGTTCGGTGTGATGGGCAGGCAGGGGCGCCCCGGAAGGATCCACCCCATCAGCCCGGAGTGGCAACACGCTTGGAGCTTGGCGATCCGAGGGGCGTGGTGTCCGGGGTTGGAGACTGATCAGTGCGTCATAGATGTCCTGCGCGAGGACAGCGCCGGGAATCTCCGGGGACATGCGATCAGAAAGATTGCCTCGACCTTTGCGCCGGTTACGCCGATCTCGTGCGTCAACAGCGATGGTCGCGAACGGGTGGGACTGCAGGACGGTCTGGTCGTGCAGGTGCACGAGGACATCGTGGAGAGCCTCCACGAAGGCGGGTTGGTCGAGGGTTTCCGGCACTATTGGTGATCCGTGTCCAAATTGCACCCATTCCCCGGTTGCAAGGGTTCGGTCATGCGAGAAGTGATGGGCTGTTTCCGCGATCACAAAACCCGAAACACGAAGCATCGCCAGTGAATACTGGTGTCATATCGGTCTCATCCAGCAGATGGCGGTGCTACCAGGCATGCCACTTCCTCATATATTAGTCCACCCGAGTACCCACGATTGTCTTCCCCTGGGAGCGCCAGCGCCCTCTCCGGCAGGTTCTCCCACGTTCCGTCAGGTTGAGATCAGCGGCACGTGAAGTCGGCGGGATCAGCACAACCGGCCGGGATGAACCACCTTCCGAATCACTCAGGCTCAGTGACGTACCCGTCGCGGAGGTCGGCGGCGATTCGTTCGGGATCACGCCCACGCGGGTCGCCAATGCCACCACCACCCGGGAGGTCCATGACGATCTCCATTCCCTGAGGCACATACGTGGTGGCCTTGGGATGGGGTCTCTGAGGGGGTAGGGGTGGATCGGACGGCACGATCTCACGCAGGAAGTAGTCGCCGAGGCCACCGGCATGCCCGCCGTCACGTCCGGGTGCGGCAACCCGGGTACGGTCGAAGAACGGTGAGAACCGGAGGTCTCCAGTGGTGCCATCGGCACGTATGACGAGCCGGTGTCCGAGGCCACCCCGGTGTGTCCCGGCACCGCCAGAATCGGGCCGGAGGCTGCGTTCCATGATGAGCAGCGGCGCGCGCGCCTCGACGATTTCCGCAGGAACGCCACGCACTCCGGATGGAAATGCGGTGCTGGAGAGGCCGTCCTTGGTCGGGCGCGCCCCCATCCCGCCGGAGTTGAAGAAGGCCATCGAGAACCGTCTTCCGCCCCCCGCGCCGTCGCCCCCTTGTCGGTTATCCGAACCTGAGAATTGCGTGATCCACAGGCTAGAAGACCCGTCGGCGATCACTTGGTCGGGGATTGCCTGCGCAAGGGCACCGTGGACAACGGCGGGCAACCACTGGCCAACGATATGCCGGCCGGCAACGGGTGCCGGTGGTTGGCAGTTGAGGATTGACCCGACCGGTGCAGTGATGGTGACCGGGCGGAAACTGCCCTCGTTGTTCGGCACATCCGGCGCGAGGGCGCACTTGATCCCGTACGTGGAGTACGCCTCGGTGTAGTTCATCACCACGTTGATCCCCCGTGGCGCAACCGGTGAGGTGCCATCGAAATCGATGTGGAGGGTGTCACCAGTGACGGTGATGGTGCAGGCAAGGGTGATCGGCACCTCGCGATCAGGTTCGCCGGGCCTGCCCGGTTCGGAATAGCCGTCCATCGTGAGGGAATGGCGGTAAATGCCGTCGGGGACGCGCAGGATGGCATCGCGCATTGCCTGTTCGGACCGGGCGATCACTTCGTCCGCAAGTGGAATGATGCTTGGCAGGTCGAACTCTTCGAGGAACTCCAGAAGTCGGGCCCCACCGACATCGTTCGAGGTCGCCATGGCATAGAGGTCGCCGACGACGCTGTCCGGTTCGCGGACGTTGGCTCGCACGATGCGCAAGAGTTCCTCATTGGGAACCCCGCCACGGAAGAGGTGCGTGATCGGGATGAACAGGCCTTCCTCGTAGAGTTCGCGCGCATCGGTCGAGAAGGGACGCCCGCCGATGTCGGCGACATGGCAGATGGTGCCGAAGAAGGCGACAAGCTGGGCTGAATCGCCCCGCCCAGTCTCCTCCGGTCTCAACGCATCCCCCACCCCCTGACCCTCCCCCGGAGGGAGCGGCGAGCCGGAAGGTGGCGTACGGAAGATGGGGGTAACGACGGTGATGTCGTGGAAGTGCCCGGAAGTCTTCCATGGGTCGTTCGTGACGAGGACATCGCCGGGTCTGAGCGTCTCGGGTGGGCAGGCATCCAGGAAGTGGCGGATGCACCGCGCCATGGAGTTGATATGGCCAGGAGTGCCGGTGACCGCCTGGGCGATCATGTAGCCACGTGGATCGAAGACGCACGCGGAGAGATCTCCCGCCTCGGCCACGGTCGGGCTGAAGGCCGTCCGCATCAGTGACGTGGCCTGTTCATTGACCGTCGCAATCAGGCGACTCCAGAACACCTCGAGGGTCAGTGGATCAATCATGGGGACACGTTCCGCGGAGAGATGGCTTCGCCGGATGTGATGACGAGGGCTCCGGAAATCTCGAGGGAAACCGACCACCCGGGTGGGACGACGGTGGTGCTTTCGCGTTCCTCGACGATCACTGGACCAGGAAGCGCGGGCATGCCGGTGCGGAGGTTGGCGCGCTTCACCACCGGCGTATCGATCCACGACCATCCGCCCCGACGCCCCTGGCTCCCAGGCTTCGCCCGCGATCCGGAACCATCAGGCCAGGCAACCGGACGGACGACGGGTTGTTCTGGTCGTGTCCCAAGCAACGTGGCCTCGCCCGTTGGTTCTGGTGCGACAGGGGTGGGGAGGGCAACGACAGGGACAGGCCCGGATGCCACGACGCGCCAGTTGACCGCCTCGATGGCAACAGGCGGCGCACTGCGCAGGTACAGGGCACGGTAGGTAGTGTCGAAGGCATCCTGAATGACTTCGAGCGCCCGGAAACCATCAACGTGACCCGGGTTCAGGGCGTGCAGGACTTCGCGAGGCAGATCCACGGTCACCTGATGGGCCTGGCCGACGAGGCGGAGTTCGGCACGATGCGCGAATGTCACGTCGCCCGCGTTGACCCCGGCATCGGTCAGGAGGTTGCGACCCTCGGACTCCATCGTGGCAAGCAATCCGGCGACGGCACGCCAGTCACATGTATCGAGGCGGGTGTAGTAACTGCGGACGAAGTCGAAACTGACCGGTGCGACAAGGAACCCGATCGTTGAGCCGACGCCGGCGCCATAGGGGACGACGATTTCACGGCTGCCGAGGATGCGGGCAACGCCGGAGGCATGGACCGGCCCGGCACCGCCGAATGCAAAGAGGGGCACGGCAGACGCATCCTTGCCCCGTTCCACCGCATGCATGCGTGAGGCAGCGGCCATGGCCTCATTCACCACCGAATGGACTGCCCATGCGGCATCCTCGATGGTCAGGCCGAGCGGTTCGGCAACGTGCATCCGGATCGCCTCACGAGCGGCCTGGACATCCAGACGCATCGTGCCTCCAAGGAAGAACCCCGGGTCCAGGTAGCCGAGAATGAGGTCGGCATCGGTGACCGTCGGATGCGTACCGCCGCGCCCGTAGCAAGCGGGACCGGGGTCGGCCCCTGCACTTTCCGGACCAACCTTGATCAGGCCGAAGCGATCGACACGGGCAATGCTGCCACCACCGGCGCCGATCTCGATGAGGTCGATCGAGGGCACCCGGACGGGCAGGCCACTGCCGGCCTTGAAGCGGTAGACACGATCGACTTCAAACTCGGTGGTGACCGGAGGAACACCCCCGGTGATGAGGCAGGCCTTGGCCGTGGTGCCACCCATGTCGAATGAGAGAAGGCTCGTGCGCCCAGTTTCGCGTCCGTGCGCAGCGGCGGCAAGGGCACCGGCGGCCGGGCCGGACTCGACCAGGCGGATGGGGAAGCGACGGGCGGTATCGACCGTGGCGGTGCCTCCAGCAGACAGCATCAGGAGAAGACGTGCCGGCGACCCGGAGGCCGAGAGGGCATCCCGAATGCGGTCGAGGTATCCCTCCATGAGGCGTTGCACGTAGACATTGGCGAGGGTGGTGGTGGTGCGTTCGTATTCGCGGATCTCGCCGGCAACCTCGTGCGAGAGGGCGATGCGAACACCCGGCAGGGAGGTGCGCAGGTGGTCGCCAACGGCGCGTTCGTGATCGGGATTGGCATACCCATGCAGGAGGCACACCGCGACCGCGCCGGTAGTCCCTCCGAACCCTGCCCCACGCAAGTGCGACGCCACCAGGTCGACGCTGGCCATATCCAGAGGGGTATGGACCGATCCGTCGGCACGAATGCGTTCATCGACCTCGAACCGGAGATGCCGTGGCGCGAGAGGCCGTGGCAGGTCCAGGTTCAGGTCGTACATGTCGTAGCGGTGTTCCCTTGCAATCTCCACGGCATCGCGGAACCCTCGAGTGGTGACGAGGGCGGTGCGGTCACCCTTGCGTTCGATAAGGGCATTGGTGACCAACGTGGTGCCGTGGATGACCGTATGCAGATCGGTCGTGGACGCGGTGGCATCGTGGAGGACCTGTGCAATGGCGGATGCGACGCCTCGTGCCGGGTCGTCTGGGGTGGTGAGCGTCTTGCCAAACCACGATGCGCCAGTGCGCTCATCAATGAGGAGGATGTCGGTGAAGGTGCCGCCAATGTCGATCCCGGCACGCCAGTGTGCCTCGGATCCATGTCCCCCCAGATTTGCGGGGGTGCCGAACGGGTCGGATTGGCGCATGCCGCCAGTGTACCGATGGTGAACTTGTCTCCTCGTTGGCCCGCCGGGGCGGTGTTTGGCCAGCGAAGCACAGTCAGACCGGAGGCGATGGGGTAGGGGAAAGCGAAGCGTACGCATGTCGGGGGCGATGGGGGTAAGGGGATGGGAAACCCCCGACTCATGTCGGGCATTTCAACGGCTTCCGGAGACTTTCCGGGCAATCCGGCGCGGAGGACTGTAGAGATGCATGGGGCCGTCGATAGTGATGAAGACGAACGCGCGGACACTGATGGCCGTCAGTGTCCGTGTTTCGCCACAACAGGAACCCGTCGCCGCACAACAGCCGTTCGGCCCCGCCATGATGTTCGATCCCTGATCGTTCGCACTTGGTGTGGCTTGCCGGGGGCCTGCGTGGTCGCGGAAGGTGAGTCACCATGGCATTGCGGATCAACTACAACCAAGCGTCGCTATCGGCCCAGCGTTCGCTTGGGTCAACGCAGGGACAGTTTGCGAGCGCCATCGAGCGTCTCTCGAGCGGGTTGCGGATCAACCGTGCCTCCGACGATTCCGCGGGACTGGCCGTCAGCGAGAAGCTGAAGAACCAGGTCCGGGGTCTCAATCAGGCGCAGCGCAACGCGCAGGACGCGGTCAGTCTTCTTCAGACCGCCGAAGGTGCCCTCAACGAGACGCACAGCTTGCTGGCGCGCATGCGTGAACTCGCCGTGCAATCGGCCAATGACACCCTTTCCAACAATGATCGTGCACATCTCCAGAACGAGGTCAACCAACTCGTCTCGGAGATTGACCGGATTGCGGCATCAACCCAGTACAACAAGATCGCACTCCTGAACAAGGACAGTGCGGTGACCCTGCACAACTCCGGCGACGCCCTCCAGTTCCACATCGGTGCGAACACCAATCTTGTCAGCGGTGCGCCCAGCACGTCATCGGGCGACAACGCATTGCAGTTCAGCATCGGTGCGGCCAGATCGCAGGATCTGGGCGATGTGAAGTTGCTCAGTGAACTGGGCGTGACAGGTTCCATCGAAAAGACCTTCACCGTCGGTGGATCGACCATCAAGTACAACCCATCGGTCGATACGGTGTTCGACGTACGGGATGCCATCAACGATGCGTCGGGGACGTCGGGAGTGACGGCATCCGTGACCGGCGGGAAGCTCGTCCTCGCGAGCAACGCGGCATTCACGATCACAGGGGATACGGGGAACCTCGTCTCCGCCTTGGGATTGCCGGCCGCGGGGGCACCCGGCAGCATCAGTGGCTCGTCCACCGTCGCCGACGTGACCGGTTCGACCGGGTCGTTCTATATCGACGACAACGGCGGTAACGGCAATTTTGCCACAGTGAACTATTCCGGAACGATGACCCTTGATGCCTTGGCGTCGGCCATGCAAACCGCTCTCAGGGCGACGAGTGAGACCACGGCAACAGTGACGGTGGTCGGCGGGGCGTTCCAGTTCCAGAATATTACGGGTAACAACGTCATCCTGGAAAGCACGGGACCGACAGAGTTTGGGATCACGAGCCCGCTTTTGTTGGGAACAACGACCGCCTCCACGATGGTGACAATCCGGAACACCGCGTCTTCATCCACCCTGACCGGTGTCACCTCGATCTCATCCAGTACCGATGGCACGCTGGACGTGGCCTCCCAGACGTCGG
>Ga0209086_10002650_pt1 | contig 13878 bp, 8 predicted proteins | sample M_130207_XF_Meta_FD_187312 | JGI IMG/M metagenome (GOLD analysis project Ga0209086, IMG submission 187312) | Freshwater microbial communities from Lake Montjoie, Canada to study carbon cycling - M_130207_XF_MetaG (SPAdes) (version 2) | ecosystem: Environmental > Aquatic > Freshwater > Lake...
AATATATTATAAAAATATATTATAAAAATATTATAAAAATATTATAAAAATATTATAAAAATATTATAAAAATATTATAAAAATATTAAAAAATATTAAAAAAATATTATAAAAATATTATAAAAATATTATAAAAAAATATTAAAAAATATTAAAAAATATTAAAAAAATATTATAAAAATATTATAAAAATAATAGAATATATATTAAATTTAGTTAAACACAACTGTATTTGTTATATAAATCCAGCATGTCTCTCCACATTTGCCCCCCTACTTTTCCTCATGACGACTTGTACAACAGTCATTTTCAGACTTGTGGCACGCTTACATTGAGCCCTTTTCAAAAATGGGCTATAAAAGCCATTGTTGACGGCGACAATATTCTTATAACCGCCCATACGGGTTCGGGGAAAACCCTGCCTGCCGAATTCGCCATTAACTTTTTTAAAACGCAGCATAAAAAAGTTATCTATGCATCGCCAATCAAAGCCTTGTCCAATCAAAAACTCTATGATATGCGCAAGAAATATCCTCACATTTCGTTTGGCCTTTTAACCGGGGATTGCAAAGATAATCCCGAGGCCGATGTCCTCATCGTCACTACAGAGATCTTGCGAAATACGTTATTCAACCGGCAGCAACAGCATCAGCCGCAAAAATGTGCCGCAGGGGCCTTAGCCTTCACTATGGATATGGAGACTGATTTGGCAGCCGTGGTCTTTGATGAAGTCCATTACATTAATGATGTTGAACGGGGTTCCGTCTGGGAACAAGCCATATTACTCTTGCCGCCACAAGTCCAACTTATTCTGCTGTCCGCCACGATTGACCGACCGGAGGCTTTTGCCAAGTGGATTTGCGCAGAGAAAGCGAAACAAGCCGTGGAAGCAGATAATAAACCTGTTAAACAAATGTATTTGGCAAGTACCGTGGAACGCGTCGTACCCCTAACCCATTACTTGTGGCTCAGTGTGCATAGTGGGACTCTGAAAAACGCAGCGAAAACCCCCTACGAAAAGAAATTAGAAGCCGTGAATGGCACACCGATTGTGATTGCGGATGCTCAGGGCATCTATAACGAGCCGAATTATTATAAAGTCAATGATATCTTAGACTATAACCGTAAGCACCACACGTATGTGAAAAGGCAATTTGTCTTGGATAATTTGATCCGCTATCTCAAAGCCCAGCAGATGTTGCCGGCGATTTGTTTCATTTTCTCCCGTAAGCACGTAGAGCAGGCCGCGAATGAGTGCTGTTTTTCTCTCCACGATGAGGACATGTCAGTAGTCATTGCAACAGAATGCCGCCATATCTTGTCTAGTAAACTCGTGAATTATAAAGAATATTTAGAACTGCCAGAATACCAGGCCATTGCGCAGCTCCTGGCAAAAGGCATCGCTATTCACCATGCAGGGCTCATGCCTGTCTTGCGCGAAATGATTGAACTCCTTTTTGAAAAAGGATACATCAAACTCTTGTTTGCCACCGAAACATTCGCCGTCGGTATCAATATGCCGACCAAAACAGTGATTTTCACGGGCCTGACGAAATTCACCGGTTCAACCGTGCGGCTCCTCTATCCCCACGAATACACACAAATGGCGGGCCGAGCCGGCCGGCGAGGTATTGATACAGTCGGCCACGTCTTTCACTGTAATAACTTGTTTGACCTCCCCACCTGTAGTGAATATAAACACTTACTCACGGGCCCGCCCCAGCAACTGACCTCCAAATTTAAGATCTCGTTCAACCTGGCCCTGAATGTGCTTTTTTCTCAGACAGCCGAGAGCGGTTTAATGCATTTTACACAAAAAAGCTTACTTTCCACAGATATTCAGCGTGAATTGGTGCATTATGCGAAAGAAAAGGCGGAGCTAAGCACCAGTCTGGCGAAGAAAGAAGAGTTTTTAGCACTTTCTAGAACGCCAAAAGCGGTGTTGCAAAAATATAAAGAGTTAAACAGTTTCATTGCTAGTACGGCCAACAGTCAACGAAAAAAACTTCGCCTAGAATTGAGTGCCTTGGAGGTAGCCCATAAGTTTCTGCTAAATGATTTGAAACATTTAGACGCAGTGTTAGAGGTGGAACGGCTCTTGGACAAAAATGCCTTCCAAGAAAAAACTGAGCGGGAATATATCAGTACGGGGATTCAGTGTGTGGAAGAAATTTTAGAAAATAATGGGTTCTTAACCGCGGCCGACACAAAAACCTTGACTACCAAAGGTCTGATCGCCGCTCAAATTCAAGAGATGCATCCGCTGGTTTTGGCGGATACGTATATAGAAACCGACGGTTTTGCGGACTACACCAGCTTAGAAATCGCCACGCTTTTAGCTTGTTTCAACAATATTCGTGTGAGTGATGACGTGAAAACCCACCTACCTGAAACACACAGCGGCGCTGTCAATACACTCACTAACTATATGACGGCTAGACTAGAGTATTATGCGGGTTTGGAACACAGGGCTGACATAAACACTGGGTCGGCCTATGATATCAATTATGATTTACAACCGTATATTCAGGCCTGGTATCAAGCGGCTGACGAATTAGCGTGTAAAACGGTCATTGCACAGCTCAAACACGAGAAGAATATTTTTTTAGGCGAGTTTATCAAAGGGATTTTAAAAATCAATAATATTTGCGCGGAATTTGAAAAAATCTGCGAAGTAAATGGTAACTTGGGCTTGTTGGAAAAAATCAAAGACATCCCTGTTAAGACGTTGAAATATGTAGTGACGAATCAGTCATTGTATTTGTAACAACCTTACACCTTTTATAAAAAACACCTTTTAGAAAAAACACCTTTTAGAAAAAGGTGTAGCCAAAAAACACCAAAAAACACCTTTTAGAAAAAGGTGTAGCCAAAAAACACCAAAAAAACACCTTAAATAAAAATGCGTACGCACACGTAATTTTTGGCTACACCTTTTTATAAAAGGTGTGTTGTTAGGCAATTTGCAATCTTATTTTCTTCATCACATTATCTTCATCCATAAACGAGTACGCCGCTACTACGACTGTGCGATAATTATCAAACGGTTGTGTGGTTTTTATAGTAGAAACCATTTTTAAAGCTGGTATATAAATCTTAAACTTATACATTGCTTCAGGCTTATATATTGCTTCAGCCTTAACAACACCATCGGTCACCAACGTTTTCTCAAACAACAACCCTGTATAGCGCCCCTCCTTCTTGTCTTTTAAATACGTCGCCAATAAATTGCAATTGTTTTGAACTTTCCTTATAGCTTTCATAGTCGTGTTAATATAATCTAAACGTTTCATCCACTTTACGGTAAACAGTTTTGCATCCCCGGAGAGAATAGTGTCTTGGAGTTCACACAAGTTAAGCAAATCCACAAGCCGCCGGATGGGCGACGTGATGTGGACATAACTACGCAGGCCCAATAAATCGTGGGGCTGGACTTGGTCATATGTACAATAATGGCACTGTGTTAGTTGGTAGCTTTGCAGAAAGGTCCGTGTGTCTTTAGAGAGACCCGGGGGTATAATTGTTAGTTCTTTATTTAAGGTGGCCGACCGAAAGATCCCCGTTTTTCTCTCCAATAAACGTTTAGAACTTTCGTAATTCATAAAAATCATATAAAATTCTATCAGTTCGTGGCTGTCGTTGAGTTGTTCTACATAAGGATATTGCTTCATTAACAACTTCGTGAGTTGAAACAGTTGACTGTAGGTTTTATTTTTCAGCAGCGCGTCTTCTTCGTAGGCATAATTTTTCAGCACTTTTACAAGTGCTGGCGTAAAGGTCACATTGGTTACGGTGACAGTTTCACTGCCCGTCTGTTCAATTGCAATATCTAGGGCAAATGCACAACGGTCTTTCCCTTGCACTAAACTACAGATATCATCGCTAAGAATCGTCGGTAACATTGGCACCTTACTGTTGGGCAAATAAATACTAGAAACCCGCTCACTACAGGCTTGCCAGAGATATAAATCATCCATTATCAGTGGGACATTAGCAATATAAATACTGATGACACTGTGGTGCTTGTCTATGCTGCGGAGGCCGATGGCATCATCAATATCTTTACAGCCGGCAGGATCAATAGAGAAGATAGGTTCGCTGCGCCGATCCACCAATTGTTGTTTAATGGCGATTTGCTCCGCCAGGTTTGCTCTGGGTTTCCAATTTAAATTGACAATAGTCTCTTTATTAAACCTGGTGATTGACTTTTGTAAGTATTTACTGGCGAGTTGGTAGTGATAATAATTTTCCGGGTCACTGACATCTCCGATCGTTGTGTTGATTTGGCCCAGCGGGTGTTTATCTTGCCACTCTTTGATGCGAAAAGTAATGTATTTATTGGTTTTCTTTTTCTGGAAACTGGCGACCTTGTCTTCATACGGAATTAAGAAACAGGGGAGCGCCGGATCCTCGGGCACGCACTTGTACAACAATTTACTGTTGTTGCTGCTAGCGTTATTAAGTGTTCTGCCATAAGTTTTCCCTTCCAAGAGTAAGACCCCAGGAATATTTTCTTTGCTTTGGTAGGGTGAATGAATTAAAGACCCAGTGGTGCTGATGATATCCCTGTGAAAGAATTTACACGTGAGTGGATGAATGTAGTCACTGATGGCTAATAATGGTTCATTTTCGTGAATGGGTTTAAAATACCATTTGGCATAATTCCGATCGCAGACAAAAAGTTCCATTTATATACTTTTAGTAAAAATATACTTTTAGGAAAAGTATACTTTTAGGAAAAGTATAGCAAAATTTCGGCTGAGTTTACGGCTGAGTTTACGGCTGAGTTTACGGCTGAGTTTACGGCTGAGTTTACGGCTGAGTTTACGGCTGAGTTTACGGCTGAGTTTACGGCTGAGTTTACGGCTGAGTTTACGGCTGAGTTTACGGCTGAGTTTACGGCTGAGTTTACGATAAAGTCAAGTATATTAATTGCATCAATTTTATCTTTATATCATAAAACAATTAAATACTTTATTTCCCCCCAAAGAATTATTTTACACCAGAAAAATATTTAAAGACTTGTCACCTTAGGTATACATATTAGAAGAATGGCAACAGCAATCGGCATTGATTTAGGGACGACGTATTCGTGTGTGGGGGTTTTTCAAAATGGGGTCTGTGAAATTATCGCCAATAGTGACGGTGATCGGACCACACCTTCGTATGTAGCCTTTACTTCCACGGAGAATTTATGTGGGCAATCCGCGAAATCGCAAGCGGCGATGAATACTGCCAATACGATTTACGATGCCAAGCGCCTTTTGGGTCGCAAGTTCTCTGACCCAACCGTCCAAGCGGATTTGAAAAATTATACATTTAAAGTGATTGCTGATGGCGAGGATCGGCCGCTAATTGAGTTAGAAGATGGCAAGACTTATTACCCTGAACAAATTTCAGCCATGGTTTTGACAGAAATGAAAAAGACCGCTGAGAATTATTTGGGTTATAAAGTGTCCAAGGCAGTAATTACTGTGCCAGCGTATTTTAACGATTCCCAGCGGGCGGCTACGAAAGATGCGGCGCGCATTAGCGGTTTAGAAGTGTTGCGCATTATCAATGAACCGACAGCGGCGGCCGTGGCCTATGGTTTGGACAAAAAATGCGCTGCCGAAACAAATGTATTGATATTTGATCTGGGGGGCGGGACGTTTGATGTGAGTTTATTGACCTTAGACGACGGACTGTTTGAAGTAAAAGCGACGGCGGGGGATACCCACTTGGGTGGTGAAGACTTTGATTCGCGGCTGGTCGCGCATTTTGTGGAAGAATTTAAGCGGAAAGAAAAAGTAGATATTCGTGGGAATCCACGAGCAGTGCGACGCCTCCGCACGGCCTGTGAAAAAGCGAAGCGGACATTAAGTTCGTCCTCATCGGCCAGTATTGAAATTGACGCTTTATATGACGGGCGCGATTTTTACACATCTATTACCCGGGCGCGTTTTGAAGAATTGTGTGCGGATTTGTTTCGTGGCTGTCTAGATCCAGTGGAAAAAGTCTTGCGCGATGCCAAAATGGACAAGAGTAAAGTGAACGAAGTCGTGCTCGTCGGTGGATCTACTCGTATTCCAAAGATTCAAAAAATGTTATCTGACTTTTTCAACGGCAAAGAATTGTGTAAATCCATCAATCAAGATGAGGCGGTGGCCTATGGGGCGGCAGTGCAAGCAGCGATCCTGACGGGTGATAAATCCGAATCCATCAGTAATTTGCTGCTCGTGGATGTAGTCCCCTTATCTATTGGCATAGAAACCGCCGGTAATGTGATGACAGTCATGATTCCTCGGAATACATCTATCCCGACGAAAAAATCCCAGACCTTTAGTACGTATGTGGACAATCAACCGGCAGCGACGATCCGGGTCTTTGAAGGTGAACGTTCGTTTACCAAGGATTGTAATTTACTCGGTCAGTTTGAATTGACGGGTCTGCCTCCGGCGCCCAGGGGCGTACCACAATTGGAAGTGATTTATGATATTGATGCCAATGGCATGTTAAATGTCTCGGCCAGCGACAAATCCTCCGGCAAGAGTGAAAAGATTGCGATTAAAAACGACAAAGGCCATTTGACAAAAGAACAGATTGACGCAATGATTAAAGACGCGGAGCGTTTAAAGGCGGAAGATGAACGCAACTTAAAACGGGTGGAGGCGAAAAATAAATTGGAATCGTATATTTACAACTGGCGAAACCAAATGGACAACAAGGAAATCACGGATAAGTTGGGCGAAACAGATGTCGCAGCGATAAAAAAATCGGTGAAAGACATCCAGGATTGGTTGGACACCAACATGTCTGCCTCTACGGAAGAATTTGAAGCGAAGATGAAAGAAGCCGAAGGACAATTCAATCCATTCGCCAGTAAGTTGTATGGCGGCGCCGGGCAAGCACCTTCTATGCCGGCAGCGGCTCAGGCTCCGGCTCCAGCTCCAGCAGCGGAGGAGGTGGACTGAACACCAATACCCCCAGAAGTGCGCTATCAAATAAAATGAACATACATTAAAATTCTATCTATCGATAAGAAAAAATATCGATCGCTAGAATTTCTGAAAAAAAAAGTAATTTTCAGGTCTGGCCGACTTTTTTCAAAAAAGGACATTTTTAAAATGTCCAAAAACCAAAAGTGGCTTTTAAAATGGAAAAAAAAATTTTGAAAAAAGTGGTTTTGCTTGGAGATGCTCTGAAAATCGGTTGATGGGGAAAAAATTTGTGACGATAAAAAAAATGTTTTTTTTAAAAATATAATAAAAAAAGGATTTAGGAAATTATTATATTACAACAATATACACAGAATGGTAACATATAAATCGCCGATAATTAACGATTCTAGTTTTGAATGTGACTGTTGTCATTACAAATGCAGTAAGAATAGTGAATTTATTAAACATTTATTGACAGCTAAACATATACGTAACGCATCAGGTAACACAAAAAAATCCGTAATTGAATTTACATGTAAAAACTGTGAAAAAAAATATAGATCTAGAAAGGGTTTATGGGGTCATAATAAAATATGTAAACCCGTAATTATTATGGAACCGCAAGAAAATATTATTATACAGCAAAATTCGCCTGAAGATATTAAAATGCTAACATCAATGATGGTAGAATTCATGAAAAATAATACGGTTTTACAACAACAAATGTTTGACATGTGTAAAATTAATACTAGCAACATTAGTAATAATACCATCAATTCGCATAACAAAACATTCAATCTGCAATTCTTTTTAAATGAACAATGCAAAGATGCTATGAACATTAGCGATTTTGCCAATTCGTTTGACCTCCAGTTGTCGGATTTAGAAAGCGTCGGCGAACTCGGATACGTAGAAGGGATCACCAAAATCATCGTAGACAAGTTGAATTCTATGGATATTTACAAACGACCGATCCACTGTAGTGATGCTAAGAGAGAAATCATTTATGTCAAGGATGAAAACGTTTGGACCAAGGAAGAAAAAGACAATCCGAAACTTCGGCAGGCGATTAAAAGTGTCACATTTAGAAATATGAAACTCGTGTATAATTGGAGTAATGAATACCCTGAAAGTAAAGATAACCAATCCCGATTAAATGACAAATATATGAAACTCGTAATACAATCCACTGGCGGAAATGGACCAATCTTAGAAAGTGAGAACAAAATAATTCGGCGGATTGCCAAAGAAATTGTGATTGATAAACATAATTTGTCTTGAGGTTTTTTATGTTATCTTGTTATTGATAAGATAATTATAATATAAACACATATAACTATATAGAGTATAAAGGATGCCAAAGACAGAGATTGATTATTCTAACACCATTATTTATAAAATTACTTGCAAAGATACGTCGGTGACCGATGTATATGTTGGTCATACCACGAATTTTGTTCAAAGAAAACACTCACATAAACAAAATGCGATTCATAATAACATTAACGATTGTAAATTGTATCAGGTAATTCGGGCGAATGGTGGATGGAATAATTGGAAAATGGAGATTGTTAATTTCTTTGATTGTAAAGACCATTATGAAGCTCGTAAAAAAGAGCAGGAATATTTTGAATCATTGAAAGCTACACTCAATAGCGTTGAACCATTTCCAACCCCAAATATAAATCCGCAGTATAGTTTATTAATAAACAACAATAATAAAATCATTTTCAATTGTAAAGTTTGTAAACTTAATTTTACGTCTACTAAAGCAATCAATAATCATAACAATACAAATAAACATAAAAAAAACACAGAATTAGCTGTAAATGTTACAGATGAAATAATTATTGATAATATTATAACTGAATATAAATACAAATGTTCAACATGTAATTTTAATACAATTAATAAAAAAGATTACAATAAACATTTAATTACATTCAAACATAAAAATAATATAAAAATTTTAGAAAACGCTCAAAATAATGAAGAAAATATAATAATTAAAAAAAAACAACAGTTTGTGTGTGGTTGCGGTAAATCATATTCACATCATTCAGGAAGGTCAAGACATAAGAGTATTTGTACACATGTAGAAAATATAAACCAAACGTCAAATTCAGCTGAAGAAATACATAATATGGCAAATACACTAATTGAATTAATGAAAAATCACGCTGAACTTCAAATAAAAATGAGTGAATTCATTAATAAATTAAGTTTATCTAATAACGTCTAACGCCACCCTTCACATAGGAAGGTAAATATATTTTCGCTTTATCCAAAAAAGAATCTGGCAAAGGTTCAGAAGTTGTAGAGATGTTTTTCTCACTGGGTACTACAGGTTCCGACAAAACTACCGCAGGATCAGATACTAAAACAGTTTCAACTTTAGCAGGCCCAAGCGTAGCAGCAGGCCCAAGCGTAGCAGCAGGTTCAAGCACAGCAGGCCCAGACAAAACAACAGCAGGTTCAAGCGTAGCAGGTTCAAGCGTAGCAGGTTCAAGCGTAGCAGGTTCAAGCGTAGCAGGTTCAAGCGTAGCAGGTTCAAGCGTAGCAGGTTCAAGCACAGCAGGCTCAAGCACAGCAGGTTCAATCGTAGTAGGTTCTAATATAACCGCAGGCATCTTCTCTCTTTCCGCGATTTTTAAACGGATATTTTCCTTTTCTAGAGCCTTTGCCTTTTCTTCTTTGGCCTTTGCGGCCGCTACCGGTTCAATAATTTCACCCAAGTCACTTTCTCCCATTTTAGAATCTATAATACTTTGCAGTTCCATCGCTTGCACTTGAGTGGTGTCCTTGATTTGATTTTCCACAATCGCCTCAAAAATCTCTAGCCCCTCCAAAAAGTCTTCTTCGCATTTAATATATAAATTCACAATGATTTTCCGGGTCTCCTCCACAATCTCCCCCAATTCTTTTTCCGTCAAACCCATTCTTATCGTGACTTCCCGCGCCTTTGAAACAGGGTTCACGTTAAATACAAAGATCCGGTCAATAATCGCCAATAACTTCGTCTGATTGGCTTCGGTAGTTTTCATCATTTCGGTTATATGATCCGCATAAGTCTTGAACAGTTTATCTTTCACTGTCCCTTTATAAGCCGTCGTATAGACCCCGTTAGGTTGACAGCCTTTGCTTAAATGATATGCCTTTAAAGGAATATCGCTAAAGGTGGTGACCTCCGCAGGCACATCATCCTTGCCGGAAAACAGCTTGTAAAAAGTCTGAACATCTTTTAAATAAATGGATTTCATATCAACTTCGTCTTTTTTCAATTCCTCTTTTGTTTTAAACCCTGTAAAACCGCCACGGTCATAATCGTATTTGTTATAATAAAGCGTCATTAATTCCGGTATCCCCGGTTCAGTTGCCAACGTTCTCGTTTTATTCGTACCCGATTCAAGATTCATTTTGCAAAAATTCGGCTTGACAACGATAGTTTCACCCGAATAATCCTGATTGTTCAAGAGTGCATTTAAACGGTTACTACAGATATTATTGATTTTGACTTTGACATCAGACCCCTTGGGAATGAGTTGTTTTTGTTCCAATCCCACTTCTATTTCGCCTTCGCCGCCAGCTTGTAAAGTTGAAGGCATAGTAGAAGGCATAGTAGAAGGCATAGAATTAGCCGAAGGCATAGAATTAGCCGAAGGCATAGAATTAGCCGAAGGCATAGAATTAGCCGAAGGCATAGGCATAGGCATAACATTTTTATTACCTGCTTCGCCGTTATAGACATAATTCGGCTTAATCGTAGTGACAATCGCCGCATAAATATGTGCAATCTTTACATAGTATTTCGCAATACCGATACATAACCGCCTTTTATCCGTCTCTACTTTCACATCTAAATTCGCCAAGTCACTTTTGTTGATGATTTTCACTTTATCATTGGCCATTACATTAATTTCTTGGCCATCTTTCGTCCGTTGCGCTAAATACTCTATTTCAATATCACTTAACTTATTTGCAAAGACTTTGGACGTAAGAACGACGAGTTTATTACAGTATTTCATATCCGATAATTTGCGCATGTCTTGGAAATTCTGTGTCAAGATATAATTTGAGGCAACAAAATCCACAATTTGCTTCAAGGATTTATTATTAGTATTTGTATCGGTAGTTTGTGCATTGCCCATTTTATATATACACTTTTTAAAAAAAGTGTGGCAAAAACACAACCTTTTAGAAAAAGGTTGGGCCAAAACTCAGGTGCGAATTTACAATCAATGTGGGACTGCATTTACACATAATTTAGGTTGTATTTTGGCCCAACCTTTTTCTAAAAGGTTGATAAAAGGTTGAACCAAAACTCAGGTGTGAATTTACAATCAATTTGGGACTGCATTTACACATAATTTAGGTTGTATTTTGGCCCAACCTTTTTCTAAAAGGTTGTGTTTTGGCCCAACCTTTTTCTAAAAGGTTGTGTTTTGGTCCAACCTTTTTCTAAAAGGTTGTTAAAAGGTTGTGTTTATAAAAAAATTGAATTAATAACATCTCTCTATACTAATTTACAAACACTAAGCATGTCTGTCAGCGCCAAGCCCACTGCCAATAAGCACAATAAAAATAAAACCAAGCGTAACAAGCAAGAACAGCAAGTTAATAAGAAGCTTTTATGGGATAAATTTGAAGAAGAAGTGGTGATAACCGTCACCGATTCAGCAGCAGCGGCAGCGCCACAAGCAGAGTCCCTTATTGAATGTATCTTTCGGGTCTCTGGTGAGCGAGAGAAGTGCGACTGTTGTGCCTACGCCTTATTTGTCACTGACGAAGGTTTCCTGGCCTGTACCAATAAAGAATGTGGCGTGATTTATACCGACATTATTGACCAAGGTGCCGAATGGCGGTTTTACGGGGCCGATGATAACCAGAGTGGCGACCCCACGCGCTGCGGTATGCCGACGAATCCCCTCCTCAAAGAGTCCTCCATCGGCTGCAAAGTCATCTGTCCACCAAAATCCAGTTACGAAATGCGCAAAATCCGCCGCTACAACGAGTGGCATTCTATGCCGTATAAAGAAAAATCCCAGCATGATGAATCCCAGCGGATCTTACTACTCGCAAATCAAGCCGGCATTTCTAAATGTATCATTGATGATGCGATGCGGTATCACCAGAAACTCTCCGAGGCAAAATCGTTTCGGGGCTTGAATCGCGAAGGTATTATTGCTGCGACCATTTATATTGCTGCGCGACTGAATAACTGTCCACGGACGGCGAAAGAAATTGCGACGATTTTCCATCTAGACAATACCAGTGCCACAAAGGGTTGTAAAAATGCGATGGCCATTATTAATGAATTGGAACAGGAAATGAATACGGAAGACAAAACCAGCTTGTGTAATACTACACCTGTATCGTTTATTGAACGTTATTGCAGTAAATTAAATATTAATAATGAATTGACCAAAGTGTGTAAGTTTATTGCGATGCGCATAGAGAAAAACAATTTGATACCGGAAAACACCCCACATTCTATTGCGGCCGGCATCGTGTATTTCGTCTCTCAGGAGTTTAATTTAAGCGTCAGTAAAAAAAGCGTAAACATGGTGAGCGAAATCAGCGAAGTGACTATTAATAAATGTCATAAGAAGTTGGAATCTTTGAAAGAACAATTGATACCACAGGTGATACGGGATAAATATCACACAACCTTTTAAAAACACACCTTTTGGGAAAAGGTGTAACCAAAAATCACAATAAATTCCCAATAAATTCACAATAAATTTGAAATAAAAACGGGATAAATTTATAAAAAACTAATAATTTTTTATAAATTTAATTTTAAATTGACATTTTTTTTAAATTTGAATTTCATTATAAATTAAACCCTGAATTTATTGTGATTTTTGGTCCAACCTTTTTCTAAAAGGTTGTTGCTAAAAGGTTGTTTCTAAAATTCATCTGGGCCTCAATAAACGCCTTATTCTCATAAAGGCAGAATTTAACGAGGGTATCTTGCATTTCATAAATGTCTTTGATATAGATCCTGGCTTTAATTGCCTCGGTCAAAGCCTCACTATCACAAACGTCCGCTTCTTCAAGTTGTAAGCATTTTTTACAAGCCATCATATATTTGTATTCCAATTTATGGCGTTTCGCCAATTCATATTCGTAGTCTCCGGGTTCAGCCATTTTTATCTTGTATCTTGGTATTTGAATCTATCTTCTAACCATAAAATAGATTCAATTTTTATATAAGTTTTAATTTTTGATTGTCAATACAACCGTATTAACAACTATATTTGTAAAGGTAGAATTACCATCACCGCCTGCCCAGACACTAATGTAATGTGTACCAGCCGCTAAATTTGTAACTGTCGCAAAACCACATAAATTTACACATTCTGTATTTGTTACCGTTCCGTGAGAACCTGCTATATAATCATCACTTGATGAACCTGTCAAAGTTACTGGCGCTGTTCCAGTCTGTAAGTTGTTACTTAATAGGGCGGTTTGATCAATTGTTGTAGATATACCCAGTGTAGTTGTCATGCGATGGTTATCGCCGGCAGCGCCAAGCACTATATTATAATGTATCAAAAAAATTTCAGCTGTATTTATTACATTAAATGACGTTTGATATAATCGTACAGCAGTGTTGTTAATAGTATTCGTAAGTGTATTGACATACGGTCCAGAATTACCCGCAATGTAACTTATACTTGAACCTGTATTACCGCCTGATCCAGTCATACCTACTGCACCTGTGTCGCCTCTTGCACCTGTGTCGCCTACTGCACCTGTCGGCCCTACTGCGCCTGTGTCGCCTCTTGCACCTGTCGGCCCTACTTCGCCTGTGTCGCCTCTTGCACCCGTGTCGCCTCTTGCGCCTGTGTCGCCTTTTGCACCTGTTGGACCTACTGCACCTGTGTCGCCTCTTGCACCTGTGTCGCCTCTTGCACCTGTCGGACCTACTGCACCTGTGTCGCCTCTTGCACCT
>Ga0209086_10002652_pt1 | contig 13871 bp, 8 predicted proteins | sample M_130207_XF_Meta_FD_187312 | JGI IMG/M metagenome (GOLD analysis project Ga0209086, IMG submission 187312) | Freshwater microbial communities from Lake Montjoie, Canada to study carbon cycling - M_130207_XF_MetaG (SPAdes) (version 2) | ecosystem: Environmental > Aquatic > Freshwater > Lake...
TCGAAGCTCGAGCATCACAGCAACACGGCGTGGCTTTCTCGCCATAGGTCGTTTTCTCAAAATCAATGATGATTTTCTCACAAACAGTAATACGAACCATTATAGTAGGTCTAATACAATGCGAGTCCTAATTTATAAAAGAAAGAGGATTGAAACCAATGTTACTGAAACTAATGTTACTAAGTGCTACGGCCTCTGGGTTACTCTTGTTGGGGATGCCCATTGGATCATCTCAGGAAATCGCACAACCTGCGCCTAAACAGCAAGTACTTAAACATGACGGCAAGCCTGCGGATATGACCAAGCCCGTGCAGGTATTTATCCTGCTTGGGCAATCCAACATGGTTGGCCTCGGAAAGGTAAAAGGCCCGGACGGCTCGCTCGAGTTCGCGGTGAAGGAGAAGAAGAAATATCCCTACCTCGTTGATGATGGCAAGTGGACAGAGCGGAAGGATGTCCGCTTTGTGCAGTATATGTCCGGCAAGGGTCCGCTGAAAAATGAATGGATGACAGTCACTGGCGGCAACCTCGGGCCTGAATACGGGATCGGCCACCCGCTGGGAAATGCAATTGATGCCCCCGTAATGATTCTAAAGTGCTGCATCGGTAATCGGGCCTTGGGTTGGGACCTTCTGCCTCCTGGAAGTGAACGCTTTGAATTTGCAACCAAAGACAAGTCAGGCATCGAAAAGAAATTGGTTTTCGCAGGTTACAAGGACAAACCCGAGTCATGGGAAATGGATCCTGCGAAGGGCTTAAAGACCGAACCTGCACCATGGGTGGACAAGGCAGGAAAGCCCATTGATTGGTATGCTGGCAAACAGTGGGATACTGATGTTGGTGATGCAAAAAAAGCGCTCTCTGATCTTGAAAAACACTACCCAGGAGCCAAGAACTATGAGGTTGCTGGATTTTTTTTCTGGCAGGGTGAGCGGGATGCCGGCACTGCAGGACATGCTTCACGCTATGAAAAAAATCTCGTGCACTTCATCAAGACCTTGCGTAAGGACTTCGATGCCCCGAATGCGAAGTTCGTGCTCGGGACGATGGGGGAATCCGTAAAGGGCGGGACTGGACTTGGCAATCAGATTCTCGAAGCGCATCTCGCAGTTGACGGCACCGCGGGCAAATATCCTGAGTTCAAAGGCAATGTTGCAACCATCTACACACACCCGATGGCACAAGGCGGTAGCGGCAACGGCCATTACGGCGGCAAAGCAGAGGTTTACATGGATGTTGGTGAAGCGCTGGGGCAGGCCATGGTGGAGTTGTTGAAAGCGGTGAAATGATCCGGCAACTTTTGATTTCCTCCTGGGCGGTTGCGGCGCTGACCACTTGGTCGGCGGCGGCGGCCGATCCTGCGTTTCGTGTCCAGCCGGTGCTGCCGGCCAAGACAGGCGCTGAGACATTCGATCAGACGATCGCTCCGATTCTCGCGGCTCAATGTCTGACCTGTCACAGCGGCTCCAGCCCAAGAGGAAAACTCGATCTCAGTCAGAAAGCGACTGCCTTTCGCGCCAGCAAAGCCAGCGCAGTGATCGTCGCGGGAGATCTGAAAAATAGCCTTCTTTGGGAACAGATCGACTCGGATGAGATGCCGCCCAAGCACCCACTGTCAGCCGCCGAGAAGAAAACGATTCGCGACTGGATTGTCAGCGGGGCTGAGTGGGGCAGCGATCCGATCAATCCATTTCGCGTCAGTTCCAGCCGCCGCGCTGGTTATGACTGGTGGTCGCTTCAGCCGCTGAAGGAACCCTCGGTGCCGGTGGTGGATGATCCGTCGTGGTCGCGCAATGAGATCGATCGGTTCATCCTGACCGCACTCAAAAAGCAAGGCATCTCGCCATCGCAGTCTGCCAACCCGCGAACACTGGTGCGCCGTCTCTACATCGACCTCATTGGCCTGCCGCCGCCGGTGGCAGTGATGGACCACTTCGAAAAAAATCCCTCGACTGCTTCGTGGGAGAAACTCGTGGATGGTCTGCTCGCCTCAAAAGAATACGGCGAACGCTGGGCCCGCCACTGGCTCGATGTCGTGCGATTCGGTGAAAGCGACGGCTACGAATACAACTCGCCTCGCCAGAACGCCTGGCACTATCGCGATTGGGTCATTCGCGCATTCAACGACGACATGCCTTATGACCAGTTCGTCCGCATGCAGATCGCCGGCGACGTGATCAAACCCAATACGGTCGAAGGCGCCGCTGCCGTCGGGTTACTCGTCGCCGGAACGCACAACCCCGTCCAGGGAGTTAACGCCGCCATGAAACTTGCGGCCCGACACGATGAACTGGAGGAAATCACCGGGACCGTCGCGCAGACTTTTCTCGGGCTCACCGTGCACTGCGCGCGTTGCCACGATCACAAATTCGATCCGATCTCCACCCGCGAGTATTACAGCTTCGCCGCCGCGCTCGATGGCGTAAATCACGGCGAGGCCAAGCACTGCGCTCCATCGCTTCTGCAAGAGTCATCGAAGCAGCGGGAGGCACTCATCAGCCGCAGGACTGAGCTACATAAGCAACTCGTCGAGCAGATGCTCGCTCAAAACGAAACTATCTCCACAACTGCCAATCAACTTCGAACGAAGGACCCGATCGATGCCAACGACAAGGGCAAGACCTATCGCGTTTCCCTGAAGCTTGCACCATCGACCTGGGCATCAGCCGCACAAGCGACGGGTGATCAGGACGGCGTGACGATTCAGATCGTGGAAAAAGATGGCACTGTACTCGCGTCGCATTCGTATCGAGCCGGCGCATGGAACGGAGGCAAGGCCGCTGCCACTTTTCAATCGCAGAGCTTCGAGTACACCGGCGATGGCAAGGGCCCTGCTCACATTCGCTTGCTCCCCTTCCCGCTTCATTCTGATCACTTCGGTGGCGCAGTCGATGATCTTGAAATCGTCGAAATCGCCTCGAAGAAAACGGTCTTCACCGAAACATTCGACAAACTCAAGCAACGAAATACACCCGGAAAACAGGCCGACACCGGACGGCGAGTCTTCTTCGGTGCAGTCTCGGATCGCTGGGATTCCACCGGTACCAACGCCATTCACGCCGTCGAACACACCGATGGCAACCTGGCGTTGCAACTATTCAGTGGCGCGCCGGGAGGACTCCTCGTCAAGGCTCAGTCGCCAGAGCAGAAACAACAACAGGCCGAGATCGATGCGCTGGATCGGCAACTGATCGCACTCAACTCTGCGAACGAAGTCGCCGTGCATTCCGTGGTTGCCAGAAACCCCGGCATCATGCGCGTCCTGCTCCGCGGCGAAGTTACCCGGCCCGGCGACGAAGTGGCGCCGGGCGGCATCACCGCCATCAGCAACGTCTCGCCATCCTTCGGCATCGACAAGGCCGCATCCGATGAACAGCGCCGCAAGAGCCTGGCGAACTGGATCAGCCACCGCGATAACGGGCCGTTCCACCGCGTCATGGTCAACCGCACCTGGCAGCAACATTTCGGCCAGGGCATCGTCACCTCGCCGAGCGATCTGGGATTCAGCGGCGGCAGGCCCAGCCATCCCCACCTGCTAGATTGGCTGGCGATTCGATTTCGCGAAGATGGGTACTCGATCAAGAAACTGCACAAGCGGATCGTCACCTCGATGGCGTATCAGCAGTCATCGCAGCTTCGACCGCAGGTAGCGGCGATCGATAGCGGGAATCGATTCCTCTGGCGGCAAAACCCAAGACGCATCGAAGGGGAAACGCTGCGCGATTCCATTCTCGATATCGCCGGCCAGCTTAACCGCACCCCGTTTGGCCTTGGCTATCGCGATGTAAAAATCGTCGAGGTGCCGCCGGCGTTTTACTACATGCCGATCGATCCCATCGGCAGTGAATTCAACCGGCGAACCATTTATCGCTGGAATATCCGCGGTCAGCGCAGCGCGTTGCTGGACACCTTCGATTGCCCGGACCCCTCGACGAGAACGCCGACGCGCATGGTCACCACCACTCCATCGCAGGCGCTCAGCCAATGGAACGATTCATTCATCCTGCGAATGTCTGAAAAACTCAGCGAGCGAATCATCAGCGAGCTGCGCGGCAAAGAGAAAGCACAGGGGCCGCAGCAGCAGGTGATACAAGCCTGGCGCCGGGTGCTGGGCCGATCGCCGACCGCCGAGGAATCGGCGAAGTCGGTTCGCTTTGTTGAGGCGCACGGGTTGCCACTGCTGTGCCGGGTGCTGTTCAACAGCAATGAGTTTGTACTGATTGATTGATCACGGAGTGCCTAATGCTCACAGAAAATTTCAACATGCTCGGTCGCCGGGATTTTCTTGATTTCAGCCTGTTCGGCCTAGGCGGCGCAGCGCTCTTGAGTCTGCTTGAGCGGCCGGCCCAAGCCACCGCCGCGGGACGGTCGCCGCACCCCATCGCCAAGGCGAAACGCGCGATTCACATCTGCCTCGTCGGCGGGTTCAGCCAGGTCGATTCCTTCGACTACAAACCCGAGTTGGAAAAGCTTCACGGCAAAGCCCTGCCCGGCAGCATGAAGCCGCAAACATTCTTCGGCGGTGTCGGCCTGCTTCGCAAAGGCGAATGGAAATATCAGCAGCGCGGCAAGAGCGGACTCTGGGTGTCCGATCTGTTTCCTCACCTGGCCGGCGTCGCCGATGAAATGACGGTGATCCGCTCGATGGTCGCCGACTCCGCCAACCACATGCCCGCGATGTTTCAGGAAAACAGCGGCTTTCAATCCAACGGCTTTCCTTCGCTGGGATGTTGGCTCTCTTACGGTCTGGGAAACATTTCCGATTCGCTCCCGACTTTCGTCGTCCTGCCCGATGCTCGCAGCCTGCCCAACGGCGGCGCTTCCAATTGGTCCAGCGGCTTCCTCCCCGCGACGCACCAGGGCGCGCTCTTCGCCGGCGGACCGCTGCCTATCCGCAATCTGTTCGCCGACAAAAAGTTGGCCGACAAAGCCGAGGCCGATGCACTGGGACTTCTGAGCACCATCAATCAAACCCATCTCGCATCGCGCGGCGGCAATGATCTGCTCAAGGCGCGAATAAGAGCCTACGAACTGGCGGCCAAGATGCAGGTCTCGGTGCCTGATGCGGTTGATTTCAGCAAGGAACCCGCACCAGTGAAAACGGCATACGGCTTCGATCAGGTGGTGACAGTCGATTGCGCGCAGCGCTGCCTGCTGGCCCGGCGACTCTTGGAACGTGGCGTCCGCTTCGTGCAGCTTTTTTCCGGCGGAGCCTTCGGCGGCAAGCCACGCCACGGCTGGGATGGCCACGAGGATAATTACGAAAACCATAGCCGTGAAGCAGCCATGATCGATAAGCCCATCGCCGCCCTGCTGGCCGACCTCAAGCAGCGCGGCATGCTCGAAGACACGCTGATCCTCTGCACCTCAGAGTTCGGCCGGACACCCTTCACCCAATCAAACGGCACGCTCGGACTCGGCCGCGACCACAACCCCGAAGGCTTCACCTGCTGGATGGCGGGCGCAGGACTACGCAAGGGCATCGCCTACGGCGAGACCGACCCGGTTGGCTGGCGCGCCGTCGAAAATCCGGTCACGTGGCCCGACTTCCACGCCACGGTCCTCCACCTTCTGGGCATCAACCACGAAGCCCTCACCTACTACCACAACGGCATCGACCGCCGACTGACAAACGTGCATGGGCATGTGGTGAAGGAAATTCTGTCGTAGTGGAATTCTGGCGAATTCCTGCTGATGCGTTCAACCTTTAAAGTCGAAGACCTCAATCTCTTGAAGAACAAGTAATTAAAGAAAAAACAATGACGAAACAAAATGTAGGCGGAATAGTAGCAGTGGCGTTAATGTTGACCGGGACATTGGCAATGAATGTGGACAAGATGATCAAGGCTGTGGCCGAGCTCAACTTGACTCCTGCTCTGTCGGACGCCAAGCTGGATCCGAAACTTGTCAAACTGGTCGTCTTGCAAACCGCGAAACCCAGAGGGCTGGCCGAGTTCGGTGCCACTGCCTTCGACTATAATGGCGACGGTTCGGGCGATGTCCGCCTCCGCATTGGCACGGCTGGAAACAAGACCAGCGGGCGCTTCCACGGGGCGATTGACAATATCATCGTGAGAGAGAGGAATTGAAGGTACTCATGCATCAATCTCAGAAAAATTACGATGCGATCATCATTGGTGGTGGCCACAACGGACTCGTGGCTGCGTGCTATCTCGCAAAGGCAGGCAAAACCGTACTCCTCCTCGAAGCGCATGACGAACTCGGTGGTGCCACCACTAGCGTGAAACCTTTCCCCGAATACGATGCCAGGCTCTCGCGCTATTCTTATTTAGTATCGCTGCTGCCCGATCAGATCGTAAGTGATTTGGGAATCAACTTCAAAACTCTTGAACGCTCGATCGCTTCCTACACACCCTATCGCCGGGGTGATCGGGATCATGGACTTTTGATTTCTAACGAGTGGGATGAAACGACTGCGAACAGTTTCAATCGGCTGACCGGATCCGACCAAGAAGGCATCGCTTGGCGCGAGTTTTATGATGGGATTGCCATGCTGGCAAAGCGCTTCGCACCCACCATGCTCCAACCTCTCAAGAGCGCTGCGAAACTCAAATCTGAAATAGACTTGCCTGAGGTATGGCGTAATCTGATGGAGATCCCGATTGGCGAAGTCATTCGCAATCGATTCAGTAATGATCTGGTGCAAGGTATGGTTCTCACCGATGCGCTTATCGGAACTTTTGTTTCAGCTAATGACATGCAAGCCAACCGCTGTTTCCTTTATCACCTGATAGGCAATGGCACCGGGCAATGGCGCGTACCTCAGGGAGGCATGGGCGCTCTCGTTAATGAACTATGTCGCATCGCCACATTGATGGGTGTAATGATCAAACTCCAATCCAAAGTATCTGTGTTGGAAAGTAGTCAAGCAGGCGTTCGAGTTGAAACAGAATCCGGCGAGTGCTACACCGCCAAAGATTTACTCTTTGCCGCCGCTCCTCAACATCTCGCCCGTTTACGCGGGCAAGCTGTTCCCAAGTCTCTTGAGGGAGCGCAATTGAAAATCAACATGCTTGTGTCACGCTTGCCTCGTCTCAAGTCAGGCATTGACCCAAAGCTCGCTTTTGCAGGCACTTTTCATGTTAATGAAAGCTATTCCCAATTAGAAGCCGCCTACCAATGCGCTTCCGCTGGAGATATGCCTCTGCCTCTACCTCTGGAAATGTATTGCCACACTTTGACAGATCCTTCGATCTTATCTAAAGAGTTAAGCGAGAAAGGTTTTCACACTCTTACCCTTTTTGGATTGCATACCCCCGCCAAGCTCTTCGATGCAGATCCAGAGCACGCCAAAGCATTAGCCAAAGAGAACGCCCTCGCCAGCCTGAATCAATACTTACTCGATCCCATCGAAATAGTCTTGGCTCCCTGCCACGATGGTTCGCTTGCGATTGAAGTGAAATCTCCTCTCGACCTCGAGAAAGACATCTTTCTACCTCGCGGAAATATCTTCCATCGCGATCTCGAGTTTCCCTTCCTTAACCCCGACTCAGAGGATTCTGGAAAGCAACTCTGGGGCGCGGAAACTGATGACCCGCACATCTACCTCGCAGGAGCAGGGGCCCGACGGGGCGGCGGCGTCAGCGGTATCGCAGGCCATAATGCTGCCATGGCATTGCTATCTTCCACCTTGAAACTTATCTTCATACTCTTCGCCTTACTGCCCGTCTCTGCTTTTGCCACTGAGAAAAATCCCGAACACACCAACCGCAACCTCAATGGCTGGGTCGTCTGCGTGAAGGCCCATCTGCTTAAAGGCGAACATGAGGTTCGGGGCGAATCACCGGCATTGAAACTCGGTTTCAAGAATTCCACGATGGACAAGTTTGATGTGCAATGTACAATGCTCAAAGCCATTGCAAGCACCCCGGTTTTGCCTGCACTAAAACAAACCAAGACTACCAATCCAGGGCGCCCGGTCGACACCTGGCTCGGTTCTACCATTCAGGAATTACAAGGCTACGAATTTTCCAGCTTTGGTGTGTCTAAAGAAAGTGGCGGAGTTCACCTGACAAAAGTCCCCACAGGAAGTCTCGCCGCCAAAGCCGGTTTCCGCGACAACGATTTGATCCAAGGCGTCAATGGTAAAACTGTGACTGGCCTCCGAGAGTTTTTCGGTATCGTCAACTCCGCTGGTGGCAAGCCGCTTTCGATTTCATTCGTGCGTAACCAGAAAAAGCAAGCCGCTACAGTGACACTACCAACAAAGGAATAATCTGATCCTATGAAAAACAATCTCGAATATCTTGCAACCCTAGCCATTTTCGTAACGATCGGCTCAGTCTTCGGGGCGGAGGTCCCCGCTCCCGACTTCACCAAAGGCGACAAGATCCCTAAAAAAGCAAAGCATGACTGGAATCTCGGTGCCACCGGCCTGCGTGGCTGGATTTATTGCAACAAGATGGTCACCTCAGACGCTCGCCAGATCGCGATCACCAAAGTGGAGAGCAATTCTCCCGCCGATGGCATCTTTGCGGTCGGCGATGTGATTCTCGGCGTCGGCGGCAAGCCGTTTTCCTATGACCCTCGCACCGAAATGGGTAAGGCTCTAACCCTTGCAGAATCGGAAGCAGGCCAAGGCAAGCTTAGCCTCACCCGGTGGCGCGCTGGCAGCACAGCGGAAATCCTGGTGAAGCTCCCGGTGCTTGGAACTTACAGCGCCACGGCGCCCTACGATTGCCCGAAGTCTAAACGCATTCTCGAACAAGGGTGCAAAGAGCTCGCCAAACAGATGGCAGATCCCTCCTATGCAAAGCGGCAAGACCCTATCCCCCGATCGCTCAATGCCCTCGCTTTGTTAGCCAGCGGCGACCCCGGCTATCTCCCGCTGATCAAGAAGGAAACCAAGTGGGCCGCAAACTACAAAACCGAAGGAATGGCAACATGGTATTACGGCTACGTCATGATGTTCCTTTCCGAATATAAGATTGCAACGGGCGATGATTCGGTCATGCCCGGTTTGACGCGACTCGCCCTCGAAGCAGCCAATGGTCAAAGCGCTGTCGGCTCATGGGGCCACGGGTTCGCAAAGCCCGACGGACGACTTGGCGGCTACGGGATGATGAACTCGCCGGGTTTGCCTCTGACGATCTCGCTGGTGATGGCCCGTGAGGCGGGCGTGAAAGACCCGGCCTTAGATCTGGCGATCGAGCGCAGTGCCAAGTTGTTACGCTTTTATATTGGTAAAGGTGCGATTCCTTACGGCGATCATAGCCCATGGATTGAAAATCACGAGGACAATGGCAAGTGCGGGATGGCTGCCGTGCTGTTCAACCTGCTCGGTGAATCGAAAGGGGCAGAGTTCTTTTCGCGCATGAGTGTCGCTTCACATGGATCGGAGCGGGACACCGGACACACCGGCAATTTTTTCAACATCCTTTGGGCGATGCCAGGCGTTGCCATGTCGGGACCCCAGGCAACGGGGGCGTGGATTAGCGAATTTGGGTCATGGTATTACGACCTCGCACGCGGTGCGAACGGAAACTTCCTGCACCAAGGCCCTCCGGAACCTGAGGAAGACAGCTTCGCGGGATGGGATAGCACCGGTGGCTATCTGCTAGCCTACGCCATGCCACTGAAGAAGCTTTATCTCACTGGCAAAAAGCCCAACGCAGTGCCGCAACTCAATGCCGCCGCAACTCAGTCACTCATCCTCGATGGGCGTGGCTGGAACAACAAAGATCGTAAAAGCTTCTACGATGCGCTAAGTGAAGAACAACTCCTCGAGCGTCTTCGCAGTTGGTCGCCGGTGGTGCGCGAGCGAACCGCCATGGCTATAGGAAGGCGCAAGAACGCTCTCGTAACACCTTTGGTCGAGATGCTCGATTCCCCGAACATTGATGCTCGTTATGGCGCCTGCCAGGGGTTAATTTTCCTGCGCGGCCGTGGAGCGCCTGCCGTAGATGCCTTGCAAAAAACGCTCTCGCATCAAGACCTCTGGCTCCGAATCAAAGCGGCTGAAGCACTCGCAGCCATCGGCGCGCCTGCAATGAAGGCGGTGCCACAACTTCTCGAACTGCTGGCGCAAGTGGATGTAAAGAATGACCCGCGCGGCATGCAGCAGCGCTATCTATCCTTCTCCCTGTTTGAGCGTGATGGCATGCTCGGCCGATCACTGGAAGGTGTGGACCGCCCCGCACTCTACAAGGCCGTGCGCGCCGGACTGAAAAATGAGGACGGCCGTGCTCGTGGCAGCATTGGTTCCGTCTATCGCTATCTCTCACTCGAAGAAATCAAGCCCTTACTTCCTGCCATCCACGAAGCAATCGTAAAGCCTGCGCCGAGCGGCGAGATGTTCGCCGACGGGATCCGCGTGGAGGGCCTGCGTCTGCTGTCGCAGCACCACATCGAGGAAGGCACGAGCGCTCTGGTGAAATACACCCGTGATCAGAATCCATGGGAAAGCCAAATTCGCACCCCTGAGCTTATGAAAATTCTTCTCACCTACGGCACTCACGCCAAGGCAGTCATTCCAGAACTGATCAAAATCGCAGACTACTTCGAGAAGGAAGAGAAAGACTTCCCAAGGAAACTAATGCTTCAAAAAGCCAAGAGCGTCCGCGATACGATCACTGCGATTGAAGCCTCGACGGACACCCCAAAAATTATCCGCATCAAAGAGGAAAAGAGCTCCAAGTGAAAATCAAAACCACCACGCAAAACAAACACAAACAAGGAACAACAATGAAACAGAACACCTTCAGGCACATCAAAATGAAATACATCGCCACATTACTCATCACGACACTCTTTGCCGCTGCCAGCGCCGAAGCAAAGCCGCTCAAAGTCTTCATCCTCGCCGGCCAGTCCAACATGGAGGGGCATGCGGAGGTTCGCACTTTTGACTACATCGGCAAGGATCCGCTTACGGCACCCTTGCTCAAGGAGATGCGCAATCCTGATGGGACGCCGCGGGTATGTGACAAGGTCTGGATGTCCTATTTGACCGGCCCTTATGACGGCAGTGCCAATGGTGAGGGCCTGGGCAAGTTGACCGCCGGCTTTGGCGAACGCGGAAATAATCCCACCAAGCTGAGCGGCAAGATCGGCCCGGAGTTTACCTTCGGGATTTTTATGGAGAAAGAACTGAAGGAGCCCATCCTTATTATCAAGACTGCGTGGGGTGGTAGGTCACTCAACACCGAATTCCGTCCGCCCAGTGCCGGGCAATACAAACTGCCCAAGCAAATTCAGGAAGTGTGGGACAAATATCCCCAGGGCGCCCACGGGGTCCCCAAGCTCGAGGACCGAAAAAAATGGCAGGCTGACAAGGATGCCGCCTCGGGTGTGTTTTACCGAATGATGATCGAGCATGTTAAAAAGGTGCTGGCAGATCCCAAGCGGGTCTGTCCGGAATATGACGCTAAGGATGGTTATGAACTGGCCGGTTTTGTCTGGCTTCAGGGTTTTAACGACCTAGTCGATGGAACTACTTATCCCGGCCCCGACCAGCCTGGAAAATACAATGTTTATTCAGACCTGCTGGCCAAGTTCATTCGCGATGTTCGCAAAGACCTGTCAGCCCCGAAGATGCCATTCGTGATCGGCGTGCTGGGAGTTGACGGTGAGGGCAAAAATGTGAATTTCCGCAAGGCAATGGCCGCGCCGGCCAACATGCCCGAGTTCAAGGGCAATGTAGTTGCTGTTGAGACCGCTCCCTTCTGGGATCACGCCATTGCCGCCGCACAACCCAAGCAGGGCGAGTACAACAATATCGTTGGTATAGCTCACACATTGAAAAAAGATGGCTCTTTCGACCGTGAATGGAAATGGGAGAATTACTGGAAGCCGATTGGCAAACCGCTGCCAGAGGAACGGATCTGGCGCTTCGTTACGGTTGATGCCACAGAGAAGAAGGACAAGATGGAAAAATATGACGGCAGGCGATTTCGTGACATCACGCTGCCAGCCGGGATGGAGAATTGGTACATGCCCGACTTTGATGACAGCAAATGGGCGGAAGGCAAGGGCCCCATCGGAAAGGGTGTCTGGAAACACAGCGGAATCACCTTGGACAAATATCCTTCCAAATGGGGAGAGGGCGAATTCCTGCTGATGCGCACAACTTTTGAAGTTGAAGACCTAAACTGCGATTCATATCGCATCGCGATTTTGGCGAGACAAGGATTCCATGTTTATTTGAACGGACAAAAGATTCATACCTACATCTGGTGGCAAGACTCTCCGCGTTATGGTTCCATCGTCCTCAAAAACGAACAGATCAAATATTTGAAGAAGGGGAAGAATGTATTGGCGGCCTATGCCAATGACCAATATGACCTTAACTCCCCAGAACATTATGCCGCAATCGATCTGCGGGTTGAGGGTATCACCAAAGCAGACCAAGAGAAGCTTGATCTCGCCTTGGAAGAAATCTTTTCGCATAAAGATAAAGAAATCCTCAAAGGCGCTTCCAATGGCGGTTACCACTATTTGGGCAGTGCGAAGATCTTTGCCCAGATGGGCAAGGCATTTGCAGAGGCAATTTTGAATTTTCAGAAGTGAACAAACCGACCGGCATCGCGCATCCAGAGGAAGCCAACGGTCAGTTGAAAGTATAAGGAATCCGTCGGGCGGCAGCAAAAAAAGGAGATTGTATGTGGAAGACATTGGTTTTGATAACTATTGGCAGCCTGCTTTTTTCAGGCCCAGCCGCAGTGGTTGACGGAAGCGAGAAGGCCGGCGCACCTGTCGGCGCTGTGAAATCGCAAACATTCAATGTTCTGAACTACAGGGCTGTCGGCGATGACAAGACGGACAACACCGAAGCGTTTACGGCATGCCTGAAGGCGGTGATCGCTGCCGGCGGCGGAAAAATGTTTATCCCTGACGGGATCTACCGCGGCAGGATTATCATTCCCGGAACAAAAGAGTGGATCACCGTGGAGATCGCGGGCGAGAGCGAACCGACCCCGGTCTTCGGGACGATCGGCTCGTTTGCGTTTCCGAAGAAAGGCACGATTGTCAAATGCCTGTCGGAATCTGGGGCGGCGGCCATCTCTGCGGCCAACGTCCCCGACAAATTATACATGCAGTTCTCGGGGGTCAACGTGAGCCTGCGGAACCTTGACGTCCGCACCTACGACAATCCCGGCATCGGCGGGATCGATCTGCTGAACGCGGTGCAATGCAAACTTGAAAACGTCTTCGTCAATACCGACCGCTACAATGTGCAGGCGTCCAAACCCACCCACGGCAAGGCCGGCATCAGCACGCCGGCCTGCAACAACGGGGCCCTCACGATCCTGCGCAATGTAGTCGTGACCGGGTATCACACCGGCATCCAAGTTAACGAGCACACCGACGGGGATAACATCGTGGTGGCCTCCAACATCAACGGCCTAGAGTTTCCTTTCGCCCATCATGCCTCCCGTTTTGGGCGGGTGGGCACCTACCGCAACACCCATCACATCACTGTTTCTGGCAAGCACGGGTTTTCGATCGAACAGATGAACACGGAACAACCGGGGCCGGGACAAACTGATACCAATAATGCCTGGCAGGCGCTCATCAGTGATATTAACGACCCTAAAAATTCAGGCATTGGCGACATCAACTACTGGGTTGTCGAGGGGAATGTTGGTGCGGTGGAAAAGTTCACCAAGAATGGCGGTGCCTCGATCCGGACCCGGCGGATCGGTTCGGCTCCGGCCGTAAGCAAGTAACAAGAAACAAAAATGAAACAGAACCACATCACCCGCATAGCGTTTGTTCTTTCATCCATCGTGCTCACCGCGCTCGCGCTATTCGCAGTAACGGTCATGAGCACCGTTCAAGCTCCGGCGGCGGACAATCAGCCGGCGCCCTGGAAGAGTGCCAAATTCAGGCGGATGCTGACCGACGACTCGGAA
>Ga0209086_10002654_pt1 | contig 13869 bp, 17 predicted proteins | sample M_130207_XF_Meta_FD_187312 | JGI IMG/M metagenome (GOLD analysis project Ga0209086, IMG submission 187312) | Freshwater microbial communities from Lake Montjoie, Canada to study carbon cycling - M_130207_XF_MetaG (SPAdes) (version 2) | ecosystem: Environmental > Aquatic > Freshwater > Lake...
GGGCTCAGGTCGGTGAGCAGCGCGGGCGTCTCGACGCCGAAACGCTGCAGTGCAAAATCAATCCGCGGATTCGTCGGCCCGCAGCGCGCGGGGATCACATCCTGCCAGCCAGTGAGTCGCTTTAGTTCCGCACAGCCGATGGCCGAGCAGATCGAATCCATGTCGGGATTCCTGTGGCCGATGACGATGGTTTGCACGGCGCGGAGGAAAGCACGCTTTGTTCCTGCGGGAAGGAGAAAAGGCGCGCGCTCCGTTCAGCCGCCCGGAGCATCGGGGCGGACTGCGGAATTTCACCTGTCCGTCACGCGCCGAGTTCGCGGAGCGTCTTGCAGGCCGCGTCGAAAAGGTGCGGCTGCGCGAGTGCGGTGATCGCATCTGCGACCGCAGAATCCTCGCCCGCCGCGCGCATCTCCGCGACCATCCGCAGAAGCGCGGCCTGACGCGCGGCGGGCGGATGCTGCTCAAGGCCGAGCAGCCATTCAGCCAGCCGCCTGTCTTCGGAGACGCTGTGCAGCAGGGTCACGAGCTGTTCGGGGATTGCGTGGTCAGGCATGGGTCGGCCGAAGCGCCGCTGCCAATCACGCCACGTCGAGCCGGTTTTTCAACGCCCAAATGTGCGCCTTGAGCGTGAATTCGGCCATCGTGAAAGGCTTGCCGATGAAGTCGCTCGCGCCCTTGAGTGTGCTGCGCTCCCGGTTTTGCGCGGTGTCGTCGCCGGTGAGGAATACGATGGGCGTGCGGTCGTGCTTGGGCAGGCCGCGGATGGCGGCGCACATGTCGAGGCCGTTCATGTCGGGCAGACCGATGTCGAGGAAGATGACGTCGCAGTGATTGTCCTGGAGCGTGTCGAGCGCGGTGCGGGCGTCGGCGCAGCCGATGGCGCGGAGATTTGTGATTTCCAGCGAGGCGGTGATGACGGCGAGGAGAGCCGGATCGTCGTCCACGGCGATGACAGTGGCTGGCGGGAGTTTCCCGGCACGCGGGAGCATGTCGTGCGTGAGGATGCGGCTGAGAAAGACGAGCGCCTGGATCGCGGTCTGGAGGGTATCGTGGGCGAGTGGGGGCGCGAGGCGGGCGGCGTCATCGAGGAGGGTGTCGAGCCTTGAGACGATCGTCGCGACGGGATGCGGGCCGAGGATGGCGGCGATGCGGTAGGTGTCCTTGAGGAGCGAGACGAATTCGTCGAATGCGCCTTTGTCCGCGGGGCGCAGCGAGAGTGAGGAGGCTGTCGCGCGGAGCTTTCCGGTGAGATCGGCGATTTCCTGAAAAGGCGAATCAAGTTTCGGTGCCGGAAGCACGGCGAGCAGCGCGGGGCGGATCGCGGTGTCGGTGAGAGATGGACTGAATCTTGCATTCGCAAATCCCGAGCCGCCGCCCGCGGCGATGCGGGCGACCTGCACCTCAGCACCGAGCCCGGCGGCTGTGCGCAGCCCGTGCAGCTCCTCGATCAGCGCCCTGTTTTCCGTGAGCAGCGTGTCGCGATCGAGCGTGAGTTCCTTCACCTGTTGCCGGAACTGGCCGATGTCGGACTCCGCGTCGCGGCTGAACATTTTCACACTGCCGAGGATGGCAATCTGGTTTTTCTGTTCGGAGACTTTCGAGATCAGCTCGTCGTTCTGCCGACGGAGGACGCCGATCATTTTGCGAAGGGTGCCAATTTCCTTGGCACCGACCTCGACTTCGTCCGGCAGGAAGTCGCATTCCACGGTGCCGATGACGAGCCTGCACGCGGCTTCGAGATCGGCCTCGGTGAACGCGACGCCTTCGATGAACGAGCGGTTCGTCGAGCCGAGGTCGCGGATGAGGTAGCGTCCGTTGCGGCAGACGATTTCGGCGTGGTGCTTCGAGACGGTGTCGTGCGCGATGCGGATGTCGTTGTCCGAATGCCGCCCGATCGTGATCCGTTCACCGCTGAGGGTGAATGTCATGTCTCCCGATTCAGGGTGGCGTACGAGTAGTTTCGGCATGGACGTTTTGCGTGCCGTCGCACGCTTGACAAAGGAGCAAGCAATTCGGGTGCCGCTCGGATGGTGAGCGCCCTCGGAGTCGTGACATCTTTTTCGCAGTGTTGCTGGGACCGTGTGTGCGCATGGGATCGCGCCCGGTCAGCGCCCGAAATGCCCGCTCTCGCGCAGGCAAATTTTTTCAAAAAAGCGGCGTGCCTACGCCAGAAAAAATGCGTGGCGATCCGGACGCCCTCGCTGCTACGCGCCGCGCGTGATGCGCCACAGTTCGCGCGTCTGCGAGATGATCCGCCGGAGCACTTCGGGCGTCACGGCCTGCTTCGGATCGTCGCCGATGCCTTTTCCGGGATGCACATTGCACTCGATGCACAGCCCGTCCGCGCCGTATGCGATCGCGGCGAGCGAGGCGGCGGGGACGTATGCGGCCTTGCCGACGCTGTGCGAGGGATCCACGACGACGGGTGCCCACGTGCGCTCTTTCAAAAGCGGGACGATGCTTTCATCAGGGTGATTGCGGTAGCCGTCGAGCGTGGGCTGCGTGCCGCGCGGGCAGAGGATCACGTTTGGATTTCCGAGCTGCACGATGTATTCCGCCGCGGAGATGAACTCCTGCACGGAGCCGAGGTGCATGCCGCGCTTTAGCAGCACGCACACGTCGCGACCCGCGATGGCTTCGCCGATTTGCCGGAGCAGGGAATAGTTCAGCGCATTCCGCGCGCCGACCTGGATGCAATGCACGCCTGCCTCAATCGCGAGGCGCAGGTGCTCCTCGTCCATGACTTCCGTGTCCACGGGCAGGCCCGTCTGCCGGCTCGCTTCCATGAGCACGAGCAGCGCCTTCGCGTCGCCCTGGTAGCTGTAGGGATTCGTGCGCGGCTTCCACACGCCGCCGCGCAGCGCGTGCGCGCCGGCCTCCTTCACGGCGTGCGCGGTCTCGATGGTGAGGTTCGGATTCTTCGGGTCGATCGTGCATGGCCCGGCGCAGAAAAACGGCTCGGTGCCGAGCACGATGCCGCCCATTTTCACGCGATGCGTCGCGAGGCTGGAGCGGATGTCCATGAGCTTGTGCGGGCTCTGGATGCGGTCCACGCGGTTGATGTAGGGCAGGCCCTCGATCTTCGTGACCATGTCGTCGTTCCGCTCGTCGCCGACGATGGCATAGACGCACCGTTCCGCGCCTGTGATCACCATCACTTTGCAGCCGTACGCAGTGAGGATGTCGGTGACTTCCTTGAGCTGCCCGTCGGAGAGCACGTTGACATTTGGGATGATCATGGCCGAAAAAAATTGGGCGCGACGGTATCCGCGCACTGGGGTGCGGCAAAGTGTTTCTTCCGGTGCAGCAGGGAAATTGCGCCTGATCCGCAACCGCCGAATGGAGGTTTTGCCGAGACGCACGACAGCTTCCCCGGCGTCGGCGCGATTGACGCGCACTGCTCGCGCTGGCATCCCCGCGGCATGAATATCCTCGCTCCCTTCCTCTCACTTGCCCTGGTCTTGGCGTCCGCATCCGCCGAGGACGACGGCAAGCTCACCATCCCGATCCCCTCCTCCGTGCAGGCCACCATCGCACGCGAAAAAGGCGACGCCGGCACCGTGCGCGATTTCCGCAGGGTGAACGAAGCCGACGGCACGACCTACATCATCGGCATCGTCGTGGGTGAGAAAACGTGGGAGCTTTCCCTCGACGCCTCGGGCCGCGTGATGCGCAAACGCCTCGACGCCGGCGACAGCGGCCCGCGCATGGTCCGCATCGAGGCGCTCCCGGCAGCCGTCCGCGACACGATGCAGCGCGAGGCGGGGGCCGGCGTCCTCACGGAGATCGAGCACATCGAGCGCAAGACCCACTATGTCGGCGAGGCGAAGCTCGGGAAACGCAAGTATCGCATCGAGGTGGACGCCGATGGCGTGCTGCTGAACAAGGAATTCATCGGCGAGGAAGACTGAGCGCGCCAAGCGCGCCGAACCGAAATTCACCGGCGTTCCCCTTGCCTGTCGCGACAGATTTCCAAGCGGTCACGCCCTCGGTCTTCGTGTGGCACGCATACGAGCCCGCCGTGAAGTGCGAGCTGTCCTCATGCGCGATCGAGACCGCAGACGGCCTCATCCTCGTGGATCCCATCGAACTCGCAGGACCGTCCCTCGCAAGACTGCTCCACGGACGGACCCCGCGCGCCATCGTCCTCACGAACGGCAACCACACGCGCGCCGCGGAAAAATTCCGCACCGCGCTTGGTGTTAAAATTTTCGCATCCCGCGATGCGGACGGCCTCGACCTGACCCCGGACGACACAGTTTCCGACGGCCAGCTCACATTCGGAAACATCCGCATCCTCTCGCTGCCCGGCGCAGGGCCGGGGGAAATCGCACTCATCGGCCCCGACGTGGCGTGCATCGGCGACGCGCTGATCCACCTGCCGCCCGAGGGCCTCCGCATTCTCCCCGACAAGTACTGCGCCGATCCCGCGCAACTGCGCCAGTCGCTGAGAAAACTGTTGTCTTGTGATTTCCAAGTCATGACCTTCGCGCACGGCGCACCACTCACCGATTCGCCGCGCACGAAGCTCGAACCATTGACCGCATGAAAAAACTCCCCGCACTTTTCCTCGCCTGCACGCTCGGCGCGTCCGCATTTGCACAACCCCCGGTCCCGGCGACCATCGCGAAGCCGACCGCCACCCTCGCGGCGGAGACGCCCAGCCCGGACGCCGACAGCCCGGACAAAATCATCGGCCGCTTTTTCGCCCAGCTCCAGAAGCGCGAGGTGGACCAGGCCTACGACCAGCTCACGCGCGGCACGAAGATCGCCGAGCGCGCCGACGACGTGCGGACGCTGAAATCAAAGACGAAGGAGGCCATCACGGTCTTCGGCCCGATGCTCGGCTACGATTCCGTGGTGACGAAAAAAGTCGGCACCCGCCTCGTGAGCTACACGCTGCTCTCGCTCGGCAAGGAGTTCCCGCTCCGCTGGCGCTTCTATTTCTACAAGCCGATGGACACATGGAAGCTGATCGATATCCGCGTGGACGACCGTCTCGCGGCGATGTTCGACGAGACGGACGACGGCCGCACCCGCGACGAGCGCCCGTAGCGCGCGCCATGCGTTTTGAAAGCGATGCTGTGTTGAGGACCTCAAGCAAAAGCGGTGCAGGGCCTTTCGCCGCAGGGTAGATCGTCCCTCGCAATCTCGGGCTGAAGGATGCAGCGCCGTTGGCGTTGATGACGCCAATCACGGAAACGCACACTTCACCTGCGCGATCGCCGGGCCGGACATCGCGTAGATGCACTCCGAGTCATACGTGCCCTTCGGCCCGCGCGGGATGAACGCCACGCCGGGCGTCACGCGCTTCCACGTGATGCTGTCCGGGCTCCACGCGAGTTCGCAATCCACCGTGCGGCACTTGCGCACGTTGTACATCATGACGTAGCCGAGCCAGATGTTCCCGTAGCGGAACGGCGTGAGCGCGTAGGTCTGCACCGACTTCCCCACCTCCGCCGACGAGCGCAGCACCATGCCCGTGTTTTTCCAGCGGATGAGATCCTCGCTCTCGAACCGCGCCACCAGCCGCTCGCCGAGGTAGAGCTTCGTGAACCACAGATACTTCTTCAGCCGCCCGTCCCACATCGCGTTGTTGTGCGTGTCGTGTCGCGCGCGACGATGTTGTTCCCGCCGCGCCCGTCGAATTTGTGCACCTCCAGCGCCGGCCGCTCCCACGCCACGCCGTCCTTCGACGTCGCGTAAAGCAGATACCAGCCGACATCATGCACCGTGCTCGGCCCGTCCATCTTCGTGATCACGTCCTTGTCCGCGAGCGCGCACTTGTACCACAGCTTGAAGACCCGCTCCTCCGCGTCCCACAGCACATTCGGGTAAAGGTTGTTCAGCGCATTCTCCCAAGGCTGGTCCGCGTGCAGCGCCGGATTGCGCTCGGACTTCACCATTGTCCCCGGCGCGAGCCGCGCATTGCTCGCGGAAATGACGACGCCCGAATCGAGCACGAGATGCTTCTTTTCATCAGGCACGACGAGCCGCGGCTCCGCTGCGAAAAGTCGAACGCTCACGACAAACACCGCGGCAAACCGGGGGAACTTCATGCGCTTGGATAGACCGGTCCATCGCGATGCGGCAATTTCGCTCATCATGCCGTGGCGGGCCTCATGTCCGCATCTGCCATACCAGCGTGATCCGTCGTGAAAAGATCGGCGCTGCCCGTGCCATCCAGAATCGCTGAGGTGCGGTGGATGAGACGAGAATCGAGTTGATGAATCGAGTTGATGACCGGACGCTTGCGAGGCTAACTGCGGGCATGGTTTCCATGCCGGACATCAAGCGCTACTGCGACGCGATCGCCGCCGCCTTCAAACCGCGGCGGATCATCCTGTTCGGCTCGCACGCCTACGGTCAGCCAAACGAGGACTCGGATGTGGATGTGCTGGTGGTGATGCCGAAGTCGAGGCGCGTGAGGCGGGGCACCGCGGTGAAAATCCGGATGAAGGTGGACGCGGATTTCCCGGTGGACATGCTCGTGCGCAGCGAGGCCGAGGTGGAGCGGCGGGTGCGGGAAAAGGATTTGTTCATGACCTACATCACCAGCGAGGGGAGGGTCATGTATGAAGCCGTCCACGCGTGAATGGATCAAGAAGGCCGAGGCGGACTATCAGCTCGCCGTGGCGCTGTCGCGGCGGCGCAAGGTGACGTTTCACGATCACGGTTGCTTTCATTGCCAGCAGAGTGCGGAGAAATATCTGAAGGCGCGGCTGGAGGAGGCCGGCATCATGTCGCCCAAGACGCATGATTTGAAGAAGCTGCTGCAGCTCTTGCTGCCCGTGGAGCCGCTGTGGCCTGCACTGCTTCACTCGACGCTGTCGCTGAGCCAATACGCGGTGGATTTCCGCTATCCCGGCGAAGAAGCGACCGCGCGGGATCTCAAGGACGCGATCAAGGCTGCGAAGGCGGTGCGCCGGGAGGCACGGCTGGCGCTGGGATTGAAGGTTTGATGCCGACCATGAGCACGCTCGCCAGAATCGAAGCCGCCATCCGTGAAGTGCAACGATGAAACCCGACTACTTGAAATTCGTGCAATGGAGTGAAGCCGACGAGCCGAACGCCATGCTGCCGTTTTACAAGAACAATGGAAGGATCGATTGGCGGAAGTGTGCGGAGTTCTACGGTGCGAAACAGGGTGCGACCGCGCGCGAGTGGTATTTCAGTTGCGCACCTATCAAGGAGCCCGAGAAGATGCGGGATTGGCTTCAAGCGCGTGAAGATGAACGGCTCAAGAAGATTGCCGAAGGAAACATGCGCTACTTACCACAAGAACCCGAAATTATACGGCTGCATGTAGAGGAAAAGATGGGGACGAGAGCGATCTCGACTTACTTCTCTGGCACGCCCTCTGGACCTGGAGTGCGAAAAATACTAATCAGGAATGGTGTTTATCGCGGAAACGAAACCTTCCGGCAGCAGATACGAGATTCCAACGAAAGAAAAGCGAGACGCATAAAGGAAGAAAAGGATAAGCGGCATCGGATGGCTGTTTGCCTATGGCAACTCAGAAAAGGGACCGGCATTGAGGCGACATGCAAGCAGTACGGCTGGAGCAAGGGCATCATCTGGAATGCTCTTGGCCAGCGTGCGTCCTACGCGCAGTTCAAAGCCCGTCAGAAATTGAAGTGGATCGATAAGAGAAGCTACGGAAAACAGTATAGTCGCAAATTTCCGAAGGAGGCTGCGTTCCAACGTATCATCGAGGAGCTCATCAAGAAGGTAGGAATTGGTTTTGTCACGGAAGCTCGCCTTCGCGGAGCAATGACGCGCGTGGATATTAAGTTGGATGACGGAACATTTGTGGAGTTAAAGGTCGGCCTCAGTTCCAGCCAATGCTACGAGTTCATCGGGCAGGCGTTCCACTACAGGAAGCACGCAAAGAGAATTATTTTGTGCATTCCGAGCGATATCCAGTTCCGACGGGATCTTTACGAGTTAATCATTGAGTTGGGGGTGATCCTTTGTAACGAAACCACCATAATCGGAGTGCTTGAAGGAGAATTGCCATTAGTCGCTTCGAACCAAGTGGTTCCGCAAAGGGCTTCGCTTTTCGTCTGTAAATGCTGTGGCTCTTCCGAGAAACGACGACGGAATAGTTGTTGTGTCGATTGCGCTCCTCTCATCCGGGAAATGCGGTTCGACGTCCCCACGGACCGCTGGGTGAAGCGGAACGAGTGACGCGACGGCATCCCATTCAAGTGAAGCAGGTCTTGCCGCCGGCACGTAGCGCGCCAGCTTTCCCGCCATAAGCATGCTGACCGAGACGAAGCGGCGAACTGACCCTACCCCGCCGTGATCGCCGCGCGCTCGTCGTCCAGCGCGCCGGTTTTTTCCAGGAAGTAATCGTAGCCGCCGGGGTAGCCGGTGACTTTGCCGTCGTTCACATGCAGCACCTTCGTCGCGAGTTTGCGGATGAAATGCACGTCGTGCGAAATGAAGACGAGCGTGCCCTGGTAGTTTTCCAGCGCGAGGATGAGGGACTCGACGGTGTGGATGTCGAGGTGCGTCGTGGGCTCGTCCATGAGGAGGAGGTTCGGCGGGTCCACGAGGAACTTGATGAGGTTCAGCCGCGTCTTTTCTCCGCCGCTGAGGATGGCGGTCTTCTTGTAGATTTCGTCCTTGCGGAAAAGGAATGAGCCGAGGATTCCGCGCGCGTCGTTTTCGCTGAGGTCCTTGCCGCTCTCCATGACTTCCTGCAGCACGGTCTTCGCGGGGTCGAGCGTGGCGGAACGGTGCTGGCTGAAGTAGCCGATCTTCGCGTTCAGCCCCGGCGTGCGCTCGCCCTTTTGAAAATCGAGGACGCCGCCGAGGATTTTCAGCAGCGTGGATTTGCCCGATCCATTTGGGCCGACGAGCACGGTGCGCTCGTCGCGCTCGATGGTGATGTCGAGGCCGGTGTAAACTTTCACATCGCCGTACGCCTGATGGATGCCCTCGAGGGACATCGCGCGCTGGCCGATGCGCGGCGGCTGGGGAATCTGGAAACGGAACGGCTTCTTCGGCGGCAGCGGCTTCTCGAATTTCTCAATGCGCTCGATCTGCTTGAGCTTGCTCATGGCCTGCGAGGCCTTCGAGGTCACGGAGCGGAATCGGTCCACGAATTCCTGCAACGACGCGATTTCCTTCTGCTGGTTTTTGTAGGCGGCGAGCGCCTGCTCGTAGTTCGCCTCCTTCTGTTCGAGGAACGCGGTGTAGTTGCCGGTGTAGGCGACCAATTTCCGCTCATCGATTTCGTAAACGCGCTCGACGATCTCATCCATGAACTGCCGGTCGTGCGAGATGAGCAGCACGGCGCCGGAGTAGTTCTTGAGGTAATTTTGCAGCCACAGCAGCGAGAGCAGGTCGAGGTGGTTCGTCGGCTCGTCGAGCAAAAGCAAATCCGGCTCCATCACGAGCAGCCGTGCGAGGTGCGCACGCATGACCCAGCCGCCGCTCATCTCCTTTGCGGGACGCGCAAAATCTTTCTCGCGATAGCCGAGGCCGCTCAGCATCCGCTTCGCCTTCGCGTCCACCTGCGGATCGCTCAGCGCCTCGTGCTTCGCGTGGGTCTCCATGTATTCGGGGCTCTCGACGTCGCCGGTCTTTTCGAGCGCGTGCAATTTTTCCTCCAGCTTCGTGAGATCGCCCGCGCGGCCCGTCGCGATGTCGAGCACGGTCTCGTCGCCGACGGATTCCGCCTCCTGCGGGAGGAAGCCGACCATCGTCCACGCATCGCGCTCGACGGTGCCGGCGTCCGGATCGTCCTTGCGGAGAATGAACGAGAAAAGCGTGGACTTGCCCGTGCCGTTCGGGCCGACGAGTGCGACGCGCTCGCCATAATTCACCTGCATGGAAGCGCCCTCGAAAAGGACGCGCCCGCCGAGGCTTTTGCGGATGTCACGGATGGTCAGCATGGATTGGAAATGGCGAAGGTCAGATGGTGTGCCGCGGGACAATCACAGAAAGCGGGGCGGGAAGGAATGCAGTTCTGCGCGATGCGCAAGACGCAAGAACGGCGAAACGACTCGGGAGGTGCTAACCCGCAAACTCGATCACGCCGAAACGCTCCGGTGTGTGGAAGCTTGCGCGGAGCGGAGGCGACCATGAGGTGAGTTCGCGCGGCAGCGTTCCGTCGCGCGAGGGGCGGTCTATGCGGCAGAAATTTGCACGCCATCGCGAGCCGGTGCGCGGAGGTGAATTCGTGACACTCGCAAACGGGATCGCCATCTCCGCACTCCAGCCGCCGTCATGCCGCCGCACGAGCGTTCGCAGTCCTTCGCATTGCCACGCGCGATCGCCTTTGTAGCCGCTGCGGCTCTTGCGAAGGACGAGATCGAGCACGGTGCCGAGCGGGTTCACCTCGATCTCGAAGTAGCTCTCCAAATCGCCGACGGGATCGAAGAACACCTCAACCGTCTCCTCCTCGTAGAGCGGCGCATCGCGCTGCGTCATCGTCGCCCACGGGTCGGTGTCGGCGGCGGTGAAAAGCAGCCGCCACTCGTCATCATGCCACGCTGCGCGGACTTCGGTGCCCTGCTTCGGCGCGGCTGCGGTGACGGCGTCGCAGAAGCGCACGCCCGGCAGTCCGCGCCAGGGCAAGGCACTCGCATCCGCGCTCAGATCGCCGAGCGCGATGTGCGCGCAACGCAGGACGGGGATCATTTCGCCCACAGCACGCGCTTTCCGTGCAGCGTCGCGCGCACGTCAAATTTCCCGCCGTGCCAGTGCGCGAAGACCGTCGAGTCCGGCACGCGCTTCACCGCGCCCGCTAGGCGCAACAAGTTCCACGCGCGCTCCGATGCCGCGAGCCTGGCCTCGGCGAGCGGGACGCCGCCCATGGACATGAGTGCTCCCGCGTCGCACGCGCGCGAAATTGTCGCCGCATCCGCCATCGTGTGCGCGAGCGCGGGCAGCACATTTTCCACGCGCAACTGACGGATGAACGGAGTCGGACCGCCGACTTCCGGTGCGACGGTGACGTGCGCACAGCCGTCGCGCCACATCGCGCGGATTCCTGCGGCCATCCGCTGCGCCGTCGTGTCCGGGTGGTTGAAATCAATGCCTGCGTAGCCGTTGCACTGGAGGTCGAGCAGGCCGGGGCCGAAGACGACATCCGTCTTCGCGCGCACACTGCGACGTCCGACGAAGCGCGTCCCGTCGAGTGTGAATTCAAACACCGCGCCCGTGCGGAAATGCGCGGCCGTTATCTTTTTGAGGGGCTTCTGTGCGGGGCGTTTCACCGCGCGCATGTTGTGCAGAGGAGCGAAGAACGCGAGTCCGAAGCCATCAGTAGCCGGAGTTGGAAAGCCACGGCTACCGATCAGCCGAACAGCTCGCCCTGCGCGGGTGCCTGCCTCTGCGCCTGCGGCTGGACTTGCACCTGCGTCTGCACTCCATTCGCGGCGGCGTCGGCCCTCACCTCGGCGAGCAGGCCCTTGAAGTCGCATTTTTCCAGCGCGGCGATCAGCTCCTGCCAGCGCGGTGTGATTTGCAAATCCGCGAGCGCGACGGGCAATGGGAGGTCGTCATCGAGCCGAACCATCTCGCGATTTTCGCACACACGGGCCGCGCCTTCGCGCAGCTTCCCGCGCGTGCGTTCGCTTTTCACCGCGTCGAGATTTGCGAGCAGCGCGTCGAGGCTGCCGTGTTCATTGATCAATGTCGCGGCGGTCTTCGGGCCGAGGCCGTCAATGCCGGGGATGTTGTCCACGGTGTCGCCGATGATCGCGAGCACGTCGCCGATCCGCGCAGCAGGCACGCCCCATTTTTCGCGCACCTTGTCCTCGCCGAGCAGTGCGAAGCCGTCCTCGGGCGCGGCGAGGTCGGTCTTGTTTGTCGAGTACACGACGCACCTCGGGTTCACGAGTTGGTAGAGATCCTTGTCGTTCGTCGCGAGCACCACGTCGTCACCGCGTGCCAGTGCGGCGATGGCGTAGCTGGCCATGAGGTCGTCCGCCTCCGTGTCCGGCACGCCGATGCTCGCGATGCCCATGAGCGGGACGATGTCGCGGATGATCGGAAATTGCGGACGCATCTCCTCCGGCGTCTCCGCGCGCGTGGCCTTGTATTCCGGCTGCAAATCCGTGCGACGCTTCGGCAGGCCCTGGTCCCACAGCACCGCGGCGAGGTCGGGCTTCAAGTCCTTCAGCATTTTGCGAAGCGTCTTCACAAAGCCGTAGATCGCATTCACCGGCTCGCCGCGCGAATTCGTGAGATTCCGGATCGCGAAGAACGAGCGATAGACATAGTAGGGACCGTCAACGAGCAGCAGCTTCATCGGCGCGGAACGAAGCGGGACGCGGGCGGGATGTCGAATGGCGAATGCGCCCCGGCGCCGCGCTGCGCTCGACAATCCCGCGCAGGGCTCCCTATTTTTCGCCCCCCATGAACATCCTCATCCTCGCCGCCGGCTACGCGACGCGCCTGTATCCCCTCACCCTCACGAAAGCGAAGCCGCTGCTCACCGTCGCGGGCAAGCCGATGATGGAATGGGTGATTGATAACATCGCGCCCATCCCGGGCATTTCGAAGGTCTTCGTCGTCACGAACAACAAGTTCGCCGCCGACTTCCAAGCGTGGGCCGACGGCTACAACGCCTCGCACTCGAAGCTCCCCTTCACCATCGTGAACGACGGCTCCACAAGCGACGCCGACAAGCTCGGCGCGATCGGCGACCTCAATTTCGTCGTGCAAAAATTCGGCATTGAAAACGAGGACCTCCTAGTCGTCGCAGGCGACAATCTTTTCAGCGAAAGCCTCGAAGGCTACGGCGCGATCGCGCGCGAAAAAAGCACGCCGGTGCTCGGAGTGTACGACGTGAAGTCGCTCGACGAGGCGAAGAAATATGGAGTCGTGGCGGTGGATGCAGAGGGCGTCATCGCGCAGTTCGTCGAGAAGCCCGTGCAGCCGCCGAGCACGCTCATCGGCATCGCGCTCTACTATTACCCGAAGCACATCGTCCCGCTCATCCGCCAGTATCTCGCCGAGGGGAACAATCCCGACCAGCCCGGCCGCTTCGTGCAATGGCTCTATCCGCGCACGCCCGTCCATGCGTGGAGCGTGCCCGGCACGTGGTTCGACGTCGGCAGCAAGGAAAACCTCGATGAGGCAAACCGCGTCTTCGAGCAGTTCAAGGAGTGACACGATTTACACGGTCCGGCGGCGCGGACGCCTGAGCGGAAAGCGATTCGAGATTGGGAGCGTGTCCCGCACTCCGGCAGAGGCGGTGAACAGCGGGCCCTTGGTTCGCAGAGCCGCTGATGTTCAACACGCCACAAACGCTCGAATGCGCCACCCGTAGTCCGTCAGCCGTGATTTGATCGCAGGGATGGAAATGAAGGGCGACGAAGCAGCGCCGGGTTCAGTTCACCATCCATCATTCACAGGAGCCCTTCATTCCACGCCGGACACAGGCTGGCGAAAAGTGTCCGCCTCACGGCTGCCGTTTCCAGAACGGGCGGTAGAAGAAGTCCTTATCTTCGTTGGAGACGGACGGGAGGATCCAATTTGAGCGGAAGACTTCGCGGGTCGCACGCTCGTCGTCCGTCTCCCAGCGTCGGCGCGCGGCGATCTCGTCCTTCGACGCGCAGCCGGAGAATGTGAGCATCAGCGCGAGCGATGCGAGGGCGGCTTTCAGCGGACGGAAAAGTTTGGGGTTCATGCGCGGGGCGAAGATGGCAGCAAACGGAAATGCGTCATGCGCAAATATTCGCAGTAGATCGTCCACGGAAAACACGGAGGCACACGGAAGCGAATCCATTTCAAATCGAAACGCCTTCGCGCGGGAGATGAACGAATGATTCGCTCCGAGCATTTCCTTCCGTGCCCTTCCGTGTATTCCGTGGATGATCTTCTGCAGTTTTCACGATGATTTACCTC
>Ga0209086_10002655_pt1 | contig 13864 bp, 9 predicted proteins | sample M_130207_XF_Meta_FD_187312 | JGI IMG/M metagenome (GOLD analysis project Ga0209086, IMG submission 187312) | Freshwater microbial communities from Lake Montjoie, Canada to study carbon cycling - M_130207_XF_MetaG (SPAdes) (version 2) | ecosystem: Environmental > Aquatic > Freshwater > Lake...
GACCCATTTTGATCGTGAAGACTTTTTTGCCCTTGAGGTAAGCGGTCAACGGGTTCACCCAGTGCGCTGCCGGACCGGGGGTCAGAGTAGGGAAAGTAGGTCCCTCGGGGAGGTAGGCCAAGGACCACTTCAGTCGCGGGATGGGCCGGTACAGGACTAAGGCCGCGCTGACTAACTGTTCATCGTCAAACCAGCCCAAGGATTCATGGCGCCAGTCAGCCTTGACCTGTCCCCAGGCAGGGGTTTGGAGGAAGGAAATCGAGCTTGAGCCAGCCTGGGCCTGGATCCAGTCCAAGTGCTGTTTTGGGGTGAGGGGGCGAACCGTCAGCTCGGAGGGGGTGGAGTTCGCGGACACCCCTCAACCCTAGCCACCAATTGACCAGATTCGGTCATCCCTAGGCGCCCCGATAACTCACCGGATTTTCTCCGCCTGTTCACCTTCTCGTTGCTTTGTCGTACGCCTAGCCCGACATCTTTAGGACATTACGAGCCCAAGGAGGTGTGCATGTCTGATCCACGCGTTGTCTTTCTCGGCGGTGATGGCTCGACACCCCAGGGCCTGACCTTTGCTGATCTGGCACATGAGGACAGCTCATCCTGGGTGATGTGGCGAGTGCTCACCGCTAACAATCGCGATGTTGGTCGCTGTCAAAATCTTTTTAACGATCACGAATCGAGCGTTTCTGATTTCTTGAACTTTAAAGCCAATGTTCAGCGGCTTGAGCCGGTAATTTCACATGCACAGGCCGGCCTTGAATGGACATGGGTTCTGCTGCTGGACGAAAAGCCAGTGGCCCGGAGTTCACGAGGCTACGAACGTTTACGCGAATGTCACTACAGCTTGACCCAATTTCTTAACGCGGTGCCCGTTGCTGTGGTTGTTGACGATCCGGCCCACATGGTGCGGCAACGCCGTGAACACGCAATCCCTGGGACGTTTGAACCTTTTGCGGAGGCACTGTGAGCACGACCGCGGTGAAGCCACAACCTGACGCAGACGTCAAACCTCGGGAAGTTCAAGAGCGCGTAGGACTTCCCGACCGGATTTTCCGAGGGATTGCGCGTGCCAGCGGGATCACCGTGCTGACCATCATGTCGCTGGTTGGTTTGTTCTTGGCTTTTCGGGCGAGTGAGGCACTTCGTGCACAGGGCTTCAAGTTCCTCACTGATCAAGCGTGGGAACCGGACTCACGAAACTTCGGCATCTCAGCCATTTTGATTGGAACGTTCCTGATCGCACTTGTTGCGATTACAGTTGCTGTGCCGCTTGCGATTGGTACGGCGCTTTACATCTCTGAATACGCGCCTCGTCGCTCTAAGCAATTGCTCATAAGCCTGGTGGACCTCATGGCGGCGGTGCCCAGCATCGTCTATGGCCTGTGGGGTTTATTCCTCCTGCAGGGACGAGTGACGGGAATTTCTCGCTGGCTGACCACGCACTTTGGCTGGGTTCCTTTTTTGCATGTGGACGGTTTTGATTCATCGGATCCGCTGGCCGGACCAGCGGGAACCTTGACTTCCTCAACCTTTATCGCCGGAATTGTCGTTGGGCTGATGGTTACTCCCATCGCCACATCCGTGATGCGCGAGGTATTTTCGCAGGCACCAGCGGGAGAGCGTGAAGGCGCCTTGGCGCTGGGCGCAACCAAATGGGGAATGATCCGATCCGTGGTGCTGCCCTTCGGTAAGGGCGGAATTATTGGCGGAACGATGTTGGGTTTGGGACGCGCGCTAGGCGAAACGATCACGGTCTACTTGATTATTTCGCCGATCTTCTCGGTTCAGCCGCACATCTTGGAAACTGGAGCGAGCTCCATCGCTGCCACGATCGCTGGCAAGTACGGGGCTGCTAGCGCATTCGGAACATCCGCGCTTTTCGCGGCTGGCTTAGCACTCTTCCTGGTCACACTTGTCGTCAATTTCATCGCGGCTTCCATTGTTGCTAATAGTCGATCAGGGGCGGTTAGCGATGCCTGAGTTAAACAATCCAGAAGATCCCTTCACTCGACGAGTAACCGGGCCAGGAACGACAGTCGTTGCCACCGTCTCCGCGGACGCATCGGCTACTCGGCCACGATCAATCTCGGGACTTCGTCGCTCTGATTTGCTGGCCTTGGGCGGATCGGTGGCGGCCTCGCTGAGCCTGGTCACGCTCCTCTTCACTCAGCTTGCGCCACTTTCTGGGCCAGTAGGTTTTGTGGTTCTGTCTTACGTCACGTTCCTTGGGATCTACGCATTGCTCATCTCCTTTGACGAATCTGGTCCGGTGGTTCGCGACCGCATTGTTGCCGCTGTCGTACATTCCCTGGCGTTTCTTTTGCTTGCCGCGTTGCTCGTCATCGTTGCTTTTACTGCTTACCGCGGAATCAAGGCTCTCGTACACATCAACTTCTTCACGCAAGACCTGACGAATGCTGGTCCGCTGGATCCCCTGTCGGTGGGAGGCATTAGCCACGCAATCGTGGGCACCCTGATAGAGATCACGATCGCACTGGCCATCGTCATTCCCTTGGGTATTACCTGTGCCGTGTTCCTTAATGAAATTCCAGGAACGTTTGCGCGCTTTGTCCGCACGATTGCCGAAGCGATGACGGCGCTGCCCTCGATCGTTGCCGGCCTTTTCATCTACGCAACCTTGATCTTGATTCTCGGCTTGCCGAAGTCAGGACTCGCTGCCGCATTGGCGATTAGCGTGATGATGCTTCCGATCATTATTCGAGCGGCCGACGTAGTGCTCCGTCTAGTTCCAGGATCACTCAAAGAAGCATCACTGGCTCTCGGGACCGGCCAATGGCGCACGGTGTGGCACGTAACCCTGCCAACAGCTCGGTCGGGCTTGATGACTGCTGTAATTCTGGGAGCTGCGCGAGGGATTGGTGAAACATCTCCGGTTCTGATCACGGCTGGCTATACCGCATCCATGAATACGAATCCCTTTTCCGGCCCCATGGTTTCGCTTCCACTTGCGGCATTCAACTTGGTGGGTAACCCCCAGGTCACCTCAATTCAGCGCGCTTTCGGCGCAGCGATGACCCTCTTACTCGTGGTGCTTGTGTTGTTTGTCATTGCTCGAATCATTGGTGGGCGGGGTGCAGGAAACCTCACCAAGCGTCAAGCCGCTCAGCGGGCAAAGGAATCAGAACGAGATGCCACTCGATTTAGTCAACGAGATGCCAACACAACAGGGAGCACCCGCACATGATCGGCCAAGACTTGGGTTTTGTTAAGCGCCGCCGTGGAATTACCACTGCTATTGCAGTGGGACTTTCAGTCATGGTCGTGATGGTGGGAAGTCCGGCTCAGGCAGCTAGTTATGTACCTGTCAGCGGTGCGGGTTCGACGTGGAGTCAAGTCGCACTTGACCAATGGCGTCGTAACGTTGTGCAGTACGGGATCAAGGTCAACTACGCGGGTACAGGCTCATCGGATGGCCGAAACCAATTCCGCAACGGCACGGTGGATTTCGCCGTGTCTGAAATCCCCTACGGCCTCAAAGATGGAGGCGTTGTTGATAGTCCTCCATCGCGCGGGTACGCGTACCTGCCCATCGTCGCCGGTGGCACGTCGTTTATGTACAACCTGGTCATTGGCGGCAAGCGCGTCACCAACTTGCGACTGTCCGGTGCCTCTCTAGCTGGAATCTTCACCGGCAACATCAAGAATTGGAATGATCCAAAGATTGCAGCGGATAACCCTTCCCTTGCGTTGCCAGCACGCAAGATCGTTCCAGTAGTTCGCTCCGACGGTTCGGGCACGACAGCCCAGTTTTCAACGTGGCTGAGCGCGCAATACCCCAGTTTGTGGAATGCCTACTGCGTGAAGGCAGGACGGAACTCACCCTGCGGTGTCACGTCGAACTATCCGGTTGTCCCGGGCGGCGGCTTTACCGCTCAGTCTGGTTCCTTGGGAGTCTCGGGATATGTATCCCAGGCCGCCAACGATGGGACGATTACCTACGTCGAGTACGCCTATGCGCTGAACACGGGATTCCCGGTGGCCAAGGTGCTCAACAAGGCTGGTTACTACACCGAACCAACCGCATCCAATGTGGCGGTTGGGCTCCTTGGGGCCACTGTGAACAACGATTCCAAGTCCCCTGCCTACCTCACCCAGCAACTAGGCGGGGTCTACAACAACTCGGACCGGCGCACCTACCCGCTGTCTAGCTATAGCTACATGGTGGTGCCAACGCGCCAAGAGTTCGGTTTTAGTTCAGATAAAGGTTACACATTAGGCGCTTTTGCGTACTACTTCTTGTGTCAGGGTCAACAACAAGCGGATGTTTTGGGCTATTCGGCCCTTCCAATCAACTTGGTGAAGGCAGGACTTGAACAGGTGAAAAAGATCCCTGGTGTCGACGTGAAGAGCGTTGACATAGCCAAGTGCAATAACCCCACCTTCTCAAGCTCGGGTGCCAATCTCCTGGCCAAGACTGCTCCCTATCCGCCCGCTTGCGACAAGCTGGGAGCGGCCCAGTGCACAACTGGAACGGGTGGGCAGCGCAACACCTCGACAGCTGCGACGAAATCTGATTCCTCATCTTCAACATCTGGAACCGGTGCCACCTCAACCGCGACGACAACGGGCACGGTCAATACCACGGGCACGACTGGCACAACGGGAACAGCTGCCGGAGGCGGCGGTGTGGGCGCAAGCCGAGCAACCGCACTTACTATTCCGCCGTCATCGGGCTGGGGAGTACAACAAACATCGGTCGTTTTTGCCGTGATTCTTTTGTTTGGGCTTGTCATTGCCCCGCCGCTCACGGCACGGTTCTTGCGTCGTCGCGGAGGAGTGCCTTCGTGACTTCGCTGGTGACCTCCCGCCTGACAGCGCGTCGTGGACGCGCAGTTTTGGCATGCACGGTGGTCACCGTGGCGTTGAGTTCCATCGCACTGGGAGCCCCCAGCCAGGCAAGTGCCTCAGCTCGCGTTGGTGCAGCGTCAATTACGGAATCTGGTTCAGGTGATTACAGCGACCTTAAAGTCACGGTTGAGCAGACCGAGAATTTGACGAATCAAGTGGTCCGCGTCTCGTGGACGGGCGCAGTACCCACCCCTGTTGACACGATTTACGCGAGGAATTATCTCCAGATCTTTCAATGCTGGGGAGATGATCCAGATGGCCCTGATCGCACCCAGTGCCAGTTCGGCGGCTTTACAGGTGACCCTCGTGGTGGCGCCGATTCATCGACGTCTAGTCGCCAGGTCAGTTACGGTGCCCTGCGCGATGACCCAGCGGAACCCATCAAGTACGAGGGTGGATTTTATCAAGCATCGGTGCCCTTTCGTTCCGTAACGGGGAAGACGATCCCTGGCATTGGTGATGACTCGCGTGAATTCTTCAACCAATTCACGACGAACGAAATTCCTTACGCTCGCACCAGCCCTGATGGCACCGGTGAACAGTTTTTTGAAATACAAACTGCTCTTGATGCTCCGGGTCTGGGTTGTGGATCGGCAGTGGGGACGGGTGCCGACTTGACGGGACGTAAGTGCTGGTTAGTTGTTGTCCCGCGTGGCGATCGAGACGTAAACGGGGTTGCTATTGAGGGTAGCGACTCGCTGTATTCCTCTCCCCTAGAAATCTCCAATTGGCGCGATCGCATCGTGGTGCCTCTGCGCTTCCAACCGATCGCCGCTTCCTGCTCGATTGGCGCAAAGGAGCGCGAAACCCTTGGACAAGAGGGTGTTGAAGAGGCACTCAGTCGTTGGCAGCCGAAACTCTGCGAGACCACAGGAGCGATTTTCAGTTACTCCCAGGTTCCTGATTCCACAGCCCGTGCAAACTTGGTGAAGTCTCCATCCCTGTCGTTTGTGTCCAAGCCTGTTTCCAACGACAAATTGGACAGCAGCCACCCTGCGGTCTATGCACCGGTAGCGGCCAATGCCACGGTTATCGGTTTTAATATTTATAGCAATTCCAGTGGGCGCGCGCCGCCACCGGAAGTTACTAAGGATGATGGCAAGCGCCTTACGCAGTTGAAGCTCAACCAGCGACTGGTGCTCAAGTTGCTGTCACAGTCGTACCGCTTGAGCCTGGCTAACGCACTGGCCCCACAGGTGTCAAATAACCCTGAAGACATTGTCGCGGACACGGAGTTTAGAAACCTCAATCCCAACTTCACGGGCAAGGGTCGCAAGTTGCAAACCCTGTCTCGTTTGCTAATGACAGTGAACAGCTCCGATGCTGCGAGCACTGTGTGGAAGTGGGTGTTATCCGATAAGGACGCTCGCGCATTCTTGGCTGGAAAGCCCGATCCGTATGGCATGACCATTAATCCCAATTACAAGAATCTTGATCTGAGTATCGAGCGTTTTCCACGCAATGACTTGTACTGCGCCGACGTTCAACCAGGGTTCCCGCCGTTGTGTGAGTTTGATACCCACCCCTACGCCGCGGACGACCATGACGCAGCTCGGGCGGTTTCCCGCGGCGACACTTTGGGACGTTTGTGGGATCCCAACGCCTCCCCACCATCCTTTAAGCGCGTTCCGCTCCAGCCCAATAATGGGCAGGGCTTGTTCTGCATCACCGATGCTGCGACGGCGGCTCGCTATGGCTTGCTTACGGCCGAACTGGTAAACGCCAGCGGAAATTACGTGCCGGCTAAACCTGCGAATATGTTGGCCACGATCAAGGAGATGAAGCCCATCGCAGGGAGCACGGTATTGGGAGCAAATCCCTTAGCAACAGGAGCAACCGCGTACCCATTGACCACCCTTACCTACGCGGCAACTATTCCGACCAAGCTCACAAAAGCAGCCGCCAAGGACTACTCGGCTTTCATCAAATATGCGGTCGGTCCAGGTCAAACCCCAGGGTTGCTTCAAGGTCAACTTCCCGATGGGTACGCACCACTTCCGGATGCACTTCGAGCCCAGGCAAAAGTTGAAGCCGATGTGATCGTTTCCCAACAGGCAAACGGAGTTCCACCCACCACTCCAGCAGCATCGAAGACCCCAACTAGCAATGCGGCAGTGCCGATCATTGATGGTGGACCTGTCCTGCCAGTGGCGGCTGTCACTGCGCTTGATGCACCTCAAGCCCAAACGACTTTTGCGGCTTTGCTTAACGCCGCCCAGGCGATCGTCGCCTCACTTGGCCTAGGGCGCTTCACCGTCTTTATCGCATTCATTCTCGCGATCGGTTCCGCCCTTGGCGGGCCCATCCTCTACAGGCTCGGGGGGCGTGCGCTATGACGCTACCTCGTGATTGGCACGACCCCCGCACAACTCAACATGGTTTACAACTTCATAAGGACCGCACAACAGCAATCGCCTAACGCATCGAGCGCTAGGTATACATCAGTAAACATCGAGAGGAAAATGATTATGAACAGCAAGTACAAGCTTGCTACGGCAGCGGCTGCGGTTATCGCAATTGCTGCTGGTGGACTCACGATGGGTTCGGCCTATGCCGATCCATCGGGCACCCCGACTTACCGCACGCTCGCCGGTGTGGGCTCTGACACAACTGAAGGTGTCGTCGCTGGTCTTTCTGACGGCGTCACCTCCTTGTCCTTGACGTCGTCCTTGGTTTCGGACGGAACGATCAAGGACCTGGCCGGTGCCACGATTGCTAGCGGCACCAAGATCGTCGGTAGCTACAACGCCCAGGGCTCTTCGACCATCAAGACCAAGGCCGCGGCCTTGTGTGATGCCGTTACGCGTCAAAATGGTTCAGGCGCCGGCAAGACGGGTCTGTTGGCTTCGTTGAACAACGTCAACACGCCTGCTACGAGCAGCGCGACCGGTGACGTGAACACCGATGGCACGATCACCAATGTTTCGTCCACGACCGGTGTCCAGGTTGGTCTTCAGGTCACCGGCACAAACATTCCAACTGGCACCTTTGTCACCGGCGTTTCAGGAACCACGATTTCAACATCTGGTCCTACCTTGCCAACGGGTCCTGTCACTGCTACTGCACTGGGATTCAAGGGTGACGGTTGCTTGCAGTTCTCACGTTCATCATCTGGTGGATCTGGAACCAACAGCCCAGCATTGACCTACGTGCCGTTCGCACTCGATGCAGTTGACTATGCAGTGACCCCCACGAGCAACGTCTCGCGCACCTTGCGCAAGTCCGACCTTCAGGGTTACTACACCTGCAACACCGACTATGTAACGGAGACGATCACTTCAATCGCTGTTACCGCTGGTGGATCGGGTTACGCTAGTGCGCCAACCGTGACCATTACTGGCAACTCCAGCCAGGGCTCAGGTGCCACAGCTACTGCTGTAGTTACCTCCGGTGCTGTCACCGCAGTGAACTTGACCAATGCTGGATCTGGCTACGGGTCCATCACGGTCAGCTTCTCTGGTGGTGGCGGAACAGGTGCAGCTGCAAAGGCCGTTGTTACCTCCGACATCAAGCCTGTCCTTCCGCAGGCTGGCTCGGGTACTCGCTCCTTCTGGGAAACCCAAATGGGTATTTCCGATGCTGACGTTGTTGCTGGTAAGTACCCATGCATCATCGACGGTACCTACAACAGCCAGATCATTGAGGAGCACACGGGAACGTTCCTCACCGACAACATGTTGGTGCCGTTCTCCATTCCGCAGTACAACTCGCAAGCAACTCAGCTGCAAACCGACCGTCGCGGTCGCGCACAGTTGGCTTCAATTGCTAGTGGCGGAACCTCAGCTTTACCCACGGGAATTACTTCACCGAACAAGGTCAACACCTCGTTCAACATCACCCGTTCGGTGTACAACGTCATTCCGACTGCTTTGAAGAACACCTCCCCTTGGAAGGAAGTCTTCAACAGTGACACATCGTTAGCGTGTAGCGCTGCAAGCCAAGCGATCATCCAGGCCTATGGCTTTGGATTGTCGGCAACCTGTGGTTCTGTCGCTAACTCGTATTAATCAGTAGTAACTAAAAAAGGTTTGGCGGCGGTGCGACCCACAAGGTTGTACACCTGGGTAGCACCGCCGCCAAACACAACTCCCGCACAACATTCGAGAGAACAGAAGGTTAACATCGTGAGAATCAAGAAGCTGGTAGCCGTCTCGGTTGCCTTTAGTTTGGCCGTTGTGGTCGGTGGGCTCAATGCCTCACCTGCCAGTGCAGCCGTCATCGGTTCGTTGGCATTGACGCCTACGACCGGATCGAACACCTCTTTGGTCACTGCCAACAGCTCTGGGGCTTGTGACAACGGTACGAACATCAAAATGACCGTCGCTGGTACAGGCGTTCAAACCGCATCAGAGAACATCGTTGGTAACTCGGGTATCGCTGGATACACGACCAATGCCAATGGTGGAATCACCGTCCCGTCCGCCAACAACATGACGGACTTCGGAAACCTGCAATCACCGGCCTTGACCAGCTACAGCGGTCGTTATGACTTCACGCTGGTGTGCAAGAACTCGGTTGGCGCCACCACCTATGGAAGCTTCACCGGTGGCATTTACTTCACCTCTTCCACCGCCTACCACACGACGGCCACGTCAACCGTTGTCTCGGGTGCACAAACCAGTGCCACCACCGACACGGCCAACCTGAGCGCAACTGTTTCTGGCTCGGTTACTCCAGTGGGAACAGTGCAGTTCAAGGTCGATGGCAGCAACGTTGGCAGCGCAGCAACCGTTAACGGTTCAGGTGTTGCGACGTTGACGACGCCCACCCTCTCGGTGGGAAGCCACACGGTGGACGCCACGTTCATCCCCAGCACGACGGCATTCGATGGCTCCGCTGCAACGCAGGGATCCTTCTCTACTGTCGCCAAGCTGGTTGCCACGACCACCACGTTGACCGCTGACCAGGGCTCACCCGTGACCCCTGGCACCGCGATCACCTTGACGGCGGCAACTGGCCCAGCCAGCACCCCTGGTTCGGTTCAGTTCAAGAAGAACGCTTCGAACTTGGGTTCGCCCGTGACTGTTGCTTCTAACCAGGCGCAGTACGTGTACACCCCCAGTGGCGAGGAAACGGATGCCTTTACGGCCACCTTTACTCCTACCGGATCGTTCACTGCCTCTACGTCAAACACGGTGAACATTGAAGTCAGCAACAAGCCATCATCGACCGAAGACATCATCACCAAGATCACCGCTCAAGGTGCCTTGGTGATTTCGGTGAATGGTTGCTCCTACGGCACTCCACAACAGGCTGCACCGCTCAACGATGGTCCATCATCCGGTCCATCCAACGGTGCCAGTGGAACGGTCGGAAGCACTAATAACTCGGTTAACCCTTGTAACGATGTCATTTTGCCGACACCAACGCTGAACGGTGCGGGCAACATGCTTCAGACCTCGGGAACCTTGAAGCCAGTGACGATCACTGACACTCGCACTCCTGACCAGTCGTGGTCCTTCACCGGACAAGTTGACGACTTCAAGGACTTTGGTGGCGTTCACACGTTGCCTGGTTCCGGTCTTGGTTGGACACCTTCGGTGACCTCAACCAACATTGCGGACGATGTGGTTGCTGGCTCAGCTGTGGCAAGTGATGCAGGTCCGATCACCTTCTCGACCACGGCTGGCTTGAAGACTGCTCGTACCTTCGCCTACACCAGTTCCAAGACCGGTTCAGCTGGAACCTCCAGCGTCCCCACCGGTTCAGGTCTGGGCACCACGGTGCTCGGCGGCTCGTTGACCCTTAACGTGCCTACGAACGCTATCCCAGGTGTCTACCTGGCTCACCTGACCCTGACGGCTATTTAGTCTGGGATTCAGCCCTTGATGGGGGCTGCCGGGTCCGAAATGGGCTCGGCAGCCCCCATTGCTGTTGGGTGGGCAATCGCCAACTTCACGCCCGCAATTCACAGGCACTTCCCTGCTCGTTCACCTAACCGCCACCTTTGCTGGGTTTGCTAGGAGCATGGAAATCAGCCGTGAAACGCGCCGTAAGTGGCGGGTTGTTGCCTTGCTGATTTCATTTCTTGCTTTGGGGTCAACGGCTGTTGCGCCAGCCTTCGCGGCACCATCGCCGGAGCCGACCTCACCAATTCCGACGTACGGTTCGCCCAGTGCTGGAACTCCTGCAACGTGGGCGCTAGTTCCCGTTGACACAAAGGGCGACCTCGATGGTCGCTCCAAGTACGCATACACGGCCAAACCCGGCGCTGTCATCAAGGACATGATGGGCGTAGCCAATTTCAGCACGCAAGCTCTGACATTAAAAATCGAAGCAATCGATGCATTCAACACGTCAGAAGGGCAATTCGCTCTGTTGCAAACTGGCGAGAAGTCAACGGATCTTGGCGCTTGGATCACTGGTAAGGAAACGCGCGTCACCGTGCCCGCACGTACTCGCTTGAGTATTCCCTTCACCCTTCGCGTGCCAGCTGATGCATCTCCTGGCGATCACATTGCAGGTCTCGTGGCCACAGCGGTCCAAGGCGGTACAGGTTCAAAGGAACAGAAAGTTGCAGTCAATTTCCGGACCGGAACGCGCGTGTACCTGCGGGTCACCGGCGCCATCAAAGCCCGGTTGGCCATTGAAAATGTCTCAGCCGAGTATTCACAGACCATCAACCCGTTAGGTCGCGGCAAGGCCGTAATTAACTATCGCGTGGTGAACCGCGGAAATGTGCGCTTGGCTGGAAGTGGAACCATCACGGTTCAGAGCATCAATGGTGTCAATGTTGCTCCCAGTCAAAATGTTTCCGTCAGTGAACTTCTCCCTGGTCAATTCGCTGACGTCTCCGTGGAAATCAATGATGTTGCTCCTGTCGGATTGTTGAAGGCAACGATCGAGCTCAAGCCGATTGCAGCTCGCGGGGTAAGCGCGCCGACGCTCACTGATGCCCGGGCGAGTGTCTGGTTCGCGGCCTTCTCCGTCTCACTAGGACTCCTGCTGTTCGGCTTGGTGACCTTCCTCGTCTTGTGGATGCTCCAAATCCGACCAGGCATTAGCGGCCCGGGTGGCAACGCATCCGATTCCAATGATGATCCAGCCCCGGCTGGCCCGAGTAGTAACTCTGTTGATTCCGACGTTGACTTAGGAGCCCTGGTCTAAATGTTTTCGCGTATTTCGGCCGTTGCGATCGCAAGCCTTGTTCTTGGTGGATTGATGGTTACCGGTTCGCCAGCTCAGGCTGCCACGCTCGGAGACTTAACTGTCTCTCCTGGCAAGGGCAATGACGGTTCAGTGGTGACGCTGACCACGTCAGGTCCGTGCCCTCGCGAGGCAACTAACGTCCTCGCGACGATCTTTGGCTCAGGATTTGCAACGGGCCAGAACCTGATCGGGAATTCACCGTTGCGTATTTACCCCCGAACCACAGACGGTGGATACATCATCCCGTTGCAGTACACGTTGGGAGACACCGCAAAGCTTCAACGGGTGTACAAGGGACTTTCTGGGACGTACAAGGTCGTGGTCACCTGTCGTGGGGTGATTAAGCCGCAAGACTTGGGACAATTTGTTGGAAGCGTGTCGTTCTCCAACAAAATTGCTCAGGACGGTTCACGGAAATACACCGCAAAGAATCCCGCAACTACCCCGGCACCAACGGCCGGAGCGAGCGGTACAACCAAGGGTTCAACGCAGGTTCAGGCACAGCCAACCCCACAGGGGTTGACCCCTGATGGCGGAAGTAACCAAGCGGTAAATGGTGGCGACTCAAGTGGTTCAAACGGTGCGAGTTCGGGCCTACCCCTTGTGTTGATCGTCTTGGCGATTGCCTTGCTGGCCGGATCGCTTGCCCTTGTTCGTCGATCCGTAAGAACCCACCAGCGCTAAAGATGCATATTTCATTCCAACCATCACTCAAAGGAAAAGGGACGATGACTCGAACTGTTCGCAGAGGTGCAGCTATTTTCACAACTGCAGGCTTGGTGCTTGCTGGCCTAGTGCTACTCAGTGCACCCGCACAGGCCGCCAATCTTGGTGCGCTGACCATCGCACCGAATTCAGGAAACCTTCAGAGTGTGATTACGGTTTCGACGCCAGCTCCGTGCGATCAGGGCACAAATATCAAGGTCACGGTCGCAGGAACTGGTGTCCAGACTGCAACAGAAAATATTGTGGGTAACTCAAGCATCGCTGGCTATCCGCAGAACTTGGCCGGTGGGTTTGATGTGCTCTTCTCGGACACCTTGGCTGGTTGGGGCACCACACAGTCCCCAGCGCTGACGTCCTTTAGTGGCCGGTACGACTTTTCCGTGGTCTGCAAGAACAACTTTGGAAGCACCACGTATGGAACGTTCACTGGGTCGATTTTTTTCACCTCCGGGTCCACGTGGACTAGTGCCAAGCCGGCAACAACCACCACGCTGACGGCAACTCCGCCGAGCAGCTCCTACCAAGGCGAAAACGTTCACTTGGAAGCAGCGGTTACTCCATTAGGAGTGGCTGGAACTGTGCAGTTCAAAGACGGCGCTGTAGATCTTGGAAGCGTCTCGCCTTCCCCTACCGGTGTAGCAAGTCTTGACACCACAGCCCTTACCGTCGGCCCGCACACCCTTACAGCGGTATTCACGCCCGCTGACGCACTTTCCTTCGGGGAATCAACATCAAATTCGGTGTCCTACGAAATTTTGACTCCAGCAGCGCCATCGGTTGTTACGGCAGCGACGGCCTCGGGTACCTACAAGGTCGGGTACACGTTGACCTGCTCCGCGACATTCCAAGGAGCATCGTCAACGCTGTATGCATGGCGCAACAATGGCGTCCCGATTGCCGGCCAGGTGGCCCGGACGTTTTACCTTGCAGGCGGGTACTACAACCGATCCATTTCTTGCGTCGCAACCGGTCGCAACACATATGGAGACACTCCGTCGATAAGCGCTGGCCACCTCATCGCGTTGGGAACCAAACCTGCCCTGCGTAAGGCGCCCGTGATCTCAGGAATTGTCAAGGTTGGTAAGACGATTTCAACCAGCAAGGGCCTTTGGTCGCTAGCTGG
>Ga0209086_10002661_pt1 | contig 13839 bp, 25 predicted proteins | sample M_130207_XF_Meta_FD_187312 | JGI IMG/M metagenome (GOLD analysis project Ga0209086, IMG submission 187312) | Freshwater microbial communities from Lake Montjoie, Canada to study carbon cycling - M_130207_XF_MetaG (SPAdes) (version 2) | ecosystem: Environmental > Aquatic > Freshwater > Lake...
AATGTAGCACACATTTAGGCACGTATGATTGGTATGATGAAGTAGTCATTCCTAGAAATGAAAAATCTGGTGTATATTTTTATGACATTAACCGATTGTCGGTTAACACAGAAAGTAGCGTAGTAGTAAGAATGTTTGTCTTAAAACAAGAATACAGAATTCCATTATTAAAAAAGTCCAATCCAGCATATGTAGGTACACTAAATGCCAATTGATAGAGAACACCATGTATTTCAAGATAGTGATATAGAATGTAGCACAACCCTGCTTCATGAATTCATGGCTCATTGTGTAGCAATAAAAAATCCAACAAATAAATCTGTGGCGCCTACCCTTGCTAAATTATGTATAGAATTAGAAAAAAAGAAATATTATAAATTTTGGTTAGCAGGGACTGAACAATTTTTAAACAATTTAAATATCGAATTTCAAAATAATGATTGTTTAAACCGCTATACGTGGTATGATGAAGATATTATCCCTGCGAACGAAAAAAGTAAAACAGTAGTCTTTAATCTAAATAGACAAATTGATAATACAAATGATAGGCTTGTGCGGGTATACATGCTTAGACAAGAATCCAGAATTCAAATATTTAGAGAAATGAATCACGATGACTATACCGGAACTGTTGTTGAAAATTTAAAATGACATTAGATAATTTAAAAGAAATTGCATATTGTAAACTCAATTTAAGTTTTAATAGTGATGTATTCATTAAAGAATACGACGAATATATTTTACCAAACAGTAGACCAATTGTTAACGGCCTTAGGAGTTGGGAGTTAACTAGGTCTATAAATCGAGCATGGGGTATGGTTGATCCAGATATATATGACACCTGTAATGTACAAGATACATTTGGCAGTACAATTATCGATCGAGGCTCGGAACAATGGCAAGCAATTAGTTTGATTGAAGCTATCTCTAATGATCCTAATATATATCATAAAAGTCTTATAGGATCAGTTGTTATTAGAAATAATTATTTAGGTGAGATTGATTATAAATTTAAAGAAATGTATAAAGATTTAGAAATTTCTAAATGGATACAAAAATTACCGCTATCTAACCTAATTGGAGTTCGATGTGTTAGTTTAAAATCAGGAACATTTGCAAGTATTCATCGTGACGAAAATAATATCAATCATCAAAAAAACGGAAGTAGTATTTCAAATAATAAATTATGGAATGCAGGGTTTGTTACTATTACATTAAATTTATCTGATGGAGGTTATCCTATCTATACTGCATTAGATAGCAATCTTAATGACCCTATTATGATAAATGATCAAGTATATTTGTTTAATGATTATTGCATACACGGGGTGCCTGTAGTCAATACTAGGCGTCGTCAAATAAGAATTACAGGAAACCCCACACCAGAATTACTCGATAGTGTGTGTCCTGAAACCATTACTTATATGGGTAAATTAAATTAAAATTATATGGAACAGAAAAAAACAAGACGGATCGAGTTTAGTGGGCAATCTCGATATATGGTTGCTGTTAAATTAATTATGGCAATTGTTGGGCTATGTCTTTATACATATTCTGGCGGCACATTATTGTTTGCTACTTTTGCATTTTTTCTATTCTGGATCATGACTGAATTAGCAACAGCAGGCTACCATCGCTGGATAACACATAATGCACTTGAGCCGTCAATGCTAGGCAAATATGTATTTTGGTTTTGCATGGTAAGTGTCGGCAGTCTACGACCATCTACGTATGCTGTTATTCATCGGGTACATCACAAGTTTAGCGATACTGAAAAAGACCCCCACCCTCCATCACTAGGATTTTTAAATTGTTTAATTGGAAATTATGATGCAAAGAAGGTAACATTTTCAGTACCTGTATTAGACCTGTACAGAAAAAAAGAAATAGTGTTTGTGGACAAGTACCTCTGGTACTTGTATGCATTAACCCTTATTACTTTTATTGTAATCAGCCCACATCTGGCCATGTTAAGTTTTCCATTTTTAGTTTTAAGATATCACATACAATCGGCGGTGTTTAATTATATTGCTCACGGTGGTAAAGATACAATGTCTCCCCAGAACTTAACGTTATTACCTAGAATAGTATTCTGGGGAGAACACCTGCACTTAAATCATCATTTGCATCAAACAAATGCAAACTACGGAAGCATATCTCGATTTAATTTTGATTACATGTATTACTTTCTGCACTACCTAAAACTTATAAAGAATTAATAATGAACGAAACACAATTAAGGCAACAATTAGCTGCCGCATATAATCTTGTACATTACTTTGGTTGGGACGATTTAATCTTTACTCATATATCTTGTAAGATACCGGACACTAGTCATTTTTTAATTAATCAGTATGGTTTATTATTTGATGAAGTTACTGCATCTAATCTAGTTAAAGTAGATATAACCGGAACGGTTATAGGATCGGGATCTATAAATCCTGCAGGATATATTATTCATAGTGCTATACACGAATCTAGACCTGACGTTTCTTGCGTTCTTCATACCCACACTGTAAACGGTGTAGCTGTATCAATAGATAAAGACGGACTATGGCCTATCAGCCAATCTGCAATGCTAGTTTTAGATAAGCTAGCATACCATGAGTATTATGGTTTAGTTGTAAACTCTGAAGAAAAGTCTGTACTACAAAATAATTTAAAAGATAACGATTATTTGATTTTACGAAACCACGGATTGCTAACAGTTGGCACTTCTATAGCTCAAACTTTTATAAACATGTATAAACTACAACATGCATGTGATGTACAAGTTCGTTGCATTAAGGATCGTGCAATCGAAATGCAAAAGAATATTATTCCTGCAAATAAAGAAGCCATGGCAAAGTTAGATTCAATAACTCGTGTTCCATGGAATGCATTATTAAGAATAGTAGAAAAGAAATATCCTAATTATAAATCTTAGTGTTTTCTTTAAAGGATCCTGGAACTTCTAAAGTTAAAGCGTATCGAATCTCATCAGACGTATTAGTTGCACTATGTAGTACGTCAACCCTTGCAAGTGCTGGCCCTGTGTAAACATGAGTGTTAAATTTTATTCCATACATTTCATGAACTAATTCTCCCTTGTTAGCTCCTAACGGCGCAAGGATTGCAGTATCTCTATTCTTGTCAATATGCATCTTCATTACATATCTAGGCATTAACTTAGTAACATAACTATTTTTAATATTAACTGTAGGATATAATCTATTAATAGCAGCAACAATAGTTGGAAATCTTTTTAATTTTGCTGTAAAGAATCCTGCATTGGTGCTTTTCTTAATAAACCCGATAGATCCATCAGGCATCCCTTCGGCACTAATCCAAATGTACGATTTACTATTTTTAATTTCTTCTATAAACTCTTGTTCAAGATTAACATCTAGTTTGGCAAGATTTTTTGTTACAAGTTTACTTAACATGAAATATTTATAGTGCATCTCTTATGTATAAATATTTTATGAACACAGTACGATTTATATTATCATCCGAAATGGACTTTGTCCGTGAACTATTTTCAATAGATTCTCGTTTAGTTGGTGAAGAAATGAGTACAGAAGAATTAGAAACTATGATTGAGTCTTGGAAGCCGTTATTGGATGCTAACAAGATGCGTATATCAATGTTGTTTTCTGAAACTAATGAGCCGTTAGGCATGTATACTGCTGTGCTTTTTTCAGAAGTTAGAGGATGGTGGGTTCATGCAACTAAAGTAAAATATACTAGAAATCATTTTGCTACATCTGCAAAGTTACTTGTTCCTGCTGGTGAGTTTTTGCTAGATGAATTAGAAGGATTAGGTTACTATAAATTTTGGATGGCTGCACCTGAAATGCATCATACAATTCGTAATACAGTTATGAAGAAATATAGTGAGAGATTAAATAGGTACGAATGGTTTGATGAGTATATTATTCCTCAAGGATGTAGAACACCCGAGATTCCAATGTTTGATGTAAACAGAAAAACATGCACATGGTCTGATGTGCATGTTAGAATGTTTGTATTAAAACAAGAATTTAGAAAACCGTTAGTAGTTGAAGAGCGAAGGAAAAAAAATGTTTAATTTTTATAATAATTTAGGCGAGAACTTTAGAAAAATTTATCTTCCACAGCACATACTGCTAGTAATAGGTTTATACTTTTATCACTCAAGTGATGCTTCTCTTAATTGGTTGTGGCTAATTTATCCGGCATGGTTCTTATTTGGCCATATTGGATTCGGCATCATTATACACAAATATTATTGTCATAACAGTTTTGAAACATATACATGGATTGCTAGAGTAGGTGCATACTTAGGCATGCTCTGCGGTACAGGTAGCCCTGTTATGCTTAAAGTAGTACACATAGGTTATCATCATCCTAACAGCGATACTGATAAAGATCCACATTCGCCGCTAAGAAGTTTTTGGTGGAGTTACTTTTTATGGCTAAATCATAAATGGGATTTTAGAAAAATGTGGCTAGCTAAAGATATGTTAAAAGATCCGTGGTTAAGATTCTATCATAGAAATTACTATAAAATCTATTGGGGAACTTTTGTATTATTAGGTATCATCGATTGGAAACTTGCACTATTCACAATGACTACTGCAACTGTTGTGCAATTTCATTTAAGTGGGCTTGCTAACACATTGGGGCATACTAAACACTGGGGCAGTTATCAAAACTATACCGACGGAGATAATAGTCAAAATTCTCCAATCTTTAACCTATTTACATTAGGCTTGGGGTTACATAACAATCATCATGGGAGGCCGGGGTGTTATAACTATGCACATAAACCTGGTGAAGTTGATATTGCAAAATGGTTTGTGCCATTAATCGCTAAAAAGAAGGAACAAAATGAAAAGAATTGAGCAACATATTAAAGAAATTATTTCAAAACAACTTGGCATCCCTCTAGAGGATGTGCAGAATGAGAAAAAGTTTATCGACGATTTAGGTGCCGACAGTTTAGACACTGTAGAACTAGTGCTTACTTTAGAAGATGAATTTGGTATTGAAGTACAAGAAGAGGATGCCGAAGGCATTGATACTGTACAAAAGGTAATTGATTTTGTTACAAGAATAAAATCTTGATATTATAACAATCCACTAATAGCCAGGGTCTTAGGATCGCTGGCTACTTTTTTATCAATAGTTAGATTTACATTTAATGTAGTTCTGTGATCAGGACCATAATTGTAAATGCTGTGATATTTTCCAGTGTCAATAAAATACCAGTGCCCATCTGCCGGTATCTGAAATTTCTCCCCGTCTATCTCATACCAAGCATTTTCACCGCCCAATATAGTTGCATGTAACCGTATGCCTTTATAGTAGGGAAAATCAACGTGTGATCCTAACCAGCCTCCAGCACGTAATTCTAATATACTAGCTTTAGTAATATGAGATTTAAACACACTAAATACACTTTCAAAATATGGATTTAAAATTTCAGTAGTCTCAGTAAAGTCGTCTTCAATGAGTTCAGGTAAATCTTTTTTTAGATGTAAGTCATCACCGTAGACTGTTCCTAATGTTTTGTCTCTGCGAGTAAAGTGATCAAAAATAGGATTTACGCTATCTTTCCTAGCATGAAATCCTAGCCCTCGATATTTGCTAAACCTAGTTCCAGTATCATTTTTAATAATAGATAGCGTTGAATGAACTGCTGTAATTTGTTTTACCTGCAATTGCATTTCATTTATATTAAATGAATATACATTAGGCAGACGAAACACATTATAGTTTAGTTTTTCAAAATTACTGTACCATTTATCTAATGGCTTTTGATGTATAAGAGTATCTGTGCAATCGCCCCAGGGTTGATTAGTAGACATTTTCGTATAATTTTACGTGTTCAAAGTAAGGTGCTAGTTTAAAATCTTGAGTGATTCTTCCCCTGCGATGACCTGTAGTATCGGGATGCTCCCCGTTTGCAGGACTCCAATCAGTTATTTTAACCCAAGTGCCTTTGAGCTTTTTAGTTTCATCTATGGGAAACAATATCGTATTCTCTTCTGGAAATCCGTTAATTTTGTTATATGATTTAGCTTTAGCAACGTCAACTCCGTACTGTTTACAAACATTGTTAACCATTTCGTCCCAAGTCCAATTTTGTGTTTTAAGCAACGTATATCTGCCTATCTGGCCCACGTTTCTAAAACGTAATATGTGACCACCCCCAATTTCATTTGACAGTTCTAACAACCGTTTAGGAACTATATCGTTAGCTCCTTTTTGTAAAATAGCACCTATATTAACATTCATGTTTACATTGTGACATTCCTGCCATGCTTTAAGTTTACGTTCTGCACAACGAATACCATCCATTTTTTCATAAATGTCGTTATCATCACCGCCGTTCATACTTAGGTATATACTACGCATACCGGCATCAACTAATTCCCTAGCATATCCCGGTCTAGCTAACATTAGCCCGTTAGTCATCATTGTAGGACGATGCCCGTAGCTTTTTATCTTTGCTACAATTTCTGGCAAATCTGTGCGTATTGTAGGCTCACCTCCTAACAATCGTATTTCTGTTTTCTTAGGAAGTTGGTCTAACAGGGCATATAACTTTTCAACGTCTGCATCAGGAACTGTTCGATTAGGCATAAAACAATTAGCACATTCCATATTACAACGATGTGTAATTTCAATGCCCAAACTATAAAAATGACTATCTTTTGGTTCGAGTTCGTAGTAGGTATTATTCATAAACATATTTACCGATGTCTCTGAATTAGGTGTAAATAACTGGATGAGCAAATTCTAGTTGACCTTTACGTTTTCTTCTGCTATAATAACACAATGACAATATCAAAAAGTCCAGACCGCCATACCTTCCAAGTTGAAGGTGTAAAAAAACGAGCTAAAGAAAAAGGCGAAGAAGTTCCCGAGCAATATCTTGAGTTTTGGAAAACAGCCAAAACTCAAGATGATGCAAACCTTGTAGATCCAAAATGGCAAAAGAACAACATGCAATACGATCTTCGGTCAACTGAGTGGATACTGTCCAAGGTTCGAGAGTCTGATAGCTACGCTCAAAATCTCTATGCAGCCATTTGCAACAACAATTTCTGCAAACGTGAAATGTGGCCTATTCTCAAAGAAGAATACTGGAGTGCAAGCTGGCGTAGTGCCGGTGGTATCATTGCTGACATGAAAGAGAATGGTGACTATATTGATTGGTATTGTAGCGGTATTGGTAATAGCGAAATGGGCAACGGTTTAACCGGCGCAGATGGCACTAACTATGTACCTGAAGGAGTAGTTACAGATGAAATTAAAGACGACCTATATAAGTTAGGTTGGTTAATTATAGAATCAAAAGGCAATTTAGAATGACTAAATTAGAAGGTAAAGTAGATAAGGGATGGGGATACGAAATCATTTGGGCAACTAATGATAAGTATTGCGGTAAGTTATTATGTTTTGAAAAACCAGGTGCAAAATTTAGTATGCACTTTCATAGAGAAAAAGAAGAAACTTGGTTTGTAAATGCGGGACAGTTTCATCTTAGATATATTGATACTAAAACTGCTGAATTAAAACAAGTTATCTTAAAAGAAGGCGATGTTTGGCACAACCCTCCGTTACAGCCTCATCAGTTAATCGCAATTCAACCTAACTCTATAATTTTTGAAGTTAGCACAGCAGACAGTATAGAAGATAATTACAGAATTGGGCCCGGTGACAGTCAAATTACAAAGGTAGAAAATGGAAACTAAAACATTCTTAGCTGAAGATATATTCGAAGACATTCCTGGAGACCCGGATAATGTTATTATGAAGATACCTCCCGAAATCTGCGAACAGATGGGATGGACTGAAGGAGTTGTATTAGACATCACTGTTGAAAACGGTGCATTGTCCATTAAAAAACATGGCTAAAAATTCAGAACTGATTGAGCTTGTTGGGGTAGTCACCGAAGTATTACCTAACTCAACTTTTAGAGTTAGAGTAAATAACATGGCACATGAGATAATCTGTTACATGGGTGGCAGGTTGAAGCAACACAAGATCAAGGTCATCATGGGTGATGGCGTTAAAGTAGAAGTTAGCCCCTACGATCTTACTAAAGGGCGTGTAACCTATAGACTATGATGTGAATACTAATCTTTATGCGGTTCGCAGTATATGTACAAGTATAATGACTGAAGCCCATACAGGTTCTAAGTTTCGCAGCCTATTGGCAAAAATTCGCAAGCACTTTCAATCTTTAGATTTAGTTATACATACTAAAAAAATAAAGACTCTAGAAGTTAATGAATTTTACATTAACGCATTTTATGACAGCATTGCCGATCATGAAAATGAATGTCCCATAGAAGTAATAGTATATCACAATATTAATCCAGACGAGTTTTTTGAACACACACAAGTTGGACAATTCCTAGTTCAATTATATGACGCAGTAGTGCATGAATTAAGACATCAAGAACAAGGACGAGCTAGAAATTATTTGCCCAATCCATATGTTGTTGACCTTGAATCCACTGCTAGCTATCTAACTGATCCCGATGAAATTGATGCTTATGCACTTAGCATTGCAATTGAGCTGATTCGTAATTTGGGTAGAACACGTAGCATACAGTACCTACATCGTGCCAGCAGATTGGCTAATGTTCGTCCAAAAGGATTGTATGCAAGCCCAAACTTGTTTGCATACTTTGAAACTTTTGAGCATCTTGATCATCCTGTTATCCGTAAGTTGTTAAAAAAAGTGTTTTTGAACTTAGAAACGGTTGACAAGATGGCTGTTTTCTATTAAAATAGTCATATCGTAACTGCAATAGAAAGCACAAAATGGCTGCTACAATTTCTGTCCAAACGGTCCTTGAACTGGCTTGCTCTGCCCAACGGGTTAACGGCAGCTATATAAAAGAATTGGAATGGCTGTACGATGCTGACGGTAATCCTTTGGCTCGAAAAGATCCAAATAAAACTCTTATCCAGTTGACTATGGGCCTGACGGAGTGGCACGACGAGCCACGTAGGCCACCTGCACTTGAAGTGACCGAAGCTGATAAAACTCAAGCAGCCGAAATCCGTCAATATTTTAAGCGCCTGTTGTTCTCTGCGGTTATTGGAGATAACGAGTTTCAAACTACTGTTAACAAACTCCTTAGTTCAGAAACTATGTCTCCAAAAGAAATTGGATACGTGGCTTGCCTTCCTAGCGTTCATGTGAGAGATAAAGTTCGCACTACTATGAAGCGTGGCCTCCGTGAATGTGAATCTGGATTTATTGCAGAGATTGGTAAAAGCATTGTTGACAAAGACTGCGAGATTATTGAAGTTAAACGCTCAAATAACTTTGACGCCTATAATATTCTTGCTATAATAGACAATAAGATTGTCAGCTGGTTTAGCAAGCATGAGTTGAAAGTTGGTAATTGCATTGTGCAAAAAGCCAAAGTAAAACAACATGGTGAAAATTGGCTTACAAAGAATTCTGAGACACGACTTAACTATGTAAAGGCGTCGCAATGAAACAAGAACTAGACGAACTGCTGTGCAAGAAGTACCCAAAGATGATGGTTAACCGCGACAAGTCCATGATGGAAACTTGTATGTGTTGGGGGTTTGACTGTGGTGATGGTTGGTTTCCAATCTTAGATCAGCTGATGGGTAATATTCAGCATCACATTGATTGGCGGAATAAAAAGAGTGAAGTTGTACCACAAGTCACCCTAGACCAAGTTAAAGAGAAGTTTGGCACACTGCGTTTTTATTACACAGGTGGAGATGATGAGATTAGTGGCATGGTACGTATGGCAGAAAGCATGAGTGGTGTTATGTGTGAAGAATGCAGTGCTCCTGCCGAAACACATGGTCCTGGATGGATCCGTACTATTTGCGAACCTTGTGAAGAAGCACTCGAAGTTAAACGTGCTAAAGATATGGCAGAATATGAAAATAAAACTAGTCAGTGACCTCCATTTGGAGTTTTCGGACATAAACATTACTAACGATCAGAACTATGATGTACTGATCCTAGGAGGCGATATTATGATCGCACAGGATCTTCACGACCATATGGAACTTCCTAGCTACAACATGTACGGAGTTATTCCGGATCTTAGTCGTAAGCAAGAGCGTGTGCAACGGTTCCGTGATTTCTTTAAGCGTTGTAGTTTTCAGTTCCCACATGTGATCTATATCATGGGCAATCATGAATTCTATCATGGCAAGTTCTATGCGGCTATTGATTACATGCGTGAAGAATGTGCCAAGTATCCTAATGTATACATGCTAGAGCAAGACATGAAAGTCATCGATGATGTAGTGTTTGTTGGCGGTACACTTTGGACTGACATGAATCGGCGTGACCCACTTACCATGCATGCCATCAATGACATGATGAACGATTTCCGTATTGTGCGTAATGATAAACGTGAGTTTGCTAGAATGAGTCCTTTGGATGTTGCTATCCGACACGACAGAACATTAGGTTATATTAAACATGTACTGTCTGAAAACAAGGATAAGAAGTGTGTAGTTGTTGGACATCATAGTCCTAGCAAGTTAAGCACACATGAAAACTACAAAAATGAATTTTTAATGAACGGTGGTTACAGTAGTGACCTAAGTGAATTTATCATGGATCATCCGCAGGTTGTGCTGTGGACACACGGTCACACTCATCATCCATTTGATTACATGATTGGTGAGACCCGCATCGTATGTAACCCTCGTGGTTATGAAAGTGACGGTTACAGTGAAGACAGCGGTTGGAACCCTAACATTTTATTGGAAATATAATGAAATCAGTAATTAACAATTATGCACCTTGTTGTGCATTGCCGAACTGTATTAACACAGTTCGATATCATACAAAGTATATCAAAGAGGATGGTACGCCTGGTGCCCACTGGAAGACATTTTGTGAATATCATCGAACTGTAGGTAGAGCAGAACAAGATACGTTTAAAAATTCTAGAGGCGGTTGTGAAAATAGAGATGCAAGATTAGGGTCACCATGTGGTGACCCTGGTACAAAAAGCCTTACAATTGACCACTGGGATGGGGACAAGCATAATAATAACCAAGATAATCTTGTGGTCTTATGTGCAAATTGCCATCAACAAAAGACAAAACTGTTTAGTGATCATTTAAAGAAATACGAAAATGTCAATCCTAATTTTGATAAATGGTTTGACGCACCAAAGGAATATCATGGAAAAATTTGATCTTGTAGAAGTAACAAAAACAACTGCTATGAATCTGCATGATTTGCTTTTTCAACTAGCAGATCATATTAGATCTCTTGAAAACGAAATTATTGATCTCAAACAACAACTGTCGAGTCAATCAAATGACACTAAGTGAAAAAGATTTTAAGCTGTTTCAAAAATGGCTAAGAGGTCATTTACGTGCAGGCCCGGTTACTGTAACCTTTACTAAAAAAGATGGTACTGAACGAGTAATGAAATGTACAACTGATACAACATTGATTATGTTTAAAGACCCTACGATTGTAGAAAGTAAAAGTACTACTACTCGAAAGGTAAATGACGATATTATGCCAGTGTTTGATCTTGAAAATGCGGCATGGAAAAGTTTTCGATGGGATAGCGTTAAACAAGTGAGTATTACATTATGAAACAGTACGTTGACGATACCTGCGAAGTTATTTGTGAAGATAATGGTAGAAAGATGGTTGGGGAGATTTTAAGTTTTAAAGAAAATCAATTTCTTAGCGTGGCCATTGATAAGTCTATCAAGTTAGATCTAAAATGGAATCGTAAAATTTATGAATGCAAGAAGTCCGGCCTGAGCTTTGTATCAGATGGACCCACTGTTAGAAACGCACAACAATCAAGAAGGTAGTATATGAAAATTGGTTTAAGTTACAGCCGTTGCATATTAGACATTGTCGAAGGCCGCGTGGACATAGAAGATGTACTGGTGCTAATTACCCGTACAGATTTTGATCCGCGTGATGACGTGCAGTGGACGGGGATTTGGCATGGGTACACACTAGGCGGCTTGAGTAATCCAGAATGGGCCAACTACGATTTGAACAACAAGGAGCACGAGGACAAGTTTCGTAGTGTGAGTTGTATGCTGTACGAAGATGGCAAGATGCATCAGCCGAGACAGTTTGGAGCACGTCCAAGACGTAGGCCAGAATTCTGGTTAGAGACAGTTCTACCAACTGAAGAATTAGAAAAGAACCCCGCGGCAAAAATTGCCTGGGAAAAGTTTCAAACAGTTGCCAGTTTAACAAACGTAAATTTAGATAAGGATTATAAATAATGCCAGGCTTAATTCCAATGGTGGTCGAGCAAGAAGCTCGCGGAGAACGCAGTTACGACATTTACAGTCGCCTGCTTAAAGATCGTATTATCATGTTGGACACAGATGTTAATGAACATACATCCAGTGTTATAGTAGCACAGTTGTTATTCCTTGAAAGCCAGGGCAATGAAGATATTACATTCTTTATTAACAGCCCGGGTGGAAGTGTTACTGCTGGTCTTGCTATTTACGATACAATGCAGTTTATTAAACCTGATGTTGCAACCTATGTAATGGGACAGGCTGCTAGCATGGGGTCGTTCTTAGCACAAGCGGGTACGCCTGGCAAGCGACACGTACTGCCAGAGGCACGTACAATGATACATCGTGTTAGTTCAGGTACGCCGGGCACACGAGGATCTGTACACGTTCAAGAACTTGAATTTGAAGATGCCAAGCGTAGTTTTGAAGAGTCTGTACGTATTAACAAGCGGCTAACCGAACTATATGTTAAGCATAATACAGCGGGAAAAACATACGAGCAGTTGTATGAAGTTATGAAATTTGATACATTTTTAGGCGCAGAAGAAGCAGTTGCATACGGGCTAGCCGACAAGGTTATCTCAAAACGCCCATAAAGTGCGCACATAACTTGCAGGCCTAGTATACTATAAATAGTTACACTAGGAGAATAGTATGGCCCGCAAGTCATTTAATTGGTCTCTGTTAGATCGTGATAGCCTATATAGTATGCTATACAAGGCCGGTAAGCATCTTGTTGGCAAAAAACTACCAGTTGACGATCTCCATCGGTTGCTGTCTAAGCATATCAAAAGTCATTTACCTGTTAAAGTTAGACAGGTTAAAGGAATAGTTGCCCAAGAAGGTTTAATTTACATGGGCGGTACTTATTATAGTGAGTACGATGAAAACAATCAACGACAGGTTGAAATAGTTTTTAGCTATAATATGTTTGACACGCATTTAACTGTTACTCGATATAGATGGCAGCGTGTGTGCTTACTATTTGCAGATACTATATTACATGAAATAATCCATATGCGCCAATATCGTGCTCGCGGGTTCAAAACATTACCTGGGTATGAGTCAACCGCACATTTTGCCAAACAACGTCGAGACCAAGAATACTACGGAGATCGAGATGAAATGGGGGCATTTAGTTTTAATATTGCATGTGAACTGATTGATAGATTTGGGTTTGATTTGGACACTATATCCGAATATATTAACAGTAATAAAGCCAAACATCATAAACGTACCAGCTATTATCGTTATCTTAAAGCATTTGAGTTTGATCATAATCATAAAATTATGAAAAAGATCAAACGAAAAGTGCTGAGCCAATTGTCCTATGCCCATGCAGGTAAGCCATTTCGGACTCCGGATCACTTGACATACTGATAATTAGACAGTATAATAGCTACATTAACAGCAATTTAATGAGGCAACAAATGAGTGATCCTTGCTACAGAGTTATTTCCGATTTGGAAAATCACCCTAGTCGTTTGAACAAGGAGGCTATCCTTTTGGCACAAGCTGAACAGGGAAATGACGAGTTATTTCACGGACTCCAATTG
>Ga0209086_10002663_pt1 | contig 13837 bp, 12 predicted proteins | sample M_130207_XF_Meta_FD_187312 | JGI IMG/M metagenome (GOLD analysis project Ga0209086, IMG submission 187312) | Freshwater microbial communities from Lake Montjoie, Canada to study carbon cycling - M_130207_XF_MetaG (SPAdes) (version 2) | ecosystem: Environmental > Aquatic > Freshwater > Lake...
CGTACCAGTGCTTGGAGTATGGTTATAGAGCAACACCTGCCCCATGGTGATTCCCACAACAATCCAACCGACCGTTCCCCATAATCGAACCTTGCCAAAGTCTTTGTCACGATCGACATGATTCAGGGTGATCGAGTTTGTCAGCGAGAGCGTTGGCGAATAGACAATGCTGTAGATCAAACTGAAGATCAGGAATGCACTGAGACTTTCAATGGCCGCGAGTTGAAAGACAAGTATTCCGCCCAGAATATGGCTGATTCCAAGATATTTTTCGGTGTGAAAGTAACGATCGGCAAGTTGGCCTGCCACAAATGGCGCAACGATGGCTCCGATTGCACCGACGCTAAATGCATATCCAATTTCCAAAGGGGTGAACTTGCGCACATTGGACAAATACGGCCACAAGATGGGCAGCCATGCTCCCCAAATTGCGTACTGCAGAAACATCATCACCGAAAAACGGGTTCGAACCCAAGCGACCATGGGCTGTGCAGCAAGAACTTCATTTGACATGTGCGAAATCTCCTTATGCAAAGAAGAGTATGGAATCACTGCCAATTTGTCGAATAAAGTGCGTACACTCTCATTATGGAACCTCGACGAAAAACTCGCCAAATATTGGTGGGAGATGACCGAACTGGACGCGTCGCAATTGGCGGCGGCGCACCGATCGCAGTGCAGACGATGTGCGCTGGATACACCTACGACATCGACGCCTGCGTTGCTGAAATCAATCGCTATCACGCAGCTGGAGCGGAACTCGTGCGCGTGGCTGTGCCAGAACGCAAGGACACAGAGGCGCTGAAACACATCATCCCACAAGTGAAAGTCCCCATCGTTGCAGATGTTCACTTTCATTATCAACGCGCTCTTGAAGCGATCGAAGCTGGAGTGCACAAGATTCGACTGAATCCTGGAAACATCAGTGATCGTGATCAGGTGAACTCTGTGATCGATGCATGCAAGGAACGAGGAATTCCAATTCGTGTTGGCGTCAATGAAGGCTCCATCATCGAGCGCAAAGACAAACAGCGGCGCATGGAAGAACTCGGCAAATACTTCGCCGATCATCGCTCTGGACATTTGCTGGCATTGATGATCACCAAGCTCGAGGAATATCTCGACATTTTCGCAGCGCGCGATTTTCACCAAGTCGTGTTGAGCGCCAAGAGCATGGACGCAGCGCTTGTCATCGACATCTATACAGAAATCGCAGCGAGATTTGATTATCCCCTGCATCTTGGAGTGACCCACGCGGGCACCAAAGATTCAGGCGCAATTCGCAGTGTCGTTGCTCTGGGATCGCTGATCGCCAATGGCATCGGTGATACGGTTCGCATTTCGTATGCCAGCGATCACATCGACGAAGTCAAAGATGCTTTCGAAATGCTGTACTGCTTGGGCAAGCGCGAGCGCAAAGGCATCGACCTGATCGCATGCCCAACTTGCGGACGCATTCAAGTCGATTTATTCACACTCGTCAAAGAAGTCGAACGCGTGCTGATGCCCGAGATCAAGTTGCCAATCAAGGTTGCTGTGATGGGATGCATCGTCAACGGCCCAGGCGAAGCTGAAGGCGCAGATGTTGCAGTATTTGCAGGCGATCGCCGCGGAATCATTTATGTCCAAGGCGCACGAGTTGCGAATGTTCCAGAGGAAGAAATCATGTCTCGACTCCTGCTTGAATGCAAAACATTTGAAGCGCGCGTCCTCTCTGGCGATGCGAAACTGGGAGAAAAGAAGGTCGATATCGTTCCCCCGGATCCAATCGGCGAACTTGGCAGCGGTCATGCCAAGATCAACGCTGGACATGTCGAACAAGTCACGGTTGGAAAAACATAAGTTCTGCAAAGGCTTTCCAAATGAAAAACACTCGTCGATTCGGATTCACACTGATTGAATTGTTAGTGGTGATTGCCATCATTGGAATTCTTGTTGGCCTTGTTGGCGCTGGGCTTACATCCGCAATTTCCAATGGGAAATCCACGAAGGAATTGAATCGACTCAGGCAAATACTTTTCGCCTGGACGATATATTCTGGACAGTTCGATGATCAGCTTTTGCCAGGGTTTTTAGAAAAACCGATTGGTCAACCTGGCGTTCAGGAAGCTTGGAACGTTCACTATAAAAACAAAATTGGAGCCGAACTTGCCTCTGATTTATGCCAAACTTATACGTGGAGACTCGCCCCGTACCTTGACTACAACATCGATCCATTTTTGGGTTATCGCAGTGACGGGCAAGAGAAAATGGACAATTCAACCTACGAACCTCCATTCACTCCTTGCAATTATCCTGTCAGTCTCATGCCATTGGTCGCTGCAAGTGGAAATGCTGCAAATGGAGTAGGTGCAGCTCTTCAACCAGCCTTTGGATACAACGCATTTTATTTAGGCGGGTGGTGGGAAATGATTTCAGGTGCACCGAAACTCAGATTTGGGAATGATCGGTATTCACAAGATGCAACGTTGGGCACTGCCCGAGGGCGAATCGTGGCACGAACTATTGGAAGCATTAACAAGCCTTCGGACATTATTGCTTTTTCAGCAAGCACTTTTTTAAATCAGAGAAGTGAAACCTACTCCGACTTTAATGAATATTTCGCAGGCGCACCTTGGGTATGCCCAGATCGTTTAGGAGCCGATCTGATTTGGAGATTTGGAGGAGTCGATCTCAATGAGGCGAATCCTTCGGCATCCCTCTCGCCCACGGATCGAGCACTTGCATTTCTGAATCCAATTCCAGCGCCCAAAATGCAAGGTGATATTGGAAGACTAATCGTTGACAAAGACCAAGCGATTCCATTCGCTCGCTACGGAAGAAAAGTTGCAATCGGCATGGCTGATGGAAGCTGCAAGGCGACAGGTATTACCGAGTTGAACGATATTCGTTACTGGGCTCCACATGCGGAAAGCGCCGTTTTCACGCATGGACCATGAAACACATAGATATCAATGCTGCATGTATCAGTGGTCCGAACTGATTCACTGCGTGAAAACTCAATTTTATTTCGAATCAGGTTCTAGACTTGCTGCATCCGCCGCAAGCATCAAACTTGCAATCGTGACATCGTCGGCGTACTTCACATTCTTGGCAAACGCCTTCAACAATTCCGTCAAACGATTCACGTCATCTTCACAGGTCAAACTTCCTGCCAGAGCTGCGGCAACTCGATCTGGACCAAGCATCTCCCCTTCATCATTTCGTTCCTCTGCAAGTCCATCGCTGTAAAGAATCAGTCGGTCTCCCTTGGCGATGGAAATCTCGGTGGTTTCATACAGGAAATCTTCGACGACTCCAATTGGAATTCCACCATCAACATCGATTGGTTTCACATTTCCAACTCGATCGACAACGCAGTAATAGCCGTGTCCTGCATCGAAGAAGTTGATCTTTCGCGCTGATGCGTCCACTTCCGCCATCACAAATGTTGCAAATTGACCAGAAACTGCTCGAGAAGCAACGAAGTTTGAAAGATCGCAAATCGCTTTCCCAGCGCGAATACCCGCCGAAAGTTGCGCTTCAAGATGTGCGGTGATGGCAGCCATAAGCAGCCCGGGACCAAGTCCCTTTCCACTCACATCTCCTAGAAAAACCGTTGCGCCCAATTGCGTTGAAGATCGGTGTACTCCAAAAATATCCCCTGCGACAACTTGACCAGGTATCGAACACATCGCCCACACAACATCACCTTGATTTCCAGCAGTTGCACCCATCATTCGTTCTTGCACTTGGCGAGCGGCTGCGAGTTCTTCTAACAATTCACGCTGGCGAGATTCGAGTTCGAAGCGCTGAAGTTTCATCAGTGACAATCCAGTCCAGCGACTAATCGCCTGACTGAACGACAGCACCTCTTCATAATTCACTTTGCCTTGAAAATGATCGAGATAGAGATATGCCTCGACGCTCGAATCCATCATGATCGGAATGCACGCAGCGCCGTTCACACCAGTTCCAACAATGCTTTGTGCTGCGCCAAACGAATCGTCTTCGCTCAAACGAACAGGCTTCCCTTTGGCAGCGCCGCTCAGCAATGTTCGGCTGACAGGTCGATTCTTCAAAGAACCTTCGGGCCATTCACCCATGAGTTCCATACGACTTCCTGCTCCAACTCCAGAATCCAAGAATCGAACGATCAATGCACGCTCGCATTTCGTGCCCTCAACACAAACTTTCGCAACTTCGGTCACTATTTCAACCTCTGTTGTTGCGGCATAAATCGAGACGGATGAAGTCATCAGCAAGTCGAGTTGAATTTGTGCTTGGCTCTTCTCCTTGGAAGGCGCCATAACGATCACTGTTCCGCCAGAATCCATCGCCGAAGATTGAACGATTGTTGCCCCTTCGTTCTGCCCCATATCGAAACGAAGCGACCATGGATTCATTCCGATTCGATCGCCACTTCGAAGCGGCATTGGAATACGCGCAGCCAGCGAAACTCCATTCAATGTAGTCCCATGGCGACTTCCCAGGTCGGTGATTGCCCAACGACCATTCAAGAAAATCAGTGAAGCGTGCTGTCGCGAAATAGATTGGTGATCAAGCCGCAAACTGGCACCAGCCGATCGACCGATGATGCATGTTTTCCCATCAGGTTGCAATTGAAGCGCAGATGCTGGGCAAGATCCAAGCGGAACAAGCGTGCATGATTCGTTTGACATACGCCTTTAGCTTTTCGACTCTTGGTACTGCGTCTCTTCTTGCAGACGAACCGATGCAGTTCGCAGCGAAGAATCTGGATCGCCGCCGTGACGTTCAACACCCAACTTCGCACTTGCGACAAGACCTTCCATGACGCCGATCGCCTTGTCGGAATGCGAACGGAAATACATGTATGGAAAGAGCGAAATGAGTGCGACAACCAGACCGCTGGCGGTCGCGACAAGAGCTTCCGCAATTCCTGCAGAAACAAGTCGTGGATCACTCAATGTGTCTTTACCACCAAGCAATTCGAAACTGCGAATGATTCCCGAAACTGTCCCGAGAATTCCAAGCATCGGAGCCGCAGTGACAATCGTTGATTGAATATTCAGGAACCTCTCCAATCGAGGTCTTTGACGCTCGACGGCTGCAATTGCAATTGCATCGGAAGGTCCATCGCAAGCCAAATCATTTGCGACCGCTCCGTATGGACTGTCATCGGACTCTGCCAATGCTGTAACAGTTTCTGCATCATTCATTCGAAGTGCGTTGATCATCGCGCGCAGTCGAACCCGAGATCCACGCGACCCCATCTTGCGCCAAAACCAAATTCGCTCCACCGTCAGGGTGACCGAGACGATACTCAGCAGCAACAAAGGCCACATGACTGGTCCACCACGCTCCATAAGAAGCGACAATCCATTCCAAAGAAAACTCATAGACGGCGATCATAGTAAGTTGGCGTTTTTCGGGTATTCACTACACTTGATCCCAATGCGTGCAGCACCCACGATTGAAAACGAAGTCTTCTGCCCCTCATTGCTTGGACAGATCGAACGACGGCTTGAACGATTCGTTCACGAAGCTGCTTATCCTTCGAACTTACGAGATGCGGTTTCACACGCTCTTCTTGGGGGCGGAAAACGGCTTCGGCCCCTGCTCACTCTGCGATGCTGTGAAGCAGTCGGTGCTTCTATGAAGGATGCTGTCGAGGCTGCAGCTGCTGTCGAAATGGTGCATGCATTCAGTCTCGTTCATGATGATCTTCCAGCTCTCGACAACGATCTCATGCGACGAGGTCGTCCAACAGTTCATGTTGCGTTCGGCGAAGCAATGGCGATTCTCGCTGGTGATGCACTCCTCGCGCTTGCAATGCATGCCGCGTGTTCGACTCCTCGCGATGTCGGGCGCATCGCTCTTGAAGTGACCAATGCAACTTCGGCAATGATTGTTGGTCAGGTCTATGACACGCTCGGAGGTTTCAGCGAAGGTGCGACTCCGCACGAGCGACTGCACATTATTCACAACCATAAAACTGGAGCGCTTCTTCGATGCTCATGCAGAGTGGGTGCGATTTGTGGGGGAGCACGCGCAGAAAGTTTTGCTGCAATTGATCATTGGGGAGATCTCATCGGACTCATGTTCCAAGCTGTTGACGATCTCTTGGATGTCACTCAGTCCGCGGAGCATGTCGGCAAAGCAGTTGGCAAGGATCATGACGCAGGAAAACTCACCTATCCAGCGGTGTATGGTGTTGAAGAAACTCGCCATGAAATCGCACGATTACGCAAGGAATCTCTTGCAGCTCTCGAACCGCTTGGGTCAAATGCTGAGCATCTCATACTGGTGACCGAATATCTTGCTGCTCGAACTCGGTAGTTCTCTGCCAAATTCTTGCACCATCGGCAATCAAAGTTTTCTAATAGATACTTTCGACTCCGCTTCACAAACCCGCTATACTCCTTTCACAAGAATTACCTATGAATCTCCTTGGAACCATCCATTCTCCAGCCGATCTGAAGGCTCTTCCGCCGGCTGATCTTGTCCAAGTTTGCGCCGAAATTCGCCACGCTATTTGCGAGCAAGTCTCCAAAAGCGGAGGACATTTGGCCCCCAATCTCGGCGTCGTCGAACTCACTGTTGCGATGCACTATGTCTTCGACTTTTCTTATGATCGTTTGCTCTTTGATGTCGGTCATCAGTGCTACACCCATAAACTTCTGACTGGACGACAGCATCTTCTGCCAAGACTTCGACAGCGCGGAGGAATGTCTGGTTTCCCAGAACCACGCGAATCCAATTTCGATCTCTTCACTGTTGGTCATGCAGGGACTGCAATCCCAACTGCTGTCGGTATGGCTCGCGGCGATTCTCTCAACGGTGAAGGTTGGACTGTCGATAAGCCCAATGGTCGGCGAACCGTCTCGCTCATTGGAGACGCATCGATCGTCAATGGCGTTGCAATGGAAGGGCTGAACAATGCAGGAACGCTCAAGAGACAGTTCCTTGTCGTTCTCAACGACAACGGAATGAGCATCGCAAAACCACAGGGTGCGGTCTCAGCATACTTCGATCGCTTGCGCCTCTCGCATACTTATGGCGAGTTCAAGAAACGCGCGAAAGAAATGGCGCGACATATGCCAGGCGGCGAAAGTCTCAAAGGTCTTTATCACCGCATGGGCGAATCATCCAAGGCTTTCATCGCTGAAAATCATTGGTTCGAACATTTCGGACTTGTCACGGTTGGACCGATCGACGGACATGATCTTCCGACACTCATCGATTTCCTCAACGAAGCGAAGCACTTTGATCATCCGATGGTTCTGCATGTCAAGACCATCAAAGGCAAGGGGTATGAGTTCGCTGAAAATGACGCATGCGCTTTCCATTCTCCAAGTGCTTTCAAGATTGAAACCATGGAGAACGAAGGATGCAAAGTCGAGATGAAGAAAGGCGGCCGCTCTTTTACCGCTGCCTTCGGTGAAATTCTTGCTTCGCTCATGGAGCGCGATCCCAAGGTTGTCGCATGCACCGCTGCGATGCCAGATGGAACTGGAATCAACAAAGTCATCGATAAATTTCCAACTCGCGTTTGGGATAGCGGCATTTGCGAAAGCCATGCATTCGACATGATGGCTGGCTTGGCAAAGACTGGTTGGAAGCCTTTCTTCGCGGTCTATTCGACCTTCCTTCAACGCGCATTCGATCAAGCATTTCAAGAAGCTGCGTTGCAAGGTTTGCCAGTACGACTCTGCCTTGATCGCGCTGGTCTCGTCGGCGGCGACGGCGCAGTTCATCACGGATTCTGCGATATTGCACTGCTTTCAGTCTTGCCGAAGGCTTGCATCATGGCAGCAATGGACGAATCGAGTCTGCGAGCATGCGTCAATTTCATGAACGATTACAGCGAAGGGATTTCCTCAGTTCGATATCCACGCGACAATGTCAGTCCACGCTTTGAAGGCGTCCCCTGCCCGCCATTTGAAATGGGAAAGGCTCGACAACTTGTCGGGCACAAGAATCCAGATGCGGCGATTCTGACTTTCGGAGTCTGCGCAATCGATGCAGCAGAAGCACTGGAAAAACTCGACGGCGAATATGCGGTCGAACTCTATGACGGTCGCTTTGCAAAGCCAATCGATGGAGATTTGCTGCGAAGACTTCTCACCGCTGGCACTCCGATCATTACCGTCGAAGATCATTCCATCCGCGGTGGATTTGGCGCAGCTGTGCTCGAAACTTGCAATGCGCTAGGACTCGACACTCGACTTGTCACTCGGATGGCACTTCCAGATCAGTGGATTTATCAAGGCGAACGCAAGGAACAATTAGCCGAGGCCGGTATCGATGGATCCGCAATTGCTCGGACTGTTCGTGCAATTCTCGAAGGCCAATTGGTTTCTGAAGCATCCCCTGCCGTCGTCCACGCGAAATAACCGCTTGCGATTCGCTTGCGATTCGCTTGGGATTCGCTTGGGATTCACTTGCGATTCGCATCCGATTCAATGATGCAAATCGCGCGCAACACCAACATTCACGCGGTCAACTGGCATCAGCGAAAGTGTCACTGACTCGAAAATCTTTTTCGCGATGCGCTGGCAAGTTGCGCTATTCAATGTCGAACCTTCACGCCAATTTGTAGTTTGTTCACTCCCTGCATTTCGAATTGCCTCATCGCAAGCGCCAGTCGTCCATTCAATATGCGCGGTGATTCCATAGGTTGAAACACCGCACACAAACATCGCAAACTTCTGTCGCGGCGTCGATGCGAGACTTCGCAATCCAGGAGTTTTTGCGGAAGGACCTGCGACACCAATTGACTGACAACTCCAAAGAGGCACAGAAAGTGTCCATGGAACGCCTGTCAGCAGCGCATCTCCTCGAGACATCGGCGATGTCGTCATATTTGTCCATCCTGCTTCAGGTGGATTCAGGTCGTCGATTGTGCTTCCAAGAGCCTTTGCAATGACAAGAGCACCAAACCCCAAACCGATGATCGGTATTTTCAGATCGTGCGCCTCGGCGACGATTTTCATAGAACTCCGATGACTGTCGTCATTCAACCGCACCGAAGAAGGCGCATCACCAACGACCACTCCGTGAATATCTTCAAGAGAGACGTCCTTTGCGCTGGCAAGTTCATTGCCTCGCAGAGTCACGATGCGCTGCGCATATTCGCGCAGAACCAGTCCAAGGTTTCCCATACCGCCAACAACGCCGTGGTCTATGAATAAAATTGCCATACAAACCAAGTTAGTCGTAAGGGCCGAAGCCGTCATCCCAAATGGGAAGATTTGTAGGGCCGCTCATTTTGTGCGATATGTTGGTGAAGTGGCACGAGAACCTCAACATGCTGAACTCGCTCAACGTGGCGAAAATGCTGCGCGCGTATTTCTTGAGCGCCAAGGATATGAACTTTGCGCGCAAAATCTTCGCGTCGGATCCGACGAGGCAGACCTTGTCATGCGCTCGCCAGACGGAAGCACCTTGGTCATCGTCGAAGTCAAGACACGATCATGCGCCGACGCGTGGCCTGAAGAGCGTGTCGATGCATCGAAGCAACGCAGCCTGATTCGACTTGCCCGAACTCTCGCCCGCCGAGGAAATCTCAGCTCGCCGCTGCGTATTGATGTCATCGCAATAAATCTCCCAGGCGATTCTCCCCCTTGCATTCGCTGGTTTGAGAACGCAGTGATGGGTTCTTGACCCTTCACTGAAAGCCCAAAATCACTCCTTCGGCAAATAGCGTTCCCAAGCGATCACGATCAGACGCTTGGTCATCTGCTCGATGTCATTCGTCACCCACCGATCACGCAGTGATGCGAGATATCGATTTCGCTCGTATGCCCCTCGTTGTTCTTTCAACCCGCGTCGAATTGACCTCTGCAGAGCAGACTCGAAAATCGACCTCGTTGCCTGCTCTTGCACATTCGTCACGCAATACCACGTTGCCGTTGATCCCTTGCGCAGTTCTTCTGTCACATGTCCATTTTCCACTGCCAAGAGAATTTTCTTAATGTCGTCGGCCAATTCGAGACCTGCGAGTCCATTCTTTGGCAAAGGATATTGTTGCCATTTTCCACCGTCTGGAACATTCAATGCAGTTACAACCTGCGCAAATGTTTCCCCACGCTTAAAACGTTCCTGCACATTTTTAATTTCCAGTTCATCCGACACTTGAAGTCGAATGCGGCCGATGGTGATCCGAGGTTCGGGATTAAACTCTTTTTCGAGCATGGAATATTGTCGCTCTACATCGCGCCAACTGACGATCGTGCGAGGTTCAACACGACGCCGCAGAAGATCTGACGCAAGCGCTTCGTCTCGCTTTTCCTTCAGATACTGCTCCATATTCATGCCAAATTGATCTTCGATCGATTGAGTGGCAGAAGTACGATTTCCTCCATTTCCCGCAACGGTTTGCTCTTGAATGCTCTGAATCCATGCGAAAATTCCAGCTTGCATTTCAGGCGAGAGCATTCCTTCTGCTTCGGAAATAATCAGTTCGTTATTGATGTACTGCTGAAATCGATCCTGGATCAGCTTTTCAATCAAGCGCTGTGCATTCCCTGGCGGATTCTCGGCAACGATTCTCAGAATACGATCCTCAATCGAAGTCATAAACTTCCCGGCATAGACAGGTCGGCCATTGATCTGACCAATGAGACTTTCGATCGTCCATTTCTCGCCAGGTTTCACACGGATCTCATCCGTTGCAGCTCCGACATTTATGACTTTCTCGGTTCCATCTGCGTTCTTTTGGACTCGTTCTTTTTGGGTGATGACCTTTTGAGCCTCACCCTCCTTCTCGATATCCACAGTCGTTCGAATCTCCTCTGGGGCGAAGACCGTTGGAGGGACTTGAACGATGTCGAGACCCGAATTTGCCGCCGAAAGATGATTGAAATCGCTCGCCGTAATTTCTTGAGCAGTTTCTGGTCGATCCACCAAAGTTTCACAACCAGAAAGCGCAATTCCCACGGTGGCGACCGTTCCGAAAACACAAATGATGTTCGCCACTCGCCAAATCGACATCAAGTCAGTCTACCCCTTGCTTCCTATACTTGAATTCTAGGAGACAACATGAATAGCAACCCCGACGAATTGAAACTGCACGTTGATAGCGATTGGAAAGCTCAAGCCGAAGCGGAACGAGAAAAACTCCGCAAGATTGATGTCGAACGAGAGACGGCCAAAGCAGATGATTCTGCAGACAAACTTCCTCCTGCAGATTTTCGCAGCATCGTCGGACTTTTAGCAACGCAAGCTCTTGGCGGGCTTGGCGCATATGGCGACCCTGATACTCGGCGCGTGGTCGTTGACCTTCCCGCTGCTCAGTTTGCAATCGACCTTCTTGGCGTGCTTGCAGAAAAGACCAAGGGAAATCTTGCAGAAGAAGAAAGCAAAGAACTCATCGCAATTCTGAATGAACTGCGCTCGCGATTTGTGCACTTTGCGCAAATGATGGCAGCGCAAGCGGCGCAAGGAAATCCAGCAGCAGTCAGTGCCGCAATGGGAGCATCTCAAAATGCTGGCAAAGCAGAATCGAACAAACCAAAGATCATCTTGCCGAGTTGAAGTCTGACGGATTGCGATATCAAATCAACAATGCGCGCCGAAGAAATTCTTCGACTCCAGCGACATACAAGATTCCATACACCCCAACGACAAAGATCGTCATTGCAACTGCAACGATGGGATCTGATCGAATTGCATCGAGTGGCGAATCGCTCAGGCCTTGCATTGCTCTGCGATAAAATCGGTGCACGACGATCAGCACGATCGGCGTCAGCAAAGCCAATCCAAACGATCGTCCACCAAAGATTCCCTGAGCATGCGCGCTGAGCGTGTACATCAAAAACATTAGCACGGTCAATCCACCGCTGACGCTTAAGAGCCAATTCAATTCGGCCAAATCTCCATACTTTGCACGTGGTTTCCACTGCGTTGCCTGCATTCGGGATGCAGAAGAAAGATCGCATTGACGCTTGATAAATGCTAAATACAAAGTCAAGAAGAAAACGCAGAGGATCAACCAAATGGATACAGGTGCGGCGATTGCAACAGCACCTGCGATTGCTCGCAAGCAAAATCCACTCGCGATTGTTGCTGCATCGATAAAAATCAGACGTTTCAATCCGAGGTTGTATCCCCCTTGCAATGTGATGTATGCCACCACAACCCACATCGTCGCTGAATTTGTTTGAGCTGCGACCACGATTGCAAGTGTGGCGAGACCTATTCCAATCAACGCCGCAAGCGCCGCAGGAATACGACCCGAAGCAACAGGACGATTTCGTTTGACAGGATGCAAACGATCTTCCTTCGCATCAAGAACATCGTTGATTGCATACCACCCACTCGATGCCAAACAAAATGCTGCGAATGCGATTGCTGCAAGCGTCATCTTGGCGGAGATTTCAGAAGAGTCAATACCACGACCTGCGCCCGGCAGCCAAAAAATCAGCGGGACGAGGACGAATACATTCTTGATCCAGTCGCCTGGTCGAAGCAGGCGGAGGATTGGTCGCATGCCTTATTTATCGGTCTATTGCACCATCCAACCACAGATTTCAGATCAGTGCGGACAACACCGTATCGGCGATCATGAAACCGCGCGCACTCAAGCGCAGATGCCCATCGACCTGCTCCAGAAGTCCGTCTCTGGTGAATGATTCGATCGAACGCCGACGGCGCGGCGCGTTCTCTCCGCAACTCAGCAACATCTCCACTCGCTCCAGAGGCATCCCCTTCATCAATCGCAAGCCCAGCATGAACGATTCGCCAGCGTTCGCGTCCGCACCGAGGCATTCGATCTCTTCAACTGGAGCAGAGGGTCGATTCTCCAACCAAGTTGCCAAACGAGGAATATTGCGCCAGCGAACTCCATTGCCATGCGCCGCGGCACTTGGACCGAACGCCCACCAATCCGCATTTTCCCAGTACAGAATGTTGTGACGACATGCCATCCCAGGCAGTGACCAATTGCTGATTTCGTATCGTTCGTATCCAGACTTCGCAAGTTTCTCCACCACAAATTCGTATTGCTCTGCCTCTTCATCTTCCGGCAATCGAGTGACCGCACCCTTTCGCAACTTCACAGTGAGCGGCGTGTTGGGTTCATAGACCAACCCATATGCACTCAAATGATCTGGACCAATCGAAAGCGCACGCAGAAGGTCTGCCTCCCAATCCGCAATCGTGCTGCCGGGTATTGCGAATATCAAATCGAGATTCACTTGTGGAATTCCAGCTCGTCGCAAGAGTCCTACGGCTCGCTCGACTGATGCTGGATCATGATCTCGCTCGAGTGCCTTGAGCAATTTCGGATTGAAAGACTGCGCGCCAAGACTGACTCTTCGCACTCCGCTTTGCGCAAGCGCATCAGCGACCGCTTCATTGATCGTCTCTGGATTCGCCTCGACAGACCATTCTGCATTCGAAGAAATCGGCAGTATTCGACGAATTGATGAAAGCATTCGCCCAAGCAAGTCAGCTCCAAGCATCGTGGGCGTGCCTCCTCCGACAAAGACGGTCTCGATTGGCACAGTCAGAAATTCGAGCGCGTCTTGCAGTTCTTCTTCCAATCTTTCGACATAAGCAAGTTCGCGACTTTCCGTATCCACGAACGAATAGAAATCGCAGTAATGACACTTGTGACGGCAGAAAGGAACATGAAAATATGCGCCGCGAAATGAAGCCCCCTTTGCCAGTGCACCCGCATCTTTGGCTGTCGCTTTGGAAGTGATTTTGGAAGCGGCTTGCGATGCGGCTTGAGAATTTTCGCTTACCCCAATTCCCCCAGCCTGCGCGAGACTTCCCGCGACTGTCAAGGGAACTGGTTGTGGTTGGGCCATGACAAGAGCCTAGCACGCCCGACTGCTTCAACCGTGAAGCGATAGACTCCCTGCCGTGA
>Ga0209086_10002667_pt1 | contig 13833 bp, 6 predicted proteins | sample M_130207_XF_Meta_FD_187312 | JGI IMG/M metagenome (GOLD analysis project Ga0209086, IMG submission 187312) | Freshwater microbial communities from Lake Montjoie, Canada to study carbon cycling - M_130207_XF_MetaG (SPAdes) (version 2) | ecosystem: Environmental > Aquatic > Freshwater > Lake...
CCCCTCTCCCCCTCTCCCCCTCTCCCTAACATGGCCTACCTCGTCGTCACTCCCGGATACACTTTTTCAGCCAATGAGCCGCTCACCTACGCCAAGCTGAATCTGCTCGGCCAGCCCGTCGTGAGCCTCACCACCGATCTGTTCAACATCCTCACCGCGTTTAAGAACGGCTTTATCAACGGCAATCTCCAGGTGTGGCAGCGCGGTACGACGGCCAAGAGCTGCCCCGCCGCCACGAAGACCTGGCGGGCGGATCGCTGGTTTGCCCGCCCCGTGGGCGCGGCCATCACCTACGCGCAGAGCGCCACGGTGCCCAGCGGCGCCATCGCCACCTACTCGGCCCTGCTCACCGGCGCGGCCTCCGTGACCACGGTAGATTTCGGCCAGCGCATCGAGTCTAGCGATGCCATCACCAATTGGCAGCGCGAGCGCACGTTTTCCGCCTACATCTACAACGATACCGGCACCGCCTTCACCCCCACGCTGCGGCTCAATACGCCCAGCGCGGCCGATGATTACACCACCAATACTAACCGCCTCGAAGCCACGCTGCAAACGTGCTCCTCCGGCGCGTGGACGCAGGTGAGCACCACCTTCAACGGCTCCAGCTACGCCAATGCGACGAATGGCATCGAGCTCGTGCTCCGCATCCCCGATGGTTCGCTCTCCAGCACCGGCAAATCCGTCAAAATCACCCAGCTCCAATGCGAGCCCGGCAGTGTGGTCACGGCGCAAGAGCCCCGCCTCATCACCTTCGAGCTGATCTTGTGCCAGCGCTATTGCCTCAAGCTCGGCGGCGCCAACGGCCAAGTGGTCGGCTTTGCCGCCACTGCGGATAACCTCGAAAACAAGGGGATTTTTACCTACCCGACGACGATGCGCGCGCTGCCCGTCTTTGACGGCAATAATAGCAACATCGCCAATACTACGGATGATTATTTCACGTCAGTGGGCGGCGGCCTCCCCGGCACGCCCGTGATATCCGGCGCCGCCGCCGAAGTCATCTTTGCCTGCGCCAACGGAGCGGCTAACTGGACCGTCGGCCGGCAAATCAACCTCACCTGCGTGCTGACGGCGGAAGACCGGAGCTAACGCCCACTTTCTCTCCCCCTCTCCCCCTCTCCTCGTCTCTCCCTCTTCCGTCTTCCGTCTCCCCCTCTCCCCCTCTTCCGACTCCCTCCTCCCATGCCCTCCTTTCCCGCTGATCGCAACGCCACCACCGAGCTCGCCGGCACCGGTGCCGCGCTCGGCACCATCGCCGGGGCCGGGGCCAATGCCTACGCCCAATACTCGCCCCAATACACGGGCGCCAACCTCGGCAATATGAACGCGGCCCTCCGGGGCAATTTCGACCAAGTAGCCTACAACCGCGCCAACCCCGGCGTGCTCCAAGACTTTCAGGCCCAACAGGCCGCCGGTGGGCTCGGAGGCTGGCAGTTCTCAGACTTTGCCGCCGCCAATGCCGGCCTCTCCTCGGGCGATGCCTCGCTGAACCAGTATTACACCGGCAGCCTCGGGGCCAATCTGCGCACCGCCTACGATCAGGCCAACCCACAGCAAAACGCCGCCAATAACCGCCTCGCCGCCGACCGCGACCAGCTCAACGGCCAGACGATCCCCGGCGTGCAGACCAACACGGCGCAATTCACCGGCTCCCAAGGCCGGCCTGACATCGCCGGCCAATACTCGCAAGGGCTGCCCGGCGTGCAGACTAATTCCGCCACCTACACCGGCGCGCAAGCCTCCAACGCGCAATTTACCCCCGGCCAAGCGCAGGCCGGCCAGGCGCAGGCCAGCACGGCCCGCTTTAATGGGGCGAGCGGCGGTCCCCTCGGCGGCGCGCTGCAAATGGATGCCGCGCGCAATCTCGGCCAAGTGTCCGGCCTGCAAGGCCAGCTCCAAAACCAAGCCGGCGCGCTCCTCGCCACCGGCGGCCGCCTCACCCAAGGCGAGACGATGGATGCGCAGCAGGCCGCGCGCTCGGCTTACAGCGACCGCGGCATGGGCCGCAGCAATGCTGGTATCGGCGCAGAAATCCTCGGCACCGATCAAGCCCAACGCGCCCGCCTCATGCAGAACGCGCAGTTTGCCCAGGGCGTCGATGCCTCCGGCCAGCAGCAACTCAATCAGAACCGTGGCTACGCCCAAGGAGTTCAGGCGCAAAACCAAGGTCTGAGCCAATTCAACGCCGGCCAGCAGAATCAAATGGGCCAATTCAATGCCGGCCAGAACCAGCAAAACAGCCAGTTTAACGCCGGCCAGAGTCAGCAAAACTCGCAATTCAACACCGGCCAAGCCAATCAAATCGGCGCAAATCTGGCGCAGTTTAACGCCGGCCAGAACCAGCAAAACTCACAGTTCAACGCCACGGGCATGAACGCGATGAACCAAGACGCCGCCACCCGCGCGGATGCTAACGCGCGGTTTAATCTCTCGAATACTACGCAGAACAACCAGTTCAACGCCGGCCAAGCCAACGATCTCGCGCGCTTCAACTACACCGGCGCAAATCAGAATAACCAGTTTAACGCGAGCGGCATAAACGCCATGAACCAAGACGCCGCCGCCCGCGGCGATGCCAATGCGCGCTTCAACTACCAAGGCCAGCTCCAGCAGAATAACGACCAGTTTAACCGCTCGCAGGCCGTGGCCGGCCAATACGGCACGCAAGCGATCAACCCCGGCACCTATGCCGCGCAGCTCGCCCAAGGCACGCCCGACTACACCGGCCAAACGCTCAACTACATGGGCGACCTCAACAATACCAACTACAACGCCGCCGCGAGCCGCTACAACAGCGAGCAGAACAACAAAGCGGCGACGACCGGCTCTATCATTGGAGCCGTCGGCAGCCTGGGCGGGGCCGCTATCGGAGCCTACGGCGCCACGGCCGCGGCCGGCATCTTGTTCTAATGAATCTCTCCGCTAAAATAGCCCAAAGCGAAAGCCTCTTACGGGCCAGCCTGCCGCGCTACCGCGCGCCAGGCTTTATGTGCTCGTTCGGCAAGGATAGCATGGTCTTGCTCTGGATACTGCGCCGGATGGGAGTGGATTTGCCAGTGGTGTTTTACCGTGATCCGTGGTGGCCCGAGAAATACGCCTTTGCCGAGCAAGTCATTCGCGAGTGCGGGCTGACCGCTTTTGACTATGCCCCGATTGGCGTGACCCTCTGGGAAGGGGAGGCGATCATGGCCTTCACCAATCACTATCAGGTCGGGCCGTTACCGCACGGGATCTTATTTCTGCCGAAGAACATTTTGCCGCCCGAGCCCGGCCGCAAATTTCTGTGTGGGCTTAAAGACGTGCTCCAACGGCCCACCGGCAATTTTAACTACCCGTGGGACATGATGCTCGTCGGCCACAAGTCGAGCGATCAGGACCAAATTGCCGGCAAGATACCGCTCAACGTCGATCTCAAGCAAAACTCGGGGCTCGGGCCGGATCTACTCTTCCCGCTGCGCCACTGGACCGATGCGGACATCTGGGAGTACTCGCGCATCTTTGACGTGCCCCAACAACCGGACCGCTACGACCGCGCCACCGGCACCGAGCGGCCCGATAAGTCGGTCAATAGCGACTATGCTCACGTCTGCATCGCGTGCTGCGATCGGCGCAACAAAGCGCCTTCCGTGCATTGTCCGAAATTCAATATCGAAGTGAGCAATGTCGCGGACCGCGTGGCCTATCACGCGCCCAAGTTTGATTACTACGGGGAGGCGAAACCCGCATGATGCGCGTGCCGATCATGGTCAGGCCGAGTGCGATTCACGGCCACGGGCTCTATGCCACCCGCGAGATTGCTGCCGGGGAAACCGTCTGGGAATTTGGTGCCGGCGACTCCCGTTTGCCGTGGGCGGAAAGCTCGGCCGAGCAACGCCATTTCGGCTACGTCAATCCCGCGGCCCCGGCGTGGCTCGTAGTTTGCGGAGACGCCGCGCGCTGGTGGAATTTTGCGCTCGGGGCAAACTGCGAGGAAAGCGCGCCGCCCTCGGCGACGCACGAGGCGCCCATCCGCGCCGCCCGCGCCATCGCAGCCGGCGAAGAACTCACCATCACCTTCACGTCCGATGCCGACGCCGCGCGAAAACTCAGCGCGCTGACCTTGACCGCGCCAAACGCCACCCCATCTCCCTCCTCACTCTCCCTCTCACTCTGACCCTCCGCCGCCATGCCCTACGCCCCGACCGTCAACGATAATTCCGGCCAGATCCTCGCCCAGGGAATCAACCAAGGTGTCAACAGTCTCGCCGAAGGCATCCAGCGCAGCATTGCCGAGCGTAAAAAGAAGGAAGAGGACCGCAAAGCCAAGGAAGCCGTCAACGCCGCCGGCAAAGGCCTCTTTGGCGAAGACTTCGACGTGAAGGACGCCAAGCCCGAGCAATACGGGCAACTCATCCAAATGGCGCAAGCAAAGCGCGACGAGCCGATGCGGCAAGCTGAGCAGAAATTTAAGCAAGCCCAGATCGACAACTTTGCGCTGCAAGCCCAGCTCCAGCAAAGCGAAGCCGCCCGCCGCCAGACTAATGATGCCGCCATGCGCGGCGCCTATGGCGGCCAAAGTGCAGGCGGCCCGAGCGTGGGCATGACGGAAAGCCAAATGGGCATGACGGGCACGGCGCCCGTGCAAGGCGGCGCGACGGCCGCCGATGCCAACGACGTGCTCGCCACGGCCGCGCGCAACGGGGCCAGCGCCGAAGGGCTCAACCAAATCGCCAACATGGAGCGCGACCGCGCCGCCACCAAACTTGCCGAAGCGCAGGCCAGAAAAGCCCTCCAGCCACGCGATACCGGGGTGAGCTACCTCAATCCGCCAGCGGATGCAAAAGTCATGGTCGATGCCAACGGCAACATCCATAACGTAGCACCAAAGCCTGATCCCAAAGCGCGGCGTGAGTTTACCGTTGGCGGTAGAGCTATGGTGCAAGAGGCGGGCCACGTATTTGACGCCCAAACCGGCGAAATTGTCGGCCCACCCAAGCCGCTCGATCCCAATACTCAAAGCCTGCTCGCTAGCCGACTCTCGGCGGCTCAAGCGATTGCCAATGAGCCCCAAGGCTACTTCGAAGGTAAAACCACCTTTGAAAAGCGCGTGCGCGATGCGCAGCTAAAGGCAAATCTGGCCGCCGGTTCCCTCGGCATGCGGCTGCCTTATGATCCTGCCGAAGCGCCTCCGGGCCGCGTAGGAGCTCCGAGCCCCGCGGCCCGCCCAGCAACTTCGGTTGCGCCGACCTCCTACAAAAGCGCCGAGGCGGTGCGCACCGCCTATCGCCAGGGCGATCTCACGCGTGAGGCCGCGGCTGCCATTCTGCAAAAACAATTCGGCCTTCAGTAAACATGGCCACCGCGCTTTTACGCCGCGATCCGGCCGCACCGCTCACCGCGCTGGATTTCCTCAATACCCCGGAATCCTCCGCCGGGGCATTTCTCGATGCGCCCGATGATGCGCCGCCGCCTGACTCTGCCAACGCTGCACAGTCAACGGCAGCTCCGCGCTGGCGCAACCCCTACGGGCTCGACACTGGCAGCCCAATTCAAGCCCCGCCCAATGAGGCGCAGCTCGCCCCCTTCGATGAGTCCAAGCCGACGCAAAACTACTTTGTCGATAAAACCAAACGCCTCGGTCGCGGGCTGGCGCAACTGCCGGGACAAACGGTTGAATATGTAGGCCAAATGGCCGATGCCACCGGGCGCCTATTGGCCGCCAGCGGTGCCGACCAGATTCACGCTGAGCTCAACTCTCCGCTCGACGAGCGTTTTGCCGCTATGGATCAAGCGCTAAAAACGCCCACCCCTGGCACGACGTTAATCCGCGATACCGGCCGCGAGATGAGAAAGAGCGCGCGCGACCTCTACAAAGGTAACTACTCGCCCGACCCTGCGCGCGATTCCGAACTAGGCTCCAAAGTAGCCGACAACGCCGCCAGCGTCGCCGGCGCCCTCATCACGCCCGGCGGCCTGATTACGAAAACTATCACCGGAGCCCTGCTTAACTCCCAGGGCCAAAGCGATGAAGCCCGCCAAATCATGTTGAGCCGCGGTGCTACCGAAAAAGAGGCCGACGATGAAGCCCTGCGCCAGTTTGTCCTTAACCTGCCGGCCGGTGCGCTCGAAGCCATACCGTGGGCGTTTATGATCAAACGGTTTGGCGGCGCGAGAATCGCCGATGCCGTTGCCGAGAAATACGGCAAGACTGCGTTGCGGCGCGTGAGCACCGCCGTCTTTGGCCAAGCCGCCACCAACGCCTCGGAGGAAGTTCTGCAAAATATCTGGGGCAATGCCGCTGCCAAGCTTACCTACGATCCCACCCGCACCTACACGGAAGGCTCCGGTGACGCTGCCCTCGTGGGCAGCGTCATAGGCGGAGGAACTGCCGGCACTCTGCAAACCACGGCCGAAATCGCCAACGCGCGCGCCAACCGGCAAAACAGTCGGGCCCGAGCCGCCGCGCCCGAGCCAGACGCCCCCATAGCGCCCGATTCCGGCGCCGTCGTGCCGGATCAGGCCCGCCCGGTCGATCAAGTGCAGCTCACAACGGCGGACATCCCGCCGTTTGACCCCACACGCTCGGCGCGCGACATTGTGCTCCCGCCCGTGCCGCCGCGTCCGTCCGCCCGTCCGCCCGTGGATGAACTGCCGCCCGTCGCCCCCGTGCCCCCCTCTGCTCCCGCCCAGGTCGCCCCGCCAGAGCCGCCCCCGGCCCCCGTGGATAACGCGCCGGTGGTGGCACCCTTGGCCAAGCCGCTCACGCCCGACGAAGCGCCGACTGTGCTTCAGCACGGTAAGCCCATAGAGGTGCCGCGCGCGGAAATCGCCCAGCGCCCCGATCTCATGCAGTTTAAGCGCATCGACGAGGGCGCCAGCGGCGTGAACGCCGAAGATAAATTGACCGGCACGTGGGACCCACTCAAGGGTGGTCTCTTGCTCCTGTGGGAACCGGCCCGCCCAGCCGAGTATGCCCTGGCCGCAGGGCAACGCTACATTGTCGCCAACGGCCACCACCGCGTCGAGTTTGGCGACCGCGTTGACAATAAAATCTACAACTCTCAGGTTTTACGCGAAGTCGATGGGTATTCCGTGGGCGACGCGCGCCGGATCGGAGCGGAAATCAATATCGCCGATGGAAAGGGAACTATTTATGACCAAGCCAAATTCGTACGAGACATCGCAGCAACACACGGCCCGGATGAAGCGTTGGCAGCAGCAAGACGCGTTGGCGCTCGCGGCCGGAAAGCTGCGAACATCGGCATCGCTGCCGGCCCTGACGCGTTTGACGCCTTCATCAATGAGCGCATTGGCGCAGACCATGCCGAGCAAATCGCCCTCGCCGCGCCCGGCAACGACGGACTCCAGCGGGTAGGCGTCGGCGCCGCCCTCCGCGGGGCCAATGCGCAGGAAGCCGCCAATCTCGTGCGCGCCGCCGCCGCGATGCCGGCCGGGCCGCAAGGTGCGCAAGGCGATCTCTTCGGAGCCGATGATAGCGCGCTCCTGGCGATGGAAGCGCAGGCCAAGCGTGCGACCGCGATCCAAAACCAACTCACCGAAGACATCCGCGCCGTGCAAGGTGCGGCCAAGAATCCCGCCGCCGCCAAGAAATATGGCGTGGATGTGAAGGATCAAGCCGGCCTCGAAGCCAAGCTCGCCGAACTCAAAGCCCTCCGCGCGCGTTGGGATAACTGGCACCTGGAGCCGGATCTGGTGGCGCAAGTGCGCCCAGCGCCGCCCGAACCCGTAGCCCCGCCACCCGTTGTCGAAGCGCCACCGCAAGACCCCAATCAAATTGATATGTTTGGCGGTGAGCCGCCCAGCGCCCCGCCCACCAAACTGGGTGCCTACAACGGCAGCGCGCTCCTGCCGCCGCCGGAGAAGCTGGATCTGCCCGTGCAGCCGGAGGCACCGCTCGACAATCCCGGCGAAGCCGGTATGGTGCGTGAAGATGCCCCGGCCCCGCAAAGTCAAAACCCCGCCGCCGCGCCCCAAGCCGTCGGAAATCTACCCGGAGCGGCCGGAGGTCTTGATTTGCCGAACGCCCAAGGGGAAGCTTCCGCGCTGGCTCTTAGCCGGCCCCCGCGAGGGCTGAAGGAAATCGAAGCGGCTATCATGCGGGGCACGATTGATCGTGACCGCGCCGCCGCACTGTTCAACCGCTGGTTCGATGTCCAAGCGGGCAAAGGCGAGTGGCAACAATTCTGGGATAGAAAAGGCAACCCCTCGTATCTCTCGATCACCGACGCCGAGGCCCAAGCCCTCTCGCGCGCCGTCGCGGCGTTTGACCAGGGCACGGCCAAATTCAAATGGCCCTCCACGGAGCTGCGCAAGAAGGGTGGAGCCACCGGCGGGCATTGGTCAGACCCCGGCCCGAATGATGCCGAGGCCGGCCGCATCGACACCCAACTCCTCTTCCCTCTAGCGCGCGCCGTGGTCGGTGGCATCGCCGGCTACCTCGAAGGCGATACGCCCGAGGAGAAGCTGGCGTATGCGCTGGCTGGCGGGCTCGGGCTCGGCCTGCTAGGCTCGCGCCGGCTCGCGCGCCGCACGCTGGCCGCCCTCACGCCGGCCCGCGCGCCGGTGCCGAGCTACCCCTTTGACCCCGGCAAGCCGCTGCGTGCGGTCAATGCCCAGGGTGTCGTCGTCGGCTCGCATACGATGGGCGCGCTCGAGCACGTCCGCGCCATTGAAATGCCCGAGCTCGTCCACCTCGCGCGCCAGCTCTCCAATAACGATGTCGGCCTGCGCAACTTTCCCAAGGCCAGCGGCATGTTCAAGGCGCGCGGCACGGATTTCCGCATCGAGCTCGACCGCCGCATATTCTCCGATCCGGTCTCCGCCCAGCGCACGATGGCGCACGAGCTCGGGCATATGATCGACTACCTCGATGATCAGACGATGAACCGGGGCAATCTCCTCGGCCGCATCGCCGTGCTGCGCGACCACCTTGCTACTACGCTGCCCGATACTCCGTGGAATCCCAACCAAGCCCTGCAACCCAAGGAACGCGTGCGGCTGCGCCGCAATGCCGAGAAGACAGTCGGCAAACGGCCGCCGGCGGACGATGAAGCCGCGCTCGCCGCCTGGAAGGAAGCCGTGGCGGAAGAATATGTGCTCCTCGTGCAGGATGAAATCGAATCCCGCGGGCTCATCCGCGACCAAGAGGTGCGCGCCGAACTCATCGGCATCACCGAATGGTGGCGCCCTTACGAGGCCGATAAAGTCAGCGCCGGCTACATCGACTATCGCAACTCCAGCAAGGAACTCTACGCCGATGCGCTGTCTGTGCTCTTCAACGCGCCGAGCGAGCTGCGCGACCGCGCGCCGCTCTTCTTCGATTCGTGGATGTCCTACCTCGACCGCAAGCCCGAGGCCAAGCGCGCCCTGCAAGATGCCTGGCATTTCCTACACCAAGGGCAGGCGGCCGTGGTCGCCGCGCGGGATGACCGGCTCAAAGCCGGCTTTGTAAAGGCAGAGGAGTTTCTCATCAACCACGCGCGCGAGCGCGAGCTCGACCGCACGACGCTGCGCGGGATCGTGGATCAGACCAAACAAGAGTGGTGGAATATCTACCAACCCATCATCGCCCGGGGCAAAGAGGTGAAGGCAGCCGGCGTCAAACTCCCCTGGCATAAAGACCCCGAGTTCTTCTTTGACGCGCACGCCCTCGCCGAAAACGAAAACTACCTGCTCCTGGAGCGCCTGCAACGCACCGTCGTCGCGCCGCTCGAAGCCAGCGGGCAGACGCGCGAGGATCTCGGCCTCTACCTGTTTCACAACCGGGTGCTCAATGAACGCTACACCGACCGCGAAGGCGCCGTGGCCGGCCGCAGCGTGATCGCCAATCCCGATGGCATCACCCCGATCCAAGCGCGCATGAAACTGATGCTGCAACGGGTGCCGGGGCTGCATTCCACGCCCGAGCAACGCGTGGCGCATCGCGCGCGGCTCGAACTGCTCGAAAGCTCGGCCCGCCAGGTGCAAGACGCCTTTGCGGATCTCGTGCGCAATGGGCACCAGGCCGGCGTCTTCTCCGATGCGCAACTCGCCCTCACCGAGGCCAACCGCTACGCCTACGCCCCGTTTGCCGTGGTGGACTACCTGCTGAGGAGCGACCATGTGCCCGCCGGGATCAAGCAACAAGTGGGCACGTTGCAGAAAGTGGCCAATCCCTACCTCACCTTTGTGCTGAAGGGCATGGCCGTCGCCAAACTCACCGAGCTCAACCGCGCCAAGACGCTGACGGTGGATCTGCTCAGCGCGCACTTCCCCGACAGCATCGAGCGCGCGCCCGAGCGTAAAGTCGCCCTGGCTGATGGCTCTATGATGGCCCTGCCGCCGCCGCCGGCCCCGCGCGGCAAGACGACGCTGACGCTGCTGCGCAAGGGCAAGCTCGAAGCCTACTACGTCGAGCCGGCCTACACCAAGATGTTTGACGATCAGATGCCGGCCTCGGCGCACGTCGTCGCCAAGGTGCTGAACTACACGATGCGGAATTTCTTCCATCCGCTGTTCATCACCTACAATCCCGGCTTTGTCTATGCGGCCAATCCGATGTCGGATAACCTGCGCAGCTACTACGCCCTGCCACCGGGCGCCGCGCGCCGCAAGTGGATCGCTGAAAACCGCGCCGTGTGGGAGAGCGCGCGCTCGCGCGTGGCGCAAGATGTGGCCACGCAGGATATGCCGCGCAAACGCGCCCTCGTGGCGCTGCGCAAGCAACGCCCCCTCACGCCGGCCGAAGCCACCGAGCTCAAGACGCTCGAAGCCCGCGGCCTCGCCTACGAGGCCATCGCCACGCGCGCCCTGGCCTCACCGGCGGACAGCTTTGCCGCCGATGCCGTCAATCAAGATGACCTCTGGAGCCGGATGCTGCGCGACCACGCGCTCCTGGCGGATGAACCGGGCCGCGTGCAAGCGCTGACAAATAAGTATCTCCCGACCGTGGTAAAAGCCGCCAAGATGATCGAGCGCCACGGCATGATGTCCGAAGCGCTACCCAAGCTGGCAACGTATTCGATGCTTGGAAAAACGAAAGGGTGGTCAAAGGAGGAGACGGCCTTCTACGTGCGCAACCAGATCGGCACGCCCAATGTTTACAAGAAGGGCTCGCGCGCGGTGTTTAACGGCAGTTTCCTACCCTACATTAACGTCTTCACCCGCGGCATGGAGGCGGACGTTGCTCTGTTGCGCGGCAAGACGGTCGGGCCCGAGTCCAAATCGCGCAAGGCGGCCGAGTTCTGGCGCCGCATGACGGAGGCGAGCTTTGTGCCCTCGCTCCTGCAAGCCCTGGCGATGGTGGGCGTCTTCGGCGCGGCGCTGAAGAAAGTTTACGATGGGTTTAGCGACTACGATAAAACCAACTACCTCATCATCCCGCTAGGGACGTGGGAGACGGACACCGTTTACGGCTACAAATCCGCCGGCATCCGCATCCGCCTGACGGAGACGATGCGGTTTGCCAACGCGTTTTTGCAACACGTCGTCACCCGCGCGGCCGATAACGATCCGGCCGCGAGTGCCAGCCTTGGTGGGCTGGTGGAGTTTGGTGCCGGCCAAGTGCCCGGGGTGAATCCGGTCGTGATGCTCAGTAGCTCGTGGGCGCAATTTGCCGCCGGCATCCAGCCGCGCGACTCGTTCCGCGGCAGCCCGGTGGTACAAACGGCGGACTGGAAAGCCGGCGGGTGGGACCGCACGAAGGGCATGCTGGCCTACACGTGGGGCGAGTCGGGCCTCGGCGGCATGGTGCGCTTCGACCCCAAGAGCCAAAACATCATGGAGTTTTCAGCCAGCGCGACGCCGGTGGTCAATCGGCTCATCCGGTGGTCCGACTCCGGCCTGCGCGAGCGCGAGGAGCGCATCGACAAGCTCGATGCGGAGGTCATCTACAAGATCCGCAGCCAAATGCCAAAAGTGGTCAACGAACTGTTGCAAGAATACTCGACGTTGAAAAGCATGGGCGAGCGCCGGGACGACCGCCAGGAGGTCCGCTACAAAGACCTGGGCGCCTGGCATCTCAAAGTGTGGGAGCCGACCTACAAAGAAATGAAAGAGGCCAAGCCGAAGGACTGGAGCGCCTATGGTGTCAGCCTGGGCATCGACTCGGCGCCGTATGGGCGGGGAAACCAGAAATAAATCCGCCCATAAAAGCAGGAAGAAACGATGAGCATTTGGGCGGTTTACCTCGTAAGGCAACGGCGGGCGGCGCCAGAAAAGTCACCCGTTTAGGGGTTTTGTCGGAATAATCCCTCTGGTCTCACTCGTAGAGCCTAAGTGACAAATAACTGTGAAATCGGTCGGGCGAAAATCCGCCCATGAATTGTAATTTACCTATGAGAGCATGGGCGGAAACGAGCTAGTCAAAGTCACCTGTGCTACCATTACACCATCGGGCAAAATCTCAGTGGTAAAACGCCTGCTACAGAGGAGAAAGTGGGCAATTAGGCAGGATTAGTCAACTCCGTATTTTACCGTTTAGAAACGTATTTTCCCCTTGAAATCCGCCCACTATCCGCCCATTCGTTTCGGGCATGATCCCCGAAATTCTCGCGCGAGCGTTGGCGTCGTCGTCGCCGTCTCGGCTTAATCAGTTGGCTGAGGAGTATGGCTTGAGATCGGTCGGCGGGGTGTGGTGGGTGCGGAAGAGCATCACTCACCCGATCAGCCGCCAGGAGCGGCAGTTCAAACGCTCGACCAAGCGCGGAGATTTGCGCGATGCGCTGGCCGTCGCCGTGCCGTGGGTCGATGCGTGGCGGGCTGAGGTGCAGACGGATCGAGCCGAGCCGCTCGGGATCAAGCGCGATTGGGCCACCCTCGGCGAGGTAGTGGATTTTTATCTCACGTGGCCAAATGGCCGGCAGCATACGCGCGACCGGTGCGCGCGCGAGCTGGGCACGATGGCAGGGGAGTGCTGGCCGGATCGCGATTGGCGCACGGTGAGCACGGAAATGCTGACGCGCGACGTAAGGCTAAAGTGGAGACAGATGCGGGAGATGGCCAGCGCGCGCGCGCATTTGCCAAGCGATGCAAAGGGGCGCCCGTTGGGGCCGCAGAACGCGGAGGCGCACGAGCGCACCAAGCGGAACCTCAATCAGATGCTCGCCAATACCAGCGGAGTGTTCTCGCGCGCGGCGCGCGAGGCGTATCACATTCATGGATTGCGCGTGCACGATGCGGTGCTGGGGTGGCTTGACGTGCGCAAGCTCAAGGCCAAGCCGGCGGCGCCGCCGGAGCCTCTTAGCGATGCCGTGTTTGCCAAGGTCGCGGCCGAGCTGCCGGGGCTCAAGGAACGCGACCCCGGGGCGTGGGCTGCGGTGACGCTGATGTTTTTTGCGGGCATCCGTAATATCGAGGCCGTCGCGGCGCGGTGGAGTTGGCTTGGCGCGGTCGAGACTGACGACAACGGCGCGCAGGTGCGGGGGTTTCGGTTGGAGTCGGCCGGCGAGCATCTGAGCAAACAGAGTGATGGACTCGTGCCGGTGCGGGTGGAGGTGTGGGCGGATCTCGCGAGCGTGCGGCATCTGGGGCAGACAGGGGAAGATTTTATCGTGCCGGGGACAACCGTAACCAAGCGGATTGAGGCGGCCTACTATGGGGCGAGCCAATTTTTGCAGTCGTGCGGCGTGGAAAAGCGAAGGGGCAAAACGACCTATCGGCTGCGGGGCAAGGCAATCAGCCTGATGGGGCAACTCTACGGCAATAAGACCGCGGCGCGGTTTGCGCGGCACACGGATGAGAAGACCACCGAGGACAACTACACGGGCAACCGCGGTGGATTTAGGGCAATGCCGGCAATGCCGGCGCTGGGCGCGGTAGGGGCACGCTAGGCGGCGCTGGGCGCGGTGGGTT
>Ga0209086_10002669_pt1 | contig 13828 bp, 3 predicted proteins | sample M_130207_XF_Meta_FD_187312 | JGI IMG/M metagenome (GOLD analysis project Ga0209086, IMG submission 187312) | Freshwater microbial communities from Lake Montjoie, Canada to study carbon cycling - M_130207_XF_MetaG (SPAdes) (version 2) | ecosystem: Environmental > Aquatic > Freshwater > Lake...
GACGTAGCATTCTCGGGGGCATAAGGAGGGTCTAAATAGACAAAATCATCTTTGGTCATTCTTGACAAGGCCGCACTAAAAGAACAATGCGTAAACACGACGTCTTTTATCAAGGTGGATACATGTCTTATATGCGCTTCATCTAGAATAGAGGGGTTTTTATAGTTTCCAAAAGGAACATTGAATCCATGCGGCCCTTCGCGATAGACGCCGCGAAAGCATGTCTTGTTCATAAATAAGAACATCGCTGAAGCCGGTAGCGACATTCTTTCTTCTTTGGCGAAGGCGTTAAACTGTTTTCTAATCCAGAAATAATACGATTCGGGGGACGTCATTGCCTCTGCGATGGTCGATGCTTTGCGATTCACTGCGGTCCCTTTGGATTGGCCAAACGCTTCTGCGATGTTGTTAACTTCCTGGATGAGTAAGTCCGGCTTGGATTGAATATTTTTATATAAGCCAATGAGAGTTGCGTTTACATCGCTCGCATAAATGGTTCCCTTTATTTTTATAGTTCCAGTGGCCTGATAGGTCAGTAAGGCCAGCAGCACACTACCACCGCCTAAAAATGGTTCGTGATAGTTATTCAGGTGTCTTGGAAAAAGTTCCATAACGTCATTCAGGATTTGTGTCTTTCCGCCTACCCATTTTATAAAAGGTTTCGTTATTTCCATCAGGTGTTTATGTGTATTCTTATTATTAAACATGAAATCAATTTTATTTTTTTATATAAAAATAAATTTCAATCTATTTTTATATTTTATTGTTCTTTGTACGCTTTGCGCCTTATATCTGCTGCGCTTGCGCTTTGCGCCTGCTACGCTTTATTTTTCTTGCTCTTCTTGTTTTTCTTACTACGCTTGCTCCTGCTCCTGCTACGCTTTGTACCCGCTACGCTTGTACCCGCTACGCTTGTGCTCTTGTTTTTCTTACTGCCTCCTGCTTCTTCATCCTTATAAGGATTAAACTTCCACTTATTCGGGCCGCACCGACTCATCCCGCCCGGGTCTTTTGTGCCTTTCTCCGCCGCATCCGCTGCGTCCGCCTTCTCTTTGGCCATTTTCGCCGCATTAATACCTTCATCTTCGAGTTTTTGATTGATAATATTCTCAATGATATGAATGGCTTCGGACATTTTCGCACCGTACATACTGTCGCCTTTTACTTTATTATCCTTATCTTCTAAGAAAGCATTTAATCCTTTTAATGTGCTGATTTTACTCGCAATATCGGCTTCAGTGAGTTTCGGAACGGGTTTCTCTTCCTTCTTTTCTTTTTTTGGATTATCTTCCTCTTCTTTCGCTTTGGCTATTTCTTGGTCTTTTATGTCTTGGAGTATACCCTGTTCAATGACACTGATAGCCTGGGCTAGTTTAACCCCATAACGATTACCGCCCGCTACGTTGTCTTTCTGGTCCTTTAAATGGGAGAGTGCTTCTCGTAGTTTTTTGATATTTTCTTCCGCATTACCGCCTGCTTGCAGAAAACGGCTTAACTCGAGCGGATGCCAAGCGCCGCCTTCTTTCTTTCCTTTCTTTGGCTTTTCTTCCTTTGGCTTTTCTTTCTCTCCTTTATCGCCTTTCTCTGGCTCTCCTTCTTTGCCTTTCTCTGGCTCTCCTTCTTTGCCTTTCTCTGGCTCTCCTTCTTTGCCTTTCTCTGGCTCTCCTTCTTTGCCTTTCTCTGGCTCTCCTTCTTTGACTTCTACTCCCGGTGCTGGTGTTTCTACTCCCGGTCCTGCTCCCGGTCCTGCTGCCGCTCCTGGTCCTGCTGCCGCATCCGACTTCGCCTGGTTTTCTTTTTGTTGTTTCTGAGCTTCCTCATTCAGTTTATCGGCTTTTTTAATGGCCTGATTCAGTTCCTCTTGTGCTTTTTCATTAAATACATCATTTTTGGCATCTGCTAAATATTCGTCAAAAATAGCTTTTACGGATAAATCGCCTTTTATCTCGTGCGGTAAGGCATCAAAGTAAGCTATTATTTCATCACGTATTTTTTCTTTTTTTGCTTGTATTTCTTTTTTTGCCTGTATTTCTTCGGGGGTTGGCTCGCCCCCTTTATAGTTTTTTGAATGCTTTTTGGTAGTGCGCTTGCTTTTTTTGCTCTTGGAACTGCCGTGCTTGCGCTTGTTTTTTTTGCTGGAGAGCTTGGAACTGCTGCGCTTGTGTTTTTTGCTATTGCTATTGCGCTTGTTTTTTTTGCTTCGCTTGTTTTTGGGGCTGCTGCGCTTGCCCCCACCAGGCCCTGCCACTGTCTCAGTCTCAGTCTCAGTTGCCTTAGCATCAGGCTCAGTCACTGTTTTAGGCGATGTGACAGCTGTCTCTGCTGCCTTAGTATCAGTCTTTGTAACTGTTTCAGCTGCCTTAGTATCAGGCCCTGCCTCAGTCACTGTTTCAGCCTCAGGCCCTGCCTCTGTCACTGTCTCAGTCTCAGTCTTAGCCTCTGGCTTAACCTCTTCCACAACTGCCTTTGGCACTGGTGTTTCGTCACTTGAACTTGCCGCCAAATTTGCGTCTGAGCTTGTACTTTCTACTGGTTCTTTTGCTGCGTCTGGGCTTGGATTTGCGTCTGGTTCTTTTGTCACTGGAATTGCTGCGCCAGGAATTGCTGCGCCAGGAATTGCCGCCGGATTTGCTGGGTTAGACGATGACACAACTGAAAGGTCAACGCCTTCAATTATCTTTGATACCTCTTCAGCAGTTACTCCCCCTCGCATATGATGCTTCTTTCTACTGTACTTGGTTCGGCCCAGCATGTGTCCGCTCATGCTACGCATGTGTCTTGTTTTCTTATGCGCCTTTCCGCCTCCTTTATTACTCGAAGCCAACGCAACCTTTTTTTGTACTAATGAATTGAGTTTTTCTTTGATTTTTCCTGTATCATCCCCTAATCGGCCGTAATAGGCTGCCTCATCATTGTCCATTTGTATTGCGTTTCTCTCCTTCAATTCTTTAGTCATTTTAGTGGTTACCTCCAATAATTCCTGATATTTTTTTTCTGCATCCTCTATTTCTTCAGTATTGGTCGGATTTTTTGAGAGAGCATTAATGCCTGCCGTGACATTTAGCAAACGAATTTTGTCCTCTTCAAGCAATGCGTTGGTTTCAGCCAGGCTAACACTTTTTATATCCGACGCTATATCGTGTCCAGTTTCTTCGAACGATTTCCCATCTTCGCCAATCATTTTAAACTGTTGCCATTTGGGAATATCCACCAAAAACTTGATTTTATGCGCCAACGCATCTTCGCCGGTCATGATGGCGCGAATGGCCGCTTCATCTTCGGTCAATTTGGTTGCGTCGCGCGCCGCATCCGATACTCTTTTTTCGGCTTCTAACGCGGCAATGCGGGCTATTAAAGCGCTCAGGTCGCCAGAGGTGCCGGAGGTGCCAGAGGTGCCAGAGGTGCGGCCAGAGGTGCCTTTGGCGGCGGCGGCACTAGCAGCTACCATGCCATTGATTAAGGTCTGTAACTCGGTGGCGGCATTGACAAGGGCCAAGGCGGCGGCCTTTTTGTCATTGGCTGGGGGGGTGACGGCGACGACGGCAGGTTTTTGCGTTTGTGTTTCGATGACGCTGGAGTTGGCCTTATCGGTTTGTGTGTCGACGTTGTTGGTGGATGCGTTATTGGTTTGTGTGTTGGAGTCGGCGGATACGACAGTAGGGGAGGGGGGGTTATTCGTCTCGATATCTTCAACATTAGAATTCAGAAATTCAGTTACATCTGACTCGCCGGTTTCTTCACCTGAGATGGTACCTTTTAAATCAAGTTTAGAATTATTAACCGGAGGCACCTCCGCCTCCTCTTCATTAGACACCGCCACAGGCTCCAGTTTTAGCTCCGCAGACAATCCGAGTAAATCTCGCAATTCGGTTCTTTGGTTCAGATTAGTTTCGCTTTTAAAATCTTTCCCCGAATTTATAATTGCATCAAATAATTCATTTTTATCCGATATAGGGAAAGATTCAATAATTGTTTTTTTTGTTGTTAATTTACCTTTTAATGTTTCATATGCGGTATCTTTAACTTCAACCGCAGCATCTGTGAAAACTTTTATTGCTTCTAATAATTCCTTTTTCTCTCGTTCAGCAACTTCGGCATTCACATTTACACCTTGAATTTCTTTTATTTTCTCTTCCACTTTGGCTTTCAAATCATTAATGCTGGTTATTTGTGTTTTATTTTTTTTTATGTTTACTTGGTCCAATTTGTCCTTCAATCTCTCAACAAATCCTTCCAACTGGTCGACAACTTCATTTTTTTCGGCCTCAGTAGGCGGTTCTAACGCAATTAATGTTTCACCGGTCAAAACAATGTCTTGCATAATAGATGAATCCAATGCTTTTATAATAGCCGCAATAGCCGTTTTATAGTCCGCCAAGCTCGCGCCTCCGCCCCCTTGCGCCAGCGCCTCCCATGCCACTTTCCCTAAAGCCGATTTAATCGCACTAATTTTGCCTCTTATATTTCGGTCATTCGACAGGGCTGGGTCAGTCGTAGTTAGCTCACCTAACTTAGTATTAATAGTGGTAATACCTTGTGTAATTCTATCCCCTTCCGGCTGTTCCATGTCATATTCGGCTTGAATATCTTTCGCCGCTTCGACAATCCCATCCGCGGCTTCTTTTAACGCCTTGGCCTTCTTCTCCTTTGCTTCCTTCTCCAATTTCTCCGATTCCGATAGCCCCTCTGCGTCTTTTTTCTTTTGTAACGCCTCCGCATCAGCTTTTTCCTTCTTCTTCTCCTCAACGACAAATTCACTGTACTTTATTGCAATCGGCAGAATAGTCTTGCTCATCGTGCCCAAAAATTCTTGTAGTACCCCTACCTGATTTCCTTCACCATTCTTATATCTAAAGAAATTTTTCAATAATTTCGAAGCGGGGTCTTTGCCAGTCTGTTGCAAGTCTGTCATATATATAGTTTGAAGTGACTTGGACTTTTCTAATTCCATTTTGTTGTACAGCGTGATGATGTTCTCGTAGACCCGTTTGCTATTTAATTCAATATCATCCACAATACTAACGAGCTTTCCTTCATCCGTAAATTGTTTACACCGCAACATACTAAAATATCTTTCCATCGCATTCATCAGGTCAATGGCATCACTACCGGACATCAGCTGTTGTCCCTTTATCAAAGCCTGGTCCGCTGACCTTGGACCAAACAGGGATTTTACCGCCGCCAAGAGCATAATCTTCTTATCGGGGCTTTTTCTCGAGAGAACCAAGTGATTTTTCCCATAAAGCTCTGTGAATTTCCCCACAAGCTTTTTCCGTTTATCTATATCGGCCACATTGCTCAACTCTGATGGCGATTTCAGAATAATATCAGGCTTCTTCTTATTTCTTATATTCTTATTTCTTAATCGCATCTTCTCAAATGGATTCAGTTCATAATTCGTAAAACTCTTTTTAAAATTTTCGGCGCCAATCGTTTGGTAGTAGAAATTCATTTTCTTCAAAATATTTTTGCCTTGGAGCGTAGTGACCGTGTCGTTGGTCCGCGGCGTAAGAAAAGCGTAACAAATAAAGTTCAGATAGTATTTTATCTGTAAGCGCTGTTCTGGCTCATTCATTGTTCTCTTATTGGGCTCATTGATTACATCGCGGAGCAATTCGCGGGCCTTGATAAAGGCAATAATATGTTTATCAATATCGGCAAAGACGTTTTTCTCTTCAGCCGTCCCATATTTCATGCGAAAATACGCAAACCAGTCTTGGTAAATCTTCAGGTCATTGCCGTCGGTGGTGGCGGCTAAGAGAAAAGCGACGGATTTGGGGATTTGGTCGAATTTCTTATCCTCTATAAACTTATCGATTTTGCCTTTCGGGTCCAATCGTTTTTTCGACCCTTTGTATACTTGTTTGAGTTTGTCCAATTTCAGAAATTGGTTGGTGCCCGTTTCGACCGCCGATTTAATGGCGCTCTCAATACTGGCTTTTAAATCGGTCGCATTCTTCTCCGCATCCAACGCCTTATTCGCCCTTTTTATCATTCGTTTTATTTTATCGGCGTTTTGTAAAAATTTAAACACCTTAATCTTTTTCCATAGATAAGACCCGAACTGCTTTATTCCGCCGAGAGCGCCGGACCATTCCGCATTCTTTTTCGTATTAATCATAAACGGTTTCGGTTTCCCTTTTTGCGCGACGAGTTGGTAGATATTATAAAATTCAACTTGACTCTTGTCCGTTGAAGGGGGCGTGATTAACGCGCGCATGCGGTACACATTCACGTCTTCAAATAGCCGGTAGATGAAATACTTGATGTATAAATGGTCCGTGTCCTCTTTATCAAACGCATAATTGCGGATGAGCGACGTATAGGCTTCATTGAGTTTGTCGGGGGGACTGGACATATCTCTCAGTAAATTCATAAATTCATCGACGGCAATAAAAAAATCCACACTTTTTTTCGCTAACCGGTTCAGGTAGGCGTTAATGGCCCAAATACTGACAATCACCACCGCACCAATACCGGCGCTGAAAATAGAGGCACCGGCAAAACCCAAGGCTTGGGAGGCCGCCATGAAATAGAGGGAGTAGGCGTGCATGACGGCGGGATACATGACGACGCCGATATAGTTCGCGGCATTGGCAATGGCCGCTTGGACGGCGACATTGGTCACGAGGGTGACCACCGAACCCGTGACGGCAAACGCCGCGCCGGTATCTAATACGGTACCGGCCAAATCCATATTGCCTACATCCCCTTGGGTATCGGGCACATCTTGTGTAAGCGGTCTACTGCTCCTTTCGCGGTCTTGCGTTCGTTTTTCAATGGCGGCTTCTTCCTCTTGTTTCGCCGTTTCGGCGGCTTCGGCGGCTTCATCTATCTCCTTCCCGTCAGCATCTTTAAGCCCGCCTTTTTTCACTTGAGTCCCGCCCTTTTTCACTTGTGCTGCGGCGGTATCCGGCCCCAAACCCGCTTTTATCAAACTCTTCACTAAGGTCAAATTTATAAAATTGGCAAAAATAATCATTTGCGCCACGGCTTTGCGTTGCGTCTCATCGCCTTCATTTTTTGAGGGGTCGCGGAGAGTCACTTTCTTGTCAATGAATTCATTTATTAAATTCGTTTCAATGAGGGTGTTGCCGAGTTTGAGGGGTTTGGCGCCGCCTAAGGACATGTATTCTCCTTGTTCAGGTAATGAAACGTTGTATTCAGGTTTTCCTTGTTCATAATTTTTCGCTTGGTCATAACCGTTGGATGTTGACGCCAACTCGTATTCTGGTCTTTGCTCTCCCTCTCCCCTTGGTTCCTCTCCCTCTCCCTCTCCATCTCCACTTGGTTCCTCTCCCAGTTCACTTGGCCTTGGTTTTGGCCCTGGCCCTGGCCCTATTTCCAAATATGTATCTTCCTCTCCCCTTGGCGTAGTGTCCCGCTGTAATAACCGCGCCGTCCGCCGAATAAATTGGTCATAAAATTTATACCAGGTTTTGTTGCCCCCTTTTTTATCGCTTCCGCCCAGGTCCATCGTCGCCATAATACGAAAAAACTTGTAATTCGAAATGAAAGTATTAATGACTTCTACCGGATTGCTAATTTTTCCATCATATTTTATTTCAGCACCTTTTGCTTCTCCTGCTTTTTGGGTCGGGTCTTCGACCATAATAGGTTGTCCATTTTCATCTTCTGTAATAAGATTGTATGGCAGTTTCGCCCCAGACCCATTCTTGCTCAACCATTTATTGAATTGGTCCGCGTCTGGATTTTTCACAATAAGGTCACCATCTATATCATACATGCGAGTGTCTTTCATGTTTTCATTGTCTTCGTAATACAATATGACTTTGCTTAATAATTTATAGAATTCTTCGACGCTGGTTTCTTTGGTAACGGGGACGGGTGCATTGCTTTCTTTTTCTATAAATTCAAATTTGGTAGTATTCCATTTTATGTTGGCTTCTTTTCTTCCACGCCAATCATCTATTGTGTCATCCACGACTTTGGGTGCAATGAGATTAAAGACTTCGATTTCCGCGTCAATTTCTTTATCGCGTCTTTCTAATTGCTGGTCGACCGGTAAACTGCCCAAGTTCGGTAAATCTTCAATGGTTTCTTGCTTCGTGTCTTTGTCAACCGTGCGCGTTTTGTTCTGCGCTATATCCAATTGTGTTTTAAAATACTTTACACCCTCTGGGTCTTTCCACAGTTCCGAGAAGCCCGACCCTTCTTTCACAAAATTCGCAATAATAACCGGGATACCTTGCTCGGGTATCAACGATTTACCCGCATCGCTTTTTTGGAGGTCCGGGTCTCGGTTTTGACAGACCATAAAAGCGGAGAGAAATTCGCTCACGCGCCCTAATAGCGATGTATCCATGCTCGCCACCAATTCATTAATGCCTTCGGTTTTGGCTTCTTTAGAGCCAGGCGCATAAAAAAATTCATTAAATAAGGTATCGTCGATGGGCATTGGGTCTCCTTCTTTAAGTGGTTTGGTCGTATCTACACCCACCAAAGCCTTTAAAAACCTTTTCGGGTCCTTTTTGGGTTCAATCGTTGGCGTCAATTCAGGCACTGGAAAACCCACATATTGGTTTTCTTTCTCGCGTTTGGTTTTCCATTTCATCCCTAAAAAACCGCCGGTCATAACAAGAGCTTTTTTGCCAAATTGTTCGGCTTCTTCGGCTTCTTGTGCTGCTTCTTCTTGTGCTGCTTGTGCTTGTGCTTGTGCTGCGCTTGCGCTTGTGCCCACAATCGTCCCATCCGTTATTTGCAACATCTTACGCGCTTTAGCCATGTCTTTGGCCCTGCGCCTTTTGCCGCCTTCCATTTCCATGCTTTCCATGGCTCCGCCCTCCAATTCTTCTTCTGCTTCTGCTCCTTGGTCGGCACTTTTAGGTCCTTGCCCCGCATCTTTAAATTGTATCAAGTCGATATATTCGGCCTTTTCTTCGGCGTTTATCAGATAATCATACAGATTGCTAATGTAAAGGACATCCACTAAATAATACAAATCGCCATACAAGACTCTCTCAAAAAAGTTATATAATTTGGAGCGGAGGCGTAAGGTCACGGTAGTGTTTATTGTCATGCCACCTAGTTGGGCAATTTCGGTTAATTTTTTGCCTTTGTCCTTTTCCTTATAATCAATCTGAATAGAGTTACCAGATGCGTCATTAAAATACAAGACATATTTTTTTAACTTGCGTGGGTCATTCTCGTCGACATTTCGAGCCAGCCCTTCGTCCGGTTCAATTTCTTTTCTCCATTTCTTAATGACGTCATCAATAACGATTTCATTTGGAAAACTCGATTCGCCAAGAACGCTGCCGGTCGGCCCGATTAATTTCAAGGTTAATGGGCCCGTTGGTTCTGCTACTGCTGGTTTTTCTTCTCCTTTTTCTTCTTCTTTTTCTTCTACTTTTGCGTCCGCTGCTTCGAAGGTTGGCTTAGTATCCACCCTCGCAGCGCTTTCTTCGACATCTTCGGCATTTTTCTTTATGAGGTTTGTGGCAGCCAACTCTTCAGCCGCCTTCTGGGCATCTTCGGCGTCCTTAATTCTTTTTTCCGCGGCTTCACCCGCTTCTTTCTTAATCATTTCTTCTAATTCAGCTAGAAAAGCATCCGCTTCGGCCTTAGTTCTACTATTTTTGGTAAATTTTCTATATCCAGTTCTTATTAAATTTATGTGTTTGAGACCTGACCATATCTTTTCTTTGTTTATGTTACTTATTATTGCTTGATAGGCATTGGCGAATCCAGAATCAAACGCATTTATAATCTTATTCATATTTCTATTTGCTTGGCGTTTAAATTCTGATTCTTGTGCCTTAGTAATCATATCTGTTATCTCTTCATTGGTAAAAACCTTTCCTGCTGCTAATCCAGCATCGAATTGTTCTTTTAATGTTTTCATTGTTACTTCCTCATCTGCCTCATCTTGTAAATCGTCTAGAGCAGCTAAGTTTACATACTCCGGGCTTGCATCTGGCGCATTTTCTTCTATTATTTTTTTTTTCCTATTCCACCATCTAGTTTTTTCATTACTCACGTTAGAACTGGTTAACTCTCCATCTGCCGCATTTTTGTTGAGTCCAAAAATTCTTTGAAACCGGGTACGTTCTTTATTACCCTTTTGTTCTATCTCAATGAGTTCTTTATCATTCTCCTCAGAAGTGACTGGCTCTCCATTTTTGGATTTTTTTTTGCCTCTAAAAAAATTAAACCAGCGTTTAACGTTAGTATCCACTGGTTTGTTTGTATTTTTATTATCTTCTTCAATTTCTTTATACTCCTCATAATTGAGAGGAGGCGATTCATTTTCGCCCAAATTTCCACTTAATTCTGCTTCGGTGGGTACTTCCCATGCAAATATTTCTTCAACCTGCTCATCGGTTAAATTGTATTTTTTTTTTAATGTGGGCTTAACTTCAACCTTCTTATCTATTATATCAATGATGTCTGCTCTATCATCTATATTTAAATTTCCAAATTTCTGGTTAAACGCATCAATTTGTTTTAATTTAAGTTCTTCATCTGACAATCCCCCCCTCTGATGCCATTTCGCCCCGCCACGTTTCAAGGTTTTCAGTCGCAAATTTGCCGCTCGCCGTTTATGCGCCGAAAAAGCTTTCCGTCTCGGCAAAACCAGGTCATCCTCTGCTAGGGTGAAAGCTTTCTTATTGTCCATGCTCTTGCTATGCTTATCATTGCTATGCTTATCATTGCTCTTGCCCTTTAGATTGCTCTTGCTCCTACTATGCTTTATATTTTTCCGACTTTGATTTCCCATTTTTAGCAATTTTGCTATTTTTGTCCGGGACAACTTCATCTTATATAAAACCACGATATTTTTTATAGAGATATAGCGCTAAAGTTTGCATAGCTAAGCTTGCCCACTAAAGTTTTGCATACCTATAACCGATTATTTAATATGTATAGTATATAAAAAAGCAAATGGGCCAAGGGTGGAGTCAAACACAATGTACCGCGCCATTAAATATAGTCCGAAATCTCCAAACCGAGAAAATCTGTAAATTAAAATGTTCTTATCAATTCAACTATGCCCCGACCACCCTATCCATTTGGAATGAAGGCATGTTTTTGTGTCTCGGTGTCGATGAAGTGGCCACGCCTCCCGTCATTTACAACGACGATAATTATAACGTCATTACTACTTTTATAGTCTCGCCTTCCATTCATACGTATAACGGGCAAAAGACCGATGCCGAATTAATCATGTGGCATATGAGTACCGACAACACCAAGCAATTATTTGTCTGTGTCCCGATTAAAGCCTCATCAACCTCAACGGCGGACAGTTCCATTTTTTTGGATTTGATTATGCAGGAAGTCACTGCTACGGCCCCTGCGGACGACCAGCATACGATTTACCATAATGTCACTTTTTCCTTTAATAAATTTGTGCCGATGGCGCCGTATTTTTCGTATGCGGGCGACAACTTATTATTGACTACGTTATTAGGCGGCAAGTGCTACAAGAAGGATAACGGCCAAGAGGTTTCGCCCGACGTCGACTATCTGGTCTATCATACGGATGATGCGATTACCATGTCGCCGCAAACCCTTGCCGCTTTACAGAAAGTGATACCGAAGCCCTTAAATGTGCCGACGGTCGATGAAAGCATGAATCCGGGAGGGATATTTTACAATCCGAATGGACCCATTAGCCAGAGTGCGGGGGAAATTTATATTGACTGCCAGCCGACCGGCTCAGATGGGGAAATATTAGTGGCCGCGCGACTCGATGGCGGCGGCTTGCTTAATAATGCGATGATGAAGAAAATCTGGAATTTCACTTTTATGAAGATTATTATTGGGGCAATTGTGATGTTGCTTATTTGGAAATTCTCTATGAAGGCGATTAATGGAATTGCGGCTAATTCAGCGCGTATGGCCGGCGGCAAAGCGATGGCTGGAGGCAAAGCAATGGCTGGAGGCATGAAAGGGCATAAAGCGTAAAGCGTAAAGCATAAAGCGTAAAGCATAAAGCATAAAGCATAAAGCATAAAGCATAAAGCGTAAGCGTAAGCAAGTATAAGCAATTATAAAAAATAAAGACCTAATATAAATAATGTCAGCCAACTTGAAACATATGTTAAATGAGTTAGCTTTAGGGGGGCCACGGGCAAATCCTGGGCCTTTGGCAAGGTCTGGGCCTTTGGCAAGGTCTGGGCCTTCGGCAAGGTCTGGGCCTTTGGCAAATCCCGGGCCTTCGGCAAAGTCTGGCTCTCAAAAGACTTTAAAAAGAAAAAGACCTAGCGAACTTCTGCGCAAAGATAAGAGCGAACGAGAAAGCAAAAAACAAAAGATAACGGCACGGCGCTCGTCTAGTGTGCGGCTATCGGCTGAGTTAAAGCGTATGGCTAAATCTTTGGCCGATGCGGAGGCTTTAGCTAGGGCTACCGCTAGGGACGAAGCTCAGGCTAGGGCCGAAGCTCACGCTAGAGCCGAAGCCGAAGCCTTGGCCTTAGCTGACGCTTTAAGAAAATCCAAAGCCTCCAGCACCATCGCATCTTTTATGCGGCGCACCAAGCATACCCGCCGGGCGCAACATTTAACCGCAAAATGCTTTGACGCGGGGGCCTGTTTGGCGCTCGGCACTGAAGTCGATACGATTAAAAAGCATTTTAAGAACTTTACGCCATTTGATTACGTGATAGCGCCCATCAAGAAAATCGGCAAAAGCTCCGAAAATGGTTTCATCCACCAGATTGAATATAAACATGGCAACTATTCCTCTTATGCGATTTTGAAATCGGCAAAAACCCCAGAGGCCGATAATTTGCTCTACGAGTTTATCGTCGGGCAATATATAAACAAGCTCAATAAGCAATACCCCTGTTTCTTAGAAACTTACGGGTATTATCGGTACCGGAATGACAGTTATTGGCAACAAATGGAGAGCAGTGCGCAGGTGGATGATGCCCGCACATTAAAATATGCGTTAAATCAGAAAACTGCGATTAATTATGATGATGCGTGTCGGGATTCGAAATATTTGGCCATTTTGATTCAACATCTCAAAGGCATCAGGTCCTTTAAAGATTTATCGTTTGACCCGACCTTCATCGCATATGACATGCTGAGCGCTTTATTCCAGCTTTATCTGCCCTTGGCGAACGTGAAAGATACCTTCACGCATTATGATTTACACCTCGAAAACTTGTATCTCTATGAACCAGTGGCGGGAAAATATATCCAGTATCACTACCATATCTCGGAACGTAAAATTGTCACGTTTAAATCTAGATATATGCTGAAAATCATCGATTACGGGCGGAGCTATTTCAATGATATCGAAAGCGGCGTCAATTCAAAAGATATTTATGATGAAGAATTATGTAAGAATGCGACGGATTGTGATACGCCAGAGTCGGGCCCATGCGGCAGTAATGTCGGGTTTGGGTGGCTAAGAAACCTGCCGCCCCAGCCCGAAACCATGTTTTACATTAGCTCGCAGCGGAAAAATATCAGCCACGATTTATTGCCGCTGACGCGCATTATCCTAAATCACCGAGCGCCAAACCCCAACCTGTTGTCTCATCCGCTCGTCGACTTCTTATCAAAGGTGGATTATATGGACTATTTTGGTACAAAGGAAGAAGTTAGCTCGAAGCCAGGGCGTATTGTCAATGTGCAGGATGCGGCGAATAACTTGATGAAGATTCTTTTGAGCGCTGAATACATCGCGCATAACGAGGCTGGGTATACCGGCGTACCAAAATTAGGTGATTTACATATTAGCGCGTACGCGGGGGTGAAAGGTAAGCCGATGCACTTTATACCGGCATGAGTATAAATGAAAAAATTGATTTATATATATAGTTTTTGAATATATATAAAAAATGGCACAAGC